>ENA-OZGC01000987-OZGC01000987.1-human-gut-metagenome-genome-assembly--contig:-NODE-987-length-18288-cov-6.094280_pt1 | contig 18288 bp, 15 predicted proteins | sample MGYA00245109_ERZ653643 | MGnify/ENA primary metagenome ERZ653643 (study PRJEB26926, sample SAMN06165107) | human gut metagenome | biome: ENVO:00009003; feature: ENVO:2100002; material: ENVO:00002003... | reverse complement strand
TCTCCAGCGCGCTGGACCAGCGCTGGAAGGCAAACATCGTCTGCCAGTAGAGCCAGAAGTTTGTCTGCCAGAAGGATTCGGGCAGAACCTCGGAAATCTTCTTGTCCTCCAAATCCTTTTCCGGCGTGAGGAACAGCTTGGAGAGCGCCATTGCCGACTCCTTGTCAAGCTCAAACTTCTTGTCGGTGTGCGCGTCCTTGCCGCGGTTTACCGTCGCACGGCAGAGCGAATAGTTGGGATCGTGCTTGTTGAGCCAGTAGTACTCATCCAGCACCGAAACGCCGGGCGTTTCAATCGAGGGAACATCGCGGAATGTGTCCCACATCACCTCAAAGTGGTTGTCCATCTCGCGCCCGCCGCGCATATAGAATCCCTTGGTCACGTCCTTGCGGCCGTCGCAGCTGCCTCCGGCAAGCTCCAGCTTCTCAAGAAGATGGATATGCTCGCCCTTCACCTGCCCGTCGCGCACAAGGTAGAAGGCTGCCGTGAGTCCGGCAAGACCTGTGCCGATGATATAGGCGGATTTTTTGTCTGCATCCTTCGGCTTTTCGGGATGTGCGAATGCTTCGTAAGTTCCTGCTGCGTAATACATGGGAAACCTCCTGTGATTTTACTTGATTATTACGGACAATGTCGCTCATCGCCCTGTGTTGCCTATATTATACCCCATTTCCCGGCGTTTTCAATAGACAGAAAAAGCACTGTGATAAATCATTTATCACAGTGCTTCCATGTGTAAAAATTTTTATCAGATCGGGCTTTTTGATAAAAACCCGCCGGGGCCTCTCATATTCTGAAGCGCCGGAGCGCATCGGCAAGCGAATCCTTCATCAGGATGGCGAGTTTATCCACTATCAATTTGGGATCCGCCTTCATATCGTCCTTTATCCAGTCGAGCATGATGCCTATGAACACATACGAATACACCCGCGCGATAAACTCCTTGTCCTCCTCGCGCACGGTGATCCCCTCCGCCCGCTCGTCTATCACGCCCATCAGCAGGTTGTCCGTAAGCGGCTTCAGATACTTTTCCACCTGCGCGCGATCCACGCAGCGGTATACGTTCATCACGAAGGGCTTGTTGGCAAGCACTGCCTCAAATATGTTGAGGAAGCCCTCCTGCCATGTGTCGTGCGTTTTCTTTTCTTCCAGCGCCTTTCTCGCGTCCTCCAGGCAGGACCACTCCACCAGATCGTAAATATCCTTGAAATGGTAGTAAAACGTCATCCGATTGATTCCGCAGTCTTCTGCGATGTCATTGACGGTGATCTTGGTCAGCGGTTTTTTGAGCAGGAGATTTTTCAGCGATTGTTCAAGCGCTCTTTTCGTTACCTGTGACATTTCCGACCTCCGGGCATCTGAGCCTTCAGGAGCCTCTGATTCATTCGGCGGCACATCTTCGGCACAGCTTTTCCCGCCTGCCTTCAGGCGAAAAACCTGTTATCTCACTTCGATCAGTATTTTCCGAGGTAAAACAAATCCGAACCGGTTTCGATGTACGAAGCAGTTCGGATTTGTTTCATTTGGTGACCCGTAGCAGATTCGAACTGCTGTTACCGCCGTGAAAGGGCGGTGTCTTAGGCCACTTGACCACGGGGCCATATTTCCCATCCGAAGGAGAGTAGTAGCTGTCGGGGTGAAGGGATTTGAACCCCCGGCCCCATGCTCCCAAAGCACGTGCGCTACCGGACTGCGCTACACCCCGAAGCACCGTTCGCTCTCAGCGACAGGTGATACTATACCGCATTTCTCTCAGAATGTCAACACATTTTTTGCAAAAAAATCTATATAGGCTGTTTGGGTGGTCAAAAATGCTTATATATGGTATAATTTTCGGGTTCAAAAAAGTTTGAGGAGACATTATTGTGAAAGAATTAACCATATATACCGACGGCGCGTGCTCCGGCAATCCCGGCCCCGGCGGCTGGGGGGCCGTATTAATATACGGATCCTTCAGGAAGGAACTGAGTGGCGCCTGTGCTGACACCACGAACAACCGTATGGAGCTTACAGCCGCCATTGAGGCGCTGAATGCACTAAAGGAGTCCTGCAAGGTTGACCTGTATACAGACAGCGCGTATCTTTGCCGTTCCTTCAATGAAGCATGGCTTGACCGCTGGATAGCCAACGGCTGGAAAACCGCCGCAGGAAAACCGGTTGAAAATCAGGATCTTTGGCAGACGCTTATAGATTTGACAAGCACGCACAAAGTCAGATTTATTAAGGTTAAAGGTCACAGCGACAACGAAAACAACAACCGCTGCGATAAGCTTGCACGGGACGCTATAAAGTCGCTCAGCACAAAATAAGCTTCTGCTTGCAAAATAGGACTTGATTTCTGCACAACTATTCGCTAAACTTGTGTTTAGCGAATAGTTGTTAATTGGAAGGAGATGGGTTCCCTATGGCGAACCAAACATTTGATTCGGCTCAATATAAAGAATACATGGCTCAGCTCAAGCGCATGATCAGCGAGCTGCCGCCGTTCTGCGCGGAGTTTTTCCGCGGCATAGAAAATGAAACGCTCATACGCACGCGCGTGGCATACGCGGGCGACTTAAAGAATTTCTTTGGCTTTCTTACAAAGGAAAACGAGAATTTCAAGAGGAATAATATTCGCTCCCTTACCCTTTCGGACATTGACAGGGTGAGCGTTACGGATGTTGAGATATATTTAAGCTATGTCACCATGTACGTTGACGATGATGAGCGCGAAAAGGTGAATCAGGATCGCGCGAAGGCAAGAAAGCTTTCAAGCATCCGCGCCCTGTATAAATATTTCTATAAAAAAGAAAAGCTTACGCACAACGCGCCGTCTCTCGTTGACCTACCCACGATACGTGATAGGGCCATAATACGCCTTGAGCCGAACGAAGTAGCAGACCTGCTTGACGTTGTGCAAAACGGCGACGGATTAACTGATAAGCAAAAAGCATACCATAAAAAGACGCAGGCACGCGATTTGGCCATTCTCACCCTGTTCCTCGGTACAGGCATACGTATAAGCGAACTGGTGGGCATAGATATGGATGACATAAACTTTACTTCAAACGAGTTTTCCATCGTGCGCAAAGGCGGCAAGCACGACATATTGGTGTTCGGCGACGAAGCGCGTGAAGCGCTGCTGCAATATATGCTTGAGCGCGAACGCATACAGGCTGCCCCAGGGCATGAGGACGCGCTGTTCCTTTCGCTGCAAAAAACGCGGCTCACCGTCCGCGCAGTTGAAAACCTGGTTGAAAAATACGCAAAAATCGCCGTTCCGCTGAAAAAGATATCCCCGCATAAGCTTAGGAGCACATACGGTACGAATCTTTACAGGGAAACCGGCGACATATATCTGGTGGCCGATGTTTTGGGCCATAAGGACGTTAACACCACGCGCAAGCATTACGCCGCAGTATCGGAAGACAGGCGCAGGCTTGCCGCAAAGGTAATAAAGCTTAGGGACGATTAACCGCGCCTTTGCACATGGGAAACATGCGCCCGCCTTTGGCGCACGCCGCGGTAGCCTATCGGTTCAATCAACTCCTCCTCTACCACTTCGGCTTCGCCTTCGCATTCAGCTTCCTCCGCAAGGCGAAGCTTTTCTTCCCACTCCGCCATAAGTTCAGGGTCTATATCCAGCTGCTCTATAGGTTCGCTTATATCGTCCTCGTCATCGCCCGGCGTGAATACCCGTATCGATTCCGGGTCAAAATCGGCAAGTATTTCCGTATAGTCCGCGCCGTTTTTATTCACGCATTTCATGCAGTTATCGCATATCTTATTCGGATCCAGATCGCACATATCCCCTTCCGGGGTTCTGTAAGGTTGCTTTGCATTCATAACGTACTCCGTTTCTTTCCATTCTTTCAGAACAAAGGTTTGCATTGACTACCGGCATGTGCTATAATCAATCAATGCGATACTATAATACCACAAACCAAGGAGGTTAACCATGCGTAAATCCGGCGAAACGCAAAAAGCAGTATATAATTATATAAAGGAGTTCATAGCAATCAACTCCTATCCTCCTACCGTTCGCGAAATAGGCGCGGCACTTGGGCTGAGATCCACGTCCACCGTGCATATGCATATAAGCAATCTGGCCGAGAAGGGGCTTATAATATGCAATCCGTCAAAGCAGCGCAGCATAACGCTGCCTGAGGGTACAAATGACCGTGCCGTAAACACGCACATGCAATCCGTGCCGCTGGTCGGCAATGTAGCTGCGGGCATACCCATCCTTGCCGTGGATAACATCCAGGAATACTATGTCATGCCCAAGCACCTGCTTAAAGGTGCAAACGATACTGAAGTATTCATGCTTAGGGTTCAGGGCCAAAGCATGATAGAAGCCGGAATAAACGACGGCGATATTATAATAATCCACCGCGGCATGTCCGTTGAGTCCGGCGAAATAGGCGTTGTGCGCGTATCCGGCGAATCAGCAACGCTAAAGCGCGTATTCTATGAAAATGGCAATAAAATAAGGCTGCAGCCCGAAAACAGCAGCATGCAGCCCATTATAGTAGATATAAACGATGTTGAAATAGTCGGCAAGCTCATCGGCCTTTACCGTGAATATTAAAGCTTCGCTATGCCTTTCTTTATAAGATCCGTCAGCACAAGCATAGCCGCAAGCGAACAATGTTCATATGTCAACCCGCCCTGCACATACGCAGTGTAGGGCTTTCTTATAGGCGCATCCGCGCTGAGCTCTATGGAAGATCCCTGCACAAACGCACCCGCGGCCATTATCACCTGCGATGTATAGCCGGGCATATCCCACGGTTCCGGCACGGCAGCCGAATCGACCGGAGACGCACTTTGTATGCTTCGGCAGAATGATATTAGCCCATCTGCTTCCTCAAAGCGCACGGCCTGCACTATGTCCGATCGTTTTGCATTGGACGAGGGCATTGTTTCCATGCCAAGCATTTCAAATACGCGCGCAAACAACGCCGCGCCCTTCAAAGCCTGCGCTGTTGTATGCGGCGCCATATACAGCCCCTGATAGAACGGACGATAACTCGCCGCGTAGGAGCCCACCTCCCGCCCCATTCCGGGCACCGTGAGCAGGTTTTCTATCCGCTGAATATATTTCGCCTTGCCTGCTATATAACCGCCTGTAGGCGCTATTCCGCCGCCCGGATTCTTTATAAGCGAACCTGCAATTATATCCGCACCGGCGCACAGCGGCTCCACAACGTCAGTAAATTCGCCGTAGCAGTTATCCACAAATATAGCTACATTTGGAAATCTTTCCTTTACCGCTCTGAACAGCGGCGCCATATGCTCATTCACCAGAAGCGAATCGCGCCACGCATAGCCGCGCGAACGCTGAACATACAGCACGGCGGCGTTCTTTTGCGCCACCATATTCAGCACGCCGTCTATGTTTATGCTGCCGTCGTCATTAAGGTCAACATAATCAAACGAAACCCCTTGCTTTTTGAGCGAATGCGGATGGTCACCGCTCAGTCCTATCGCGTTTTCAAGCGTATCATACGGCTTTCCGGATGCGGCAACAACAGCATCTCCCATTTGGCACAGACCGGACAGCGCAAGATACAGCGCATGTGTTCCGGATGTGAGCTGCGGCCGCACCAATGCATCCTCCGCAAACAGTGCATGCGCAAACAGCCTATCCAGCGTATCCCTGCCCGCATCATCGTAACCATAGCCGGTCGTTGGCGCAAAATGCCTAAGGCCAACGTTCTCTTTCCTGAATCCGGCCAATACTCGGGCAAGGTTCACTTCCGCATTTGCATCTATCCTTTCAAAAACAGGTTTTATGCTGTTTTCGGCCGAACGGACGAAATCGTATGCCTGCTTTGATATTCCCAATTCGCGCATTATCGCACCATTGCCTTCATTCGTCATTTTGCTGTTAGTTGCTCCTTTTTTACTGCCTTCTGCTCTATTGTTATGGTCGATACGGCATGCTTATATATAAGCCGCTGCACTCCCCCGTCATCCTCAACCAGAATGACATAATTATCAAAACTGATAACCTTAAGATGGTTAAATTGGTATCCGTTTATAACATGTATGCTGACAGGAAGCTTTTCCTTCCGTATTTGGTTAAGGAATTCATCCTGCAAATTGCCGCGTGTATCAGCCATTTTGCTCCTCCTGTGTCAAAAAATGCTCCGCTATCGCCTTGCCCAGTTCCTCCGCGCAGCCGTATTCCGTTGCATCGAACCAACGTATGCGTTCCTCCCTGCGGAACCATGTAAGCTGCCGCTTAGCAAAGCGGCGCGTTTCACGCTTTATTGTCTCCTTCGCTTCGTCAATCGTGCATTCGCCCATTATGTATGCAATCGTTTCTTTGTATCCAAGGCCCTGCATTGCCGGCAATTCCCGCGTACAGCCGCACGAAAGCAAAGCATGAACTTCATCAACAAGCCCCGCATCGAACATATCGTCCACGCGCTTCTCTATCCTTGCATACAGCATATCCCGCGGCATGGTTATGCCCGCCATTACCGGCGTAAACTCGAGCGCATCATCGTTGCGATAGGTAAAGCCCTCTCCTTGCTCAGATGCCTTCTTGCCGCTTTTTATGCATATTTCAAGCGCCCTCACTATACGCTTTGTGTCGTTCGGGTGCAGACGCTCGGCTGTTTTTGCATCCAGATCCGCAAGCATTTTATGCAACGCGCCCTTTTCAGCCTGCTCTTTTTCCATAAGTTCCGCCCGCAATTCATCATCCGGCGCAATTTGTGAAAAAGTGAGCGGGTATGTGAGCGCGTTTATATATAAGCCCGTACCGCCCACAACAAGCGGCCTTTTTCCTTTTGCAATTATCCCGTTTGCCGCCTCTATCGCCCCGTCGCGGAATCGCGATACGGTAAAGCGCGGCTCATCGGGCTCTATGCAGTCCATCATATGGTGAACTATGCCGCGGCGTTCTTCCTCCGTTGGCTTTGCCGAGCCTATGTCCAACTTTTTATATAGCTGTATTGCGTCAGCGGATATTATCTCCGCATTCATCAGCCGTGCGGCCGATACCGATGTGGCTGTTTTTCCGCTGGCGGTAGGTCCGGTGATTATAAACAGTTTATGCTTCATCATACTATCCGTTTGAACAGCTTTTCAAATTCTGTTTTCGTCATGCGAGCCATCACCGGGCGGCCGTGCGGGCAGGTAAGCGGCACGCCTTCCTTATCGTATTGATCAAGCAGCGCCCTTATTTCCGTTTCGCTTATTCTCTCCCCCGCCTTTATTGCGGATTTGCACGCCCGCGTTATAAGCGCGCCGCGCTTCATATCAATAGTCGTAAGCTTATTCTTTGCGTCAAACAGCGCTATTGCATCCGTAAGAAAGCGTTTTATATCCGTTTTCCCCATAATTACAGGCACTGCGCGCACACTCACGCTCATAGCTCCGAATTCCTCTATATCAAATCCTATCTCGCTGAACCGGTCTATGTTATCCATAAGCAGTGCAAACTCAACCGGCGTAAGCTTTATTATCTCCGGAGTCAAAAGCTGCTGCGAGTCGGCAGGAATATCCCTTTCAATTATCCTTTCGTATAGCCTGCGTTCATGCATGGCATGCTGATCGATAAATATCACCTCGTCATCATGCTGCACTATCCAATAGCAGCTGAAAAGCTGGCCTATTATTTCGTATTGAGTAAAGTCCACCCTCTGCTGCACCGGCGTTATCTTTGGCATTTCCGCCTTAGGCTGCGGTATGTTTTCTTCCGCATGCTTTACCGGCTCAATAGTTGTTTTTTCATCCGCCTCTATGTACGCCGTCTCCTCCGCCTTTTTTACTTCCGTCCAAATAGGATTAGCTGTAGGCGCACTGACCGTCCTTTCTCCTGTATCTTCGCTGTGCGCCGTTTTAGCCGATTCTTTATCATGCACGGCATATACAGGCGCAGCATCATGCTTAGTAATAAATGCTTCCGCTGGAAGTGCGCTAAGTTCGATGCGGCTTTCGTCCCTTTGGCTAAACGCCATATCGGCAACTCGTTTCATGGTATCATCCTTGGCGGCAGCACTTGGCATTTCGTTTTGAACATATACTATTTTCTTTATCTCAGGCGCGTTAAAATCAAGCGTCAAATCTTCCTCCGTCTGCTCCAGCGCCTTACGGCATTGAGTGACGAACGGTCCCATTATCCTGTCCTCATGCCTGAAGCGTATCTCCAGCTTGTTAGGATGAACGTTTACGTCTATCTCTTCGGGCGATATTCCTATATGCAGCACTGCAAACGGGAAGCGGCCCTGCATAAGGCGCGTATCATACGCCCGCTGCAGCGCATATGAAAGCTTCTGGGAGCGTATGTAGCGGCAGTTTACATAGAACGACTGTGCCGTGCGCGCCGCGCGGCCTATCTGCTCCGTACCAATGAACCCTACAAGGTTGAAATACCCGTCGTCATAGTATATTTCCCTAAGGTTCGGCAGAATGTCGTTACCGTAAACGCAGGCTATGGCGCTGTCCAGTTCGCCGTCGCCTTCGCTGTGGAACACCGTTCTGCCGGACTGTATCAGCTTTATTTTTATATCAGGCCGCGCCATTATCATGCGGGAAACATAGTCGCTTATATGTGCCGATTCCGCCCGCGCGCTCTTTATAAATTTAAGCCTTGCGGGAACATTATAGAAAAGATCTTCACATTCTATCGTTGTTCCGTCAGGCACGCCCGCTTCGTGGTTTTCTATTATGTCCCCTCCGTTTATGCGCAGCAGTACGCCGTTTGCCGCGTCTTTCTGCTTCGTGCGCATGGTGACCTTGGATACAGCCGCAATGCTCGGCAAAGCCTCCCCGCGGAAGCCCAGCGTGTTTATTGAAAATAAATCGTCCGTTGTGGCGATCTTACTCGTAGCATGCGGCAAAAAGGCGGTTGCAACATCGTCCGCATTTATGCCGACGCCGTTATCGCTCACGCGGATGGATTCAAGCCCGCCGCCTTTTGTTTCTATCGTCACGGCGGTTGCGCCCGCATCTATCGCGTTTTCAAGCAATTCTTTTACGACCGAGGCCGGCCTTTCCACAACCTCGCCCGCAGCTATGCGGTTCGCCGTATAGCTATCCAGCACATGGATACGGCTCATTTTTTTCCCTTTCTGAGCTTTGCTCTCATTTGTAAATCGTATAATGCGTTCATGGCGTCCATAGGCGTCATTGTATCAAGCTGCATATCGCTCAGCGTGCCTATTATATCATCCGCTGCGCATGAGCCGAAAAGCGACATCTGCTGATCCTCACCGCCGCTCAATACCGGCTCTATATCGTGATTTATGTCCGCCGCTTCAAGCTGTTTCAGCAGCTCTTTAGCCCTTGCTATAACATCGTCAGGCAGCCCCGCAAGCCGCGCCACCTGCACGCCGAAGCTTCTGTCCGCCCCTCCGCGTACGATGCGCCGAAGGAATATTATGTCGTCCCCAACTTCCTTTACCGTTATGCGGTAATTCTTTATGCCCGGCAGTTTGCCCTCAAGCTCCGTCAACTCATGGTAATGCGTTGCAAACAGCGCCTTTGCGCCGCAGCGCGCAGGGTCGGCAATATATTCAAGCACAGCCCATGCTATGCTCAGCCCGTCAAACGTGCTTGTGCCGCGGCCTATTTCGTCCAATATAAGCAGGCTGCGGCTGGTAGCATTATTCAGTATGCCTGCAACCTCGCTCATTTCAACCATAAACGTGCTTTGCCCGCCGGAAAGATTATCCGATGCTCCTATGCGGGTAAATATTCTGTCCACTATGGTTATTGCGGCCTTTTTTGCCGGCACGAACGAGCCTATGTGTGCCATCAGCGTTATTATAGCAACCTGCCTTAAATATGTGCTTTTACCGGCCATATTTGGGCCGGTGATTATAAGCAGGCGGTTATCCTTCTGATCAAGCTGCACGTTATTTGGCACAAACGCGCCCTTCATTCCGCTTTCAACGACCGGATGGCGGCCTTCAACTATGTTTATTGCGCCGTTCAGCTGCATTTTTGGCCTGCAATAGTTGTTTTCGAAAGCAACATGCGCAAGCGAGCAATAGAAGTCCAGCTCCGCTATCAACGCCGAATCGCTTTGAAGCCGGTCTATGCAGCCCAACAGAGTTTCCCTTATTTCCGTAAACAGCTTGTATTCAAGGCTGATAAGGTTGCTTTCTGCACCCGTTATCTTCTCTTCCAATTCTTTCAGTTCTTCGGTAACATAGCGCTCCGAATTAGCAAGCGTTTGCTTTCTTATATAGCCATACGGCACCAAATGCTGATACGCCTTGGTAACTTCAATATAATAACCGAATACTCTGTTATATCCAACTCTCAGATTTTTTATGCCCGTGGCAGCGCGTTCACGCGCTTCTACAGCGGCCATCATGCCCTTGCCGTTTGTGGCGGCCTCTCTAAGTTCGTCCACTTCGCTGTTGTATCCGGCGCGTATAACGCCGCCATCCTTCACTCCTATGGGGGGATCGTCCACTATCGCGTCCCTCAGCAGCGCGCATATGTCCTCCATCGCGTCAAGATTTTTTGCTATGCGGCAGAATGCTTCAGACTCAAGTGAGTGCGCCTTTTCTATCACGGCTGGCAGTTTTTCAAGCGATACTCTAAGCGATACGCAGTCCCGCCCATTCACGCTGCCGTAGGCTATGCGGCTGCATAGCCGCTCAATATCGTATATATTGTCAAGCAGACTAGATAATTCCTCGCGTTCCGCCCGCTTGTTCACCAGCTCGTCAACGGCGTTCAAACGCTCGTTTATGGCGTCTATGCTTTGCAGCGGCTGCTCTATCGCCGCGCGCAGAAACCTTGCGCCCATGGAAGTTGACGTTTTATCAAGGTGATATAGCAGCGTGCTTTTCTTCCCGCTGTCCGTATGCAGCGGTTTTGTCAGCTCAAGATTTCGCCTTGTGGACGCATCAAGCCCCAAATACAGGCTCCTTTGCAGCACTGTAAGCTTTTTTATATGCTCAAGGCTGTTCTTCTGCGTCTGCTCAAGGTAGCTTATAAGCGCGCCTGCGGCGCACACGGCGCTTTTGAGCGCATCGCACCCAAGCGTTTGCAGCGACGCCGCGCGGAAATGCATAAGCACTTTCGCTTCCGCGCGTGTGGGTTCAAAATCACGCGAATCGGCGCAGGTCACCGCGCAGCTAAGCTGCAAAGACTTTGCCATATCTTCCCTAAGGAAGTATGCTTCATTGGCTATCGCCTCGCGCGGGGCTATCCTTGCAAGTTCGTTCACAAGGTCGTCCATCTTATCCGCAATCGATATCTCGCTCACGGTAAAGCTGCCCGTTGAAACGTCACAGCAGGCAAGCCCGACCTCGTCAGAAGAAGCATACATGGCGATTATGTAGTTATTCGCACGCTCGTCCAGCATATTTTCTTCTATTACCGTACCAGCGGTATATACCCTTACAACATCCCGTTCAACAAGTCCCTTTGAAAGCGCGGGGTCAGTAAGCTGTTCGCACAGCGCAACCTTATAGCCATTTTCGATAAGCTTTGCAATATATGAATCCACCGCGTGGAACGGCACGCCGCACATCGGCGCGCGTGTTTCAAGGCCGCAATCCCGCCCCGTAAGCGCTATATCAAGCACCTTGGATGCGGTTACCGCGTCCTCAAAGAACATTTCGTAAAAATCACCAAGCCTGAAGAACAGCAAACAATCGCTGTATTTTTCCTTCAGCGCAAGGTATTGACTCATCATGGGCGTAAGGCCTGCTGGCATAGTGTTTCCCCTTTGTTGTTAGTATGCTTTAGTTCGATTCTTAGTGGCAGCCGGAGCAATTTTCGCAGCAGCCGCTGCATCCTCCGCATCCGCCTTCGTCATCTTCACCGCCATCGGTTTCTTCAGCCCTGTTCTCCGCGCCTATGCACATGCCTATTATTGCGTTCACGCGCTTCATAAGCTGCTGAAACTCCGCCTGTGCTTCAAGCATGGCGCGGAATGTTTCGTTGGCTATCAGTTCATCATGCAGCCTCTCTATATCGCGGGACATCTGCTGTATTTCGGCCTGATTATCGCCGTCCATCGTGAGCAGCCGTGCTATTGATTCCTGCATGGCGTTATATTCGTTCAGTTCATCCATCAGCTGCGTATCCGCCTCCATGGCCTCTCGCGTGCGGGTCATGTTTATAAATTCGTCGGATTCGCTCAGCGCAATGCCAAGTTCTCTTGCTTTTTCAAGTATCATGTTATTTCCTTTCAATATCTTATGTTATTATATCAGTTCCCCGACAAGGGAGTTTTTCGTTATTCCAGTTATTCTCACGCGGCGCAGTGAGCCTATCATGCTTTCATCGCCCTTGAAGTATACCATCTTAAAACACGGAAGCTTACCGTAGGCCATTGGTTCGCCGCGGTGGTCGCAGCCTTCAACAAGCACTTCGCCTTCCTGCCCGATATACTTTTCGCTGCCCGCTTTAAGCCCCTTCGCAACGGTGTCATTGAGCCGCTTCAATCGCTCTTTCTTCACCTCTTCGCTTATTTGCTCATCCATAGTGGCGGCCTTTGTTCCGGTGCGCGGGGAATATTTGAATGTATACGCAGCGCTGTATCCTATTTTTTCAACCATGTCGAGCGTCGCTTCAAAATCCTCCTCCGTTTCCCCAGGGAAGCCGACTATTATGTCCGTTGTCAGCTCAACTCCCGGGACTGCGGCCTTCAGCTTGTCCACAACCGTAAAATACCGTTCACGGTCATAATGGCGGTTCATAAGCTTCAGTATTCTGTCGCTTCCGGACTGCACGGGGAGATGTATATGCGGACAGACCTTCTCCTCCTCCGCCATGGTGGCTATCAATCCATCTGACAGATCCTTTGGGTGCGAGGTCATAAAGCGCACGCGCTCAATTCTCTCAACCTTGCATACTGCTCTGAGCAGCGCGGGAAAATCCGCATTATCATCTTCGCTGTAATAGGAGTTCACGTTCTGCCCAAGCAGCGTTATCTCCTTCACACCGTTCGCCGCAAGGTCTTTTACCTCGTTAACTATACTTTCAACGCTCCTTGACCTTTCGCGCCCGCGAACGTATGGCACTATGCAATACGAGCAGAAGTTATTGCAGCCATACATTATGGTAACGAATTGGGATACGCTGTCTATACGCTTCACCGGCAGCCCTTCGGCTATTTCGCCGTCCATCTGACGCACAAGCTCTATGCGTTCGCCGTTGAGCACCTTTTCAAGCAGATTCGGCAGCATATGCAGCTCATTCGTGCCAAACACCATGTCAAGGTACGGAAAACGCTTGAACAGCTTGTCCGCAACCTCTTTTTGCTGCATCATGCAGCCGCACACGCCTATTATCAGCGAAGGGTTTTCGTCCTTCACCTTTTTAAGCGCGCCTATGTTGCCGAACACCTTCTTTTCCGCGTGATCCCTTACGCAGCATGTATTGAAAAATATAATGTTAGCCGCAGCCTTATCCGCCGCCGGAACATAACCGCAGCGTTCCAATATGCCGGCTATTTTTTCCGAATCATGCTCGTTCATCTGGCAGCCATACGTCTCTATATAATAGGTAGGCTTACGCCCGTCCAGGTTGTTATTTATCCTTTCAGCCGCCAAGCGTGCGCTTTCCAGCTCACCCTGCGGCACAGCAGTATCTTTCCTCATACGCATCCTTTCTTATATACATAAATACAGACACTATATTATATCCCTAACCCATATGTTTTAGCAACACTTGAACAAACGCCATGCCTATGGTATCATATTTAATATTGAAAAAATCGCTATAAATTTTTAGGAGGTTATACCTAATGAGCGGATATAGTATGGATAAAATAGTTGCGCTTTGCAAAAATCGCGGCTTTGTTTTCGCCGGCTCCGAACTTTACGGCGGCCTTGCAAACGCGTGGGATTATGGCCCTCTGGGCGTGGAGATGAAAAACAACGTAAAAAAAGCATGGTGGCGCAAATTTGTGCAGGAATGCGAATACAATGTCGGTCTCGACTCCGCCATACTGATGAACCCGGAGGTTTGGGTAGCCAGCGGACACGTTGTGAACTTCAACGACCCGCTTATGGACTGCAAGAGCTGCAAAGCCCGTTTCCGTGCGGACAAGCTTATTGAAGAATATGCCGAAAAGCACGGCCTTGAGGACGTACATCCCGACGGATGGACACATGAGCAGATGTCCGCATACATTGCCGAAAAAGGCATAGTATGCCCCGAATGCGGAAAGAGCGAGTTCACACCTATCCGCAAGTTCAACATGATGTTCAAAACATTCCAGGGCGTTAACGAGGACACTGCCAGCCAGATATATCTGCGTCCCGAAACCGCGCAGGGCATATTCGTAAACTTCAAGAATGTGCAGCGCACCACCCGCCGCAAGATACCTTTCGGCATAGGCCAGATTGGTAAGTCCTTCCGCAACGAGATAACCCCGGGCAACTTCATATTCCGTACCCGCGAGTTTGAGCAGATGGAGCTTGAATTCTTCTGCGCGCCCGGCACCGAGCTTGACTGGTACCAGTATTGGAAGGAATACTGCAAGAACTTCGTGCTGTCCCTTGGCATACACGAGGAAAATATGCGCCTGAGGGAGCATGAGAAGGCCGAACTTTCGCATTACTCCAACGGCACCACCGATATAGAATACAAGTTCCCGTTCGGCTGGGGCGAGCTTTGGGGCGTTGCGAGCCGCACCAATTTCGACCTGAGCGCACATGCCAAGCAGTCCGGTCAGGATCTTACCTATACCGATCCTTTCACCAACGAAAAGTATGTGCCTTATGTCATAGAGCCTTCCGTTGGCGTAGAAAGAATGCTGCTGATGCTCCTGTGCGACGCTTACGATGAAGAAACGCTTGAAAACGGCGACGTGAGGAACATTCTGCATCTGCATCCCGCCATCGCTCCCTATAAGGCCGCAGTTCTGCCGCTGCAGAAGAACAAGCTGGGCGACAAGGCGCGCGAAATTTACAGCATGCTTTCCAAGAAGTTCATGGTAGATTACGATGATTCCGGCGCCATCGGCAAGCGTTACCGCCGCCATGACGAGATCGGCACGCCCATGTGCATAACGGTTGACTTCGATACGCTTGAGGACAATACCGTTACCGTGCGCGACCGCGATACTATGGAGCAGATTCGTATGCCCATCGATCAGCTTATAGCGCATATCGAGCAGGAATGTGACTTTTAATCATTAAATACACAAAATAAGCTTACCCTTTGGGGTAAGCTTATTTTTATCCCCGCGCACAGGCCCTCCGGTCCAACAGAAGCCATGGCGCGGGAATATAGGCGATATTTATTTTTGCATCAGTCCGCCCACAAGCAGCATATATTCGGGCATATGCCCTTCCCTGCCCCAAAGCAGCCTTTCGTTAAAATATAGCTCCAGCGTTTTTTCAACGTCCCCGCCAAGGGACTCTATGGAATATCTGAGCCTGTCGGGCTTTATGCACGGCGCGCCGTTTGCCCGTGCGCACGTTGCGCATTCGTCGCAGCAGCCCGCGGCAAGCATAAGGCTACCCAGCGTGCTCTGTTCCCGTTCCATCAGCTCGATAAAAAACTTCCTGCGTTCCTTATTCCATATTTCAAAATATTGCGCCGTAAGCCCATATGCATCGAATGTTTTTTCCGTAATCTCCTTTGGGAAGGATATCTTCCTTGCGTACAGCGTCAGCTTAGAATAATCACGCCAAATCTTAACGGGGTCAAAGCCGAATGGCGGGCATGACCAAAGCTTAAAATAGTTTTTACAGCCTTGGCATCCCTTTATTATGCGCGGCACATCAACGCAATCGTTTATGTATTGCGCCATGCTCACCTGCGCGCTCATATCGTTATACACGAACTCCATTTTGGCTTATCTCCCGTTTTTGTTTATATTATACTCTCTTTTTGCGCCTGAGTGCAACCAGCATGACAGCGCCTGCAATAAGCATGGCTATGGGCAGTATGCTTTCTTCGCCGCCTGTAACGGGCATTTGAGCCGTGGGCGGAGTGGGCACGTTTGAACCCGGGCCGAATACGCTTCCTCCGGGCCAATCGGGCTTATAGTCGGGCTTGGGAGGCTCGGGCAGCTTGGCGGTGCTCTTAACGGCTATCAGCGCACCGGAGTCGTTCTTGTAATAGAGCGTGCCTTCACTGTCCGCGCAGATGGTGCTTATGCAATACTGCTGATATGCCTTTTCGGGCACATACAGGTCGCCGTTGTTCGCGCTGGGTTCGGTCTGGCCTGCGCTGTCCTCTATTATGTATATTCCGCCGGGGTTCTTATTGTAAGTGGTATACACATACACCTTGCCTGTCGCGGCTTCAAACGCGGTGCTTACCAGCGGGCCTGCCTGCGGATAACCGGGCGTAGGAGCCTTATATATCATTTCCAGCTTGCCGCCGGATACGTCTACCACGGCTATGCCGCTGCCGGAATCACCGTCCCAGTCATAGCCCTTGCCAGAGCAGCCGACATACAGCCTGCCCTTATGTATTACGGGGGTGCTGGTGGACATGCTGCCTATCTGGATTGATTTGATGGAGGCATGGTCAAACGTGCCGTTGGAATTAAGACCAACGGAGTAGAGATAACCGCCCTTGGTGGTGAAGTATACGCGGCCCGAATCATAGACAATGCAGCAGCGGATATCGCCCGTTACATTATTTATGGTATCGATAATGCTTCCGGTAACGGGGTTTACGGAGTACAGCACCGCGGTAGGGCTGTCGCTGCCGCTCGTGCCGTCATCGGAGCCGAATACCGCGCAAACATCGTTCACATATGCGCCTACCCAATAATAACCGCCCATATGAGGCATTAGCCACGTTGCATACTTGGTTTCAAAGCCGTTCGCGGGGTCTTCATCGGTTACGGAGAAGCAGGCAAAGTTCTGCATATTGGTTTCACCTCTCCACATGCCGGTGTAAATATAGCCGTTATAGTAGGTTATAGGCGATATGGTCTGGCCGCCTATGGCTTCCGTTACCCAAAGGCTTTCAAGCGTATCCGCATTGAACGCCTGTATTACGCCGTTGCCGACCTGAGCAAACACCATGCCTTCTGCATAAACAAGTGAGTTGGTGCTAAAGCCTGCGCTGCCCTTGAGCGTGCCTTCCCTTAGCACATCACCGGTAGCTTTATCGGCGCGGATTATTTTGCTGCCCATTATGAAGTAAACGTTATTGTTTACTATTATAGGTATAGAGGTTGATGCGCTCCAGCCAGAACCGTATTTCTTAACCCACTTGAGTTCAGCGGTTGCTGCGCTGTCAGGCGTTACGGTGTTGGTAAGGGCGTTGTTGTTCTTGCTGTTCCTGAACGTCGGCCATTCGCCCGAATAATCAGGCAGGTTAGACGCGGGCGCTGCGGAAAGTATAACTGACAGTACGCCGTTGGTAAGCTGCGCGGGGGTATTCAGCGTGCCGGTCTTGGTAACGTAGCCCTTGCAGGTAACTACCCAAGTGTAATCGGTATCCGGCAGCATGTTTTCATATACGCCATCCGCATTGGGCGAAAGTATAGCCTTTTTAGGATCCTGAAGCCTTACTATCGCATTCGCGGGATATGTTTCGAACTTGACGGTGTAGGCGGTTTTCTTGTTAAGCTTTATAGTATATTCGCTGTATATACCGTCCTTCTCAACGCGAACAACTATCGTGTCGGTATCCTTTATGTCCACGTTGCTGTCAGTCTGTCCGTTATAGGTAACGGTGCAGGAGGCATCCTTTGGCGTGGCGGTAACAAGCACGGTTTCAATAGCTGCACTGATATCCGCGCTATAATCATACACGCTGTTTTTGAACGTGGGATTGAGATACGCCTCATTGCCGTTAGCGGACAGCGCAAGCGCGGTAAGGCTGGGCTGGCAGTTTACGTTGATGGTATAGGTCTTTTCGCCAACGGTGCTGCCTGCGGGCGGGGTAACGACCACCTTAACGGTGTTCTTGCCGGGCTTGAGGCAGTTGATCCATGCACCGTTGCTTGAATTGGTGGCGTCCTTGGTAGCGGGGTTGCCGCTAAGGTCGGTATAATGCAGCGTTGCCTTTGCGCCCGTGGGAAGCTTCAGCTTAAAGCGAAGCTGATTACTGCTATCGGTCACGGTACCAAGATCGTATTCATACTTGTTCCACTCAAATATATTTGTGGTGGTAAATGAATCCGTGCTGTTTTTCAGTATAACTGTGGTATCGTTTGCAACGGTACCGTTATATACCAGCATACCGTTCAGGTCGCTTTCGCCGGGCTTGGCTTCGTTTACGGTTATTTCGCACCACGGCCCGGTTATGGGGAATGTTGTGCTTGATTCGCCTATCGCCGAAACATAATATGTTCCCTGTCTCTTATACACATCTCCGAGCCCACGAGACTACGCTGCATCTCGT
>ENA-OZGC01000982-OZGC01000982.1-human-gut-metagenome-genome-assembly--contig:-NODE-982-length-18321-cov-6.869868_pt1 | contig 18321 bp, 10 predicted proteins | sample MGYA00245109_ERZ653643 | MGnify/ENA primary metagenome ERZ653643 (study PRJEB26926, sample SAMN06165107) | human gut metagenome | biome: ENVO:00009003; feature: ENVO:2100002; material: ENVO:00002003... | reverse complement strand
ATATATGATAGTGTACAATTTTGTATAGCTATAATATGTGAAAAGCACTAATTTTGGCATCGAAAATAGCTAAAAACAAATGAAAAAATTAATCTTAAGTATTTGCCTGTTGTTTGCATTGAGCTCTATGGCTCAGCAACCCATCGACAGAAAGAAGGTGGTAGATCGTAACAATCCACATGTCACGACAATGGATTCGCTCAACTCGCTCTCTGTAGGTAATGGTGGTTTTGCCATGACAGTAGATGGTACAGGTCTTCAGTCTTTCCCTAAGTCTTATTCTCTTGGTGTTCCATTGGGAACCATGAGCGACTGGGGCTGGCATTCTTTTGCCAATCCTGAGAATTATCAACCAGAGGAAAGTTGGCGTTATTATGATTTTGGCAGAGGCCGTAAGGAACCTTATGCCACACAGGTAAAGGACAACAAACGAGCCAAGGCAGCTGGCGACTGGTATCGCGTAAACCCTCATCGTCTGCATTTGGGTACATTGGGATTGTCGCTGGGTGCAGATCCAAAGCAGATCAAGCAGATAGACCAGACACTGAATATGTGGGAAGGTATGATCAAGAGCAGCTTTATATATAAAGGTAAGGCTTACCAAGTGGAAACAACCTGCGACCCTGTTCTCGATATGATAGCTACCCATATACAGTCTAAGGGAACCATCGCTGTGGATGTACGCTTCGCTTATCCTACTGGTGGACATTGCGATGATGCCTGCGACTGGACTAAAGATAAGTTGCATTCCACGACACTTGTTGCTCAAACATCCAACTCTGCAGTTTTAAAGAGAATAATCGATGAAACCGTATATTTTGTGATGTTAAGATGGCAAGGCGCTGCTAAATTAAAGCAGAAAGGCAAGAACTTCTATCAGTTGCAAGCCAAGTCTTCTGACCTGAAACTTACCTGCGAATATGCTGAGCAGACATCCACAGCCAACAAGACCTTTGCCGAAGTAGCCGACGCTGCCAAGGCATACTGGATGGGTTATTGGAAAAAAGGTGGTATGGCAGACTTCTCCAACTGCAAGGATCCCCGTGCCAAGGAGATGGAGCGCCGCGTAGTATTGAGCCAGTATCTGCTCGCCATTCAGGATGCAGGCGATACACCTCCACAGGAGACAGGACTCACCTATAATTCATGGTTTGGCAAATTTCATTTGGAGATGATTCTCTGGCATCAGGCACAGTTTGCCTTGTGGGGACACCCAGAGATGTTGGAACGTTCACTTTCCTGGTACTTCAAGGCAGAGGAGAATGCCCGCAAGATAGCCGAGCGACAGGGCTTCAAGGGAGTGCGCTGGATGAAGATGACCGACCCTTGGGTAGGCGAGGCACCTTCAGGAGTAGGAAGTTTCCTTATCTGGCAACAGCCTCACCTTATTTATTTGGCAGAGTTGCTCTATCGTGCCAACCCAACACCTGCACTCTTGCAGAAATATGCACGCTTGGTCGATGAAACCGCCGAGTTTATGGGCGACTTTGCTGATTATGACAAGCAGAACGACCGCTATATCCTTCGTGGTTGTATAGCAGCTCAGGAAACTCTGCCAGCAGCAACAACCATCAATCCTCCTTTCGAGTTGAGTCAGTGGCATTGTGCCCTTCAGATTGCACAGACCTGGCGTGAGCGATTGGGCAAGGAGCGCAATGCACATTGGGATGATGTCATTCAGAAGATATCTCCATTGGCATCCAAGGACAGTCTGTATCTCGCAGCAGAGACCGAGCCTGATACTTATAAGAATGAAAAGATGTACAGCGATCACCCTGCAGTGATGGGAGCGATAGGTCTGTTCCCATACAACAGTCGTCAGATTGACTTTGCCAAGATGAAGAAGACAGAACAGTGGATTTGGAAGAACTGGAAGTGGGAGACATCTTGGGGATGGGATTATCCGATGATGGCTATGGGAGCCGCCCGCATGGGAGAGCCCGAGAATGCAGTTGGAGCCTTGCTGATGAAGCAGCAGAAGAACACCTATTTGGTAAGTGGTCATAATTATCAGGATGGTCGTCTTCGTCTTTATCTTCCTGGCAACGGAGGTTACCTGATGGCTGTAGCTATGATGTGTGCAGGCTGGGACGGAAGTGTTCATCCCAATCCAGGTTTCCCACAAGATGGCAGCTGGGATGTGAAATGGGAAGGTCTGAAACCTCTCTTTTAGCCTGGTAGGAGAAAAAGCCACACAGCTAAATACGTTCGTAAATACAACAATAAACTAATATAAACTAAAAAAATCATTTTATGCAAAACAAATCACTTATGTTCCAAGTATGCATGGTATTGTTCATGCTACTGGTGGTTCCTGTGAAAGGCCTCGCTCAAGGGGTGACTATTTCAGGACAAGTGACGGATGACATGGATGTAGTTATCGGTGCGACGGTAAAAGTTGTGCCAGGTAATACAGGCACCGTTACCGACGTGGATGGTAACTTTAAGCTGACCGTTCCTTCATCTGCCAAGTCTTTGGTAATTTCTTATGTAGGTTACAAGACAAAGACAGTAGACATCAAGGGCCGTACACAGATTAATGTACAGCTCGAGCCCGAGGCTCAGATGCTCGACGAGGTTGTTTCCATTGGTTATGCTAAGGTAAAGAAAAGAGACCTGACTGCCGCTACAGCTTCAGTCAGCGGTAAGGATCTTGCCAATATACCTGCTACTTCTGCCGCTCAGGCTTTGACAGGTAAGGCTGCCGGTGTGAACATCATTACCCAGAGTGGTGCGCCAGGTGCCGATATCAACATTACTGTACGTGGTGGTACGTCTATCACACAGAGTACCAAGCCACTCTACATCGTGGATGGTTTCCAGATGGAAGATGGTTTGAGAAATGTGGATATCAACGATATCGAGACCATCGACGTGATGAAGGATGCTTCTGCTACAGCTATTTATGGTGCTGCTGGTGCCAATGGTGTAATCCTTATTACTACCAAGAGCGGTAAGGCCGGCAAGACTGAGGTCTCGTATAATGGTTATGTAAGTTTCCAGCGTCTTGGCAAGAAGCTCGACCTGCTTGGCGTTCAGGATTACGTGAAGTATCAGTATGAGTTCCAGACTCTTCGTGGCAACGAGGATGCTTTCGCAAGCCTTTTTGGTGGCAGCGTAAGTGATGCCGACTTCTATACAGGCGCTTATGACCGTATAGCAAGCGAATATGGCAACCGTGCCGGTATCGACTGGCAGGACGAGGTGTTCGGATCTACTGGTGTGGCTCAGACACATAATATCAATATCTCTGGTGGTAGCGAGAAGACAAAGTATATGCTCAGCTACAACTATACTGGCGAGGATGGTATCATGGCAAAGCATGGTTACTATAAGAACAGTGTCCGCGCCAAGATCAATCACGAACTCTGGAAGGGTGTACGCTTCGACTTCTCTTCTGCCTTGCAGATGACCAAGCTCGAAGGTGGCGGTTCGCTTGGTGGTACATTGAAGCAGACGATTCTTCAGCCTGTAACAGGTGGTGTTCGCTTTACCAACGAGCAGATGCTTGGCGAAGACCTCACAGATGCTTTCGATGCCATCCCTGGTAGTAACAACTACGACTCTAACAACCCAATTCTTACCAATAACGCTATCACAAACGAGAAGTTTACTCGTCTTGCTACTGTGAATGCTGGTATTGAGTTCGACATTATCAAGAATCTTACATGGCGTACAGCTGGTAGCTATCAGTGGAAGCAGACTCGTACCGACTATTGGGACAATGGCTCTACCAAGACAGCTGCTGCCAACAAGAGCCCTTATGGTTATGGCAAGCGCAACAATGCAGAGGCTTACCAGTGGCAGATTACCAATACATTGAACTATTCTTTCGACCTCAACAAGGATCATCACTTCTCAGCATTGCTCGGTCAGGAGACTACTTACTGGGAGACCATGAAGCTCGAAAACGAGTATCGTGAGTTCTCTGATGGAAACTTCGGCTTGAATGATGTCAGCATGGGTATTCCTGCTGTATGGAAATCAGGTAAGAGCCGTCGTGGTCGTGTGTCTTGGTTTACCCGTGTATCTTACAACTATCTGGACCGTTATCTCGTGAATGCCACTCTTCGTGGTGACGGCTCTTCTAAGTTTGCCAAGGGCAACCAGTGGGGTTATTTCCCATCTGCATCTGCTGCATGGCGTATTTCAGAGGAACCATTCATGGAAGGTTTGAAGGATATCTTCGACAACTTGAAGCTCCGTGTAGGTTATGGTACGGCCGGTAACGATAACATCGACGACAATATGTATGCTACTTCTTACGGCTCTGGCCATTATGGCATTGGCGGTAAGGACTATATCACTTATGTTCCAGGTAAGACTCTTGGAAATAAGGACCTCAAGTGGGAGAAGACAGAGACAGTCAACGTAGGTCTTGACGTTTCGGTATTTGGCAGTCGCCTCAATGTAGGTATCGACTGGTACAACAATACCTCTAAGAACCTGCTTATCAAGAACCAGATTCCTTCTTCTACAGGTTATACAACACAGTATCAGAATGTAGGTTCTATCCGGAACCGTGGTGTGGAAATTGTTATCAATGCAACACCCGTTCGCACAAAGGACTTCACATGGTCAACAGACTTCAATGTGGCTTTCAACCGCTCTAAGGTGCTCGATATCTATGGTGGCAGCAGTGAGTCAGACTACTTTATCCAGGATTACAAGTCTCGTATGGGCTTCAAGATCGAGAAGGGCAAACCTCTCGGACAGTTCTATGGTTTGGTATATGATGGTCTTTACACCACAGCCGACTTTATCCAGAACGAAGATGGTACTTACAAGTTGAAGGATGGTATTGCCAGCCTGAAAGGTTTCGACCGCAAGGCTGTGAAACCAGGTGATGTGAAGTATAAGACATTTGCAGGTGAAACAGATAAGGATGGTAACCCTGTATGGAGTGTTAACGACCGTACCGTTATTGGTAATGCAGCTCCTGACTTTACAGGAGGTTGGAACAATACCTTTACCTATAAGGGCTTCGACCTGACCGTCTTCATGAACTTCTCTGTAGGCAACGATGTGTTCAACATGAGTACTCAGCGTTTTGTTGGTCCTTACTTGGCCAACCAGAACACCATCTCAGACATGGCTAACCGATACACCCTCATCGATCCACTCACAGGTAAGGAGTCTACCAACCTTGCTCGTTTGGCAGAGTTGAACCCAGGTGAGGACAATGGCAGCCGTATGTGGAATATTTCTTCCAATAACAAGTATGCCATCTCCGATCATAGCAGCTATTATATCGAGAATGGTTCATTCCTTCGTCTGAACACCATCACTTTGGGTTATACATTCCCTAAGACATGGTTGAAGAAGATCTACTTGCAGAAGGCTCGTGTATATGCGACGATGAACAATATCTGCACTATTACAGGTTACTCAGGCTATGACCCAGAGGTTTCTGCTTCAGGAAGCGCCCTGACTCCAGGTGTGGACAATTCTTCTTACCCACGTGCTAAGAGCTGGGTAGTAGGTGTAAACTTAACATTCTAATCAATTCATTCTAACAAGAGTAATATATGAATAAGATATTAAATATATTAGGTGTTACGGCCATAGCTTTGACCATGACATCTTGCCAGGACTGGTTGGATATGCCATCTGAGTCATCTGCCGACAGCGGTTCTGTCTTTGAGACAGTATCCCGTGCAGAACTTGCCACAGTGGGTGCTTATGCCAGCCTCCATACTCAGGAGCTGGGCTATCAGCTGCTTGAGGGTACAGACGAGTGTGCCTCAACAGAGAGCAACTCTAAGTATGACGTTTCCAACTACAACTTCACCAACGTCACAGGTATGCTCAGCAATACATATACTTCTATGTATGCAGCCATCGAGTATGCCAACGTTTGTATTCAGAAGTTGCCCGGTATGAGCGTTTCTGAGAGCGAGAAGGGTAAGGTGAATGCGCTCCTTGGTGAAGCGTTGGCCATCCGTGCCTATGCTTACTGGAATCTGATTCGCTTCTATGGCGACGTTCCTTTCACAACAGTTCCAACATCTGAGTTGACAACCTTCACTTCTTCACGTACCGACCGTGATGTGATCTACGATCAGTGCATTGCCGATTTGCAGAAGGCTGTAGAGCTCCTGCCATGGCAGGGTGAGGCCAATGCTCCTTCTACACCTGAGCGTTTCTGCAAGAACTCTGCTTATGGCATCTTGGCCCGTGTGGCTCTCTATGCTGCTGGCTACTCTCTGCGTTGGGACCTCAACACCTATGATGCTTCTACCTTGCACATCGCACGCCGTGACGATGCTGCACGTGTGAAGGAACTTTATCAGATTGCTGCTGATGCCTGCAAGGCTGTTATCGAGAAGCGTCAGAATGGCTTGCTCGACAACTACGACCAGTTGTTCAGAGATTTGGGCAACCAGACTTACAACAAGGAAACCATGTTGGAGTATGGTTGGTATGGCGAGAATGCTACCGATGTAAGAACAGGTTATGTCAATGGTATCCCAACTTCAGGTAACGACAACTCTGAAGGCGGTATGGGTAAGGGTGGCTCACAGATGATGGCTTATCCTACTCTCTTCTTCGACTATGACAAGGATGACCAGCGTCGTGATGTGTCTGTCTGCAACTACGGCATCGTGCTTAGTGCCAAGGGCAATAAGTATCAGATGAATACTTACAATGGTATGGGTGTGGGCAAGTACCGCATCAACTGGAAGAAAGAGATGGGCGCAACCAACAGTAAGCGTAACATCAATTTTCCATTGCTTCGCTATGCCGACGTATTGTTGATGTATGCTGAAGCTCTGAACGAGGTGAACAATGGTCCTACTCAGGAGGCCATCAATGCAGTGAAGGAAGTCCGCAAGCGTGCCTTCCGTGGCAATGAGGCCAAGGCTGCTGCAGGTATTCCTACCAACCATGACGACTTCCTCACCTTCATCCAGAAGGAGCGTAAGCTCGAACTTTCCAACGAGGGTCTGCGTCGTACCGACCTTACTCGCTGGGGTAAGCAGTATGAGATGCTGATGGCTGCCAAGCAGCGCCTGATAGACTTGGCAAAGCGTGATGGCGAGTTTTCCAACGTGCCAGTTTATCGTGCTTACTATCTCTCTACCACACCTAAGTTTGAGGATCCTACCATCGCATTGAGCTATATCGACCTTTCACAGGCTGAGGTGGAGAATTTGGGACTTAAAGCCGATCAAATCAGTGGTCTTAAGGTTTTGAATAGTTCTTCCGCCGGCAAGGGCTCTGTTACTGCCGACCTTTATGAGAAGGATGGCAAACTGTACAGCGAGGCCAACAAGCCAGAGGGTGCAGTGAAGCATACTTACACCATCCTCAATATGTTCAGTATCGTTTCTATCAAGCAGAAGGGTAACCTGTGTGTAGAGGACGTAACTGGAGTGTCAAGCAACAATACCTGGATTACAGGTAATTCTGGTGTATTCTATGGCTTGCAAAAGAACATGACAGAGCTGATGCCGTTCAACACCTCTAAGATTCTTGATGTAAATGCAGGTCTTGAGGGTCAGCAGCATCCTGCTTACAAGTAAAGATTGTTTTTAGTACAGTACATACATTTCGGTAAATAAGAATTATTTTTAGTAAAAAAGGGACGAACTCGCGATGAGCTCGTCCCTTTTTCCGTCTTGCCCGATGAGTCGCTGTCGTCTGTTTCCTCGTTGCATCGATAATTTTTTATCGCCCTGCCATAAAAATCTTTTCTTATAGAGACAAACTTCTGAGAAGTCTGCTTCCAACTGCTTCGCCTAACCTTTATTTAGTTAAATATAAGTTATATCAAATGAAATATAGCTTATATTCGGCTAAATATAGGTTGCGTCTCATACTTGGGAGCAGTCTTCCATGGACTTTGTGATAGGCTTTTCATGGTTTTGTGTTAGGGTGAAGTGATTTTTGTGGTAGGGTGAAGTGATTTTTTTGGTAGGGAGATGTGGTTTTTCCAAGTATTTGGCGTATCTTTGCACCGTGTAAAGAACTAATCTGAATAATGAGATACATTAATTTCCTTTTGGCGGCGGCTTTTGCCTTGCTCGCCAGTTCCTGCCATGATGGCGGACAGCGTGGCGTCGGCACGGAGCCTATGGCACAGATAGCGGTGGAGAAGCATGCCGAGATTCTTTCCCTTCCCATAGAGGTGAAGGCGAAGAGGGTAACCATTCAGGAAGGATTGCCCTCTAATGTCGTTAGCGATATGCAACAGGACCAGAAGGGCTTTCTGTGGTTTTCCACGTATAATGGACTTGCCCGCTACGACGGTAACGTGGTAACAACCTATTTTGACAACGACAGTACTGGCGTCTCTGCTTTAATCGGTCGTACGAAGAAGGCTTTGGAGGATGTTACCTATAAGAAGTTGTGGGTGTATTCTTCTTCTGAGAGATTAACTTGCCTGAATATGGTGGACGGCAAGGAGGAGAAGTACTGTCAGGAAGTAGAGAAGCTTCATTTCACTAAGTGGAAGCTGGTCTGTGACGGAATATTCTGGCTTTGGGGAGCCAAAGATGGAGCCATGTTGGTAGACTATCGCAGTGGTTCTTTCTTGACACGTAGGTTTGCCCAGGCAGAAATAGGTTCTTCCCAAGTCCCCCTGATAGACAGTCTGGACAAAGACAATGTGGTGCTTTGTACTACGGACAAGGTTTTCCTTTATTCCGGAGGTCGCCTGTCCTGCATGGCCAAGGGCATGAGAATGTCGCGTACGCGCCCCTTCCATCATAAGATGCTGATGGTTTCGGAGAAGGGCGATGTCTATGTTCTTCGACAAGGAAAGCTGCAGCGATTTTCCCATGTAGCCTATGTTGACGGTGAGGTGGCTACCGGCGATTTGCTCATGGGCAACAGATGGATACTTTTTACCAACCGCCGCTCTTTCTCTATCGATGTGCGTACGGGAGAGGTTGCGGAATGTGAGGGCGAATGGCTTATCCCCAATGGCAGGGTGTTGACTGACAACAAAGGCAGAAAGTGGATATACAACAAGACGGGCGTGCTGCGCTTGGTAAGACAGGACAAACTCGTACCCCTGATTCTCTTTCCACAGCAAGCCACCAATTATATCGACCATGAGCGATTTCATATCGTAGAGGACAATCATGGACTCATCTGGATTTCCACCTATGGCAAGGGACTTTTTGTGTTCAATCAGGACCTGACCCAAAGCCAGCATTTCGTGGCAGACAAGTTGGGAGAGTCGCCTATAGCCTCCAACTATCTTCTCGGCATTATTGCCGACCGTCACGATGGAGTGTGGGTAAGCTCAGAATACGGAGGCGTGTCGCACATCCAGGTGATGGACAAGGGTGTGGAACGCATTTATCCTAATGGCGAGGGCAATATGGTCTTTTCGAATGTCGTTCGAATGGTGAAGAAAATGAATGACGGCACAGTCATGGTGGGCACCCGTGCGGGAAGTCTTTACCACTATAGTGCCGACATGAGCCAGGTGTTGGGCAAGAGCCACTTCGATTCGAATGTTTATGGTATAGTCCAGATGCCTAATGGTGAAACCTGGATAGGCACCCGTGGCAAGGGAATCTATGGAGCAAAAGGACTCGACTTTAAGGACAGGAACGTGTTCTGTATGGCTTCCGATGCCAAGCATCGCATGTGGATAGGAACCTTTGGCAAGGGATTGAGCCTTGTCTATCCACGTAAGGATGGCTATGGTGTGAAGACATTCTTTGCCGACAGCGTGGGGCTCAACGAGGTGAGAAGCATGGTGATAGACAAGCATGGCGTGCTTTGGTGCGGAACATCGGGAGGTCTTATCCGTATTCCTGTCGATGAGTTTGTGAAGGATGCCAGCCGATATAAGACTTACGTGCGTGATTATGAAATACGCGATGTAATTGTCGACAGACAGGGACGACTGTGGCTCTCAGCATCGAGTGATGGACTGGTACAGGTAGAGCCGGGTGATGGTGAGACAGAGCCTAAGTTCCACGTCTTCAATACCTCTAATGGACTGGTCAACAATTTGGTTCAGTCGGTGGTGGACACACCTGATGGCAATCTTTGGATTTCTACCCAGCAGGGAGTGACAGCCTGGAATGCCCGCAAGAAGTCGTTTGAAAACTATATGTTCTCACGCAACCCTATGGGCAATGTATATAATGAGAACTCGGCAGTATGTCTTGATGACGGCAGAGTGGTGCTGGGTGGCAACTATGGTCTTACTATCATTCAGCCGTCACGTTTGAGCCATGTCAGCGGGCTCACCGATGTCGTCTTCACCTCTTATCCTTATTCAGATGAGATAACGCTGACCTATGAGCAGCGTTCGCCCAACATCCATTTCTCTACACTCGACTATTCCGATGTGAGCAATGTGAAGTATACCTACCGTCTGGAAGGCTTCGACCAGGCATGGAGCCAACCTTCGTCCACGCCCTGGGCGGCTTATCAGAAACTGCCAGCTGGCAAGTATCTTCTGCATGTCAAGGCATGTACGTCGGATGGCACCTGGGGTAAGGAGAGTACATTGGTTATTCGCATCAAGCCTCCTTTCTATCTTACGTCCTGGGCGATAATGATTTATGTGCTGCTTGTCCTGGGTGTCATCATCTTGGTGGTGAAGTTTGTGCACGACAAGAATGTGCTTCGCAACCGAATCCGTCTTGAGCAGGAACTCACTCGCTACAAGTTGGTTTTCTTCACCAATATAGCTCACGAGTTCCGTACTCCTCTCACCCTGATGCAGGGCTCGCTCGAGAAGGAGAAGCGCATCATGAAAGCCAACCGCTGGCAGACAGAGTTGGAGAAGACTATACGGGTGATGGACAAGAGCGTGCAGCGCATGTTGCGACTCATCGACCAACTCTTGGAGTTCCGTAAGATGCAGGCTGGCAAGCTGAAGTTGTCTTTGCAGGAGACTGATGCTGTGATGTTTGTCAAGGGCATCTGCCGTATGTTCGACGATGCAGCCGAGTCGAAGGAGATAGCTTACAGTTTCGAGTCATCGAAGCCGGCACATGCGATGTTCCTCGACCAGCAGATGATAGACAAGGTGGTGTTCAATCTTTTGTCCAACGCCTTCAAGTACACCCCTGCCAAGGGAACCGTCTCTGTAAGCCTCTCTTTCACGGATGTGATGACCATCCGTGTGGCTGACACGGGAGTGGGCATTCCGCAGGAGAAACGAGAACAGCTCTTCAGCCGATTCATGCAGAGCAGTTATACGGGCGAGAGCTTTGGCATAGGACTCCATCTTACCCATGAACTTGTGAGGACGCATCATGGCGAGATAACTTATCAGGAGAACGAGGGCGGAGGTTCGGTCTTTGTGGTCACGATACCTCTGCAGAAAGACTGCTACGAGGCTTCCGACTTCCTGGTAAAGGACAGCCCTATCCTGAAGGCCGATTTGGCAAAGCAACGGGACCGAAAGGAAGAAAAAACAACCGATGCTGTGCCTTCTGCACCATCTGCTCCGCTCAACCGTCGTACCATTCTTCTGATAGAAGACGACAACGATGTACGTGAGTTCCTGCTTTCTGAACTGGAGAGCTGTTTCGACCTGAAGGTGGCTTCGGATGGCAAGGCGGGTATTGCCATGGCAAAGGAATTGGATGTCGACTTGATAGTAAGCGACGTGATGATGCCTGGAATGAATGGCTTCGAGCTTACTAAACGTCTAAAGAACAGTTTTGAGACGAGTCATATCCCCATCATTCTCCTCACAGCCCTCAGTACTGACGAGAATGTGCTCGAAGGAACAGAGTCGGGAGCCGATGCTTACATTACCAAGCCGTTCAGCCCGCAGTTGCTCATGGCTCGCATTCTGCAGTTGCTCAACCAGCGTGAGATACTTCGTCAGAAGTTTGGCAAGGAGCCACAGGAGATTCGTTCTGCCATGCTCAGCAACGAGCAGGACAGCTTGTTTGTCAAGCGTCTTGACAGTATCGTCTATTCTCGCCTTGGCGAACAAGATCTTTCTGTCGACAAGGTGGCAGGACTGTTGCACTTGGGACGCACCGTCTTCTATAAAAAGGTAAGGGGAACTACGGGGTATACACCTAATGAGTATATCCGTGTCATCCGACTGAGAAAAGCCGCCGAACTGTTGAAGGAGGGCGAGAAGAATGTGTCGGAGGTGGCTTATGCTGTAGGTTTCGACAATCCGTACTACTTCAGCAAGTGCTTCAAGGAGCAGTTTGGCATGCCGCCATCGCAGTACAGAAGTTAAGGAGTTAAAGGAGATTTTCTTCAGGAGTTAAAGGAGTTAAAGGAGTTAAAGGAGTTAAGACAATAGCCTATTTGGATAAGACGCAGGACATTAGTCCCTTACCTCCAGAAATATACGTTACCCACTAAGCATTTGTCTTAACTCCTTTAACTCCTTAACTCCTTTAACTCCTTTAACTCCTTTAACTTCTTAACTCCTTCTAAAAAAAAACTACTTAATGGCTTTACCATTTAGTTTCACTTTGTTGAGATTGCAACTGCCCAATACCGATGTGTCCATAATTCCTACAGGGTCGGTGACATCGATGTTTTCGAATGAGAAACTACCCAAGTCGTAGTCTTCTGAAGGTATCATTGTGTAGAACTGTTTGGTGCTCTTCACCTTGATATTCTTCATCTTCACGTTGTTGATGACTGAATGGGGCATGTCATCTCTGTCTTTCTTGTCGTAGAACTGGGTCCAAATACGGGTTCTGATGCCGAAGGTAACTACTCCTGTGCAGTTTTCTGCCAGTACATCCTCGTATTTCTGTGGTGTGTCGGGGCGCATCTTGAAGAGCAGAATGTTGCTGGTTCCGTTGAACTGGCAGTCTCTTATGATCACATTCTTGGCATCATAGCACTCGCTTCCGAAGGTGACACCTCCACCGGCTTCCTTGAAATAGCAGTTCTCTACGATGACGTTGCGGCAGGGAGCATTGGTGCTGTCCTTGTCTACGAAGGTTCCCTTGCCGCCTTTCAGACACACACCGTCATCGTTCACGTTTACCCAACAGCCTCTTATCAGCATATCCTCGCATCCATCGATGTCTATGGCGTCGGTGCTTGGACCTTTAGGATAGCCGCTTGTCGGTGCGTAGATATACAGGTTGAGGTATTTCACGCGCTTGCACTTGTACAGGTGGTTGGTCCAGAAACCAGAGTTCACCATTCTGATGCCGCTTACCTTCACGTCGTTGGAGTTGGAGATGTAGACCAGTCTTGGGCGGAGAGCCTCCAAGTTGGTACACTTCTTGATGACTTTTCGGCGCAGCCAGAATTCATCGTAGAATTTATGTCCGTTGCCGTTGAGGGTTCCCTTGCCTGCAATGGTGAAACCATCGTGATGATCGGCATTGATGAGTGCTGCAAAATAGTCTAAGGTCTGACCTTCCAGTCGAGTCTTCACTATCTGATAATGGGTGATGGCATCGCTTCCTTTCAGTGTGGCGTTCTCTTCCAAATACAGGTTGCAGCCTGGTTTGAAGAATAGTGAGCCTGTAAGATAAGTGCCTGCAGGCACCACGATGACTCCGCCACCATTGGCATGACAACGGTCTATGACTTCCTGAATCTTCTGGGTCTGAATGATTGTTGAGTCATTTACCACTCCATAATCGGTAATGATGTAGGGCTTGCCCATGTCCTTCAGTTCCACACCAGTGGTGTCGGCAAACCATGAAGAGATAGGTGTGCCGTCGGGGAAAGTGCTCGTCTGCTTCTTGGCTGAGCAGCCGAGCGAGATAGCGATAGCTGATAAAAGAATGCAAATCGTTTGTTTCATATTTATTTGGGATTAGTTTTTTGCAAAGATACTGCAAATCGAATGCAGAGCATCAAGCTTGCTTGAATGTTTTGCTGAGATGCCGCTTATCTTCTACAAAGATACTGCAAATCGAATGCAGAGCATCAAGCTTGCTTGAATGTTATGCTGAGATGCCGCTTATCTTCTACAAAGATACTGGTTTCATCGTCCTTCTTTCCTATAGTTTCATACGTAATCCTAAAAAATAATCCATCAGGATTTGTTGGAGTCAGTTATTTGTACTACTTTTGCATCAAATAGTTTTTATTATTCAGTAAAACACCATTTAAAAGATGTTGGAAAGTCATTATTATAAGGACCTTATAGAGGCCGGCTGCGATGAGGCTGGTCGTGGTTGTCTGGCTGGCAGTGTCTATGCGGCTGCTGTCATTCTGCCTCCTGGTTATCAGAATGAAGCACTCAACGACAGCAAGCAGCTTACAGACAAGAGGCGCAAGGCTCTTCGCAAGCAGATAGAGCGTGATGCCGTGGCATGGGCTGTAGGAATCGTTACTCCCGAGGAGATAGATAAGATCAATATCCTCAATGCCAGTATCTTGGCGATGCACAGGGCACTCGATCAGCTCAAGGTTCGTCCAGAGGCTATTATTGTGGATGGCAATCGTTTCAAGCCATACCATGATCTGCCTCATACCACGATAGTGAAAGGCGACGGCAAGTATATGGCGATAGCTGCAGCAAGCATTCTGGCCAAGACCTATCGTGACGACTATATGGATGCACTTGCCGAGGAATATCCTCAGTACGACTGGAAGAGCAACAAGGGTTATCCCACCAAGAAGCACCGGGCAGCCATCAGGGAGTATGGGGTTACGCCTTATCACCGCATGAGCTACAATCTCTTGGGCTCGGGCGAGCTTTCACTTGAGTTCAAGGATTAAGTGACGGTCAATGAAATCAATTTAGATTTCCTCTTGAAAACTCTTCTTGCACAGATGCAGGCAGAAGGCGAAACTGCCCAAGAAAGCGGCTCTTAATGCCAGATTGATGTCGGCAGGCAGGATGCCCAGTACGAATGTAAACTGGGTGGCGATGAGGAGGAGGGTCTGCTTCATGCTCACTTCCTTTTCCATGATGATGGAATAGTAGCTTTGCAGCCATTCTATGGGTTGCTTGCCGCTTTGCAGCAAACTCTTGATACTGCTTATCAGGTTCTTACTGCCGTCCACAACGCTCTTGCCGCCGTTGCTGATGCTGTTTACTACGAAGTTAATGTCGGCTGAAGTGCCCAATGTGATATTCTTTTCCATAATTCTTTATAGTTTTATAGTTTTCTTACTGTATGAAAGCCTTTTTACAGGTCTTTCTTTGTTTCTGAGGGCAAAATTAGGAGGCTTTTGTGCAATATATGTTCACTTTCTGAGTTCTTATGTTAAAAGTGAGTGGCTGTTAAGCTCTATTAACATAAAAAGCAGTCTTCAGCCTCTTGCCGACTCATCAACTTATCACATTCAGGCTTTATGCGACACGACAAACTGGAAAAAGAAATGAACCTGATGCTTCTCCTTACCGAGAACCATCGTTATGACGTGGATACTCTTTGCGAGCGTGCGGGCATTTCGCGACGTATGCTGTATTATTATTTAGAGAGTTTCCGCGACTGGGGCTTCAAGGTGGAGAAGAATGGCAGGATATACAGTCTTGACAGGGAGTCGCCATTCTTCAAGCATCTCTTCGAAACCATCAACTTCACCGAGGAGGAAGCCCTCACCATGCTCTCTATATTAAATAAGGTGGAAGACAATAATGCCATCGTGGAGCGACTGCGCCGCAAGTTGGATCGTTTCTATGACCTCAACATCCTTGCCAATCCTCAGTTGCGCGAGCAGGCTGCCCATCATGTCGGCGTGCTTTACGATGCCATCAAGCGTCATCGGCTTGTCAAGATAGAAGGTTATTCCTCGCCTCACAGCAAGAGTTGTACCGACCGGGTGGTGGAGCCTTTCCTTATGATGAACAACAATAATGATGTGCGCTGCTATGAACTTAGTTCCAAGATGAACAAGACGTTCAAGGTGTCGCGTATGGGCAATGTTGTCCTGCTCGATCTGGAGTGGGGCAACGAGGCCAAGCATCGCCAGATGTTTACCGATCTCTTTATGTTTAGTGGTGATGAGCGGTTGCCTGTCAGGTTGAAACTCGACCGTCTGGCATATAGTCTGATGATTGAGGAATATCCCAAATCAGCCGAATTCATCGTTGAATTGCCCGGTGAAACCGGTAATAATGAAGGAAAAGCTCCCAAGTACTGGCTGTTGTCTATGGATGTGGCAAGCTACTTGGGTATTGCCCGTTTTGTCTTGGGATTGTACAGCCATATCGAGATTATAGACAGTCCTGGTTTTCAAGATTTCATAAACGAAGAAATCAGGAAGATGTACCACCGCAGTCTTTAATGAAACAGGCCGATGGCTGGTTGCTGTCGGCTTTTTCCTGCAGACAGGCTTTTATATTAGCAGACAGGCTTTTATATTAGCAGACAGGCTTTTATATTAGAAGTAGAAGTTTCGCAAGTTTTGCCCCACACGCCCTGAAGGGGCAGAAGCTCTTAGCCCAGGGCAGCGCCCTGGGTTTTACGGATGATAGCCTTTTGCCCTTACAGACGCCTTGCCGATAAGCCATTATACCCAGGGCGCTGCCCGGGCTAAGAGCTTTTGGGCCTTCAGCCCGTACTTAAAAACTTGACTTATAAGCCCACTTGAAAAAGCCAATTTTACGAAAACCTATTCTTGATTATCAAATTGCAAAGACAAAAAATTCGATTTTCGACTTTTTCAAGTGGACTCAGTAAGATACTTGACTCAGATGAATATATGTTTTATCTGAAAATATTAAGAAAGCGAGAGCATCTTCTCGATAGGCTTGACAGCATCGCGTGCGATCGCTTCGTCAACCTCTACAGTAGGCCAATCATACTTCAAGGCATTATAAATCTTCTGAAGCGTGTTCATCTTCATATATTCGCACTCATTGCAGCTGCATCCTAATCCACCTTCGCTCACCTCGGGTGGCACAGGATAGAAGGTTACACCAGGACAGTTGCGCTCCAGCTCGTGAAGAATACCAGCCTCCGTGGCGATAATATACTCCTTGATTTCTGTATGCTTCTCGGCATATTGAAGCATTGTGGCAGTAGAACCCTTTACATCAGCTACAGCCAACACAGGAGCCTTGCACTCAAGATGAGCCATCACGACAGCCTCAGGATGCTCGCTCTTCAGCTTTACGATAGCCTCGACAGAGAATTTCTCATGCACATGACAGCCACCATTCCAGAGCAACATATTGCGGCCTGTAACACTATTGATATAATTGCCTAAGTTATAGTCGGGACCAAAGATAATCTTTTCATCTTGTGGAAAACTGTCAATCACCTTCTTGGCATTGCCACTCGTCACCACACAATCGGTAAGCGCCTTGACAGCTGCTGTCGTATTGACATAGCTCACCACCTTGTATCCAGGATGCTCAGCCTTATACTGCTTCAGGTCTTCGGCCTTGCAGCTGTCGGCAAGCGAACAACCAGCATTCAGGTCAGGACAAAGTACTGTCTTGTCAGGACTCAGCAGTTTGCAAGTTTCTGCCATAAAGTGCACACCGCACATCACCATTACCTTGGCATCAGTTTCTGCAGCCTTGCGTGCCAGCGCCAAAGAGTCGCCCACGAAATCGGCAATATCCTGAATATCGCCTACGGTATAGTAATGAGCCAGGATGATAGCATCTTTCTCCTTGCAGAGTCGGCGTATCTCCTGCTTCAAGTCTAAGGTTGCATCAACAGGTTCATCGACAAAACCTTTCTCTATCCATTCTTTTTTCACCATAACATTATTATTATTTTATTTCTTTATTCTTCTTTTTTATAGGATATAGGAATGATGATATAACGTGGATATGTGGATAAATATTTGGATGATTTCTTGCCAGTTTTATTATCCACACCCTGATAGTAAGTTATCAATACATCTGTAGCATTTCTTTTTCTTGGTTCTTAATGCTTTAGATGTTTTATCCACATTTTCCTATTCTGGTGCAAAGTTAATAAGTTTATATCTTTTTCCGTTCTAAAATTCCTAAAAACTTCATTAAAACTTAATAATAACTATGTGGATATCCTCATTCCGAGCGGGCAGGAATGTGATTGGTGGATATCTTGAAAGTTATGAATAAGTTATTGGATGGGTTGTCCATTCGTTTTTCCACAGGTTTGTGGATAAAAGTTATATACTATGTTCTGCTGTATTAAATACATAGCCTGTGCAAGATAATATTATTTTTTACCTGTAATAATTAGTTAAATAAAAAAAAATAGTATCTTTGCAGAGTAGATTTAAAAGATAATATTTTTTATAACTGCGGCTTTTCAGAATTGGATAGAACATTAATTCGTCAAGCATTGAGCGTTGCAGTTTCTATTTTTGAATATTGGAGTAATTATGACAAAAATAACTAAGTATATAATATTGATATTTTTATTAGCTTTACAAGTTGGCTATTTAATAGAAATTATAGAAAGGGTTAGTTTAAATACTGTCTCTTATACACATCTCCGAGCC
>ENA-OZGC01000980-OZGC01000980.1-human-gut-metagenome-genome-assembly--contig:-NODE-980-length-18345-cov-5.321323_pt1 | contig 18345 bp, 9 predicted proteins | sample MGYA00245109_ERZ653643 | MGnify/ENA primary metagenome ERZ653643 (study PRJEB26926, sample SAMN06165107) | human gut metagenome | biome: ENVO:00009003; feature: ENVO:2100002; material: ENVO:00002003... | reverse complement strand
CAAGAAGGCTGCTGACAAGAAGGCTGCTGAGGCAGCTCGTCTGGATGCAGAGAAGAAGGTCAACGAGGAGATCGCTAAGAAGGTAGCCGAGAAGAAGGCTGCAGAGGCTGCTGCTAAGGCAGAAGCTGAGGCAGCTGGCGCTGAGGGCGCACAGGCAACCGAGGGTGAAACAGAAACTCCCGCAGAGGCTTAAGCAATCAATCACAAACCATTATTTCAATTAGACTTTTTCCAAACAACAACCAGAGGGGCGTTGCCGTGAGGCAATGCCCCTCATCTTTTTCTCTTGAAGCTGTTCTGTGTCCTGGGGAACATGCTGCCTTGCACGCCCTGGAGCCTTCTGTTTGCGAAATGAGCCTGCTTCTTGGGTTGAGTTATATGCGTCTGATAATCAGCGAAACGTAGTACCACAAGAATGATGATGTGCTGATACTGTAGTTTTAGCTATCTGGTACTGGAGTATCAGTAGTGGGTGTATGGCAGTATCAGCATACTGAAATTGCCGGGTATCCTTGCTTGCTTTTCCTGCGCAAGCGATTTCCCTTTTTCTCCCGACAGACTTCATGGGAATGTGTACCTCGAATCCGTCTGCGGGGAAGGTTGGTTCGTGTGGAGTAAGGGGGTGCTGTGCTTGAATCCGTGCAGTAATGGACAGGCCAATATGCTGTGGTGCTTGAATTATCGGAAAGAGGTGCTTGAGTCTGCGTAATGCGATGTGTTGGCTGTTGGAGCTTATTGCATCTGTGATTGCAGCGTGCTGGGTTTCTGAGGTCAGTGGGAAGTGGTGTAACAGCAAAGGGGCTGTCCCGCTTTTCGGAACAGCCCCTTGCTTGTAGTGATGGCAGGGAAACGATGATGTGTATCCCGCCTTTCTGCTGTGGGTTATCGGATTTCCACTTCTTCCTTCATGTCTATCTCCTGGCCCTGTGCGTCGTAAAATTCGTATTGCAGGAAGGCCAACTTCTGGCTGGGGATTACTTTCACGCCGAAGCCAAAGCGCCACTGCCAGCGTTTCTTGATAGAGAGCAGCCCCTGGTTGAGGTAGGCTGCCACGTAGGGATGCACGTGCAGGGTGAAGTTCTTGATGCCCAACTTGTAGTAGAGAAGTTCTATCTTGCCCTCGAGCACCTTGTCGAAGAGGAAACTGCTCTTGATTGTGCCTGTTCCGTGACAAGTGGGGCAGGTCTCATCCACCTTCACGTCCATCACGGGACGCACACGTTGGCGTGTAATCTGCATAAGCCCGAACTTGGACAGAGGCAGGATGTTGTGGCGTGCGCGGTCACGCTTCATGTTCTCGCACATGTGCTCATAGAGCTTCTGGCGGTCTTCTGCCAGCTTCATGTCGATGAAATCTACCACGATGATACCGCCCATGTCTCGCAGTCGCAACTGTCGTGCCAGCTCGTCGGCAGCACCCAGGTTGACGTCGAGTGCATTGGCTTCCTGTCCGTCCTTGTTGCGTGTGCGGTTGCCGCTGTTCACATCCACCACGTGCAGAGCTTCGGTGTGCTCGATGATGAGGTATGCACCGTGCTTGTAGGAAACGGTGCGTCCGAAGCCCGACTTGATTTGCCGTGTGATGTCGAAGTTGTCAAAGATGGGCAGCTTGCCGCGGTAGAGCTTTACGATATCTGCTTTCTCGGGTGCGATGATGGATACGTATCCCTTCACTTCATTGAATACATCTTCGTTGTTGACGTAGATGTTTTCGTAACTGGGGTTGAATACGTCGCGGAGCATACCCACTGTGCGGCTCGTCTCCTCGTAGATGAGTGCGGGGAGCTGCTGTGCTTTCTGTGCATTGCGCAGGGTCTGTTCCCATCGGGCAGCCAGCACCTTCATCTCGGCGTCGAGTTCTGCCACGCGCTTGCCCTCGGCTACGGTGCGTACGATGACACCGCAGTTGCGCGGTTTAATGCTCTGTATGGTCTGCTTGAGTCGTGCCCGCTCCTCTGAGCTTTTGATTTTGGTCGATACCGACACCTTGTTGTCAAAGGGTACGAGCACCAGATAGCGTCCCGGGAAAGTGATTTCGCAGGTGAGTCGTGGTCCCTTGGTGCTGATAGGTTCCTTCACTATCTGCACCAGCAGTTCCTGGCCCTGCTTGAGCACATTCTGCACGCTTCCGTTCTTCTCCAGTTCTGGCTGGAACGATGCTTTTGCGTGCGGATAGAGGTTCTTCTTGTCGTTGAGTACCTGTTTGAGGTACTTGGCATACGAGTTGAATTGGGTTCCGAGGTCCAGATAATGCAGAAAGGCGTCTCTCTCATGTCCCACGCTTACGAAACATGCGTTGAGTCCTGGCATGAGCTTATGCACCTTGGCCAGGTAGATGTTGCCCACCGAGAAGGAGGCAGACTGGCCTTCTTCCTGATATTCCACCAGTCGCTTGTCTTCGGTAAGTGCGATGGATATCTTTTTGGGCTGTACATTGATGTAGAGTTCGCTTGTCATACTCTGGTTGTCTAACTAAAAAAAGACTCGGTGACAGAGCAATGACTGTCACCGAGCTATCCTTTACTGAGAGAGTCTTACTTGCTCTTGTGTCTGTTCTTTCTCAGTCTCTTCTTACGCTTGTGCGTTGACATCTTGTGTCTCTTATGCTTCTTTCCGTTTGGCATAATTGTATTATTTTATTGGGTTAGTATATCCGATTTCTGCTTATGAGCGTACAAAAGTACTGCTTTTCCTCAATACGACCAAGAGTTAGGGGCGAATTTTGAGGTTTGGGTACGCATTTAAGTCCCTGGGCACCCCTCTCTTTGGGGTGCCGCAGTGCAAATCCGCAGTTCCTGTTTCGCAGTCCGCACTCCTTGTGCACTCACTTGTTGAGTCCTTCGGCAGTGTAGTACTTGGTCTTGCTCAGAGGCTCTATGCTGCCAAACTGGCTCCATCCTGCATCCTGCTTGTACTGGTCGAGGAATGCGTCGGGTACGTAGAGTGTGCAGCCCTTTGAGGGTGTGCAGTTCTTGGGCATGGGGTAGAACTCGGTGCTCAGCAGATATACCTTCTTGAACTTCTCGGGTGCGGGGAACATGCCAAACATGCGGTTCTTCACGTCATTGGGGATGGTGAGCTCCTCCACGCCGGTACATCCGTCGAAGGCACCATCGTCCAGCTTCTTCATCGTGATGGCCAGGATGATGCGCTTGAGTGATGAGCAGTCCTTGAAGGCTCCCTCTCTGATCCACCATATCTGGTCGCTGAAGATGGCATACTGCAGTGACTTGCAGCCGTTGAAGGCATCTACGCCCACAGTGGATACGCTTGCCTTGAGGCCCTTGAGTGCTGAGCAGCCCATGAATGAGCGGTCATTGATGACGGGAACGAAGCCCTGGAAGTGCACCTGCTCCAGTGATGTGCATCCGCTGAAAGCATCCTCGGCGATGTGTGTCACCTTGGGGCCAATCCACATCTCGCGTATCTTGGTGTTGCCTTCAAACTCCTTCTGTCCGATGCTTGCAATCTGGCTGGTGAAGCCAAGCTTTTCAGCCTCCACAACTTTCTTCTCCGAGCGGTCCTTGCTGCTGTAGAAGTAGATGTCCTTGTCGGGCTTTGCACTGCTCTTCTTCTTGGTGCTGGTGCTTGTGGTCTGTTCCTTGTCATCCTGTGCAGCCTTGTTGCCGCATCCTGTCAGTGTGAGTCCGGCGGCCATAGCCAGTGCCAGAACCCATGCTTGTGTCTTGATGTGTCTCATGTCTTTTGTGTTGTGTGTATGGGTAAATACGTTTGTTCGTGTCACAAAGGTAGGCAAAATAATCCGCACCTCCACCAAAACCCCCGCTTTTTTACCCTTATTATATAAATAATGAGTACCTTTGCAGTTCCCTTGCAGGTTCCTTCGGGTATCATCGGAGGGCATTCTCCCGCGTGGAGAGGCTGGGTGGCAGGCACGCAGATGTGGCTTGCCCGAGAGGGAGGAAAGAAGATTAGCAAGCAAGAAACAAGAATGATTTCAATAGACCATTTGAGTGTGGAGTTCAGCGCACGGCCGCTCTTCACCGATGTCAGTTATGTCATCAACGACCGCGACCGCATTGCCCTGGTGGGCAAGAACGGTGCCGGCAAGAGCACGATGCTCAAGGTGATAGCGGGTCTGCAGGCTCCCACCGAGGGTACAGTGTCGGTGCCGCGTGATACCACAGTGGCTTACCTGCCACAGGTGATGGTGCTGAGTGACGGACACACGGTGCGTGAGGAGGCCGAGAAGGCTTTTGCGGGCATCCGCGATATGGAGCGCCAGATACAGGAGATGAACGACCAGCTGGCCGAGCGCACCGATTACGAGTCGGAAGAATACATGTCGCTGGTGGAACGCTTCACGCATCTGAGCGACCGCTTCCAGATGATGGGAGGCCTCAATTACCAGGCCGAGCTGGAACGCACCTTGCAGGGACTGGGCTTCAGCCGTAGTGACCTTGACAGGCCCACCAGCGAGTTCAGCGGCGGATGGCGCATGCGCATCGAGTTGGCAAAGCTTTTGCTGGGCCGTCCTGACGTGCTCCTGCTCGATGAGCCCACCAATCATCTCGACATCGAGAGCATTCAGTGGCTCGAGCAATTCCTCTGCACCCGCGCCGGAGCAGTGGTGCTGGTGAGCCACGACCGTGCATTTATAAATAATGTAACCAACCGCACGCTGGAGATATCCTGCGGACGGGTGTATGACTACAAGGTCAAGTACGACGAGTATATCAACCTGCGGGCCGAGCGCAGGGAACAGCAGTTGCGTGCCTATGAGAATCAGCAGAAGGAGATAGCTGACATCAAGGCCTTCATCGAGCGCTTCCGCTATCAGGCCACCAAGGCTATACAGGTGCAGAGCCGCATCAAGCAGCTGGAACGCATCGTGCCTATCGAGGTGGATGAAGTGGATAACAGCGCTCTGCGTCTCAAGTTCACCTGCAGCCAGCGCAGCGGTGACTATCCCGTGATATGTGATGACCTGGCCAAGAGTTATCCTGCCCGCAACGCCAGCGAGACGGAGCATGTCATCTTCAGCAATGTCAACCTCACCATCAGTCGTGGTGAGAAGGTGGCGTTTGTGGGACGTAACGGCGAGGGTAAGACCACGCTGGTGAAGTGCATCATGGACTCTGCTGCCCATCCCGACAAGGATGGAGCGGGCAGCGGATTCTACTCGGGCAGCCTGCGCGTCGGGCATAATGTGCAGATAGGCTACTTTGCACAGAACCAGGCACAGCTTCTCGACGGTGAACTGACCGTGATGGATACCATCGACCGCGTAGCCAAGGGGGATATCCGACTCAAGATAAGGGACATCCTGGGCGCATTCATGTTCGGTGGGGAGGCTGCTGACAAGAAGGTGAAATTCCTGAGCGGCGGCGAGCGCACCCGTCTGGCCATGATAAAACTCCTGCTTGAGCCGGTCAACTGCCTTATCCTCGACGAGCCTACCAACCATCTGGATATGCGTTCGAAGGATGTTCTGAAGGCTGCCATACGCGATTTCGACGGAACGGTCATCGTGGTGAGCCACGACCGCGACTTTCTCGACGGGCTTGTGAGTAAGGTATATGAGTTCGGTGAAGGCAAGGTGCGCGAGCATCTGGGAGGCATCTACGACTTCCTGCAGGCCAAGCAACTCACCTCGCTCACTTCGCTCAATACGTCGTCCGGCCGCGAGACCGGTACCGGCCAGCCTGCTGCCGAGCCAGCCAAACCAACCAAGGGAGGTGCGCAGAGCTACGAGGAGCAGAAGGCGCAGCAGCGCAAACAGAAGCGCCTGGAGAAGGCCGTTGCCGAGGCAGAGGAGCAGGTGACGCAACTGGAGGCTGCTATCCGCATCCTCGAAGAGCGGATATCTACCCCCGAAGGCAGTGCCGATACGTCGCTCTACGACAAACATGCCAACCTCAAGAAGCAGCTCGCCGAGGCCGAAAGCCAGTGGGAGCAGGCGGTGGAGGAGCTTGAATCGCCCCTCTGAACCTCTTCCCCAAGGGAACTGACCACGCAGGGTGCTACAGTGCATGCAGAGGTTTGGCCTCGCGCAAAGCGATAGAGAGACTGATTTGAAGTGATGAACAATTAAATTATAAACAACAACCCTTTCCCTTCACCCCATGACGGAACCCCTTGCAGGGCAGTCTGTCAGTTGCAGGAGAGTGAGGAGAAGGCCATAACACAACACTATGAAGACAAAGTTGATGTTGCACGCGATGACATTCGCTGCTGTTCTGGCATCTTGCCAGACCAATGGAGGTGCAGGTGAAAAGTCGGGTATCGACCTGGCCAACCTTGACAGCACCTATCAGCCAGGCGCTGATTTCTACATGTATGCCACTGGTGGATGGCAAAAGAGCCACCCTCTGACGGATGAGTACAGCCGCTTCGGCAGTTTCGATATTCTGCAGGAGAACAACAACAAGCAACTTCGCACGCTCATCGACAGCGTGGCAGGACAGGAGAACAAGCCTGGTAGCATCGAGCAGAAGATAGCCGACCTCTACAACTCTGCCATGGATTCTGCCACCCTGCAGCAGCATGGTCTCGACGACATGGCGGCTTTTCTGGCTTGCGACGGCTACCGTACCAGCGCCGAGGTGACCGCTCAGTGGCTTGACCAGGTTTGGCCCCGCATGGAGACACAGGGTGTGGATGGCCTGTTCGGCTTCTATATCGGAGCCGACGAAAAGGACTCCAAGAACAATATCCTCACCATTGGTCAGGGTGGTCTGACGCTTGGACAGAAGGATTATTACGTGGATGCCGACCCCGAGACCGCCAAGGTGCGTGAGGCTTATGTGGCCTACATCCAGAAGTTGGCTGCCCATGTGGGCTTCAGCCAGGACGATGCTGCACGTATGGCACAGGATGTGATGCGCATCGAGACACGTTTGGCCAAGGCCAGCCGCAGCATGACAGAGTTGCGTGACCCTGAAGCCAACTACAACAAGATGTCTTACGAGCAGCTCAAGAAGGATTTCCCCGGCATCAAGTGGGACGCTTACTTCCAGAACTTTGGTATCTCCGGCCTCAAGGAAGTTATCGTGGGTCAGCCCGAGGCTATTCATGAGGTGGAGCGCGTACTGGCAGAGGAGACTCCTGAAGCCCTGCAGAACGTGTATTTGTGGCATGCCATCAACATGGCTTCTGGCTATGTGGATGACGAGAGCCGCAACATTGCCTTCTCATTCTGGGGTACTACACTGAGCGGAAAGACTCAGGATCGTCCCCGCTGGAAGCGTGCTGTATCGAGCGTTGATGGCTTCCTGGGCGAGGCTCTTGGACAGCTCTATGTGGCCAAGTACTTCCCTCCTGCAGCCAAGGAGCGTATGGAGAAGTTGGTGGCCAACCTGCAGCAGGCTCTGGGTGAGCGCATCGATGTGCAGGATTGGATGACTCCCGAGACCAAGAAAGTGGCGCGTGAGAAACTGGATGCCTTCTATGTGAAGGTGGGTTATCCCAATAAGTGGGCCGACTATAGTTCGCTGGAGATTGGTCACAGCTACCTTCAGAACGTTCTCGCATGCCAGGCATGGAGTCTCAAGGACCAGATAGCCAAGCATCTCAATAAGCCTGTGGATAAGGAGGAGTGGTTTATGACTCCCCAGACAGTGAACGCTTACTACAACCCCACAACCAATGAGATATGCTTCCCTGCAGGCATCCTGCAGCCTCCCTTCTTCGATATGGCAGCCGATGATGCGTTCAACTATGGTGCTATCGGCGTGGTCATCGGCCACGAGATGACTCATGGATTTGACGACCAAGGCTCTAAGTATGACAAGGACGGCAACCTGAAGACATGGTGGAAGCCCGAAGACACCAAGCGCTTTGAAGAGCGCATACAGGTGATGCGTGCTTTCCATGACAGCATCGAGGTGCTTCCCGGCCTGCATGCAAACGGCTCGCTCACTCTGGGTGAGAATATGGCCGACCATGGTGGACTGATGGTAGCCTTCCAGGCATTCGAGAATGCAACAGCCAAGAAGCCCCTTGGCACCAAGGACGGATTCACTCCCGAGCAGCGTTTCTTCCTGGCTTATGCCAACGTGTGGGGTCAGAACATACGCGACGAGGAAGTGCGCAAGCGCGTCAAGAGCGACCCTCACCAGTTGGGAAGGTGGCGTGTGAACGGCCAGATGCCTCACATGGACGCATGGTATGATGCCTTCGGAATCACCGAGAGCGACCCCATGTTCGTTCCCAAGGATAAGCGTGTGACCATTTGGTAAACAGCAAAGTCTTTCCGCCAGCATTCCTGGCGGGAGGACTTCATGCATAGCATATACATACAAAATACCATTTGAAGATTAAGAAACAAGCCTCCTCTTGTCCCTCCGGCAGGGCAGATTCTTCCTCTCACGAGGGAGGGTGAGAGGGGGCTTTCCTTTTCATCCATACCATATGCCGTTAAGATTACCAGACAAACTGCCCGCCATTGAGTTCCTCAAGCACGAAAACATCTTTGTGCTTGGTGATGAGCGGGCCAACAGTCAGGACATCAGACCGCTGCGCATCGTTGTGCTCAACCTGATGCCACTGAAGATAACCACCGAGACAGACCTCATCAGGCTGCTCTCCAACTCGCCCCTGCAGCTTGACATCCAGTTTATGAAGGTCAAGGCACACACCAGCAAGAACACACCAGTGGAGCATATGCAGGCTTTCTACCGCGATTTCGAGAAGATGGCAGACGAGAAGTTCGACGGAATGATTATCACAGGTGCCCCTGTGGAGCATCTTGAGTATGAGCAGGTCAACTACTGGGAAGAGGTGAGCGGCATCTTCGACTGGGCACGTACCCACGTCACCAGCACGCTCTATATCTGCTGGGCTGCCCAGGCCGGACTCTATCATCACTATGGGGTGCCCAAATATGCGCTGCCCGAAAAGATGTTCGGCATCTTCCCACAGACACCGCTCTGCCTGTCACTCCCCATCTTCCGGGGTTTCGATGATGTGTTCTACATGCCTCACAGCCGCCATACCGAACTTCGTCGCGAGGATATCCTGGCCGTGCCAGAACTGTCCCTCATAGCTGAAAGCCCACAGAGCGGCGTGGGAATGGTGATGGCCCGGGGCGGCAGAGAGATATTCATCACCGGACACTCCGAGTATTCGCCTTACACGCTCGACACTGAGTATAAGCGCGATCTGGGCAAGGGACTTCCCATCAAGATGCCTCTCAACTATTATCGCAACGATGACCCCTCACAGCCACCACTGGTCACCTGGCGTGCCCACGGCAACCTCTTGTTCCAGAACTGGCTCAACTATTACGTTTATCAGGAGACTCCATACGATATCAATGACATCCATTGAACTACTCTCACCGGCACAGAACCTCGAGTGCGGCATTGCGGCCATCGATCATGGTGCTGACGCTGTCTATATAGGTTCGCCTCGTTTTGGCGCGCGGGTAGCTGCGGGCAACAGTATCGACGATATTGCACGCCTGTGCCAGTATGCCCGCCCGTTCGGAGTGCGCATCTATGTGACGCTCAACACCATACTTCGTGATGACGAGCTCGATGATGCACGTCGCCTGGTATGGGATTTGTACCACGCAGGCATCGATGCTCTCATCGTGCAGGATATGTCTCTGCTCGAGATGGAGCTGCCGCCCATAGCCCTGCATGCCAGCACTCAGATGGACAACCGCACACCTGACAAGGTGAAGTGGCTGCAGAGTCTTGGCTTCGGACAGACGGTGCTTGCCCGCGAACTCACTCTTGACCAGATACGTGAGATACACCAGGCAGTGCCGCAGATGCCGCTCGAAGCCTTTGTGCATGGCGCTTTGTGTGTGAGCTACAGCGGACAGTGCTACGCTTCACAGTACTGCTTCGGCCGTTCGGCAAACCGTGGCGAGTGCGCACAGTTCTGCCGTCTGCCCTTCACGCTTACCGATGCCCAGGGGCAGGTGCTTTCATCCGAGCGCCACCTCCTCTCGCTGCGTGATATGAGCAGGCAGCATTCGCTGGAGGAGATGATGGATGCCGGAGTGTGTAGCTTCAAGATAGAGGGCCGCCTGAAGGATGTTTCCTATGTCAAGAATGTGACTGCCGCCTACCGTCAGGCCATCGACCGCGTGCTCTCGCGCCGTGCTGCCGACTACCGGCGGGCTTCCCTCGGATGTTCCGAATTCACCTTCACCCCCGACCCGCAGCGCAGTTTCTCGCGCGGCTTTACCGACTATTTCCTGCACGGCAGGCAGGGCAGTGTGGCGTCGATGGATACTCCCAAGAGCCGTGGAATGGAGGTCGGTCGTGTGAAGGAAGTGTCGCAGGGCAGCATCGTAGTGTCTGGCACCACCGCCTTTGCCAATGGTGATGGCCTTTGCTATATGGATAGCGACGGCCGTCTGTGTGGTTTCCGTGTCAACAGAGCACAGGGCAACCGCCTCTTTCCCTCGTCGATGCCCGGTGTGCGGCGTGGTGATGTACTTTGGAGAAACTTTGATCAGGCTTGGGAAAGGCAGATGGCAGGCACCACAGCCCATCGCACGATAGGTCTGGAGATGCGCTTCGAGGATGTTGCCGAGGGTTTCCGCCTGACTCTGAAGCGGGAAGACGGTGCCCGGGAATCCTTCATCTATCCCAGCGAACATCAGTTGGCTCGCTCGCCTCAGGACGATGGCATACGCCAGGTGCTGGCCAAGACGGGCGATACAGCCTATGCCTGTTCGCATGTTGAGGTAGCCCTTTCGCAGCCTTGGTTTGTTCCTCGCAGCCTTCTCACAGGCTGGCGTCGCGAGGCTTTGGCGCAAGCTTTTGCTGGAAAGGCTGGCAGAGACGAACTGGCAATGCCCTCTGCCGATGCTTCTGCCGGTGCTTCTGTCGCCGGGTCAGTCAGCCAGAGTGGGGCAGAGAAGACTCCTGCCGCGCAAAGCTTGCCTGCTTCCTCATCCTCACCGGCTTCCGATGAGGTCCGTCCAAACCAGCCTCACCTCACCTATCAGGCCAATGTGGCCAACCATCTGGCACGCCGATTCTATGAGCGCAATGGTTTCCAAGTGGATGAGATGGCTATGGAATGCGGTCGTACAGAGGGTAGAGACTACCTGCTCATGACCTGTCGCCACTGCCTGAGATACGAGTTCGGCTGGTGCCGCAAGCGTGGTGGTGCTGCTGCGCAGCTGGCCGAACCTCTTTACCTGAACCTGAACGATGGCCGTCGCTTCCGCCTGGAGTTTGACTGCCGCCGTTGTGAAATGAAAGTCTGGAATGCGTAAACTCCTCCCCCTCCTGCTCTCCCTCCTGCTCTCGTCCTGTTATAATAGGATAAGCGATGCGGGTCTCTACGAGGTCAATGACAATTTCGTGGTCACTGCCGACACCCTCCACCTGCAGGCGCAGCAGCCTCTGCACAATATGCCTATGCCCATGGATGGGTATGCCGACAGCCTTTTCATCCTGAGGGGTGAGGAACTGGTGGTGGCGCAGATAACCGTTATCCCCGAGGATACGATAGATAGCGTGTGGGTGAAGGTGGCACACGACCAGATGGTCATGGGCTGGACACACGAGTGCGAACTGCTCTCGGGCGTGGTGCCTGATGACCCCATCAGCCGCTTCATCTACATCTTCAGCCTTCGCCATCTGCCTTTTTTCGTGTGCCTTATTGCGCTGGCTCTGGTGCTGATAGTAGCCCGCGGTGTGCGGCATGCCCGTTCGCGGGTGTTCCTGCTCAACGATATAGCATCTGTCTATCCCACATTGCTCACCGTGGTATTGGGCGGTGCGGCAGTCCTCTATGCCCATATCCAGCGTTTCGAGCCTGATATGTGGGTCAGCTTCTATTACCATCCCACCCTCAACCCATTCTCCTTGCCCGTGCTGCTCGGCCTGTTCGTATCGCTCTTCTGGCTGATACTCATCCTCTCCATGGCAGTGGCCGACGAGGTTCTTGCCCAGTTGCCCCTGGGTGAGGCATTGCTTTATCTGCTCACTCTCTTGGGCATGTGCATGTGCCTCTACACCCTTTTCTCGCTGGCCGCATTCTATTGGGCAGGGGTGGTGCTCTATGGTGTGTATGTGGTGGTGGCACTATACCGCTTCTGCCGACACTTCCGTCCGCGCTATGTGTGCGGGCAATGCGGATGCAAGATGCATTCGTTGGGCAAGTGTCCCCATTGTGGTGCCGACAACGTATGAGCTTTTTTCGTTAAAAGGGCAGGAATGGTGCAAAAAGCCGTTCCTGCCCTTGCTCTTTTCATTTAAAAAGAGTAAATTTGTGGGTGAAAGGGGCTTGCAGACCTTGGGGAGGTCGCTCTCGCGGTACTGTGATTCCTGCTTGCGAAGGATTTATCATAACCATATCCTAATATGAACAACCAATTACTCACGGCATCAGGACGCTTTGCGTCGGTGGTGCTACTGGCGGCTTCGGCGTTCTTCTCGTCGCTGGAAGCCTATGCCTTGCAGGATGGGCAGACGCTGCGTATAGGTCGCGGTGCATTCTCCATCATGCCTAAGAATTCTTCCCTCGATGCCGGTGCGCAGGCCGAGATGTGGACCGATGCGCAAACCAACTCGCAGCGATGGGTGCTGAAGAGTGCCGGCACCGACACCTATATGCTCTCCAATGCCTACACAGGCAAGTTCCTGGCGTGCACGAGCGGCATGACAGCCGGTGCCGCAGTGTCGATGCAGGACCGTGCAGCCGCAGCTTCCCGTGGCCGCTGGCAGCTTGTACCCGTGGAGGGAAGCACCAACCAGTACTACATCTATGCCAGTTCCACGCGCCGTTATGCACTCTCCACCCAGGGGGATACAGCCGACGGCAACACCCTCACGCTGGTGGCAGTGGACAAGGCAGAACCTTCGCAATATACCTGGACGGTGGAGGAATGTGCTCCGCGCGAGAATGAGCTCACTCCCGAAGTGCGCGATGATATGATGGAGAAGTGGAAGGCTCACTATTACCACAAGGCCAGCACAGGTTATGTGATAGGCAACGGCGGCTGGTGGGGCGATGCAGAGATGTTTGAGGTGGTGCTTGATGCGCTCGAGACAACGGGCGACAAGCAGTATGCCACCATGTTTGAGATGCTCTACACCAACTTCCTCTCCCGCAAGACAGGCAACTGGATTACCGGCAGCGGGTATAATGAGTTCAACGACGATATTGCCTGGATGTGCATCGCATGCGTGAGAGCCTATCTGCTCACCGGCGTGACCAAATATCTGGCAACTGCCAAGACCAACTTCGACGGCATGTACAGTCGTGCAGCGAAGTATGACAACGGAACACTCGTATGGAAGCAGGGCAACGGAGGCACCAACTCCTGTATCAATGGCCCTGCGGCTGTGTGTGCCTGCTATTTGGGTATCGCCTTGGACAAGGAGGAGTATTTCCAGAAGGCAGCACGGATATATGCCGGCGAGCGAAGCCTGCTCTACAATATCAATGCGCAGGGTGTGTTCAACGGACAGGTGTATGACAGCGGCGACCCGGTGAAGGGTACCGTGGGCAACACCTGGTCTTCTACCTACAACCAGGGAACCTCGCTGGGTGCGGCAGTCATGCTCTACGAGCACTTCGGCACCGAGCAATACCGCACCGATGCCGATGCCATCATGAACTGGACAGCCAAGAACCTGGCCAACAGCCATGGTATCATCAAGGTGTGCCAGACTGTGAACGGCGACCTCACGGGCTTCAAGGGTATTCTCATGCGCTATGTGCGCCGCTACGCCGCCTCGATGGGGCAGCCCAAGTGGTATGAGTGGTTGGCCCGCAACGGCTATCATGCCTGGAACAACCGCAACTCCAAGGGCATCAGCATGTCGGCTTGGCTCACCAAGACCACCGAAGACTTCTATTATTCAGACGGCGGCAACTTCAATACCGACGGCGTGGGAGCCTTCACGGCCGTATCTGCTGCCTTCAACGCACACTTGGGCGTGGTGGATGAGAGGGATGCCTACAGCCGCATGCAGGCTGATGACTTCAATTTCCTGTGCGGTACCCCCATCGAACACACAGGCAATGACGATGACGGTACGGGCTATGCGGGTGCCATGCGAAAGGGCAATTATGTGGGCTACCGCAATGTGGATTTCGGTTCGCGCTATGCTTCGCACCTGCTGCTGCGTGCCCGTCTCCTGCGTCTCGTATCGGAGCTGGACGTCTATATCGATGCTCCGTCGGCCAAGGGAGGTACGCTCGTATGCACCATCAAGCCGCAGGACGATGCCGAGCGCGACGGTTGGGTGACACTGGAACGTGCTCTCAACGTGCCTGTCACCGGCAAGCACGATCTGTATCTGGTGTGTGCGGGCAGTGCGGGAATTGACCTCGTGACCCTCAACTGGCTGCAGTTTGAGGCCAGGAATACCATTTATGACGATGTGATAAGTTCCCTGGGCAGTCTGTCAACCTCGATGGAGGACAACAGACAGACCCTTGGACTGCTCGCCGACGGCAATCCCACCACGCAGTTTGCCGGCATTGCACGTGAGGGTACAGAGGCTTGGGTGCAGTACGATGCACCAGCCCCCATCCGCCTGCAGGCTTATACTCTGTTCTCGGGCTTCAATGCTTCGGCCGACCCTGCGGGCTGGACGCTCATGGGCAGCAACGACGGACAGCAGTGGGAGCCTCTGCATGAGGTGGGCGAAGCGGCTTTCGCGGCACGTGGACAGCGTGTGCGATGCGACCTCGACGAGACTGCTGCCTACAGCCATTTCCGCCTCGTTCTGCATGGAAAGGCCAATCAGACGTCCTTCTATCTGTCTGAGTGGCAACTGATAGGACACTCTGTGAGCGCCACCGATATTACTGCCGATGGCGGTACACTGGACTCCTGTCCCTCTCTCACCGACCATCAGGGACTCACTTCCGTGGTTCTTCCTCAGTCGGGAGTGGTGTATCGTGCAGCGGGCAATTATGTGCTCAGCCATTACAGCCTCACTACGGGTGCCGATGCAGCTCCCCAGGCTTGGGTGGTGGAGGGTTCCAACAACGGCACCACATGGAAGACCATCGACGAGCGATTGGCGATGGAGTTTCCTTGCCATGCCACTACGGCCGTCTATGAGGTGCAGAATGATGTGGCTTATGTGTGGTACCGGTTGCGCCCGAAGGATGATGCGGAGTGCCAGTTGGCCCAGTGGCAGTTGTTCGGACGCCTCGATATGGGCAGGCTCTATCCCGATGTGACTTCTCTGTCAAGGGTCTTTGGCCCCGACGGAAGCAGCCAGGCTGCCCTGGTGGATGACAGTTCCGAAAGCTACAGTACCGTCAGCGGCGACAGCCTCTACTGGCTCATCGAGACTCCGATGGCCGTTCGCCCGCTGGCCTACACCGTGATAGCGGCTGCCGCCAAGGCACAGACTCCCACGGCGATAAGCCTTCGCGGGCTGGCCGAAGACGGCACTCCCGCAATTCTCTCCACACGCAATCTCTCACTCAACGCCCGTGGTTCGCATTACACAAGCACCACAGCCACCAGCAAGAGCTTCTGCCGTTTCCAGTTGCTCGTCACCAAGACGGCCGACGAGGACAGCCAGGCGGCATCGCTCATGGGATTTGAACTCTACGGCACCATGCTTGCTGCGGCTGGCGCAGAGCAGATGCCGGCCGTTCAGAGCGTGGAGGCTTCGGCCGACGGCGTGAGTGCCACCGAGGTGATAGGCAAGCTCAATGACCAGAACAGGCTCACGGCTTACAGAGCGCAGTTTGCCGACTCGCTCGCCATCACATTCTCCTATGCCGCACCTGTGAGCATCGATACCTATACGCTCACGGCTGGCAAGGACAAGGAAAACCTTGATCCCACCGACTGGCAGCTGCAAGGGTCGGCCGACGGAGAAGAGTGGGTGACGCTGGACAGCCGCACAGGGGAGAAGTTCTCACACCGCTACGCCACCCAGTTCTACCGCCTCGGCAGTCAGGCCACCTATGCCCACTATCGTCTGGTGGTGCGTGGGGTCAATGGCGGAACGCAGTTGCAGCTCACCGAATTTCAGTTGCTCCACCTGGGACTGGGCACTTCGGTGCTCCCCGCAGGCGAGATTCTTGCAGCCGCCGGCATGCAGGTGAGTGGGGGACAGCTGCATGTGCAGGCTCCCCAGGCAGGCACCCTTTGCGTATATGACCTGCAGGGACGCATGCTCCTGGCTCAGTCTGTTCAGTCGGGAAGCACCACTCTGCCTTTGCCCCAGGCACAAGGCGTGGTGGTGGCAGTCTTGCGCATGCAGGGCGGTTCGCTGGTGCGTAAGGTGCGGCTGTAGGACGCTTCGCCTCGCGCGCGTATATATAATAATGTGTAAATGGCAGTTCGCCGTCGGCTCAGGTAGTCTGCCTGCGGCAGTCTGACACCGATTCCGCCCCTTGTCCTCGTGATGCGGTGCGGGATGAAATAACTTGCCTGATGCCTGCGATAGGCACAGGTGAGGGAGAGAAATCCGCCTGGCGTGTTCGCACGAACTCGTTTCGGCTTCCTCAGTAATGTGCCCAAGTGCCCCCTTGGCAAGCATGCTTGCACGAGGTCACTTGGGCACCTCTTTTTATTCAGCGTGCTGCGATGGCTCGTGCAGCACGCTTCAATCCTCCCCGCAGCGTGCTGCAATCTCCTCCGCAGCGTACAGCAATCTTCCACGCAGCATACCGCAATCTTCCACACAGCATACCGCAATCTCCACACAACGTACTGCAATTCTTTACATTGCGTACTGCAATTCTTCCACACAGCGTACAGAAATTCTTCACATAGCATACCGCAATCTTCCGCACAGCGTGCCGCAATTCTTCACGCAGCATACCGCAATTCTTCACATAGCGTGCTTCAATCCTCCCCGCAGCATACAGCAATTTCCTCCGCAACTTACCGAAATCTCCGTTTGCAGCCTTCTGATGGCCATCCAAAGGCTTCTGATGGCCATCCAAAGGCTTCGTATGTGCATCCAAAGGCTGCAAACGGAGATCTTAGCTATTATCCTGATACATTTCTTTAGAGGTCTGGGATGAGTTAAGAAGGCTGCCCGAGGGGATATGGAATATACTCTACATACTGATATTGATGTTCTGGGAAGAATCAGGAAGGCCGCCCGAGGGGTGTTTCTTTGCTTCTTCCTTCTCTTCATAAGGCTCTGCGGTGGGCTTTATAGTCTTTCCTCTTTCGTCTTTATACTGTTAGGTTGAGGCTCTAAGCCAGCTTCTTCGGCTCTTTTTTTTAGGCTTCTTTCTTGCCTCAACCACCTTCTCTTCCTGTGCTCAATAGCCCCTTCGCATCGCCCCAATAAGGGTGCAGAAAGGATGGAGAATGCTGCATGTAAATGGTCAGTAAAATGAAGGTTTTGGGGCAACAAAGTCAGGGATGTTCCCTATCAATATTGATAGTGTTTTGTAGTGCATTTTTTGCATGGGGGGGGGTAATTTTGATGTATCGTTTCATGCCGTTGCTTGCGTTTTGTAAAACATTTGCTTGGTATTTGCATGCTTTTCGTGCCTGTTTTGAACGTGGCTAAAAGCCACTTTTAGCCTATGAGCCAGTTTGAACTACAGTAATATGGATGAATGGACTTGACTTTTTGTTGCACAAAGCAGACGGTTTTGTGTTATTTTGTATGCGTAAGAATAAAATAAAACTTTATTATTTGTTTGTTCTCACAAAATGTTGTATCTTTGTATTCAGATATTATGAAGAATTTCTGCAGGGCATTAGCCTAAGAACTTTTCCCAGTTGTGAAGTCCTGTAGATAGCAGAATAATACCAGGCTTACAGCATACGGCGCTTGGATCAGGTGCCAGCTGAGTTCCGAGGTTGAAGATTGTACGGACAAGCTTGAAGTGTCTCATGCAGCGAGATAGTCGCACGGCATGGGGGAGTATAGATTGTATTCTTGCGAATCAAAATCCAAAAATGAACGATAACGGTAGTGCAACTTTGCGTTGGTATGCCCTCAAGGTGTATTTCAACAAGGTCTCTGATATGGAGGAGATGCTTGGTGAGGAGAATGTGGAGTGCTATGTTCCTTATCTCGACCAGGTATGTGCCAAGGAGGAAGACAGCAAGAAACGTCAGGTCGCAATCCCGTCGCTTATGTTTTTTCACTCGTCTCCCCTTGAGGCCAGGCGTGTGCAGCAGGTGGTTCGCGGCAAGGCGATGGTCTATACACATCAGACTCTGGAGGGGTGGATACCCGCACCCATCTCGGAGCGTGAGATGAATGTGTTCCGGCTGGTGGTGTCTTCGGGTGCCGATGGCCTGGAATATTTCGACAATGATCCACGTGTCTTCAAGCGCGGAGAGCGGGTGAGGGTGACCGGCGGACTGTTTGCCGGTGCCGAGGGACATATCGTCCGCATCAAGGGTAAGCACTCAATTGCTTCCGAGGCATTTTGCATGAACCAAGTTACCTTTGCACT
>ENA-OZGC01000972-OZGC01000972.1-human-gut-metagenome-genome-assembly--contig:-NODE-972-length-18480-cov-7.857042_pt1 | contig 18480 bp, 15 predicted proteins | sample MGYA00245109_ERZ653643 | MGnify/ENA primary metagenome ERZ653643 (study PRJEB26926, sample SAMN06165107) | human gut metagenome | biome: ENVO:00009003; feature: ENVO:2100002; material: ENVO:00002003... | reverse complement strand
AAATTGCTTGACACTTGAATCGGAATCGCGTATACTGTGTATATAGCCATCGGTGAGAAACAGGCCACTGGGCAATTGTAGCCCAGCCCCCTGGAGTAAGCCGGTGGCTTTTTTTGCATTCATACAGTATTGCAGTCTTGATTAACTCCTGCAGGTTTTCGTAATGGTGCTCTGTGTCCGGCCGTCTTGGTATTCATAAACGCGATTACATCTTTGGACAAAATCTAAGGATGTACATCCTTGACAATTTCAAGCAGACCCGATATACTGATAGTGGAATCGGTAAGAGATTGTAGGGCATTGCCCGAAGCTCTGGTCTTCGAGACAGCCGATTCTTTTTATGTTTATTGAATATAAAATATCAACTTGAAAGCTTTTAAATTCTGCCCGACAATACAAAAAACATTGACATAATTTTTATTCCATGATATATTGTTATTGCCGAGTGCAGAGTCTATTGGACGACTTTCTTTTGATTGCCTGTCTGATATCCTGCATTCGGCATTTTTGTCTCATATTTGCCATGTCTTTTACAAGGCTGTTTACAGCATTGAAATTATCTCTGCTTGGCCGTTAAAAAATATTGACATAATTTTTATTCCATGATATATTGTCATTGCTGAGTGCAGTGCCTGTCGGACGACTTTCTTTTGATCGCCTGTCTGATAACTTGCATTCGGCGTTTTTTTATATTTCCGGCTTTAAATCGCAGTTTTTCCGCTGTCTTAAATTTTTTTGAAAAAAGTGTTGACAACGGAATTTTTCGTGCTATGATATAGGTGTGCTATGACAGATAGCACACCTATTCTTATTTTGTGCAAACGGTGCACACGAATCACGAAGAAAGGAGAATCGCTGTGGTCTTAATCGACAAGCAGAGCCGCGTGCCGGCATACGAGCAGATAAGAAACCAACTGCTGACGCTTATACTTATCGGCTCGTTCGCTCCGCACTCGCAGCTGCCGTCAATCCGATCCATCGCAACCGACGCCGGCGTGAACATAAACACGGTCAAAAAGGCGTTCTCCGACCTTGAATCCTACGGTGCGATATACACCGTGCCCGGAAAGGGAAGCTTCGTCAGCGAAAAGGCTTTCAAGAACGATTCGGTGCACGACACGGCAGTGTCCGAAGTTTCGGACGCTATCTCTGCCGCCCGCGCCAAGGGACTCAAAAAGCAGGAAATTATCGACATACTCAATGAAATCTACACTCAGGAGGAAGAATTATGATTGAAGTAATCGGCGTTACAAAACGGTTTCAGGACTTCACCGCCATTCAGAATCTTTCGCTGAAAGTCGAAAAGTCGTCAATATACGGGCTTGTCGGCTACAACGGCGCGGGCAAAACAACGCTTCTCAAGACGGTCGCCGGAGTCTACAGAGCCGACGAGGGCGAGGTCAAAATATTCGGCGAGAATGTTTTTGACAATGCCAAGGTTAAGCAGAGACTCTTCTATGTCCCCGATGACCTCTATTTCGAGCCCAACGCGACAATAGAGAGCATGGGCAAATTCTATGCGGGCTACTATCCCCGCTTCAGCTTCGAAACCATGCACAAGCTCTCAAAGGTTTTCGGGCTTGACACAAAGAAGAGCATACGCGGCTTTTCAAAGGGAATGCAGAGACAGGCCGAGATAATTCTCGGAATGTCCACGATGCCCGAGGTCATTCTGCTCGACGAGAGCTTCGACGGACTCGACCCGGCGAAGAGGAACCTCATCAAGAATCTTCTGCTCGAATACATGGCGGAGGAGGAATGCTCGGTCATAATCTCATCCCACAATCTCCACGACCTCGCCGATATGTGCGACCACATCGCGCTGATAAACGGCAAGAGCATAGTCATGGACTGCTCGGTCGACGACATCAGCGGCTCGCGCTGCAAGTTCAGGCTGGTCTTTGACCGCGACCTCGAAGAGAGCGACTTCAAGGCGCTCGACATCAAGCACTTCTCGAAGGACGGAAAGATAATCACTCTGAGCGCCAACGGCGACATGGACGAAAACGAGAAGAAGCTTCAGGATATGAAACCGCTGATGATCGAAAAATTCCCGCTCACGCTCGAAGAGATCTTCCTCGAGGAGATGGAGGGCAGCGACTACGACTTCAAGGACATCTTCGGCAAGACCGAAGAGAAGAAATGAGGTGGAACAGATGAAGAAAAAATATAAGAACACTTTCTGGTTCTCCGTCGCGCACGCGATGAAAAAGAACTTCATTCTCCCGCTGCTGACATTTGCAGTGAGCATGTTTTTCTATCTCACCGGCTTCTGCTGGGATGTATTGAGAGAAGCAAAGAACAAGGCCGCTATCACCGGTCAGGACGTTATGAAGTTAATGCGCGAAGCGTATGAGGTCTTTATCTTTGACTCCGAACAGTCAGCATATAACCCGCTGTTTTATATCTTCCCCGCCCTGCTCGTCGTGATATCGATTTTGCTCGGCGTTTTGCTGTTCAGATTCGTTACGAATAAAAAGACCGTCAACGTCTATTACAGCCTCGGCATTAAGCGCGCCGATCTCTACACAGCGCGTCTGGTTGCAGGCATAATTATGATGCTCGCGGCAACACTCATCCCGCTCGCAGTATCGCTCGGAATCAACCTCCACTTTTTCGGCTCGTCCGCCATGCTTTGGAGAACCTTCCTGCTCTACGCCGTGCACTGCACGATATCCGTGCTCGCCGGTCTCACTATAGCGGCGGCTGTCTCGAGCTGCGTGGGCACCGTTATTGAGTCGATAGGCTTTTCAGCAGTTCTCGCGGCGTTCCCGAGCGTTGTGACAATGTGCGTGAACTACGGCGTTCCCGCAATTCTCAACGGCGCACCCGCCATAACTTACTATGGCATATATCCTGCTGCGTCAAGCTACGGGGAGCTGCACTTCGACATAACGGACTCCACCATGTTCGGGCGCATCATCAGTCACATAAATCTGCTCATGCTCAATAGAAGCTCTTTTATTAACTCGGCTTCCGTTGAATCCATGACAAAAGAGGCGGCAAAGAAATGGGCTGCCCCCTCGCTGACCCCCTATATTCTCTGGGCAGTTCTCATCGCCGCGTTCTTCGTGTTCGGTCTGTTCATGTTCAAGCGCAGAAAAGCCGAGATATGCGGATTCCCCGGAAGAAGCACCGTTCTCAACTTCGTACTCTGCATGATTGCCTCTTTCGGAGTGGCCTCGCTGGTGCTGTACTTCGTGACTTCCGAAATACCGCAGATAACAACCTGGATGATTATAGTCGGGCTGATGATAATCAGCGTCATAATCTTCCTGATATTCGACATTATTCTCCACCTGAGCTTTAAAGCCATAAAAAAGGACTGGAAGATAGGTCTCGTCCACGCCGGGCTCATGGCGGCGTTCCTGCTCTCGCTCTACACCGGATTCTTCGGCTACAGCAGCCGCGTGCCGGATATTCAGGATATTGACAGTGTATCTATCTCCGCCCCCAACGCGCTGATGGGCAGCTACCAGCTCGGGCGTGAGCTTGGCAACAGCTACAGTACGGACAGATATTATTCCGATGTATACTCAAATTACTACTATGTCAGCAACCGCTCGGTTTCCCTCATCGAAAACTTCAAAGACAAAGATGATATAAACACCGTGCGTGAAATACACAAGGCCATGATAAAAGCCGGAAATATCCACAGAGTCAACACAAACTCCGACAACTATTCAAAGAGAATAACCTGCCAGAGCGTTGTTATAAGATACAAGCTCAAGAACGGACGCGAGCTTGTCAGAGTCTATGAATATGTTCCGCTGACAAACTATCCGACACTCTATACTCTCGAAGACACCAAGAACTGGAACAACAAGATAAAAGACGAACTGCTCAACATCGACTCGGAAAACATCATCCCGATAGTTTTCTCTGCTCAGATGGACAACCAGATAGCTGTTGACGAAGAGCTGACGGCAGGTCTTGCGCGCGCGATATACAACGATATAACCACGCTTAGCTCCGACAAGTTCCTGACAAGCAACGCCAAATACCTCGGCTCGGTTGCATTCTGTGTCAAGAGTCAGGGAAAAGATTACTCGATGTATGAGTCATCCGAATATGTCAATGCAACTTCAGTGACAGACGAAACCGTTGAAGAAGAAGTTATACCGCGCCAGGAAATTGTTGACGCACTTTCGTCCCATGGTCCGGCAAGCAGACATCTCGCGCTCAGCTGTGGTTTTTCGGTAGTTCCGATAACCGAAGAAATGACAAACACGATAAGCTTCCTCAAGGCTCACGGACTCTATGAAAAGCTCAGCGACGAGTCGCCGATAGTCAGCGCAAGAATAGCAGACATGGGCAAAGCCACATCCTCAGACGATATGAGATACGGTTTCGCCTATTCCAGCCCGATTTTCAACTCGTTCTGGGACGACGGAAAGTCAAAGCCATATTCAAAGAAGGACTCTGACGGCTATGAATATGAAGTTAGCAGCTACACCAGCGGCGACTTCATGCCGAAGGATTCAAAGACCGTCACCGACAAGGCGACGCTCGAAAAGCTCGCCGCCAACGCCTACGGCTACCGCTTCGACCTCACGGGCGGATACCTTGTCGAATTCAAGCGCGCGAACGGTTGCCTTACGATAATGTATGTTCCGAAAGGACGCATCGAGCTGAATCTCGGCACGGGCAAATAAATTTCAAGCGGCGGCTGTGCTGAAACGGTGCGGCCGCCGAACTGAGCAGCATCGGAGGGATAAAGAGTGAACAAATCAAGAGACGGCTTCAAAAGCCCATTCGGCTTCACAGTCGTTCACGCGATAAGAAAGAATTTTGCTTTTCCGCTCGCGGTCTTTGTAATGAGCTTGGCGCTCTACCTCAGAAGCTTTTTCGGCAGCGACAAGATAAGACAGCTTACGGCGCTGAAGAGCGGCGGCTCGGCGACGTTGGAGCTTCTGCGCGGATCCGGAAAGTTCCTGATAATCGCCGACGGAAACGGCTCCGCGGTGTCCGATATTTTTGACTTTTGGTTCTATTTCTATACTGCGGTGCTCGTCATTCTCTCGGCGGCGCTGGGTATAATGCTTTTCAGATTCGTCTCAAGCAGGGCGAAGAACAACATATATTTCAGTCTCGGCATCAGCCGCGCGGGTCTGTTTTCGGCGCACTGGCTGGCGGGAGCGGTCATGCTCGAAGCGGCCGTGCTTCTCCCGCTCGCCTTTTCGGCAATGCTGAACCTTATCTACTTCGGCTCGTCCGTCATGCTCTGGCGCACGCTGCTGTTTTACGCCGTTCACATGACCGTGACGGCGCTTGCGGGATTCTCTGTTGCGGCGGCAGTCTCCGTCTGCGTGGGAACCGCAGGCGAATCGGTACTGTTCTCGCTCGCATTCATAGCGTTTCCGAGCGCTGCTGTATATTTTCTCAATAACACTGTACCGAAGCTGCTCTTCGGCGCGCCTCACAATTCAAACTACGCACTCTATCCGTCGGCGAGTCACAACCAGGATATCAGCATGGCTCTCTCCCCTTTCGGGCGCGTGCTGTCGCGTCTCAATCTGCTCTCGCTCAACAACGACGTATTCATCCGCTCGGGCTCGTTGGTCTCAGCCGACGGGTTCTCTAAAATCACCGCAGACGAGCTGAAAAGCTGGAGTGCACCGTCTCTTGAGCCCTATTTACTCTGGGCGATACTGACCGCCCTGCTGTTCGTTTTCGGGCTTTTGATGCTAAAGCGCAGGAAGGTGGAGATATGCGGCTTCAGCGGCAGGAGCAAGACTTTAAACTTTTTGCTGACCGCCATGCTCTCTGTTTCCGCAGGCTCGACTATCGTCGCCGTTAATTTTTATTTTTCGCAAATCACCGACAAGCAATATCTTATAACGGGCATAACAACCGTGCTTTTGAGCGCCGTTATATTCGTCGTTTTCGATATTATGCTCAACCTCAGCTTCAAGGCACTCAAAAAGGATTGGAAATACGGGCTTGTCCATGTGGCTCTCGCGGTCGCCGTTATGCTCTCGCTCTACACCGGGTTCTTCGGTTACAGCAGCCGCGTGCCTGATACCGACAGCATCGAGAGCGCATCGGTATCCGCTCCGGACATACTTCTCGGAAGCTACCGCACAAGAGCAGACGAGCTCAAATTCAATACAAACTCCGGCTACTATCTCGCCTTCGACGAGGACGGAAACCCGGTTGGCATAAACAGCGGCTGCTACTATCGCAGCAACGCCGACGAAAGGCGCATAATTATCGACGGATTCAAAAGCGAAAGCGACATTAACGCCGTGCGCGAGCTGCACAAAAGGCTCATCGCCTCGGGCAGAAAGATTGTTTCAAGCAGCGAGGATTATTCCGAAAGAGCCGTGCGCAGCACTGTTATTATAAAATACAAGCTCAAGAACGGGCGCGAGATAATAAGAGAATATCAGACAGTCGGGCTCGGCGACTATCTCTCGCTCTATTCCGTCGAGAACACCGAGAACTGGAACAGCAAAATCAAAAACGAGCTGCTGAACATAGACAGCGAAAAAGTATTCCCCGTTCTCTTCTCGGGACAGATGGACAAAAAGGCCGTCGTTGACCAAAAATTTACACGCGGACTCGCCCGCGCGATATATGAGGACATAACTTCTCTCGGCGCAGACAGAATTCTCTGCTCCGACTCGAAATGGCTCGGCGCGGCGGCTCTGTACCGCGACACAGTGTCGGACGGAGTCAAAACCGTGACGGCAGCCCAAGCCTACTCGCCCGACACAGGCGACGAAGATGCCGAAACGCCCGAGGATGCAATAAACAACGCCTGGAAAGCCGGCAACTACGGCGAGATGATGACCAACGGCTCGGAATACGGAGATTTCGGCAAGTTCAAGTCCGTTATTCCGATAACCGAGGAAATGACAAACACCGTCGAATATCTAAAAGCCCACGGGCTCTATGACCTGCTCGTTGACGAATCGCCTATAGTCGCCGTCAGAGTGGCGGACATAGGCAAGCTCACCGTCGACGCGCTTGAATACACCACGCCGATATTCAACGCTTTCTGGGACAACGGCAAATCAAAGCCGGAAACCGACCGCGAGACCGGAGAACAGATAAGCACATACACGAGCGGCGACTACATGCCGAAAAATTCAAGGGAATTCACCGACAGCGCCACGATAAACACACTCGCCGAAAATGCCTACGGCTACAGATTCGACCTCACGGGCGGATATGTTGCCGAGTTCAGACGTGCCAACGGCTGCAGAACGATAATGTATATCCCGAAAGGGCGCGTCGAGCTGAATATTGATTAAAAGCCAATCCCTATAAGCACACATAGCCCCGGGCTCAGCGTAAAAGCATTGAGCGCGGGGCGGTTTTTATATGCATGAAAAAATGCGACCCCGAAGGATCGCATAAGTTCAGCTTTTAGATATTGCCTGTCCGATTCCGATATCGAATATTAAAGGAAGAGGAGAAGCAGCGTTGCAACGAGTGCAAGAACGAAGAAGGAGATAGCGATAATCTTCGTGATGAGCACCAGCTTAGACTCCATAGTCCTGCTCTTGTTCTTGCCGAAGAAAGTCTCTGCGCCGCCTGCGATAGCGCCGGAAAGACCTGCGGACTTGCCCTCCTGAAGAAGGACGAGAACAATAATTGCGACCGAAAGAAGAAGAAGGATTATACCCAATATAATCTCATGTACTGCCATGAAGTTAACCTCCAAACATAAATTGCTAAAATATTTTAGCATATACTTTAATATATTTCAATAGTTTTTATAAAAAGTTTTGCAATATGCGTAAAATTCCTTTGTTCGGATGTATTATCCCGCAGAGAAAGCGCAAACTACTCTCAGCGGTAAGAGTCCGAAGTTAATGCGTTTGCAGGGCTTTTCCCGCCGACCGTTTTGCGGGGAAGCCTTGCAGACGGTCTTTTTTATATTTCCAATTCGAGCTGCTCGCCCTTGTCCTCGGCGCTGAGCAATGCACCTGCGGCGGGCAGATTCTTTGTTTTATATCTGTACGCCTTGGCAAACTCGCCCTCTCTGTACTCGCGTACGGTCATGACCTTCTGACCCTTTTTGAGGCTCATAATGCCGACTCCCTGCGTGTCCTTGGTGGTCTTGGGCGATATGGCTCCCGTATTTATCAGAAGATGTCTGCCGGCGGAGGAAACTATGACTAGCTCCGTATCTTTTTCGATATGGAACATTGCCGCGGCGGGTGACTTGTCCGAATAGGCCTTTATGAGCTTCTTGCGGTTAGTCTTTGTCCGATATACGGAGAGCTCGACCTTGGCAGCCTTTCCGTTTTCGAAGAAGAAGAGCATATAGCCCGAATAGTCGGACGTGACAGCCATATAGACCGCAGTCTCGCCCTCGTCCATGCCGAGCGTGCTCGCCACATAGTCGCCGAGTGCGCTCGCCTTAGTCTCCTTGAAGTCGTTGACGCGCGCCTTGTAGACCTGACAGCGGTTCGTGAAGAACAGCAGCTCCTTTGAGTTATCCGTGACGACTGTCTGAGCGAGCTCATCGCCGTCTTTGAACTTCTGCTCGCTGCTCATGCGCAGGGACTGCGGGGTTATCTTCTTGAAATAGCCCTGCTTCGAGAAGAAGAGAGTCACGGGATAATCTGGTATCTGTTCCTCCTCTTCCTCATCCTCGATGTCGGAGGCGTAGATAATCTCCGTTCTTCTCGGCTTGCCGTATTTCTTTATGACATCCTCAAGCTCGTTTATGATTATCTTGCCCACTCTGCCGCGCTTTGCGAGGATATCCTCAAGGTCGGCAACGAGCTTTTCGAGCTCCTCAATGTCCTGAGTGCGCTTTAAGATATATTCGCGGTTGAGGTGGCGAAGCTTTATCTCCGCGACAAATTCTGCCTGAATGCGGTCGATTCCGAAGCCTATCATAAGGTTCGGGACGACCTCCGCCTCCTCCTCGGTGTTGCGGACTATCTTTATCGCCTTGTCGATATCGAGAAGTATTTTTTCAAGTCCGCGGAGCAGATGCAGCTTGTCCTTGGCCTTTTTGAGCTCAAAATATGTCCTGCGTCTGACGCACTCCATGCGGAACGCTATCCACTCATCGAGCAGCTCCTTGACGCCCATGACGCGGGGTGAGCCCGCTATCAGGACGTTGAAGTTGCAGGCGAAGGAATCCGAGAGCGGCGTGAGCCTGTAAAGCTTCTGCATGAGCTTGTCGGGGTCAGTTCCCCTTTTGAGGTCTATCGTTATTTTAAGGCCGCTTCTGTCCGTCTCGTCGCGGATATCGCTTATCTCTTTTATCGCGCCCGCCTTGACCCTGTCAATGACCTTTTCGATTATCGACTCGCTCGTTGCGGTTGAGGTCATCGGAATCTCGGTTATATCAATGCAGTTGTTCGATTTGTCGTAGGCGTATTTTGCGTAGAGCTTGAACGAGCCGCGCCCCGTGCGGTAAATCTCCTCTATCTTCGCGCGGTCATAAAGAATCTTCGCGCCGCCCGCAAAATCGGGCGCCTTGAGGGTATCCGCCACGCAGTGATCGGGGTTTCTTATGAGCTCTATAGTCGTGCGGCAGACCTCTTCGAGGTTAAACGAGCAGATGGAGCTAGCCATGCCGACGGCTATACCCGTATTGTTGTTGACGAGCACGCTCGGGAAAGTGACCGGCAGAAGCGTCGGCTCTTTCATGGTGTTGTCGTAGTTATCGACAAAATCGACCGTATCCTTGTCAATATCCCTGAAGAGCTCCGCGCTTATCGGGTCAAGCTTGGCCTCAGTGTATCTCGAAGCTGCCCACATCATATCGCGCGAATACGCCTTACCGAAGTTACCCTTTGAATCTACATACGGGTGCAGCAGCGCTTCATACCCGCGCGAGAGCCTGACCATAGTCTCATATATAGCGGCGTCGCCGTGGGGGTTCAGCTGCATGGTGCGTCCGACGATGTTCGCCGACTTTGAGCGCGCGCCCGTGAGCAGACCCATTTTATACATCGTGTAGAGTATTTTTCTGTGCGAGGGCTTGAAGCCGTCTATCTCCGGGATGGCACGGGACATAATGACGCTCATCGCATATGGGAAATAGTTGGTTTCAATCGTTTGGGTTATCGGCTGCTCGACAACTTCGCCCGCGCCGATAATATGAACTCCGCTCTTGAGCGGATCTATCTCATTTTTCGGGGGTTCTTTTTTGCCTCTTTTTCCCGCCATTTATATCAAAATCCTTTCAATAGTTAAGCTTACGAAACATCCGCCATATCTATATATGCCGCGCCGTCGCGTGCGATATGCTCTTTTCTGCCGGCGAGATTGTCTCCGAGCCAGAGGTCGAACATCTCCGCTGTCTGCTGAGCGTCGGTCGGGTCAACGCGGATAAGTCGGCGGGTTGCGGGATTCATCGTAGTCAGCGACATCATGTCCGCATCGTTTTCGCCGAGTCCCTTGGAGCGCTGTATGGTGAATTTGGCATTTTCAAGCTGAGAGAGGATATCCTGCTTCTCCTGCTCGTTATACGCGAACCACGTCTCGTCCTTCGAGTTTATCTCATAGAGCGGCGACTCCGCGATATAGACCTTGCCGTTTTCGATAAGCTTTGGCATAAGGCGGTAAATCATGGCGAGAATGAGCGTGCGTATCTGGAATCCGTCAACGTCGGCATCGGTGCAGATTATGACCTTGTTCCAGCGCAGCTGGTCGATATTAAAGGCGACCATATCCTTCATCGCCTTCGATTTTGTCTCTACTCCGCAGCCGAGAACCTTTATCAAGTCGGTTATGATATCGTTTGCAAATATTTTGTTGTATTCCGCCTTGAGGCAGTTGAGTATCTTTCCGCGCACGGGGATTATCGCCTGGAACGACGAGTCGCGTGCCTGCTTACAGGCGCCGAGAGCCGAGTCGCCCTCCACTATGAACAGCTCGCGCTCAGCCACATCCTTGCTGCGGCAATCGACGAATTTCTGCACGCGGCTGCCCATATCGTTGCTCGACTGGAGCTTGCTCTTTATGTTGAGCTTCGTTGTCTCCGCGCGAATACGTGCGCGCATATTGACGAGCACCTGATCGCATATCTTGTCCGCGTCAAGCTTGTTTTCGATAAAATATATCTCAAGCTGATGCTTGAAGAACTCGGTCGTCGCCTCCTGAATGAACTTGTTGGTGACGGATTTCTTCGTCTGGTTCTCATAGGCGGCTACGGTCGAGAACGACGAGACGATGAGCACGAGGCAGTCCTCGACATCCTGGAAGTTTATCTTCGAGTCGGACTTGAGGTATTTTCCGTTCTTTTTTATATATGCGTCTATCTGCGACACAAACGCGGAGCGCACGGCCTTATCGGGTGCGCCGCCGTATTCGAGGTAGCTCGAGTTATGATAATACTCCTTGAGCTGGACCTTATTCGAGAAGCAGAGCGCGGCGTTTATTTTAAGCTTATATTCGGGCTGATCCGCTCTGTCGCGTCCTACTCGCTCGCCGCTCCAGGTGCAGACAGAAGAAATGGCGTTGTTGCCGACGACCTCCTTGAGGTGATCGGTTATGCCGTTTTCGTAGAAATACTCGAACGTTTCAAACTTCGAGCCGTTCTGATTTCTGAGCACGAACTTGATGCCCGCGTTGACTATCGACTGGCGGCGCATCATATCCTGAAAATACTCGAGAGGTATGTCTATATCGGTGAACACCTTGAGGTCGGGGCGCCACTTTATGCGCGTGCCGGTGTCCTTTTTGCTGTAGGGCTCTTTTATCATATCGCCGACCGGCTCGCCGTTTTTGAACTGCAGATGATAGCAATAGCCGTTCGAGTGAACCTCCGCCTCCATATACTCCGAGGCATACTGCGTGGCGCAAAGGCCGAGTCCGTTTGTGCCGAGCGAATACTCGTAGCTTCCGCCGTCGTTGGTGTTATACTTTCCGCCTGCATAGAGCTCGCAGAACAGGAGCTTCCAGTTATACTCGTTCTCCCTGCGGTTGAACTCAACGGGTATACCGCGCCCGTAATCCTGAACCTCTATGGACTTATCCTCGAAGCGGGTGACGGTAATCGTGTTGCCGAAGCCCTCGCGCGCCTCGTCAACGGAGTTTGAAATTATTTCAAACACCGAGTGCTCGCAGCCCTCGATACCGTTCGAGCCGAAAATAACCGACGGTTTTTTCCGCACCCTGTCGGCGCCTTTGAGCATTTCAATGCTGTCGTCGCCGTATTCTTCTCTCTTTTTGACTTTTGCCATTGAGTTATCCCCCGACTGATTGTTACGCATATTTTGTATCATACATATTTAATTATACACCATATATTGGCTTTTTGTCAATGACGGCGGGGTTAGCGATAAAAAAGAGCCGTCGTCTGACGGCTCACGGCAAGCTTGATTTTCGGTTTGTTATGCTTCGCGTTTATACTCTTGAGACCAGATGACTTTCCCGTCGGTACCAACAACTTCAAACAGTATTGAATCAACGCTGCTGAACCGGGACATCTTAAAGATTGTATTACTACTATACCTTGAAATATTTTGTATTCCGGGTAAAAGCTTTTTATTATCTGTAGTATAACATACAGTTATTTTCTTTCCTTCCGCTGAAACCTTTGGGGTAATTTTTGTTCCGTCGGGCAAAGTAAAACTCAGTTCCGAAGCAAGATATTCTAAATCTTCTTCGGTGATTTTCTTTTCAGCCATTGTTGTCTGAGGCTCTGTCTTTTTAGGCTCTGTGACTTTTTCCGTTTTCTTTTCAGTCGGCTTTTCCGTATTTGCGGAAGCTTTTTCAGTCTGCTTTTCGGTAGGCCGAGCGCCCGTCGTTTCTTTTTCGGATGCGGGCTCCGAACTTTTATCTTCGTCTGCCTCCGCTTCGGTTTCGTCTCCTGCCGACGCTCCCGCCTGCTCGGACGCTCCGTCGGATGTGCTTTCGTCCTTACCGTCGTCCTTCTTGCCACAAGCAACCGCCGTCAGGCACACTACAAGTGCCAAAAGCAGTGCTGCAATTCTCGCCAACAGTTTTTTCTGATTTTTCATGGTTTTTTCCTCCGTTTTATTATTTCGGCAGCACCGCAAGCGGTCATGCCGTAATGTATACTTGAGGTTTATTGAGTCAGCAGAAACTTTCTAAATCCAGTATACTCCACGGAGTGAAAAATTCAAGCCACTTTGTATAATTGACAGGTTTCGAGGATAAATAACCGTCTTTTATTCCACAAAAGCAAATTATGCAGGCAGCAGTACCAAAGCAGAACAAAAAAACCGTGCAAACAATAAGCCTGCACGGTCTGCCCTGAAAATTTATGCCTTTTTCTTTCTCTTAAACAGGTTGGCGGGGAGCTGAGCCAAGACTATTGCGACGAACATCACGATACAGCCGCAGAGCTCTCTTGCAGACATCTTCTGGTCTATCAGCACCCACGCGAATATGACGGCGAACACCGACTCGAGGCAGAGCAGCAGCGACGCCACCGTGGGATCGGAATCGCGCTGACCGAGAGTTTGGAACGTAAACGCCACTCCGCAGGACATAATGCCGGTATAGAGTATATACGGTGCGGCGCTCAATATGGCGTGGATATCCGGCTTCTCAAAGATAAACATAAGTATAACGGAAATCGTGCCCGAGACGAGGAACTGCGCGCATGAGAGCTTCACTCCGTCGACGATAGCCGAGTATTTGTCGATAACGAGAATATGTATCGCAAAGCCGAGTGAGCACGCGAGGGCGAGCATTTCGCCCTTACCGAACGTGGCCTTGCCGCCCGCGCAGAGCAGATAGAGACCGCCGACTCCGAGGAAAACGCCTATCCAAACGGGCAGACTGACGCGCTTTTTGAAGAACACGAGGCTTATTATCGGCACTAAGAGCATATAGAGCGCGGTTATGAAGCCGACCTTTCCGACCGTCGTATAGCCGAACGCCGCCTGCTGGAGATTGCTCGCCACGCAGAGCACCGTTCCGCAGACGAGTCCGCCGACTGTAAGATTTTTTCTGTCCTCTTTCTTCTGCTCGGGCGTTTTCTGTGCGGCTGCGCCGAGCTTTTTGTTCTTCGCCCTCTGCGCGCCCGACATTATCGCAATAACGGGCAGGAGCACTATTCCGCCTATCACCATTCTTATGCCGTTGAAGGTCAGAGTTCCGATTACTTCTATGCCCTCGCTCTGAGCCACAAACGACAGACCCCATATAACGGCGGCAAGAATGAGAAATATGCCGCCTTTAAGCTGTCCTTTTTTCGTTGTTATCACTCCACTGAATTTTTCCGAAATATGATAGCACAAAGGCGCGTCATAAAATTCGGATTTTGGAACAAAGTATAATTTCAAGAATATTTTCGGTTTACTTCTCCGCAAGCGGAAGTATTCCGCCGATATCGGTCAGAGGAAAATGCCCCGTTTCTTCCGCGCTCACACCGAACGACAACAGAAAGGCTCTTATTCTGTCTGCGTCCCCATGCGACGAGAGATCGCCGTTAAAGAGCATAATATCCGGCGCAATAAGCCCGCAGCAGCCGCCGATGAAGCCGTATTCGCGCCCCGGCAGAAGAACGTCGCCCTTTGAGACGAGAAGAACCTCAAGGCCGTTTTTTTCGGCGGCGGAGGCTATTGCCACATCGTCGGTAATTATCGCGTTTTCGGTCACGGGCGCTGCAGAGCACTTTGCGTAGCCCTGGCGCACGGAGATTAAAGTCCGCCCGAAAAAATCGATGTTTGGGCAGACAGTTTTGGGATTTAGTATCGCATAATTGCCGAAAACGGCGGCATTGAGCGGCACATCGGCCGGATATTCCGCGCCGAGAGCGCTGTCAAGTATATGCACGTCAAAGCCCGAAGAAGCAAGCTTTTGCGCATTTTCAAGCTGCTCGCGGCTCAGTATAATCTCCCGCCCGCCGAGATGCAACAAGTGCAAATCAGCATGAGCGGCGGTACCGTCGGTTATAGCAGAGCTCGGCAGGATATCGAAAACGGCAATCCCGCGCGACTCGAGATATTCTTTTGCTTTCTCTGCGCCGACGCTCACCGCGGCGAGGGCTATCCCCCGCTTTGGCAGGTTCGGCGATTCTATCGGGGTCATAATACATCCGTCAGTCAACGCAGTTTGCAAACGCCTCATAGACGTTCTTAACTCCGATGACCTCTATCTCCTTTTTGAGCTTGTCCGGGACCGATTTGAAATTGTGGCGGGGAATAATGCAGATTTTGAAGCCGAGCCTCGCCGCCTCTTTTATGCGCTGCTCACAGTGGCTGACGGAGCGTATCTCGCCGCCGAGCCCTATCTCGCCGAAGGCGAGGACATCATCCCTTATAGGCACATCCTTGAGGCTCGAAATGAGAGCCAATGCGACGGACAGATCCGTAGCCGGCTCGTCGAGCTTTAATCCGCCGATAACATTTATATATGCGTCCGTGTTGCCGAAGAAATAGCCCGCTCGCTTTTCGAGGACGGCTAAGAGCATGGCCATGCGGCTGTAATCAAAGCCCGTTGCCATGCGGCGCGGATTGCCGAAGCTTGTCGCGCTGACAAGCGCCTGAACCTCCGCCAAAATCGGGCGCGTGCCCTCCATCGCGCAGGCGATACAGGTGCCCGAGGTGTTCTTGGGTCTGCCCGAGATAAGCATGAGCGAGGGGTTTTCAACCTGAGAAAGTCCGCTGTCGAGCATCTCGAAAACGCCTATCTCATTTGTCGAGCCGTATCGATTCTTGACGGCGCGAAGTATTCTGTATGACATATTGCGGTCGCCCTCGAAGTAGAGCACCGCGTCAACTATATGCTCGAGCACCTTGGGTCCCGCGATGTTTCCGTCCTTGTTGACATGGCCGACAACGATTATCGGAATATTGCTGCTCTTTGCCGTGCGCATGAACATGGACGTAGATTCGCGCACCTGCGTGACGCTGCCTGCGGAAGAATTCAGCTCGCTTATGACCATGGTCTGAATGGAGTCGATAATGACGAGCCCCGGCTTATTGATATTTATATATTCGCATATTGCCTGAACGTCGGTCTGGCTCATTAAAGTCAAGGTCGGGCTTGTGACGCCGAGCCTGTCCGCGCGGAGCTTTATCTGATAGACGGACTCCTCGCCGGAGACATATAAGATATCGAGATTTTTGCCGATATATTGGCATATTTGAAGCAGGATAGTTGATTTTCCTATACCGGGGTCGCCGCTCAGAAGCACCAACGAGCCCTTGACTATTCCGCCGCCGAGAACGCGGTCGAGCTCGGTGAGCCCCGTTTGATAGCGTATCTCCTCATCGGCGGTTATCTCGCTGAGGGCATAGGTTTTGACGCTGCGCGCATTGGCGCCGCTCTTTGCCGCCGCGGCGACGGGCGCTTTTATCTCCTCATTCATGGTATTCCACTCGCCGCAGCCGGGGCAGCAGCCGAACCACTTCGGGCTCTCATAGCCGCATTCGGAGCAGATATAAACAGATTTTGCCTTGCCTGCCATTTTATGTTACCTCCGTCAGTTTTTCCTCGTTTTTCAAATAGTCCGTTATTCCGCACATGACCGAAAACGCCATGGCGGTCTGATAGCCGTCGTCCTTGAGCTTTTGCGTCTCGGCGGCGTTCGAGAGAAAACCGCACTCGACCATAACGGCCGGAGACTCGGCGTGATAAAGAAGATATATTTCCGTCCCCGTGCGCTTTACCGCGCGCCTATTCTGAGGCTGGAGCAGAGAGCATATATCCTGCTGAATGGCCTTTGCCAGCTTTTCGCTCTCGGGATTGTTTTTGGAATAGAACACCTGCGCGCCGCTGTAGGACGGCCCGCCGTAGTGGTTCTGATGAATGCTCACGAACAGCGCGTCGGGCGTCTGCTCGATGATTTTCATTCTGTTTTTTATATCCGACACCTTTTGCCGGCGCACCGACTTTGCGGAGCTGTCGGAGATATCGTCGTCCGTCTCGCGCGTCATTATGACATTGTAGCCCGCTGTGTCGAGCATATCGCGTAATTTCAGAGCTATTGACAGATTTATATCCTTTTCGACGGTGCCGTCCTGCGCGGTCGCGCCGCCGTCCATGCCGCCGTGACCCGCGTCAACAATTACGGTCACGGAATTCTGCGCGGTCGCGGACACCCTGCGGGCATAGCCCGAGCCGCGCGCGGATATCAGCACAAAGCATATCGCCATAACGGCAACAGCCGCCGCAACGCCGAGAGCGACGAGCCTTGAACGCCTTTTGAAATTTATCACCATACCGACACCCCCACAAAAGAATATGCGGGGACGCACGGCATTATTAGAGCGCCGCAGGACAAAATAGAAAAAAGGAGCTGAGAAAATGAAAAGGATAACGAAAATTCTAAGCGGACTTGCCGCAGGAGCCGTGAACTCCGCTTTGGGCGCGGGCGGCGGAATGATAGCCGTGCCGATGCTCAAAAAAAGCGGAATGGAGCAAAACAGAGCGCAGGCAAATGCGGTGGCGCTCATAATGCTGCTGACGGCCGCGAGCGCGGGAATATATATCCGTACGGGAAAGGTCACTTTCGGCGACGCTCTCCCCTATCTCCCTGCGGGGCTTGCGGGAAGCGTGCTCGGCTCGTTTATTCTGCCGAAGATACCGACGAAAATACTCGGCAAGATATTCGCCCTGTTCATGCTCTGGGCGGGAATAAGGATGGTATTTAAATGAGAACGGTATTGGCGGCTTTTTTCTCGGGACTTGCGGGCAGTCTCGGGCTGGGCGGCGGCGGAGTGCTGGTGCTCTACCTTGTGCTTGCGCTCGGTATGCCGCAGCTCAAGGCGCAGGGCATAAATCTGCTGTTTTTCATCCCCTGCGCGGCGCTTTCGAGCATAGTTTATTCCTTCAAAAAGCTCATCGACTGGAAAACCGTTCTGCTTTTTGCCGCAGGCGGTCTGCCCGGAGTTTTGCTCGGCTCGCTCGCCATAGGTCACATGGGCAGCGGCATTCCCGGGAAAATCTTCGGCGGGTTTCTGCTGCTGACGGGCATTCGGGAGCTGTTCAGGAAATGTGATTGATGCGCCGATAATCGAGATAGTCCTGGAGAATCATAACGGCGCTGACCGCATCGACTACAGCCTTTCTTTTTTTGCCGCGCGTGTTGGTGACATTCAGCGCATTGTGCGCGGAGACAGTGGTCAGCCGTTCGTCACGAAGCACTGTCTTAATGCCGGAAAACTCGGTCAGAGCCGCCGCAAACTCCTCGCACTTATGCGCGCGGTCGCCTCGGGTGCCGTCCATATTGACAGGCAGACCGACAACGATAAGCTCGGCCTTTTTCTCCCGCGCTATATCGGTTATTTTTTCTATAAGCGGCTCCGTTTCCCTTTCGGTTATAACAGTCACGGGAGAAGCCAAAAATTCGGTTTTGTCGCAGACGGCTATGCCCGTGCGCGTGTCTCCGTAATCTACCGACAGGATTATCATAAAATACCTCTCAATCAAAAATCAGGCCGCACCGTTATCCGGCGCGGCCGTTTATATATTTTTTCGCCGCAGCTTGAATTTAATCGTCCGAACGCGGTCTTGTCGGGAACAGCGAGTCGATAATATTGCTGCTGTCTCTTATACACATCTCCGAGCCCACGAGACTACGCT
>ENA-OZGC01000970-OZGC01000970.1-human-gut-metagenome-genome-assembly--contig:-NODE-970-length-18501-cov-6.646644_pt1 | contig 18501 bp, 13 predicted proteins | sample MGYA00245109_ERZ653643 | MGnify/ENA primary metagenome ERZ653643 (study PRJEB26926, sample SAMN06165107) | human gut metagenome | biome: ENVO:00009003; feature: ENVO:2100002; material: ENVO:00002003... | reverse complement strand
GAATCTGCGGTACCAAAACACCGCTACAGGCGGTACCAAATCACCGATATTATCACCTACCATAGGTTGGAATCAACGAGAATAGCACTTGTGGCTGCCCACAGGAGTACGGACAACATCGTGGATGGAATATGCCATGCCATTGTCAAGGCAGAGCAGAGTAACCTAAAAGTTGGCATCAACGATGAAGGACTTGCCCTGTTGGATGAGCGGAACAGCACCGCCATTTCTGGCTTCAAGCAAGCACTTGACGAGCACGAGAAGCGGATAAACAACCTGTTCACTCACCAGCTGAAAGAGCTTAAACGAATCCGCAATATCGAGGAGGGTGCATACTTCAACGGTCGTACCTATGCATGGATGTTCGGCATGGCTTTTCTAAGTTGGGCTATCATCTTTGTTGAAATCACCATTTGGATATGTATCAAACTTTTTTAGAAATCTCAAAAACATCAGAATCATGACAGACAACGAATATAGCAAGACAAGAAAAGCCGCTGTTGATGCCCTTATCTACTGGGCAAAGACCGGAATGAGAGAGTTCACCATGCGTGACGCAGTAAACGAGTATCTGGAGGCGAGCGGTGCAAACCGCCCCTCCATTGGTGGCGAAGAGACAATCCTCGCACACAGAAAAATAGCAGCCAACCGACTGGCGATTGACTGCATCTATGCTTTGTCCAAGGAGGAGTTATCCAAAGTGGACAGGGAGTTGGAGGGGATTGTTAGTAACTTGCCGAGGCAAGGATGTGGAATGAGAATGTAGCCATCACCTACAACCTTCCTTTATCGGAGCATCTGTGCCATCAGGATTTACCTTACGGAAGCGTTTATATCCACAATCATAAGCCCCAATAGACGGACGATGGAGAATGTTGTCACCTCCTATGATACCGTCTTTATGATATTACAACATGAAATCAACCTCAGTCATGTCAACTGTGCCATAGATAATATCCACCACACGTTCGCCGCATACAGAACATTTGCTTGGCTTTCGCCCGACATTGATTATTCTCGATCGTTCTAACACAAAAGATTACTTGATGAAGTGAATGATTAGTAAGATAATGAAAGCTGCTATTATTATCCATCTGTTGATATTGATATTTTTTGCCGTTTCATTCTTTGAAGTCTCTACAATCTTCAATAATGATTCTGTTGATGACTTTAATGTTTGATATATTTTTTCACAAGAAGTCTTTATTTCATGACTCAAAGAATCAATCTGGGAGAGTTGTAAACTGATATTATCTGCTTTGCCATATAGTGACTCTATCTTTTCAGCGATACCATCTGCTTTGCCTATTATCTCGTCACTCTTTTGTTTAAGGTCATTCAGAACAGCATCCTGACTTTCCTGAGACTCTTTTAGATCTTTTGAGATTTGAGAAAGAGATTCCTTAACTGCCTGGATTTCTGACGTAGCCTTTTTTATCTCATCCTTTAGCGCATTCAAATCTTGGACATGTTTGTCAAGTTTACCAATTTGCTCGGTAAATCTTTCAATTACAGACTCTGTTTTGGCTTTGAAATCCGTACTTGTCTTTTCCGCTTCAGCTTCAAATGAGCTGATTACTTCAGTACAAGTTGAGCCAACTCGCGTTATTACCTCTTCATATTCGCTAGACAGATTCCCTTCGCATGCTCGCAGATCAGATGCCCATGACTGAAGGCTTACACAGAGGGTTTTAACGGCTGAAACATATTCTCTGACTTCCTTCTGCAATTCTGAGCTTGCATTAACAGTCGATTCCACCTGCTTCCTTGCAGATTCGACTTCATTCAAACTGGCTTCCATTTTTGCCAACGATGCTAATAGTTCATTTGATTCCATATAATTAACATGTTTGTTATTCAGATAAATAATTGTCCTTAAACTCATTGAGCCATTCATTATGCAAATCAACTTCACACAGCATGTCCCAAGTTCGCATTTGATTAATTTCTTCCTCAGTAGCGGCATTACGCCCATCGATTGTAAATGCACGTTTGAACTCTTCCATCTTCTGATAGAAGTATTGCTTGTCACCCGTCCTTTTGTGGAATTCCCTATAACCACGCATATAACTATTCTTCAATTCTTCTTGCAAGTTGTGATTACCTCCCACTTTGAGATATATGAGGCAATAAACATTCAAAAAGTCCAATGTCGGGTTTGGCTCTGCTATAGCTCTTCTGATTAAACGAACAGCACCCTGCAAGTGTTTTATGTTATCTTTGGGGGAACTGGTGCCAACGACATCATCATCTATGACCCTCATATATTTGAAAAGAACATCATATGACGAATCTTTTCCTTCTTTAGTGTCATAGGTAAGAGAGAAGTCCTGTCCACTATCAGTTTGGTAATCTCTACGAGCATATTTAGAATTGAAATAATAGTAAATGTGGTCTTTAAGAGCTTCATTTGCTTTTTTCCAATTATCGCCATAGCTAATGCCTTCCATACAGAAAGAACGGATGTCATCAATAGCTTGTTTCCGCTTTACAGCAATTTTTTCATATATGAACTCTGTCAGGTAACCCAAACATTTGTGAACTTCATTTTCACCTCTGTAATTTGGAACTTTATTGATTTCCAGAACCGCTCTTTCCTTCGTATAGTACCTTTCAAGGAAAGATTGCAATGCTCGATAATATGAACCATCTTGTTTCCTTGTGGCTACAACACGATAGACCTTCTTACCATAATCTTCTGTAAAATCATCAATAAGACCAATACAACACATTCTATAGATAGCCTTGGCTATGTCACTCTTATCTCTGAGGATTTCAAGACTATCTTTATTTGTATCGTACTCTATTCCAGTCTCAATATTCCGCACACGGCGTGCTGCGCCTTCCTTCCATATCAAATAGACTTTCTCTTGTATTCCACCATTATCAAACAAATAAATAGGGATGGAAGATATGAAGGCAACCACTTCAGTTCCTTCTCTGGCTTCAAGTACCTTCTGTAAGAAATCAGAAACTTGAACAGTGTCCTTTAGTTCTGCATCGTTCCCATAGAAAATCTGAGTTTTAGAGCGGCTTAAGAGTTCAAACATTGTCCTCTTTTCAACGAGTGTACCTTTGAAGTTGTTATTATAAAAGTACATTACTGTTTCAAAGTCGACGTTCTGGTATTCAAAAGCTCTGGCTGGAATGGATAGCCCGGATTGCCGGAGCAGCTCTTCCAAATCGTTTTTATAAACATACCCTCTTCCTGCGTCAGGAACTTTCCTTAATTGACACTGATTATACACGGAACATTCCCCTTCACAGGGACCTTTATTACAGCGATGGCAATCTTGATTACATAGACGGAAGGCAAAACGTTGGTTACAAACATCGCAATGAAGCTTTACCATATCCTTTTCCGGTGTACAATAATCAAAATATCGTTCATCAATGGAGAGTCTATAGTGATCTAATATCTCCTGTAGGTCTCCATCGTAAAACCATTTGTTTCGGATAATGGACATCGGGAAATTATTGACGGGGCAGCTACGGTTAATTCTGACAAGCTTATAGTCTGCTAACAGAATACATGACAAGGCCATCTTTCTGTCGCGTCCAGCACGTCCAGCTTCCTGAACAAAGCTCTCCAAAGAGCTGGAATAGTTCATGTTCACAGTAAATCGCACATTCGGTTTGTCAATTCCCATACCGAATGCCTTTGTCGCCACCATTAAAGACAACTTGTTCTCACGGAACAAGTCTAAGTTCTCAAATGATTCCCTGTCAATCTCGTCGGCATCGTCTCCATCCCCACTACCCATAAATGTACCTAACTTATGAACACATTCCCCCAACGAATCTTTATTAGCGTTTACGGATATGCCCGTACTGTTTTTATGAGGACAAAAAACGATTCCCGCTTGAGCATATTCATCAGATTCTCCAAAGAAATCTACAGGTAAATCGACAGACAAATCATCATCAATACTACCTTCGATGTTCTGACGCTCATTAAAACGCTTTTTTATCAAGGTAATAGAGTCTGGCTCCTCCAGTTCCTCAATGAATCCAGGGATTTTTTCCAAATAGTCTTTCAAAAAGTCTTGTTTTGATGGATATACGCTCCATTTGCTTGTCATTTTAACAGCTTTGGGCAGGCCGTCATCAAGCATGTGATTCTTGTCGTAGTACTCATCTTCTTCACATACAACGGGAACCTTTTCTATCTTATACTGGAGTTCAAGGCGGTTTGTATTTTCCTCCCTTATGATGGTGTCGGAATCAAGTTCAAACGCGCCATCGCCAGATAGCTCTCTTTCAACGTCTGCTAAAACGTCAAAAGAAGCTGTAGCTGTAAGTCCGAACAAAGTTAAATGCTTGTTACTATCCTTTTGTTTGGGTAACACATATTGGTAGAGATTCCTTCCCAGGTGCAAATATGTAAAACGGAAATCATGACCCCATTCAGATACGCAGTGTACTTCATCAATAACACCATAGCTGAAGTAAACACCTACATTGTGCATATTTCTTAACTTCTCACGGAAGCTGTATGTACATAGTCGTTCTGGTGAGAGGAATACAAACTGTACCATTGACGTTTCCATCATCTTTGCACGCTTCTCTTTCTCTTGGGCATCAACAATGGAGTTGATATACGTACAGGTGTCGATACCAGCCTTTATCAGTCCATCATATTGGTCTGCCATAAGAGACCTAAGTGGGTCAACTACCAACGTTACTCCTGGCTGAAGCATGGCAGCCAATTGGTATGTCAAAGACTTACCACCACCAGTAGGTAGCAGACCTATAACGCTCTTATTCTGGAGGGCGCGGCTTAATATTGGCAATTGTCCTGGGCGGAAATCATCCTTGCGGAAAAGTAGTTGAAGAAAATGCTGTAGTTTTTTCTTCTTTTCTGTTATTGGCACATAGATACCCTGGGGATCTTTATTCACTAGAGGCTGATATGTGATACAATCTGATGTATAGATGTGCCTTTCCGAGTGGATGTAGTTAGCAGAACGAATAAAGAAATAACATTTATCAGTACATTTGAAGCTACTAAAAGACTTATCCTCCAGTCCAGAACGACGCATAACAGCTACGTCGAAAACTATATCATATAGCTTGGCGTGATTTGCCTTCTCAATGCTATTTATAATATTGACACGGATAGAATTATCCTCTACATTAGGCGTGTGAAGAGGTGAACCTACAAAAGCAGGAGAACTGATGACATCCAATTGTATATTGGGGAAGCGAGTATCTTTGTATTCCTCACTTAATGTTGCCAGATTATTAAAAGAATCGGCAAGATCTTTCAATGCAAGAACTACACATGGAACATCACGCTCTAGTGCAAGGATGTTAAGAGTTTCTTTCTTGTAGTCCACCCTGCCTGTTATCATAGCCTCTATCAAGGTTTTCTGAACACGTGCTATACCTATTGGAGAAAGTGCGAGTTGTAAGGTTTTAACCCATGAAGAATCAAAAGATTTTCTCCATGCCTCTTTAACTTTTGCAAAGTATTCATTATTAAGAAGTGTTGTACTCTGTGCAAAATCTTTGATGTCTCTTATACGCAAGCAATCCCAACCTTTGTTGATTAGAGCCGCTGTTCTATAATCATCTGATGCTCGTGACCGATCGGTGTTGTGGTAATTTGCACCATCTATCTCAATAACGAAGCCGCGATTCTCTTTACCATCTTTGCCAATCACTGGATATGGGTACTCACAAGCAAAATCTACACGTTGGGAGTGATGAGCACGCTGACCAGTTATAGACATCAGGCTTCTTTGTGGCATGAAAACTTGACGAAGCTCTGCCGGAGCTTTCCAGAGAATAAATTCCTTCTCGAAATCGCTTTCTAAAATACTATTGCTGTAAATGTTCTCATCTAAAGTTAGTCGGCCATCTATCGCATACAGAGCCAATAATATATCATTCAGTTCGAGCCCATTTATATCAAAATTCAGGGCACCAAGATTGTCGTCCAGTTTCTTGTTGCCAAGCGATTTAAAAGCATCTTCTACTGTTGGACTTGTCCTTGTTGGGAGTCCTCTTGTCACCATATTGTTGAGTACTGCAAGAATCGGATCCACATCATCATAGATACTGGCTCCAATATCAAATGGTGCAGCAACCTCAAAAGCAGAGAGCTGCCGATACAAGCCCTGTATCTTCTTTTGAGTGTCCTCATCTGCGCTCAAGGTCAGATTCCTGACAGCATCAAGCTGAAAAGATGCAAAGAATTGGGTGTCGGGATAATAATCAACGGCAATGAGATTGACTTGATTTTTTTCAAGTTTGAACACTTTTATGTTGTATGAACAAGGCTTGTTGCTCTCAGAGTAACGATACTCGGAGGCTGTTTCGTTCATAAAGGTCTCAGGTGCATTGAAATACTCATAAAATCGGTCAATCCTCCTGTTACCACTATTCATCGGACTGATGCAGAAAAACAGATGCTGCCCCTGAACATTGGAACCAACTTTTTCCGCTAACAACTTCAAATCAACTGAGTCAATATCAAGGATATTCGAGAAGAAATGTAGGGTGACAGGGCTATTTCCTGATATGGCTTCCTGGGTAACATCATCCAAATAGCGATCAATGCAGGAAACCGTAACTTTATCATCAATATAGGCACCTACATGTATAGCAGCACGTTTCAATGTTGCTGGGGATGGTTCTATTAATGTAACCTTCTGAACCTTATTCTCAATGTTGTGTTCATGAAGGTAGTCAAAGAAACATATTGTGGCCAACCCCTGACCACACCCCCAGTCAACAATATCAAATCCATCGGAGGTATAAGTAGAAGGACTAATACAAGAAAGTGCCCTATATATTTTGGCTTGATGCATTTTGCCAAAAGAGTATAGGTAGCACTTCATTTGTGCGTCAGAATCCAATAGTTCGACACCTCGCTTTAAAGAGTCATAAAGATCATTCCTCTCCTGTTCGGATAAAGACAAGATGTAGTCCTGAGCGATGCGACGGATGCTACTGAATGAGAGATTCCGTATAGCTGATATGTCGTCCTTGTATGCCATACTACTTACCTGTTATTGTATCTGCAAATCTATTTTCTTGATGCTGTTTCCAGTTCTGCAATGCCAACTGCTTGGTTGCGTTAGCATAACAGTATTCACAAAGATGTGTGCAGGTGTTGTATTCCCCTATATCCTTAGATGCCATGCACTCACAGAATGGTCGCTGGCCTTGGTCTTTCTTGTGCTTGCTGATAAAATAATGGTTATAAGGCAGGAGGATTGCTCCTTCTGGCAACTCTGACTCACCAAATAATGTCGGAGATGGAACTTCTTCAATCTTTACCTTCATGAATTCCATCAGTTCATTGTCATCCCAAGCAAGGCGGGTGATAAGGTCGCCATCTATACAGCGGTTGTGCAAGATTCCATATTTCGAGATGTTTATCTTCTCGCCACATGTGGCCAGTTGGAAGTTCCATCCACGTTCACAATTCAAGGCAGATAACTTGTCCGCAAACCCTTCCATCTGCTCGATTTCCCATTCGTGATATGGTATGCCATTGACTTCGAGGTTGCGTTTCACCTTCCGATACATGGCAATATCAGCATAGCTGAAAACTAACTTCTCGGTATAATCCTTCAGTTGGTCACCGATGAACTGCACTTTTCGCAGCAATTCATCTACAGAAATATCATCCGTCAGGATCATTGGGTCAAATCGCCAGATGACTGCACCTTTGCCAAGTTGCTCGACAAGTAACTTGAATGTTTCTATTCGTGTGGCAAGAGAAGGAACTTTTTCAAGTTTCTCCTGCTCATAGTCATTAAGTGTATATTGAATGTAACATTTGATATTACGTTTTTTTAGAATATGTAGATAGTCAAGTAATGGACGAGGATTTTTAGACCAAAAGACGATAAATCGTGTCTGTTCATAGGAAACATACGATTTCACGCCGTTAAAAGGATTTGTCCACGCAGAATAGCCTTTATCCAAGCGATGGAAGAACCAATCAGCATAGAATGCCGGAATATCCGTACTTCTACTTGCCGACACTATGATGGGAGCCTGTGCTTTCACAGGCTGCCCATCAATGATTATTTCTGTATGTTTCCAAGTTGCCATAACATTTTATGCGTGGAAAACAATAAGATAATAATAATTGCCTTCGTTTGGTAGATTATTAATAATGAATGCCACAAGTTTGCCTTTTTGACGTGTAATCTGGAATAACGAAACAAACTCTCTACCACTGGTCATTGCAGCAAATGTATTGCCAACTTCGGCCGAAGCGAACTCACATCCCTCTTCATCAGAATTATACGAGAAGGAAGGAGTGAATGATGGATTCGACTGAAGAATACCTTTTTCACGAAGTTCAGCTATATTGCTAATATCAAATGTCGTCACTCCATTAGATTCCTTCCTAACAATATAGGCATATGCGTTAGGAGAGACCTTAATCTCTTCTGATGGACCATTATAAGACTGTTTAATAACTTGAATACTTGAAAACTTCAAGTTAAACGTAAAGCCCTGTGCAACAGCACTAATGGAAACGTTGTTATTAAAATGTAATGATTCTGTATCAGTTTGTTGTAGAGAATGGTCACTTTTCATGTATTCAATTCGTACATTTCTATCATACATATGAAGAACACATTTGTCCACTTTTCCTTCCTTGTAATGGACAACGAAACCATAATCCCTATAATCCACTTCTTGCCATCCGAAAGGAGTTTGAGCTTCTATTGGGAAACCACGCAGTTCAAGCATGTCGGCAGTTTTACGAATAACCGTCATTGGTTTGTCCGACATGTTTGGCTTGCCAAGGTCATCATTGTAAATCTTGACTATATAACCGATTCCTGGTTGTAGTCTATATCCAGGACAACCATTCGTATTTTTCAATACACTGACTGTCCTTAGACAATCTTGAAGTCCTTGCACTGGACGACCATTCTCATATCTTTGGTGGCAGTTGGATTGGAATGTGAATGGTTGTACAGACTCTGCCTGTTCCCTTTCTGCCTTTAATCGCTCCTGCCTCTCACGCTCCTTGCGACGATTCTCTTCAAGACGGCGTTCTCTTTCGTGTGCAATACGTTCTTGTTCTAATCTCTGACGACGTTCCTCCTCTTCAAGGCGAAGGCGTTCTTGCTCTTTTTTCTTTGAGTTAAATATAAAATCAAATAATCCCATATTAGTAATTTTTAAATTTAATACTCTGTACCATCTGTCTTCTCGCAAGCATTCAAGAAACGATTATACTCTGCTTCATATTTGCTTGGCAAATCCCAAGGCATATAGCCTTCAAAATCGGATCTTTCAAAAAGCCATCCCCAGAAGTTCCGTACATCATCACCTTCTGCCAAAGATTCAACATAACTTCTAAATGAATAATATGACTCAAACCAATTACCAGTATAATACTGTTGGTTTAATGTACGAATCTTATATGCTATATTGGGGATAAGGCAAATGTCATGACCGCTATTCAAATCATTGTCGTAATCTTCGTCATGGAAACTTATATGACGATGTACAACAATATGCATTTGTTCTTCTTCGTCAAAAATCCGCTCATCAGAAAAATCATTTTCGTTAGGATACCAAATTCCACATCCTCTTGCTATTAGCAAAACTTGATTGATTAGAACCTGATTAGCAGGGAAAAAGAATGATTCAGTTTCGTTACAGATAGACATAGAGTGATAAAGTCCAAAACCATTGTTCTGAACAGGATTAGCCTTAACAATATAGATGTCTCCATAAATACTGTCTGTACCATCACCGACATGCATTATTTTATAACCGTTTTCATTCATGGTGTAATTATAACATTAAAACAATAAGGCACAAAAAAGCGTGAACCACAATGCCACGTCTAATTTGGAGGTCGTAGGAAACCCTGCATACAGATGTAGTAATAGTAGCCCACGCTATACGTGAGAACCACTATGTCATCTTCGTATGCAATTTGAAAATTTCCTACGTTTCCAAATACTTGATGAGCATAACGCTTCTTTAATATGTCTTAGAGAGGATAAACCTCTTTATGTCTTATATCTACTTTTCTTTTATAAATCTATGTTCAACATTGTATTCTATCTATAACACCATTGCAGGGTGGCAGGAATGAATACGTGTTCCTACCTATATTCTTCTACCATCGACATCAAGTCGTAGAACATCAAGCGAGTGCTCAATGTTGCTTCTGAGGTGATATGACGGTAATCTTTCTCTTGTTGCTCTGTACTGAACACTGTTGTGAAGCCATTTTGCTCATAAAACGCCATTGTTTGGGGCGTGTTATATGCGTCAACAATCACAAATCGGCATCCTGTTTTATTTAGAGGTTCAATAAACCAGAGCTTTATGAAATCGAGAACATCACTGCCGATATGCTTTGAACGGAATTCGGAAGAAACCCCCAACCTTGCCACTAATACAGCAGGATAGTCTTTCAAGGCTTTTGCGTGTGGTATGCCAGCCTCAATTTTCTTTCTGCGTGCATTAGGCAAATCGCTTACCCTTACTCCTGCATTGGCAAGGGTAAAAGCGCAAACGACTTTGTCAGGTTCTTCATTTAACCTATAACAATAGGTCTTGCCCAACAACTGCTTGGTAAAACCAAAACAATCATTGGCAAAGAACTCGTCTATGTCAAGGTCTCCACAATTGAAGCCTTCAAGTTCCTTTGGCTCATTGACGGAAAACAGTGAGCAATGTTCTTTCAAAAAACTCATCTTCTTCCTAAATGAGCTTTTGACAACATGCTATACAACTCGGCAAACTTCTTTTCCAGAATTGCCTCGTCAGCCTTCTTCTGTTCTTCCGTGCGGTTGAGGTATCGCTGGTAATTAGCTTGCGCACGCTCCTCAAATCGCTGAGCTACTTCACCAGTCAGTACTGGTATGGATGCTATCGGTAGTGCCATATCTCTTATTGTTTACTATTCAACATTATATATTACCTTGCAAAGGTACTCATAAATATTGAGAGTAAGCAAGGTTTTGGGATTTTTCTTATTTCAACAAGGTGAAATTTCCACTTTTCGGGCAGATTTTGGCAAAAATCAACAAGTAAAGACTTGGTTAATACAATTTATTACGTATTTTTCTTGCATTGACATCCATAAAACATGTTTTTTGAAAAACACGTTCTTTTTTGTTGCCGCCGAATTATTAACCTGCATTGTCTATCAGCAATATATGCCGACTGAGATACAACTGAGGTACAAGACATCCATTTTCGCCCAATGTTGAAGCCACCAAGAAGGCTCTCTCATCCCTCTTTTTCTTTTTCGATTGTCACACTCTTTATGGCTGATGGAGGTGGGACTTATTATCAAAAATGCGCTCTTTGGATAGCAATCAGCCAAAATTACCCAAAATATTTTCATAAATAATCTTAAAACCACTTTTTACCCCTGTCATAGTTTTTTCTCTTTGCCGAGTGCTTTGAACTATAGATTTTCGTCTGTTCAAAATTTGTACCGTTTTGAATTTGTTGTTTTCAAGAGAGTGCTGTAGCTCAGCGTGTTAGGAGATATAAAAAGGCTTCCACATGAATAGTGTCGTAAGACAGCTTTGGGAGCAGAATACAGACGTTGTCATGGTCGATACAGGTAACTCGTATGAAGGTCTTTGTGAGTATGTCGGTGGTAAGTATATCAGTTATACCGAGGAGAATCCTATCACGATGAACCCGTTCCGCATCCAGCGAGAAGAGCTGAACGTGGAAAAAATAGGTTTCCTGAAAAATCTCATCATGCTCATTTGGAAAGGTAGTAACGGCGAAGTGAGCAAGACAGAAGACCGTCTTATCGAGCAGGTCATTACTGAATACTATGAAGCTTATTTTGTTGGTTTCAAAGGCTATTCTGCCTCTCAGAGGGATGCCTTACATAAGAAGTTCCTCATTGAAACAGCAACACAAGGCAGTGCCACAGACACCAATGAGGAAGTCGAGGCGCGGATTAATAAGCGTATCAAGGAGATGGAAGACCGAAGGAAAGCACTGAAGGTTAAGGAACTGTCCTTTAACTCCTTCTACGAGTACAGTACTCAGCGCATACCATATATTTGTAACGAGAATAAGATTGCCGGTATAGATATATCAACTTATAACTATATGTTGATGGACTTCTACAGGGGAGGCAGTCATGAGCGTACCCTGAACGAAAATCTGGACTCTACGCTTTTCGATGAGACCTTCATCGTTTTTGAGATTGACACCATTAAGGATGATCCATTGCTATTCCCACTGGTGACGCTAATCATCATGGACGTTTTCATTCAGAAGATGCGTATCAAGAAGAACCGTAAGGTGCTTGTCATCGAGGAGGCGTGGAAAGCCGTTGCCTCTCCCATGATGGCAGAGTACATCAAGTATCTCTATAAGACAGCTAGAAAGTTCTGGGCAATGGTTGGGGTAGTTACACAGGAACTCCAGGACATCATTGGCAGCCCCATTGTCAAGGAAGCCATCATCAATAACTCAGATGTTATCATGCTGCTTGACCAGGGTAAGTTCAAGGAACGTTTTGATGAAATCAAGGCAGTCCTGGGCTTGACCGATGTAGAATGCCGCAAGATATTTACCATCAATCGACTGGAGAACAAGGAAGGCAGGGCTTTCTTCCGTGAAGTGTTCATTCGTCGTGGTCTTGCCAGCGATGTCTTCGGTGTTGAAGAACCGAGGGAATGCTATATGACCTATACGACGGAAAGAGCAGAGAAAGAGGCCCTGAAACTCTATAAGAAAGAACTGAAATGTTCTCATCAGAAAGCCATCGAAGTCTATGTCCGTGATTGGAACAAGTCCGGCATCAGCAAGTCACTGGCTTTCGCTCAGAAAGTCAACCAGACAGGACACGTATTAAACTTATATTAAAACAATATGATTGCTAAAGACAAACGCATTGATCTCAGTACTCCAATAGAGAGACTCGAATTTGGAGATGGGTATAATCTCCGTGTTCATCATGCCTTGCATGTTTACGAGATTGAAACTGTCCTCGACTTGTGTAAAACGAGCCGTAATGCATTTCTTCGACTCAGGAATTGCGGAAAAAAGACGGTTCGAGCTATTGAGATGACTCTGTCTGAGTATGGCCTGAAGCTTGATATGGATGATAAGAGCATCGATGAGTATCTGAATTGCCCTTCCTTCGTGTTGTCTGATGAAGAATGGGAGAATCGTAGATATGCAATTGCCAAAGAGATTTACATAAACAAGTTTTCAGACTATTCCATAGAGAATGCTGAGCTGGCCTTGATGGCAGCAGATGATTTCATCGGTGTCCTGAGAAAATATTACCAAAACAAAGATTAGTAATTATGAGGAAGACGCTGTCCATATTGTTCGTGTTACTGACCTTGGCATTCCCTGTGAGTGTCAAGGCTCAGTACTATAGCATTAATGTGGATTACGGCACAATGGAAGCCATGTCTGAGGCTTTCACTACCGAGGCTGCTATGGAGGCTCTTCATAATGAGAACCTTCAGAAGATCTATGACAGCTACAAAGCTGCCGAAGTTGCCAGTGCCGGTATCTTTTCTTCAAAATACCTTGACAGGAAAGCACTCACTAATCTCAATTTATGGGATGACCGTCAGGAAAACTACTACTACAACCGTATCTATAAGATTGTCTCACGGCGTATTATACCAAAGATAGTCGTATGCGCCCAGCTTATGATAGAAGATCCTTCGACAGCTATCTATTGGGGCAGTTACCTTCTGAAGACCTGTGATGATGTCAAATCTCTCTGTCAGCAGTTTGAGAACATTGTCACGAACAGTACTCTAAGCTTTAATGATATTGCCTTTCTGGAGATATCAGAAGAACTGAAAGCAGTTTTCAACTTGGCCAAATTAGGAGGCATAGACTGGAAGGAACTTTTCGAGCACCTGGGCGATGACATTGAAGGGGCGTTTTCCGAGGAGAACTTGAAAGCCGACCTTGACAATCTCATCAGCAAAGGTGTTGGCCTTGCCAATGCCGGATATAACAATGGTGTGAATCAGCTGCTTCAAGGGACAAGTTTTGGTGGCACGTTCATGGAGAAGGTGGGAAGTGTGCTCACCCTTGCCGATAATGTAAGGAACATGTATGAAGAGTACAAAGACTTATCCGCAACACAAGTTCTGACTACAGTGATAGGACAGGAGAATATCGGCAATCTGTTCAATCTGAGTGACTATAATCTCACTCGGTGGATAGATGACTGGGCTTCTGCTGCTCAGGGCAGTTATTATACTCAACGTGTTTATATCTATCGTAGGGATGCTGGGAGTGAGACACTTTGTAACTATAATCCTCCTACAGATGATAACAGTATCATCAATGGTGGCGAATGGTACAGAATCAGCACCAAAGACCCCAATTTCTATCCAAATTCCACTCAGTATGAGGCCGCTTTGCTAAATTCCGAGGGTTACGCAGGGTGGAGTCGTGAGAGGGTACGCCAATTGAATGCCAGTGGTGATGGCTTCAGCTATTCCATCTATTATTCACCTCTTGCCTACATATTGAGCAAGTCAAAAAGTGGTCAGTATGCCAAGGCTTATGCCTATAGCATCCAAGTTACAAAGTCGTGGAATGTCAAGGAAGAGGTCTATGAGGCCGTCTTTGACAGCTATAGTATGGACTGGAATACGTTCATGGCTCAGATGAATGCTCGCCTAAATCAGTATAATGAAAACGGTGACCATCGTGACATTGAGAATACTTCTGAATTGAATGATTATATCTCCACACATCCGACGGAGAGCAACTATACCTATTATATCGGTTATGATAACCGAAACTACTATCAGGCATCTAATGCTCAGAAGATTGCTGGAGCTGCATCTGCTACTTTCAGCATCACATGCCATGATGGAGGCACTTTGGGTAAGGGCAGTACCACCTATAAATGCAGTCACTGTGGAAGAAGCCCCAGTAGCCACACAAAGGAATGTTCTATGTACACAACGCTTACAGGAACATCAGAGATAGACACCGGTGAGCTACAGGCTAAAATTGCACAGTTACAACAGGAGGCGGCCCATCTGCAGAGCCAGTTGGATGCCCTTAATGCAGAGAATAGTGAATTGCTCCGTAAGATGTCCCAGGCGACAACCACTGAGGAATATAACCATTATCAAGCCACTTACAACAGCAACAAACAGAAGATACGCGATTTACAGTCACAACTCGACACGATTAACAAGAGTATTATTGACACCACGAACGCCATTTCTGAAGCAGAGGAAGGGGAGCGTGCCCAGACTGATGACTATACCAGAATACCGCAGTTGATGAAGTCCATGAAGGATGCCTATGGAATCACATGGACGGACAACGGCTCTTGGACGGGTTACACCTTTATCCGCAATGGAACTGTCGGTAGCGTCAAGGGAACGGTTACTTTCAAGGCAACGGTTTCTATTGCACGAAGACCAAAGTATTTCCTTGGTATCAAGATACACCGTGCCATTGTGCAGATTGATTGGGAATTGACCAGCAGCTGGAGTGATACGTCCGTTGCCGAAACGATGGAACTTGATCCTTCAAAGACCGATGATGAAAACGCGGCTATTGTCAACCAGCGTTTGAGTGAGCTTGCTCAGGAATATCCTTCATGTACGGTAAGTGTTGAATATAGCCGTCGTCCAGGACTGGAAATAGAAGACACAGACGGAGTCCGTCACCTCTTATGGGCTAGTGACCGTCTGGAGATTGCCAGAGGCATTGAGGCAAGGCTTGCTAAAATATACACAGATCTGGCAACGATAGAGAAGTTCCTCCATTATAAGCACACAGTCAGGGATTGGGTACACGACTTGTTACCCAAGCTCAATGCTGACAAGAACCGCAAGATGAATATCGCAGAAAAGAGTCGTCGCCGTTGGATGCACAACGGAGGCAGTGACTATTACGATTGGGAGGAAGAGAACAATAATTATGATGTTGAACCCTAAGACGATTAGCAATGAGACAGTTGAGACATATCATCCTATTGCTTTGCCTGACTACCTTGTGTCCCAAGGCTGTCATGGCTCAGTTAGTCCCTCGTGACATACCGACCATTGAAGCTTACATCAATGACCACAAGAAGCAGCGCAGCCTCCTTCTTGCCCGTGCCACCTTGGAAGAGAGCAATGCCCTCCTGCACAAGGCCAGCAAGGTCACTCATCGGGAGTACAGGGATATCAATCTTGAATTAGACAAGTACACCCGTGCCTTTGACATCATTGACCTTGTGTATAGCACCGTCAGCACAGGATTCAATGTCTATCGCACCTATGATAATGTTTCGGAGAAGATAGGCAAGTATAAGACGATGCTCGAAGACTTCAATGAGAAGATCATCCAGCGTGGGCGCATAGAAAGTGCCGACACGTTGCTGCTTGCCGTCAATGCCAGGGCTGTTGCCAATCTTTACGGGGAATGTCAGAATCTTTATTCCTCCGTCTGTGTGTTGGCGGCTTATGCCAGTGGCCAGGTCTGTTGCACCACAGCCTCCTTAATGCTGATGATTGACAATATCAACAAGTCACTTGACCGTATCAAGGACATCGTGAACAGTGCCTATTACCAGACCTGGAAGTTCATACAAGCGAGGACGAGTTATTGGAAGTCTGAGATATACCGTTCCAAAACCATTCGTCAGATGACAACGGAAGCCTTTGACCGATGGATGGAAGCAGGAAACATTCTTGATTATTAACGTAAAGAAAAAATATGAGAAAGAGCATCTTCATATCGGCTGTTGCTATACTTTTCATTTGTATTGAGTCCCATGCTCAGTCCATGACCTACAATCACGATGCCTCCAAGCAGGGGCAGATTCAGGTCATGGAACTGGGTGCGGGTAATTTGACTCCAGAGCTTTACTATACCGTTACCCATCGGCGGTACAAGAACGGAGCCAAAGCAGCCACTTCTGTTAAGAACACTTTGCGTATTGCAGCCAATACCGCTTCCATTCCACAGGTGGAATATGCAGACAGTATTCAGGCAGACCTTGAAGGCCGTGCTAAGATTGAAGCAGCTAATATCGCTGACCGCCAGGTTGACCTTGCTTGGGTCACGGAAGGAAACAAGATTGAAAGCAAGCTGCTTGCCTTCAAAAACAATATCAACGCCCTGAATGGGAAGGCTCAGACAGAGGAAATCACCAACTGGACAGAACTTGGCCAGATGTATGACTTCGCTATCAAAGCCACCCGGCAAGCATATATGCCCAATAGTGAACGTCAGAAGCAGTATCTCGCCATTTATGATGAGATTGTCAAGAGCAATGACCATCTTTTGCTTAGAATGCGATACCTGACTACAAAGAATCAGGCAGACCACCTTGTTCAAGCCATGTCGCGTTTCCAGCACCGTGTCAGTGAGAATGCGACAGCTGGGTATAACCGTTGGCGTGATGCCTCCCATGAAGGCAGTACCAGACGAGTATCAAATAATCCTTAAACGAAAGAAGTAATATGAGTAATGACAGTACCGCTGTTGATTTCGGCATTAACCTCCTTGAAGAAGAGATTGATGACGTGATATTCAGAACCAACGAGTTTCTGACCGATGCCACGTTCACGGGTGGTCAGGGGCCGTTTTGGTGGATTCTCCAGATGTCTATGGCTTTGGCAGGACTCTTTGCCATCATCGTCTGTGCTCACATGGCCTATAAGATGATGGTCAAGCGTGAGCCATTGGATGTAATGAAACTGTTCAAGCCGTTAGTTGTCAGCATTGTCCTTTGCTGGTGGTACCCACCATCGGACACTGGTATAGCAGGAGGTCACAGCTCTTGGTGTGCTCTGGACTTCCTGAGCTATATTCCTAATGCCATAGGTAGTTACACCCACGACCTCTATGAAGCCGAGGCAGCACAGGTGGAGGACAGGATGCAGGACGTACAGCAGCTGATGTATCAGTTAGGCGACGAAGCCGCAGATCCGATGTCCACCATCAGGGCGGCCAGCAATGCCGTCAGTGCCTTGCTCACCCAGAGTAGTGTGCAGGATGTCACAGATGCAGATGCTGCAGCTGAAGATGAAAAAAACATTGTGAAAGCAGAGATGACCAGCACCACAGCCGGACTTGTGATGTTGGCCGACAAGATAATCATGTTGATAGCGTTAATTACTTTCCGAATAGGTTGGTGGGGAACCATCTACTGCCAGCAGATTCTGTTGGGTATGCTTACCATTTTCGGACCTATTCAATGGGCGTTCTCCCTCTTGCCGAAATGGGAAGGGGCATGGGCTAAGTGGATTATCAGGTATCTCACCGTGCATTTCTACGGAGCCATGCTTTACTTCGTCGGCTTCTATGTCCTCTTGCTCTTTGATATAGTCATCAACATACAATATAACGACCTCGCGGCAGTCACTGCTTCAGATGAGACCGTAGTGAACTATTTGCAGAACGCTTTCTTCTCGGCTGGTTATCTTATGGCAGCCAGTGTCGTGGCCTTAAAGTGCTTGAACCTTGTTCCTGACCTTGCAGCCTGGATGATACCTGAGGGCGATACCTGTCTCTTATACACATCTGACGCTG
>ENA-OZGC01000931-OZGC01000931.1-human-gut-metagenome-genome-assembly--contig:-NODE-931-length-18901-cov-8.531837_pt1 | contig 18901 bp, 17 predicted proteins | sample MGYA00245109_ERZ653643 | MGnify/ENA primary metagenome ERZ653643 (study PRJEB26926, sample SAMN06165107) | human gut metagenome | biome: ENVO:00009003; feature: ENVO:2100002; material: ENVO:00002003... | reverse complement strand
GAGATGCAGCGTAGTCTCGTGGGCTCGGAGATGTGTATAAGAGACAGATTATATAATGTGTATCGAGCACGCGTCGCGCTTCGTCTACAGGCATGTCGTTCTTGCCAAGATGCACGCCGTCGGCACCGGTTTCAACGACCAGGTTCACACGGTCGTCGAGAATGAACTTGGCGCCGTATTCGGTGCACAGCTTGCGTATTTCGTGCGCAATGGGTCGCACATCGTCGTCGGTAGCGTCCTTCATACGTAGTTGAATCCATCGGCAACCGCCTTCCAGAGCCATGCGTGCGCCGTCGGTATAACCGTAGCGTGAGTTGGTGTGAGTTATGAATTGTATCATCAGAATTGTTTATTTAGTGTAGTATGGGTGCGGATTGAAGAAGTGGTTAACGGGTCCGTGTCCCCGTCCTATCTCCACATCCTTGCCAGCCTCAAGAGCCTTGTATAAATAAGTCTTTGCCAGTCTTATGGCGTCAGCCATTGTATGGCCCAAAGCCAGATGGGCAGTAATGGCAGACGACAGGGTGCATCCCGTTCCGTGAGTGTTGCGTGTCTCTACGGTCTGCGCCTCGAATGTCTCCACCCGCTGTCCGTCGGCATACTGAATGTCGGTCTTGGTGTTGCCGTCGAGATGTCCGCCTTTTACCAAAACGGCGCATCCAGCTTCGCGGCATATCTTGTTGGCAGCACGGTCCATGTCGTCAACCGTCTCAATCTTAATGCCTGACAAGATTTCGGCTTCGGGCACGTTAGGCGTCAGGAGCGAAGCCAACGGCATCAGTTCGGTGCGGAACACTTGCAGAGCGTCTTCCTGCATCAGTCGGCATCCGCTTGTCGAAACCATAACGGGGTCGATGATAACTGCCACGCCTTTGTATTTGCCCAATGTCTTGGCAATGGCGTGAATGGTCTCGGCATCGTTCACCATACCAATTTTTACAGTCGTAGGATGTATATCGTCCATTACGGCACTAATCTGTCCGCCCACGATTTCGGGTCGGATTGCTTCAATGCCGTACACTCCCTGGGTGTTCTGCACGGTCACGGCTGTGATGGCTGAGGCTGCATACACTCCCAAAGCCGACATTGTCTTGATGTCGGCCTGTATGCCGGCACCTCCTACGCTGTCGCTTCCGGCTATAGTAAGGGCACATCTGTATTGCATAATTATCGTTTCATATATGGGGGCTGTTGCAAGGGTTTGCCGCAAATGCACTCTGCAATTGTATGCAACTGTTGTCAACTTATTGATTGTACAGGATAGAAATATTTCCTACGGCGGCATTATCCGCTTCAGGTTCTACGGGTATAATCTCAGCAGCACAATCCATGCTGCACCCCTAATTTCTTGTTTGGTTCGTCCGCAAAAATATACAAAAAAGCCGAAACGGCAAAGGAAATGTCATTAAAAACATTTATCAAAAGCAAAAGTTGTCGGTAAAAGTCTTGTGATATAAAAAAGGCATATGAAACGACCTATAACAGCTCGGTTTCATATGCCAAATCAAGATTAGGACAATTCTTAAAGTTTTCTCATTTTTCCATTATCACCTACTACATAATATGTATTACCTTCTATCAGGACGGCACGTCCGCGTCTTTTATTACGGTTTTCTTTGTTGTCTACATTTACGTCAATGACCTTACCGTTGTAAAACGTTGATATATCCTTGAATATAGTATGCCCGATCAGCAGGCGTTTCACTTGGTAACGGTCTAACACCATTTGCAGCGAATCTGTTGATAGGGGCTTGTATTTAGCTTCTTTCCTTACCAGTCCTCTGTACCATATTGGTCCGTCGTTGCTATACAGAAAAGCCGTAAGCGGTGACAAAGCCTTTCTTTCTTTTTTAGTCATGAACAGCGCCTTACTCATTTCCTGATTGACAAATGGAATTTCCAGATTCTTGTCGTAAAAATCCTTGCTTAATCCTGCGTGTACATACAGGCCGTCGCCTATTATCTGCATAGTGTTGCGAGTGCCCAGCCAGCGTCCTAATTCTGTGTTCGAACCTACCAATTGTGGATATTTCATGCCCAGTCGTTTGGCTAAGACTTTGTATTTGTCCTTAGTATATCTTAGGTCATTTGCCATTACCAATGGTTCGTGATTGCCCAGCAAGAGCGAAACGTGGCCTCCGGCTTTAGCCGCTTCTTCTTCAAGTTTGTAGAATAGCCAGAAAATTTGCGGCACGTCTTTTCCTCTGTCGAAAACGTCGCCAATAATGACCAAGTGGTTTCGTTCGAAGTTCCAGCGCAGTTTCTTGTCAATAACGCCATTGCCTTGCAGCAGACTGATTACACAATCAAGTCTGCCGTGAGGGTCGGACATGACAAAGGTTTTCTCAGGTTTGTCATATTTCCATTCCGGTCGTTCTATAGAGTGAAGTCTAACTTTAAAAGAGTTGTTTCCTTTATGGTCGGTCACTCTGAAGCTATAGTTCTTAGACAGTTTGGTATATGTCTTGTCTTCAATTTTCAGTTTTTTGTTTACGCTTATCACTCTTACGCTACCGTCTGGTTGGTAGAGTATGTACGGTCCGTCGACCGAAAGTTCTTCTTTTTTCTGTTCTTCATGCTTGTCAGCAGGTTGGTAAGTTCCGGCTATAACACCGGAACTTACTGAGAAAAGAATTAAAACAGATAATAAAGTTTTATACAAACGAGCTTTCATATTGGTACTGAATTATGTATTATATGTTATTTATGTTTTGTCAATGCAGTTCATATTCTGGGTTTTGCACCATATTTTCGTTGTATTCCATCTCGTGCTTCGGCACGGGCAACACAATCTTATAGTAGTTCCAGTCGAATGAGCGTGCTTCTTCGGGCACTTCGCTTAGGCAGTCAGTGCGCACTACCCGCTTGTTGTTTCTCATCAAGTCGAAGAATCGCTGGCCTTCGCCCCAGAATTCTATACGGCGCTGTTCCAGTACCAAATCCAGCGTGATGTCTTTGTCTGCCACATCGTCAAGACTTTTGCCCGTACGTGCATATATAGGGGCTAAGTATTTGCGTGTGTTGCTTATGTCGCCTCTCTTCACAGCCGCTTCGGCAGCGTTCAGATACAGTTCTGACAGGCGGAACACAGGGATGTTGGCGTCTTCGTAGCTCTTGTCGCCCTGGGCAGGATATTTCAGACAGAACGGTTTGCTTTTGCTTGCAGTCGACACCATCTGTCCACGTACATCGTTAGGCATATTCTTCAGATACTTCTTCCAGAACTTGTTGGTTGCTATCATTTTGTATTTAGTGCACAGATAACCTATTGACGACTTGCCCGGACTGTCGGTCGTTAGATTTACGATTTCGAACAGAAGTTCGCTATTGAACGGTGTCGCCCATATCTTTGCGTATTCATCGTTGGTCCATAGCTTATATCCTGTTGATTCGGCTCCCTTTATAGCTTCTGTAGCAGTTTCCAAGGCTTCCTTGTCTTTGCCCATATACAGATAAACGCGGCTTAACAGGGTCATTGCAGCCCATTTGTTTATTTTGCCTTCTTTCTTTACATTGCGTAGTAAGCTTATGGCTTGTGTAAGGTCATCGACAACGGCTTTGTAACACTGGGCTGTGGTGTTGCGCGATGGTTTTACATTCTTGTCGTTCACCACTTGGTCGATGATAGGCACAGCAAGCGAGGCTCCGTTGTCCTTGGTGTATGGATAGCCATATAGACGTGTCATGTCAAACAGCAGCAAGGCACGTATAGCCAGTGCTTCGCCTTTCAGATCGTTGTAATAAACCTGCTCTGTCAGACTCTCCATTTTAGGAGTTGTGATAATGCGGTCGGGAACAAGTTCTATCTTTTCTATATCCCTCAATAGGATGTTAATATTCTTACCGATGCCATAATACACTTCCCAGAATTCGCTCGGACCATTGGTCTTGTTGAACTTGAATGTATAATAGTTGACATTGGTACTTGTCGACTTGTATGATTTCATGTCGTCGCCGGTTAGATCGCCATAGCACATCATGTTAGCTCCATAGTAGTTGGACGATTGCATGCTGTTGTAGGCACCATTGAGCACAAATTCAAAATCTCTCAGTTCGGTCAGCGAACCGTCTGTCTCGATAGCTGTCGAAGGTTTAAGGTCGAGCCAGTCGTTGCCGCAACTGCTCAGCAAGGCTGCGCATACACCTATTATGATATATCTTATTTTTTTCATCGTTCTGTTCTTTTAAAGTGTGACGTTTTAGAATTTTATTTCCAGTCCGAATGTACAAGTTCTCATGGGCGGTGTGTCCCAGCTTGGCGATGAACCCGATTCTGGATCGATATAGCTGTAGGCTGCCCATGTCAGCAGATTGTTGCCCGAAGCGTATATGCGTACTTTTTCAAGACCTATTCTGCGTATCAGATTCTTGGGCAGTGTTATGCCGAATGTCAGGTTCTTCAATCGCAAGAAATCGCCGCTATGCAGTCGGCGTGATGTAGAGTAGTCGTCCATTGAGATGGAACGTCCTATTACAAAACGTTCGATATTGGTATGGTCGCCTTCTTTCTGCCAGCGTTTGCGGTAGTAGGTAGGTATGTTTAGAGTTCCGTCTCCACCATGTTCCAGTTTGCCGGCACATCCGTCATAATTCCATGCTCCGAGCGAGAAGTTAAGGTTGAAGTTGAAGTCAAACCATTTGTAGCTGAATGAGTTGCCAAATCCGCCAGTGATGGTAGGGTCGGCACATTTCAGTATTACTTTTTCGGCGCTTCGTGGGTCTTTGGTTGTTTCGCGGTTCAGTTTGCCGTTTTCGTCGGTCGTGTTCTTGTAGAACATCGGTTCGCCGTCGGCAGGGTCGATGCCTGCAAATTCTATCATGTAATAGGTAGAGTAGGGCAGTCCCACCTTGCGTATCATTGAGCCGCTTGTCACCTGCTTGAGGTCGCCGTCAAGTTTCAGTATCTTATTGGTGTTGTGTCCTAAGTTGAACGAACTTGTCCAGCGGAAGTCCTTTGTATTTATATTAGTTGAGCGCAGTTCCAGTTCATAACCCTTGTTCTGCAGCTTGCCAATGTTAGAGAGGTAGTTTGAGAAACCGGTGGTCAGAGACAGCGGTCGTTCGTAAAGCAGGTTCTTGGTTGTGCGTATGTAGTACTCGAATGTTATATTAAGTCGGTTGTCAAAGAGCGCGAGGTCGATGCCTGAGTTGAAGTTATAGTTTGTCTCCCATGTCAGGTTTTTGTTTTCCAGCTGCGACTGCGATATTCCCGGATTGTTGTTGTAGTTGCTGGTAATGCTGCTCAATCCCAGGTATCCGTAATAGGTAGAAGGCAATGTGCCGTTAACGCCGTACGATATGCGAAGCTTCAAGTCGTTCAGCCAGTCTTTTGTTGGCTTCATGAACTTTTCGGCGCTTATTCGCCATGCGCCCGATATCTACCAGAAGTTGCCCCAGCGGTTCTCTCTTGCCAGTCGCGAACTACCGTCGGTTCGCCAGCTTGCACCTGCGTAGTATTTGTTTTCGTAGTCGTAATTGACACGTGTTATGTACGAAACGATGCGTGTGCAGCTGTTCGAGCCGCCCATGCTTTGATACACTACACCGTTGCTTATCTCTGGCTTATCGGTACGCGCGAAGTTAGAAATAGTCGTACCCAGTCCGTCCGATTCTTTGCTGTTAATCTCGTATCCTGCCAGGAAGTCGAGGTTGTGCTTCTTGTTCAGTTTCATCTGATAGGTCAGGATGTTCGACCACGTCATGTTTGTAATGTCATTGTAGTCTTTGCTGAAACGTCCGTTGTCATCGTCACCGTCGCTTGTACGGGGGTCTTTCCATGCACGCGACTTGTTCATAACGAAGTCGTAGCTGTAGGTCGATGTAAACTTCAGGTTTTTCCACAGATTGAATGTGGCATAGACGGTGTTGAACGATCGGGTTGCGTATTCTTTCTTGAAGTTGTAGGTGTTTGACAACACTGGGTTGCGATCGGCCAGTTTTATCAGTTCGCGGTTCCATGTTCCGTCTTCGTTCCATACAGGGTCGGACGGAGTGGCACCGTTGCGTGTGCCGTATATTGGCGAGGTGTATGCTCTTCCCTCTGAATATGTGTCTTGATTTACCTTCGAGAATAGTATTTTGGCACCGATGGTCATCCATTTTGCCATTTGGTATTCTACGTTCAGACGGGCAGAGACGCGCTCCAATCCCGAATTGATGGTTACGCCCTCCTGCTTCATATAGCCTAAAGAGGTGTAGTATTTGATTCGCTCCTGACCTCCTGATGCTGAGAACTCATAGTTCTGATGACTGCCATTGCGGAATAGGTAGTCGTCCCAGTTGACAAATCCACACCAAGGTATCGGTGCGTATTGGTCGATGTTGGCATCGGCATAAGCCCATGCCTCGTTCTCGGTCATGTTCTGATACAGCCCTTCTTCGTCGTTGGCACTGCCTTTATAGCTCAGGGCATAGTTGCGCAAACCTTCGTGTATAAGGTTGCGGCGTTCTTGTCCACCCATGATTTCTCTGTACGGTACGGCAAATTTAGAGAATCCCCAGTCTGACTTGAGTGAGAAAACAGGCTTGCCGCTCTTGCCTTGCTTGGTAGTGATAATCACCACGCCGTTTGCTGCACGCGAACCGTAGAGCGAAGCTGCAGCAGCATCCTTTATGACGGTGATGCTCTCAATGTCGGAGGTGTTAAGGGTAGATATGACGTCCAGACCCGAGTCGCTGCCCGAAGCACCGATGTTGCCCGACAGTACGGGTACGCCGTCTACTACATAAAGCGGAGAGTTGGAGGCATTGAACGAACCCATACCACGTATGCGTATTGAAGTGGAAGCGCCCGGAATGCCCGAACTTGAGCTTACACTCACGCCGGGAGCGGCTCCTTCGAGCATCTGCTGGAAAGACACGTTTGGCACGTCCTTTACGGCTTCTGTCTTTACGATGCTGGCAGATCCGGCGTACGCCGATTTCTTGAATGTGCCATATCCTGTTACGATGACTTCCTCCAGCAGGTTGTTGTCGACTTTTAGTGTTATGTGCGCTGCCTTTTCGGCTACGACAGCCACTTCTTTTGGTGTAAAACCTATGTATGAGACTGTCAATACGGCCTGCTTGTCTTTCACTTGTAGGTTGAAGTTGCCGTTGATGTCGCTCACGGTGCCATGCTTCGTGCCTTTTATGAATACATTGGCACCAATGATAGGCTCACCGCTCTCGTCGGTCACCTTGCCGAGAATTGTGTATTTTTTGTTTTCTATAGTAGTGGTTTTGGTGTTGTGTGGCTTGTTTGTATTATGTGTTTTTGCCTTGTGTATTGTGATTACACCATTATGGACAGAGTAAGCCAATCCGCTGTTTTGCAGACATTTATCAAGTACATTGGAAATTGGCTTGTTCTTTACGCTCAGATTTTCAACACGTACATTCTTTGTGTCGTTTGTGCTGTAGATGAAGGTAAAGTCAGTTTGTTTCTGGATTTCCCATAGAACATCACTTAGCGTTACGTTTTTCATATTAACCGTAACAGTGGCTTGAGCAAACACGGATGCCCGTATCAGCCCAGATGTAGTAATGCAGAGAAACAGCAGCACCATGATGAAGCGCTTTCCGAGTCTCTCTTGTCTGTAAGCATTGCGTCGTTTTTCCATAATGTATTATTTATGATTAGTATGTATTTTGATTGTTTTGCCTTTGGTTTCTATCTTGACACTGCCGGTGTTTCTCAATAGTTCAAGTAGTGGGCTTATTTCCTCATAACGGTTTACGTAACAACCGAAACGTAGGTTCTTGGCTTCCTTGTCGGCATAGACTATGTCCATGTCATACCAGCGCGACAGAGTTTTCATGATGTCTTCAAGCCGTTGGTCTTTAAACTTGATCTTTCCGTGTATCCACGAAGTATAGAATGCAGTGTCAACGGTTCTCACATCTATTTGGTTAGCGCCCGGAGCTATTGATGCCTGCTGCGATGGCTTGATGATGCGGCTGTTGCCGTTGCCGGTACGTACACGCACGCTGCCGCTTACCAATGTTGTTTGTCGAGGCTCGTCTTTGTATGCCGAAAGGTTGAATGTAGTGCCTAATACCTCCACGTCCATTCCATTAGCATTGACTATAAATGTCTGGCCGGTCTTGCTTACTTCAAAATAAGCTTCGCCGTCCAATTCCACTTGGCGTGTTTTAGAGCCGAAACTTACGGGGTATCGCAACGAACTCATCGAGTTGATATGTACCCTGGTGCCATCGCTCAACACCAACTTGTATTCACCTCCACGTGGCACGCTCACCTTATTATATGCTATCTTGCCGTCAGCAGCATTTGCCCCATGTTTGTAGTTCAGGGTGGCGGAGTCAATCTTTATCAGCGTTCCGTCCGATTCTTCCAGTCTTTCTCCTTTAGTGGCTGTCAGGTCTACTATTTCGCCATTGTCAAGTGTGAGAGTGGCTTTTGTCGAACCGGGCAGAATCTGTTCGGTGGCTGCGATTGTCTTGTCGTTTCTGTTCTCGTTTATAATCTGAAAGGTTACAAGAGCAGCTATGACGAGAGGCATTGCCAGCATTGCAGCATATCTGCATATTCTGAGCACTCGTTTTCTGAAGCGGTATTTATGGATTCCTTCATTCACCTTCTCCCAACCCATATCTGTGTTGAATGAATTGCGTCTGCGTAGGTTGGCGGTAATGTTCTCTTCATTACGTATTTCCTCGAAGAGCCGCTCGTTTTCAGGAGATTCTTTTCTCCAGTTTTCAAGTCTGATTTGCTCTTCCTTGTCCAGTTCGCCGGATATTTGTTTTGCAATAAGCCGGGCTATCTCAAAATATTGATTTATCATAATTCGCCTGTTATTGGTGTTCTTTTATACTAATAACAGGTGAAACAAAAAAGGGGGTGAGTCTGATTGAAGTTTTTTTTGATTTTTTTCTGTAGTCTGATTACAGATATATGAATACGAGGTAATAATAGTCCTTCAGATATTCACGCAGTTTGCGATAGGCTGTCTTCTTCTGTGAGTGTACAGTCTCTCCCGATACGTTAAGTGCATCGGCTATTTCTGGATTGGTCTTGCCTTCAAGAGCCAGTTGCATGATGTTTCTCATCTGCTGAGGCAGCTTGTCGATGGCATTAACAAGAATACGGTAACTTTCTTCGGCAATGACCTTGTCATGGAAGAAACTTTCCTGGGCTTTGTCCAAAACCTTACGTTCGTATTCGCTTACCACTTTTCTATGTTCCAAGGCATTAAGCGCCTTGTTGCGTACAGAAGTGTAGAGATAAGCCTTCACTTGGTGTAGGTAGACGAAGTCTTCACGGTGTTGCCATTGCTTTACAAAGCATTCTTGAACTATGTCGGCTGCCATTTCTTCATCTTCTACATATTGGTTGGCAAACATACATAATGATACGTAATAATTATCAAAGATAAAGCGAAACTGTGCTTCATCAGTCAATCTGATCTCTATGTTTTCTGTTGCGCTACTCACCTTTTGTAGAAGATACGGTTTAAATACAAATTAGAATATGTTGTTTAAATGCAAAGGTACAAAGATTCTTTGAAATTTGAATTATTACCCATTAAAAATCACAATATAATCAAGGGTCTATACGCCACCAGTTCATCGTGGCATATAGACCCTTGTCCTGTCACATGAAAAAGCAATCTCTAACTTTTTCAGAAACTTTGCCCAGAAAGATCTTGCGGGTTTGAAAATAAAGTCGTAACTTTACGATAGCATTTTAAAACAGATGATTATGAAGCAGGTAGAAGAAAGATATATCAGCTTGTTGACCGACTTCGGCTTCGACCGCCTCTTCGAGGAAGCCGAGATTGCCAAGTTTACTCCGCAGGAAATGAGGGAGTACGAGACCAGCAAGATGGCATATCGTGACATCAAGAATTCCGTAGACACTGCCAAGCGTGAAGGTATAGCTGAGGGTATGGAAAAGGGAATGAAGAAAGGTATGAACCAGAAAGCCCTGGATATTGCCAGGAACATGCTTGCTGATGGCGTTGACATCAATCTGATTATGAAGTATTCCGGTCTTACCCAGGAACAGATAGAAAAATTGAAATAAGATATTATCTTAGAGGTAACAGATAAGCAATTTATAAAAAACAGAAAGCTGAGATGTAGATTACGACTATCACCATATAATCAAGGGTCTATACGCCACTTGTCATCGTGGCATATAGACCCTTGTCGTTTCCCGTGAGATGCGGGGGATATAATTGCTGGGCAACTTATACTCCTGCCCAACTTAGGAGTTAAACAATCTGTATTTATTATGGAACTGGATAGACACATGTAATAGACTGGAAGTCATAATCGAGGAATACTCTTCCATTATGTTCGTCGCTACCACTATAATCTTTAGTAATATCAGCAGTCCAACAATACCCACCTTCGGTTTTGCCACCATTCATAACTTTCTGGTCTTTTGACAAAACCAAGTCGATGTCTTTGGTTTTGCAACCATCAAAGATACCTTTCTTTCCGACATTACCATATACTTTTGTAAGATTGCCTAAAACTACCTTTTGAAGCCGTGTACAATCTAAAAAAGCTTTTTCCGCGATTTCTGTAACATCTGGGAGGGCTATGGATTTCAGCATTTTCCAGTACATAAATCCTCCTGAAGGAATCTTCTTACATCCTATCAAAGTAAGGTTTATAGTCCCATTACTTGCTCCTGCAAGTCCGATATGTATTGCATCCAATGTTTCTTCATCCGCATCGGGAGCAAGCATGAGATTGATGTAAGTCTTGCCCGCATCCAATTCCTTCTTGACGTTTCCCACAATTTGATCGTAAGCGATACCTTCGCCTGCCAGCGAAATAATAGAAGCATCCAGTGCATAACTCTTAGCATTTTCTGTTGCTTGCGAGAATGTGTAAGTTTTCAAAGGTGCTTCTCTATATTTCACTGTAACTTCGGAATTATTTTCAAAAGTACCATATAAATAGGCATTGCCTTTTTCATCCGAAGTAAGTGTATAATTTCCTTTCTGTTCCATATCGCTGCTGCCCGCAGGAGTGAAATCTTCGGTATCAACTGTTATTTGCTCATTGGATAGAGTTGCAATACGCAAACGTGAATATTTGCGTGTTGCCTCGGCAAAAGAAACGGTTATAGTCTCACCATTACCAGTGATTATAGCTTTTCCCTCGATATATTCATCCGTTCCTGCAACCTTACCTTTTTTCAAAAACAATTCGCCAGCTTCCCATTTGTAATTAGGGGCGTAATATACATGAGGTATATATGCAGGGTCTCCTTCCAGATAAACCAATTCACCACTTGTCAACTCCCAACTTTTGCCATTATATGTAAAAGTTGCACTATGTCTTCCATAAGAGGTTTTGGCTATCTCCAGAATCAACTCATCTCCTACAGCCCATGATGTCTTGCCTTCATCAGGTGTACCTATAGCACGAGTTTGTGAATCTCCGAATGCCGGAAATTCACCAACAACCAACTGTATGTTGTTTTTGCCTGTTGTTGCGGTTGTTTCTTCTATATCACTTGTGCATGACGCCATTACTATAGTAACGACTGCCAGCATGATGTATTGAAATATCTTTTTCATATTCTTCCTCCAATTATTTGAGATCTTCTTCATTTGTCCAACCAGTCATATCATTTACGCTGATTCGGGTCAGTACCACTTTGTCTTTTCCTACATCGAGTTTGTAGGTGTAGCGCTCGCCCTCTTGAAAGCTCGTATCTGACTTCATTTTTGCATGGAAGTTTTTGTCGCCTATCTTGAATTTCACGAAAATCTCGCCAGTTTTGTATGAACCAGGGATAACGATTGCAGAAAACTTATCATCGTCATGCTTACAGGCTTTTACCCAAGCAGGATTAGCAGTAGGTGTAATCATGACAAATTGCCCTCGGTCGTCTCTACTAAAATCAACACTGGTGTGTTTAGAATACACTTGTGGTTCACTAATATCCATATTAGGATAATCTGCAGTTCCAACATGATATACTATTGTAACCAGCGACATGCGATGCTTCATAGGAATGTTTAAATCGAACCGAGGAGCATCGTACCAATATCCAGTTATGAGATCAGCGTTTTTCAAATTACCTTCGCTGCTTTGGTCTGTTTGTAAATCATACTGTAGATTATTTTTCCCAAAATCCGTGTCAGATGGATATACAGCCAAAATAGTATGTTGTTCGTATTCATTTAACCAACGGAAACTACCACTGCGGGACCAGGTTTCGCCATTAAAAGAAAGAACAGTCGTACTACCAGGATCAGAATCCGTAAATATACTTACTTTCAGCTTATCTTTATCCTCCCAATTTTTACCGTCTCCCAATGTATTGACACGAGTCTGCATACCTCCAACAGAGAAAGTGGCATTGATTTCCTGCCCTTTCAGCGTAGGAGCCATATCTTCATTTTGCGTACATGCTGTAAAGCCCATAGCCATAAGGCCCATTACCGCATAGGAAATTCTTTGTTTTATCGTCTTCATAATCTTCAGTTTTTTATTGTTAGTGAGTTAGTGAGCGGCCAAGCTCACTAACCCTATATTCCCTATTTTCAGTACCTTATTTATCAGAATTATTCTATTTCTGCATCGAGAGATCCATTGTCTACGCCAATACCCCAACCCGTTATGCTTGCATTTCCTATTACTATACTATTATTATGAACTCTGATAGTATAAGTATATTTTTTACCACCTTCGAATCCATTTGGTAGGGGTATCTTTGTTGTATAATTGTTAATAGTATTTTCGTTATACAACACACTACAACTAATGGTCAATTCTTTGTTTTCGAACTGTTGCGGGAAGAGTATGAACTTGCAGACTCTGCGATCGGTCAAAAGACCTGTTACTGGTAAGGTTTTTAGGGAAGAAGTCCCTGTGACTTCTGTCGCACCTGTTTTTACATTTATCTTACCCTGTGTCTTTATCTTGTCCAATGTTATACTTTGAAGATTACTCTTCCTGCTCTCAATACCTTCTCCTGCACTGACCGTAAATTCTATCATACTCATCTTGTGCTTAAAGCGATGGTCTTTCTCTGGCAAGGATTCACCCACATTATTCAAGTCAATGAAATTAACCATTGGCGATGCTTTGCTGGCTGTTGCTCCCGAGGCAAAGAGAAAATCGTTTGCTAATAAGGTATTACTTGGATTGCTGTAATCAATAGTCCAATCATTCTTTAACCAACCATCCTCATCGAATTTGTCATTATTGGGGTCATCAATGTATGGATAATACGCACTGAATGTCTGTTCCTCGCTATCTCTAAAATAAATAGGATTTGCCGAAACGAAATCACCAGTTTCGGAGTATTCATACTTTACATTTGTTCCTGTGGTGTTTCCTGTAGAAGTAACGTACACACCAATAGCATCGCCTGCTGTCCAACAGTTGTTGTCTGCAGTTCCACGGGTTTTGATATTGTTGGAAATGTCCGCCTGTACAGTAGCAGCAACAGGACCATTGTTGCCGATACCGTCTTCTTCGTTAGCGCAAGCTGCAAACAGCAATGCTGCGGCAGCGATGTATAAGAATCTATATTTCTTCATATATCTTGTTATTTAAAAGTTATTAATTCAAATATCGCATGTAAGCTCCACACGCCCTGAAAGGGCAGAAGCCCCTAGCCCAGGGCATCGCCCTGGGTAATTACGGACGCAAACCTGTCGCCCTGTAAGGGCAAAAGCTTTAAAACTCCAGGCAAAACATAAGGCTTTTGCCCTTACAGGGCGTCTTTCTGATTGCCATCATGCCCAGGGCGATGCCCTGGGCTAGGAGCTTTTGGGCTTTCAGCCCGTTCTTGAACCACATGCGAAAGTTCAGTTATTATTGTGCTATATGTTCATTATTGTCTCCTGCCTCTGTCCAAGGCTTAATGGTTCCAGAAATCTCTACGGCAGAACGACTCAATTTTACTACTGTATAGTGGTATCTTTTTCCACCCTCAAGTTTTGCAGGCATTGTCCATACGAAAGGAGCGTCGTAACCATTCTTGAGGTCAAACTCTATCACTCGGCTTGCTTCTTCTGTAGGGAGCAGGATTGCCTCATACAGCTTGCCAGCTTCGGTAGTTTTCATCGTGATGTCCGCAGGAGTTTCTTCACCAGAGATAGTACCATCCACAAGATTGAAAGTGGCTTTGGTATTCTGACCTTTCACTGTCACAGTCATTTTCTTAAGGTCTTCTTGCGTGAGACCGTTACCTGGTTGAACATCCAAAATAAGAATGCTTAACTTATGGAAGAACTTCAAGTCAACCTGTGGCGTAGCTTTGTTGCAGCCTTCTGTCTTGGCATACATGAAGTCGATAGTTTCTTGTTTCGTTTGGTCTGTTACATCAAGTGCTACCTTGTAGTCATTGACAGTGGTCTGTGGATAGTAAGAATAGAAGTCCACATCTCCATCTATCGGGAAGAAAACAGTCTTACCACCAGAAACAGGTGAAAAGGCTATACTTCCATTTGACTGATAGCAAACATTGTCAACACCCTCTTTGATTACATCCGCAGAGAGTGTCTTGCCTGCTTCTGTCATGAAGATACCGATCCTGTCACCATCAGCCCAAGCTACACCAGCAGCACGGGTGTTTACGCTGATACCACCAGTAAACTGCACGGCTACCTTATCGTTCTGGGTAGAAGGTGCGATATCTTCTGTACTGCATGAAACCATTGCACCAGCCACGAGTGCAAGAGCGAAAAACTTTGTCATCTTTTTCATCTTATAAACATTTTAAAAGTTATTATTATTTGATTTCTACTTCATTGTTGAGGTTCGTCCAACCATTGATGGTAGCTTCCAGATTCATCTTTGGCTGCATTTGGTTGTAGTTGAGTCGCAACTCATACTTTCCTCCAACCTTCATCGCAGGAGCGGTGATGTCATACTCTTGCAAGGTCTCGTCAGGCAGCAAGAGGCGGAGATAAACATGAGAGGCGGAACTTCCCTGTATGGTCGGCATCAGCCGAATGACTTCTGATTGCAAAGTTGACTCAGTAGCCAAGATAGTAGGTATTTCCACTTCCGTTGGCTCTATGCTCGGCAATCCATATTCTCCATCACTATTCTTCTGTGTAGGGAACAGACAAAAAGCACAATCCACCGCCTTGCCACTCATCTCTGTGCCTTTTGGCACATTCTCAATGATGACGGTCAGTTCCGAAAGCACGCTCTTCATAGGGTTTTGCACTACATAGCTGCCTTCCTTGTTATCTATCTTCACATCGGCAACTCCGAAATAGGCATTGTTCCTTACATCCTTAGGATTGGTCAAACCTATCTGGATATTGTTCCAGTTAGTCAAAGCCCTGGTCTGGTCAGTGGTGAAGAAAGGCTCTATAAGATTGGTAATAGCCAATATCTGATAATGCCCTTCAGGAAGAGCGAAGCGTTGGCTTGCTACCTCCTGTGCACTACCACCATGTTTTTCCTCTACAAGCGAACCGTCATCGGCATTGAATATCCAGAGCTTCACATCCTTCACTTCCGTACCTTGGTCGGCTTCATCTGCCCAAGTGAGCGATACAGACAAGCCACCTTCTTCCTCACCATCATGAACATCATGGTCGCAACTTGCCAACAGGCATGGGACGCATACCAGCACCCATAACCAAATATTAAATCTTCTTTTTGCTTTCATTTTCTATCCGTGTTTTATGGGTTACTGATGATGATTAATAAAAGGTAAGCTGAATCCCAATCTTACTCCACTTTCCCACAAGAAGTTGTTCTTATGCAGATGTTCCGGCATTCCGTCCATACGTTCGCCAGTAAGACGGGTCAGACCGGAATAGATGCCCAATTTCAGACATGAGGTCAGTAGGTAGCCCACCTGCAAGTCTGCGCCATAACCCAAATGCCAGTTGGTTGAACCTTTCATCACTTTGGCTTTATCGGCTATAGTATGGATGTCAGCTTTGGTCGTTACTGCATATATATGAGGTGAAACAGCCAAATCCCATCGGCTGTCAGCTGTTTGAGGGAACAACCCAAGGAGATTGATATTCACTCTTGCCCCATATTGTCCCATCCTGACATGGCTTTTCAGATTGGCATATTCCCAACTGTCCATGCCTAAGACACCTGCCTTGTAAAGCACGCCGTCGCTACCCAACCAATAGTTACGTTCTACGCAGCAGTCTTGTGCAGACAAGTTCATCTCTCCATACTTGGCAGATAACTCAGCCGAGAAGATGGAGTTGAAACGATAGCCCCCATATAAGCCAGCAGCCCAACCAAGATGCGTCTTGTCATGTCCGAAACTTGAGAAAGTAGAGAAACCGAAAGGCATTCCACCCTCTACTCCTACATACCAGCCTTGCTGACCGGTCTTTCCATCTTCTTTTACTTCTGCTCTCGCAAAAGAAAAAGGAAGAATAAATGCAAGTATTGCAACCAGCAATCGGTGTTTTGTTGTCAAATGATTTTTCATATTATTTCGTTTATTTTTTATCGTAATGTCCATTCTATCCGAAACTCATACCAGGAAATACAAGAGGTTTGTCAGGAAGATAAATATGGATGCCAACAGTAAATAGATATAAAAGCGTTCTCTCTTGATGAAGTCACGAAAGCTATAGCGAGCCTTCCAATGATCCTCAAGATACATCCTGTACTCATGTATCATGGCATATCCGAAGATGATGCCTAACATGAGTGCAGCCACCCCGATAATAATCAGGGCCAATTCTATCCTTGGCATGGTTTCAAATATTTCTTTCATCATGCCACAAAAATAGTGTTTTTCATTAAAAAGAGGTGTCCACTTGCCATGTCCAAGTGTCGCGTTCATACCAAAAAGGTGTCGCATTCCTACGAATGCAACACCTTTTTGGCGTTTTGTGAGACTCTCCACTCTGTTGGCGAACAGCCTTCTTTGGTCTTGAAGATGCGGTAAAGATGAGTGCGACAAGAGAATCCACACTCGGCTGAAATGATGTCGTTGCTATAATCTGGATATTCCAACATCATCTTTTTTACTGCGTTGAAACGTATCTCGCTGAGCCATATTCGGAAGTTAGTGTGTAAGCATTGGTCGAAGAACTGACTCAGTTCGTTCTTAGATATACAGAGCGAGCGTGAAAGCATAAGCATATTCACGTTGCTATCCTTATAGCCCATATTTGCACACCAGTCGTCAAGGCTCTTCTGGATGAACGCTCTGCGCTCATCAGAAATCAGAAGCAAAGGTTTGGTGGGGTTGTCCGATGAATTCTGTTGATTGTCGGAAATAGTATTTACCCCCCATTTCTTTTTTTACGATAATTGCCGAGCAGTTGCTCTGCTCTTCCTTATACAAGAGTTCTTCGGTAGGGACATAACTGCTGCCGAGAGCGATAAACGTAAGATTGAAGAACAGCAGGGCAAACAATACGACAGGACCTACTATATATAATAAGGTGGTGGAAAAGATGGCAATCGGCATAGCGAGAACTGCGAGCCATAGAATGACTACACTTGCACGCGAATATCTTACGTAAGGCAACAAATCCGTTGCCGCCATTGTCTCCAACATATTCTTACGCCTGATCATCTCCTGAATAATCATGTATATGCAATAGAAAACACTTACGCAAAACAGAGTCAGCATCAGATAAAGCCCCTCTCTGATATACAGGCTATGATGAAGACTGATACCCACGCAAAAGACCGCAATGATGGCAGCATAAATGCCACTACACATCAGTATCATCTTTCTGAGGTTAGCACGGGTGGTTTCTATGTTGTAGATTCCCATGGAGATAAGCGAGAAGCAGGGGGTATAGAGGATAATGTTGATGACCGCCCCTAAATTATCGTGCATAGCACGGAAGCCGAACCCCATCTGCAGCACATATTGTATCGCCAGTCCTATCAGGGCAGCAACGATCATCCATCGAGAACGCTCATACCGCTTGTTCTCCCATCTTACATGCAGATGAGAGAGTGCCACGATGAAGGCATTGATGAGCATGAATATAAAACATGCAAACTGAAGTAGAAATAATGAATCCATATGCTTGCAAAAGTACTACAATAATTTTAAGAAAAGGTACAAACTTCTCAAAAAAATAGAAAATAACCATCGCCCGGAGCACGCTCCGCAATACAATATTTGCATTTCTATCGCTCAATACTGTGAGTTGAGCGAGCGAAGAAATCTTTGGTTCGAAATTCTTGAGTTTTGGGCGTGCAGGTGTTATTATGCTTATTGTCAGTGTATTATATATGGTAATGAGTGTGAATGTGCAAAAAAATGATGAGTGAAAAAGCTCCATTTCATTCCAAATGTACTACTTTTGCCTTCCATTTGGGCTACATTTGCAATGCAATTAGGCTACAGTTGACTTGCAAATGTAGTCCTTTTGCAATGCAAAGAAGCTCCTATTGAAGAGTTGAAGAGTCACCGACGCTGTTAAACACCATAAAAAACGCTTCTGAAATCTCTAAAACCAAATTTTTATTTGTAATAATTTTTTACTGCATGTACGATATTTGCATGGTGAAAACGTGCTTTCGCCTTGATTTCGGTCAATTATGAGCTAAAAATGCAACTTTTTTGAAACTTTTTCGCCGAAACTCTTGCATGGAACAACTTTTTGTTATACCTTTGCGTCCGCTTTCGAGAACGAACGAAACCTCAAGCAAAACGAGATTAAGTAGTATTCGGGAAGCGAAAAGAAAGAGTTCTTTGAAAAGATTTACATAAACAGACAAGTAGTACAAGAAGCAAGTCTTACATTATTTATAATGTGTAGATTTGGGTAATATACATACCGTTAATTCATTAAAAAGATATACGGAAGCGTTCTGAAACAGATACAAACAAATGGTTTGCATTCGCCGAAAGCCTAGAAAGGCCCATTGAGGCTTAGAGAGGCCAAAAGCAAGAATGCTAGCTTAGTAAAAGATATTTTACAATGTAGAGTTTGATCCTGGCTCAGGATGAACGCTAGCT
>ENA-OZGC01000927-OZGC01000927.1-human-gut-metagenome-genome-assembly--contig:-NODE-927-length-18925-cov-5.778007_pt1 | contig 18925 bp, 16 predicted proteins | sample MGYA00245109_ERZ653643 | MGnify/ENA primary metagenome ERZ653643 (study PRJEB26926, sample SAMN06165107) | human gut metagenome | biome: ENVO:00009003; feature: ENVO:2100002; material: ENVO:00002003... | reverse complement strand
AAGCCATTTGCGCAATAGAGGAATTGGAGCCGGACAAATAATTGATAGAAGTAAGTTACATTTATATCTGAATAAATTGCAACATTGTGGCATTAACCTCTACATTCAAAATGAACAGCTTATATTATTGGACGAAGAAGGACATCCGTCCCTCTTTGCCCCGATAATGATAGCCACACTTTCGACCTGTGCGCAATTGGAACGTGATAATATCTCATTCCGATTACAGTCAGGAAGGAAGCGGTTTATATCTTTGTCGCAATAAAAATAAAAAGAAGTATGAAAAAGATAGTTTTTATTCTACTCATTTTTTGTAGTTTTCTTGTTGTATGGGGATGCAATAAGAATAAAACGAAATGTGTTCTACAGAAAGAAGCAACTTCTGATTCTTCTATGAGAAGTAATGACGACACTCTAAGCCTTATGATAGAACATGAGGTTGACGATGTTGATTATGGCGTGATTATAAAACGTGGCGACAAGACCATTCATCGCTTCGGATACAAATATCCTGAAGATGATGATCTTGTACCAAATGAAGAACGTATTGATAGTTGTCTGTTGACTGACTTGAATTTTGACGGTATAAAAGAAGATGTGCTGTTTTATTTGGGTAGCTTTGGTGCTTCTGGCACTAAACATTTTGATGCATATGTTTGGAATCCTAATACTGAGCATTATGACAAAATTGAAGAATTCAAAGATATTCCAAACCCCAAAATCAGCGACAAATACAAATGTATTCTTTCAAGAGTGTATGTTTCTTCCGCAGAGAACGAATATGCAAAATATGTATGCACCAATGGACATCTCATTAAGGTTGCCGAATTGAGACAATATTGGAAAGGGAACATTTATCCAGAGCGAGACAGGGCTGTTTATGAAGAGCATTTTGTTAAAGCTAATGTTTGGAAGAGAAACTTGAAACTAAATCAAATTAGCGATTTCTGGAAACCGGTCGTACCGTTTTGATTATATCCAATTGGAGTTGGTGGGGTCATATAAAAATAAAAGGAATTATGGGCAAATATCGCTTTCCATAATTCCTTTCTAATATTTTTTCTTTTTAATGAATTGTAGATATTACCTTTTTCCTATTATTAAAAATATATATGCGTCCGTTCTCTATGCTTGTTACCTTTTTTCCAGACAAATCATATATCTGTTCTCCCTTTTGTGGGCTTATTGTAATGTTATCGACTCCTGTTGTCGGGAAATCATCCGTTTAAGGGGTAAATACGGTGCAACGAGTTAACCGATTAAAAATACACAATCATAGCAATAAAACTATTGATTTTACGTTCTTTTCAAAAAGGGTTTGTGCAATAGTGGCTTAAAGGCTAAAAGCACTACCTTTGAATGCTGTTAAATATGGTAATGTTCAAAGTCACAATTTGTGATATTGGAAAAATGAATATAAATATGACAGATAAAATAGAAAAAAAGGAGAGCAGCGAACTGACCACAAAAAGTGACCAGTTGGTTGGTGTTGACAATATAGAGCCTCTAATAAAAATCATTAGAGGACAACAAGTTATGTTTGACCGTGACCTTGCCACACTTTATGGCGTTGAAACAAAGCGTCTTAATGAGCAAGTAAAACGTAATATTAAACGATTTCCAGAAGATTTCATGTTTCAATTGACCAAGGACGAATGTTTAAGGTCGCAAATTGCGACCTTAAACGAAGGACGCGGACAACATTTGAAATACATGCCTTACGTATTTACTGAAAACGGAGTCGCTATGCTTAGTAGTGTTTTACGTTCTGACACTGCGATTGAGGTGAATATTCGAATAATGCGAGCTTTCACTTCAATGCGTCACTTTCTACAGAACAATGCCGAAGTGTTTCAGCGTCTCTCGACTATGGAATACCATCAATTGGAAATGCAACAACACTTGCAAGAATCCGACAAGCGTATAGAAGAAGTGTTTCGCAGATTGGACGAGGGCAATGCAAAACCGAAACAAGGTGTGTTCTACAATGGGCAAGTTTATGATGCCTATACTTTCGTGTCCGACTTGATTAAGAGTGCGAAGAAACGTATTGTCCTTATCGACAACTATGTTGACGAGACTGTACTGACATTGCTCGATAAAAGAGATAATAACGTGTCTGCAATCATCTACACTCAGCAGATAAGCCGTCAGTTCCAACTCGACATAGACCGTCATAATGCTCAATATGCACCGATTGATGTTGAAACATTCCGTTTATCACATGACCGCTTCCTTTGTATAGACGATGATGTATATCACATAGGTGCATCCATTAAGGACTTGGGCAAAAAGTGGTTTGGTTTCTCCAAGATGGAGATACTTACACCAGACGAATTAGTAGAACGAATCAATAGAGGATAATACATACAAATTTCAAAAAAAAGAACTTAATACATAAATATAAAGTAAGCAATGAAAAGGATTTGGATTTTTCTGATGGCGATGCTCAGCATCGTTTCTTTTACAGGTTGTGATATGACTGAGGAACCTAGCGGACCAGTTACAGTTATTGACTATGACAATCTGTTCGATGGGACTTATACTATTAACAACGATGGATGCTGTGTGCTTAAAGGATTAGAGCCCGTAAGTGCTGCTGACATTGAAAATAAGGTAAAGGGCTATGGATGGAAAGTCATAGGCATGTATAAAGTGCAGGATAACGGCAGACTTTCACAAACAGACTACCGCAAGACAGTTTATGGCGGTGGATATATGGATTATTGGTTTGAGCCAGACGGTCATCTGATAGGTTTCCACCATGGCAATACCGATGGTAAGTTCTATAACAAAACAGAATGGTTTTATGATGCTATGTCAGGATTCATCATGCGCGGTTCGGCAAGTCAAAGTATGCAAAGCCACTATATGCAAGTGTTGTCTGTAGTTACGCTTCAAGGAAAGAAGTCAAACAAGTTCTATATGTACACAATGCAGAAACTGGGCGATGCAACCGATGAGAATGGAAATCTGAAACCATTCTACGGCATGGTGGTTTATCAGCGCATGACGGACAACGAACTTGAGGCAACCAAGAAAGCTTATGGTTACGATGCAAACATAGATTTTACAGATGATTTTCCTAATGACTGCAAGTTTCGTGTAAGTGCAAGCCACAATAATCCCGATGATTTTTGAGGGGTACACTAATAAACGTGTTATTTTTGAAAATGCAGAGTTCTCAATTACGGACTATCTTGGCGCATCAATGCTTCCAAATCCAGCACTGAATTATTTCGATTCCATAGCCTGAGTACCGCTTCCCAATTCAGATATAGTATCCGATAGGTCAATGCCAAGTTTCTCAGTCTGTACGATCAGAACTCTCTTAAAGAATTTCAATTCCAGTTTCCATTGTGTAAGTTCGAGCCTTTTTTATTCAAATTTGCAAATATGTAAGAAATGTTATTGGTTTGTGTAACAGCAGCCGACGCCTTTATAAAGAGGAAGAACTCAATAATATTTCTTTTTTTAATTTGAGTTTAATCACTTATAATATATCCCATTGTAAGTGAAAGATTTTAGTAAGTTTGCTTCGCAAGGTATGATTTTGCACAATATCTTTATATGAAATAGCGATGTATCCAGTATCTCAAACTAACAAAACATCTATGGATGATACAATTGGAGATTGAAAAAAATGTTTTTCGGTAGCGAAACCGTAAATTTTGTGTTATTATATTAGAAGTATCACAAAAGTACAATGGAAACAAATGAGTTTATATATAATGTTAGGCACTTGCGAAAGGATTTGCTTCTACAGGCAAGGCGGTATTTCGACAACACCGAGGGTGCAGAAGATGCTGTTCAAGAAACTCTTGCGAAACTATGGGTAGCAAAGAACAATATTTTCGATGCAGGAAAAATGAGAAATATGGCTTCTGTTGTCTGTTGAAATGTTTCGCTGAATATGTTGCGGAAAGCCAAACGCACGCTATCCTTAGAAGACGCAGGGGTAATAGCTGTGCATGACAATCCACAAGTAAAAATGGAGGAGTCAGAAATCTTATGCAAACTGGAGAGGAGCATTCATGCGCTAAGTGATAAACAGCGGGCGATACTCAGAATGAGAAATGTGGAAAATATTTCATACGCTGACATAGCAAAGATAATAGGGACATCGGAGTCTTCCGTCCGTGGCATGATAAGCAAAGCAAGGAAGGAACTATTAAGAAATATGAAAGGAATAGAATTATGAAACAGGCAAGGGAATATATAAAAGAACTGCTTGACAAGTTTTTGGAGGGACAAACAACTGAAGCAGAAGAACAGATACTGTCCAAGTATTTCTGTGAAGCCAATAACATTTCGCCAGCGTGGCAGAAATATAAACAGTTGTTTATGAGCTTCAAGACAGACGCTTATGATTTCAGTAAAGAAGAAATTGATGCTCTGTTGGTTCCCAACCAGTTGAAGAAGCCATCTGTCATACCTCTGTGGACTTTGGTCTCTGCGGTAAGTGCGGCAGTAGTACTGCTACTACTTGTCTGGCATCCTTGGATAGGCGATAAAGTCAATGCGATATCGCCGATTGCCAAAAACAATTCGGTAGATGTAGCAGAAACAAAAAAACGTGTTGATGAAGTGAAGACACATGAAGAACCAGACGTGCAGATAACACAAAAAACGTATCTTCTTTCTGAAACAAAATCACATGTTAGCAAAACGCCCAAGGAAAAATGCCGTAAGCATTTAATATCAGAACCTTTAAAGGTACAAGAAACATCAGCCTCAGAAATGATAGACATCGTTTATACTTTGGCAGATTTAAGTCCTGATGATGTAAACATCAATGTATCTCCAGTTTGCAATGGTTTTGCAGTAAATGCCACGGACGGTAATTCGTATATAATGAAACTTAGCGCCGAGGGGACACTTTCGTTAGAACAAACATCTCTATTAATAAATATATAAATTACAAAGTAAAAATGAAAAAGACAATTTTATTTCTGCTCGTTGCACTGCTGAACTTTGCAACAATGAGCGCACAGGAAGTCAAAAAGACAATCTATGTGATTGATGGTAAGAAGGTGGAGAACTTCGATGGTTCACAACTCAAAGGCAAGACTATCGTAAACTATACGATAGACTCTGAACATAACATTCACGCCATTTTCACCTCTGACTATAATACAAATGGTCGCAAAATCGGCAATGTGAAAATAATCTCTAACTCAATAAAGGAAGAGGTCAAAGAGAGTGAACCTGGCAAATCAACCTCTGAGTCTATCCATGTTGATTCAAAAGATGAAGTGGTATTTGTGTTGAATGGTAATGTCGTACCTTATTCAAGTGTAAAGGAAGTTCCGTCTTCTAGAATTGTTTCGATGAATGTCATCAAGAACAAGAAAGATCCGGATTATATCAAATATGCGAAGAATGCAAAACTACCACCCAAGTGCATTATCGTGGTAACAACAAAGTAATCTAAGTTTTGTATGAATTATCACGAAACGGTAGGTGTGAAGGCGAATTATACTACAATGGAAAGAACTGTAGTATATATTTGCCTTCTTTTACTTGTCATCTACCCTCAGCAGATAAACCGTCAGTTCCAACTCGACATAGACCGTCATAATGCTCAATATGCACCGATTGACGTTGAAACATTCCGTTTATCACATGACCGCTTCCTTTGTATAGGCGATGATGTATATCACATAGGTGCATCCATTAAGGACTTAGGCAAAAAGTGGTTTGGTTTCTCTAAGATGGAGATACTTACACCAGATGAATTGGTAGAACGAATCAATAGAGGATAATACATACGAAAATTTCAAGAAAAAGAACTTAGTAAATGTTAAAAAATAATTTGGATTTGTCGCTATTTCTATAGCAGTGGTGTCATATAGATCGGAAGGAACACATATCCGTTTTCTTCTTTATAATCCTGGGTATAAATTACGTAAGGAACATGAAGTTGTTTTTTGAACTTATCACGGAATTTTGACAAGGATGAGAAGCTGGAATACTTGCCAGATTTCACCTCAACCGGGCAAATGTTATGGGCGTTTGTCAATGTCGGCTTTTCTACAAGGAAGTCAACCTCCATCCTGTCCTCAGAGACCGTTGAATAATTGCTATAGAAATACAAAGAGTGACCGCTTGCAACAAACATCTGGGCGACAATGTTTTCCATGAGCATCCCTTCATTGATTTCCAACTTGCCAAGAAGAAGTTTCTGATACAGCTCCTCGCCTTGGATAGTCTTCTCATCGAACGCGTGAGAAATCAGGAGCCCAGTGTCTCCCATATAACATTTGAAAGTCCGGTCATCTCGTTTCAGTCTCATGCCTACCTGAGGTTCCGTAACACCATTGCAGATATTCACAAAACGAGCGTCCTTCAGCCAAAGGAACGATGACTCATAGCTTCTGTATCTCGCGCCTTCACCCAAACTTGCAAGGCGGAACTTCTTCTCATGTTTCTGAAGCTCGCCCGGTATCTGATCCCACACCGCCTTAACCTTTTCCGTGTACCCATTGACGTGCTTGTCAATGCTACGACGGTACAATGCCAGAATATCCCGCTTCACCGTGTCTACTTTACGGAATATCCCCGTTTCAACAAATTCTTTAACCGCCTGCGGCATTCCTCCGACAATCAGATACTGCCGGAACAGGGTCATCGCCTTACGGTGCATCGGGCCAAGCTGACATCGATTCTCAAAACACGTCTTGACGAACGGCATGGTCATCTCATCGCCCAACGCCCATAAAAACTCCTCAAAATCCATAGGGTACATTTGAAGAGGTCTCTCCTCGGAAGGCAAAAGAATATCCTCGGTGTTCTCATTGATGCTTACCAATGACCCGGTCTCTATGTAATCATACCTTCCGTCCGCTACAAGATGCTTGATGGCCTGACGCGCCATTGGATATTTCTGAACCTCATCGAAAATAATCAATGACTCTCTCTCGTACAGCTGGACACCAGCGACATTCTGCAAAAAGATAAGAAATGTGTCAGTTTCATTCAGATACTCATCAAAAACTTCCTTCATCGCTTTACCGATGTGCGCGAAGTCCACAAGAATATATGACTTGTACTCATTCTTGGCGAACTCCTCCACTATGAAGCTCTTTCCCACCCGCCTCGCTCCTTCCACGAGGAGGGCGACCTTGCCTTTCTCCTCGTTTTTCCATCTCAAAAGGGAATCATATATTTTCCTTTTCATAAATCACTGTTTTTCAAAGACAAATATAACACCTCTGCACCGAACAAACAAATTTATCACCACATTATGCACCAAAACGAGATTTTTGACCTTCCCTGAGAATGGTTGACACTTTTGGGGGTGAACCGCGCGAGTGTGAGAGAAATGAAAGTGTGGCCGAAGGACAATCCGGTCACACTTTCATGCTTTGTTTCACGTCGCTTCGACAGACCCGGCGACAGGACGGGAACTACTTCTCCTGCTGCGGACGGAGATCCAAACTGAGCTCGTCCAGCTGGGACTGGTCGATCATGGACGGAGAGTCGATCATCACGTCGCGTCCCTGGTTGTTCTTCGGGAAGGCGATGAAATCACGGATGGACTCCTTGCCGGCGAATAGTGTGCAGACACGGTCGAAACCAAATGCCAGACCTCCGTGAGGCGGAGCGCCGAACTGGAATGCGTGGATGATGAAGCCGAACTTATATTCAGCCTCCTCCTGGCCGATGCCCAGAACCTCGAACATCCTCTTCTGCACCTCGGCGTCGTGGATTCGGATCGAGCCGCCACCGAGTTCGGTGCCGTTCAGCACAAAATCGTAGGCATTGGCACAGACCTTCTCCAGATCCTCTTTCCTATTGCTGTAGAACAGATCCATGTGCTCCGGCTTCGGCGCGGTGAACGGATGGTGCATCGCGTAGAATCGTCCGTCCTCCTCGCTCCACTCAAGAAGCGGGAAGTCCACGATCCAAAGCGGGGCGAAGACCTTAGGGTCACGGAGGCCGAGCCTGTTGCCCATCTCTATGCGCAGTACACCCAGCATCGTCTGGACCTTGCGGTTGTTGTCGCCGGACATCACAAGCACCATGTCGCCGGTCTTGGCCTCGACGGCCTCGGCGATGGCCTTCAGCTCATCAGGCGTGTAGAACTTGTCGATCGAGGACTTGACGGAACCGTCAGCGTTGAGCTTTATGTAAATCAAGCCCTTGGCACCGACCTGAGGCCTCTTGACCCACTCGGTCAGCTCGTCGATCTGCTTGCGGGTGTATTCAGCGCCGCCCGGAACCGCGATGGCTCCGACGTAGGCAGCGTCCTCAAGAACGGAGAAGCCTTTGCCTTTCACCTTGTCTGTAATCTCGTGAATGGTCATTCCGAAACGGACATCCGGCTTGTCAGAACCGTACTTGTCCATTGCGTCGTACCAGCTCATTCTCGGCATAGGGTTCGGGATGTCAACTCCGAGGACGTTTTTGAACATCGTCCTCATCATGCCTTCGAACATATTCAGGACATCCTCCTGCTCGACGAAGGACATCTCACAGTCGATCTGGGTGAACTCCGGCTGACGGTCGGCGCGCAGATCCTCGTCACGGAAGCAGCGCACGATCTGGAAGTAGCGGTCGTAGCCGGCGACCATCAGCAGCTGCTTGAAGGTCTGAGGAGACTGCGGAAGGGCGTAGAACTGTCCCGGATTCATCCTGGAAGGCACGACAAAGTCGCGGGCTCCCTCCGGAGTGGACTTGATCAGGTACGGAGTCTCGATCTCCATGAAGTTGTGGGCATCGAGGTAGTTGCGCACCTCGTGGGCAAGCCTGTGCCTCAGGGCCAGCGCCTTCTGGAGAGGATTCCTTCTCAGGTCAAGGTAACGGAACTTGGCGCGGAGATCCTCGCCGCCATCGCTCTCGTCCTCGATGGTGAACGGAGGCACCGCGGACTTGTTGAGGATGTTTATCGCCTCAAGCCGGATCTCGATGTCGCCTGTACCCATCTTAGGGTTCTTGCTCTGGCGCTCGACAACCTCGCCGATGGCCTGGATGACATATTCACGTCCCAAAGAGGTCGCCTTCTCGACCAAGGCGGCGTCGGCATCGACCTCAAGCACGAGCTGCGTGATGCCATAGCGGTCACGCAAGTCGATGAAAGTCATTCCTCCGAGCTTCCTGGACCTCTGCACCCAACCGGCAAGGGTCACCTTCTGCCCGACATTCTCAATGCGGAGTTCCCCGCATGTGTGTGATCTGTACATATCGTTATGTTTTGAATATTCATACTTACGCGGTCTGCATCTCACTCGCGGACCTGCAACTTGCAAAGTTAGCAAATTCTCCCCAAGAATGATTGAATATGCCTGATTTTCATTCCCGGTCATCGATAATCGAGGAATTGCGAAAGAGTATTATACCTCAAATCCCATTCGAATCTATAAACACTTTATCGAATGCTTACAATATGGGTTAATAATATGGTCGATCCGGATCGGCGATGAGCAGACATAATGACGGCGGGCAGCTAAAAGAATCTTCTAGCCGCCCGCCGCTGTTATGGACAACCATCCGTTTCCGATCAGACGGAAGGATGGAAGCACCCGCTTCTATTTCTTAGCAAGAGAGTATAACCATCTTACATTCGTAAGTTTATTGAGGAATCGCCATCCGGTGCTTGTGGCCGGAGCGTCAAGCCTATTCCCGTTAGGACCCCACATACAGAGATAGAATGAGTTGGACACACGGTTGCCACTCCAGAGATACTCTGGCTGGATGTAGTAGACCGGATTCTTCTCGTCCCCGTTCCACACTGTGGAACCCATCACCTTCTTATCCGTCCAGGTGAAATATCCGGAAGCCCCGTCCATAGCGCAGAGACGCACCTCGTTACCATTAGGGAGATAACCCAAAGTGTGAATCTTCCATGTAAGCGCTCCCTCTGACCTGTCGTATTCCCAGGTAATGTCATAATTTGGATTCAGGCCTGACATCTTGTAAGTGGAATTCTTCACTCCCGGAGAAAGAACGACAGCGACCGAATCGTATTTCAGATCAGCCTCATTCTCACGATTGTAGTAGAGCCAGTACTCTCCCTCGTACTCCTCGTATCTTCTGAAGCCCTCCGGTACGGTACCCTGGATTACGTCTGAAGAGTTAACGATTTCCAGCTTGAAGGTGCTGGCGTCAAACTTAAGCTCATCGAACGTCACGCCACCTATCTCAATCGGCTCGTACAGGCGGATACCCTGCGGAGTGAACATATAGGCGAGTTCCTCTTCCTTGTCACCGAACTTGAAAGTTATCTGCTGGTAGCTCTGGTCGAGGGAGGCCTTGACTTCCTGACCTCCTACAGACCCTTCCATTCCACTGATGATAAAATCCTCTGAGGCAGACCTTACCTTCTCAAGGAAAGAAACGGCATCCTCTTCAAGAGGCTTCATCATAATGATGTTGCCTGAACGTCGGCCCATCATCTTCACGCAAGCGTCACTGACTTCAAGGAACATGAACTCAAAGTCTCCGCCAAAAGCCTGGTAATTAGTTGAGGACGGCGTGGAGAAGTAATGCATGAAATCGTTGTTCGTGTCGAATGAGAGGGTCGGGCCGGTGTCATTGCCAAGGCGGTAGAGGCTTGTGACCGTGTCGCTTAAATCCTCAGAAAGCTCGAAGCCAACCTCAGCGCTTTCCGCATCAAACTTAACGGTGTAGTTATAGCCACCGTAAGACTGGTACTTGTCCGGATAGTAGTACATCACCCATCCTTTTTCTGGTTTCATAAGAACCTTCTTAGCATTCGCGAGATAGGCGTTCATCCTCACGGTAGGCGAATCATCAAAGACATCCGCCTGATCCTTAAGACAGGACTGGAAGACGGTCCCGAACAAGACTGCCGCAAAAAGTATTTTGATTCTTGTCTTCATATTCATTAGTATTAATTAAGATCCAAACCGGTAAGATCAACATTACCGGAAACCACATCACCCTGGCGGCGAAGAACTGTCGCGCGGAGTACATCAATGTCAATCTTGAAGGAGTCCATCATGTAGGAACGGACAAAGTCAAGTTTGGTCTTGATCAATTCCGCGCCATTGGCACCGCCGGAAGCAGCCGTGGTAAGCTGTGACTCCCACCATTCCGGAGTGTTGACGACATAGAGAGAAAGCATCTCGGCGAAATCCTCACCTGAAGAGTGCTGGGCATAAGACGAGATGTAGCCTCTTTGGAGATAGCCGACATTGTAAGGAGAAGCGCTCCAGCTGTCTGCCACATAGGTAGTTCCAGTCACCTCACGGAAACCAGCAGGGTAATCTCTGGTCTGATTTAGGATGTGGGTGAATTCGTGATGGATCGTCTTGAAATAACGGCTGTTAAGTCCGGAAGCGGAACCCAGGTACTTCTTAAGGTAATTGACTCCGGCGAGAAGAATCTTCTTGCCGCTTTCCGCCGTTCCGAGAATGTAGGTACCATTGTTCTTGTACTGCCATTCACCGATGAGGAAAAATTCCTTAGGGAAATACTGACGTGTGAAGTCCACTCCACCGACCTCATCATAAGTCTCCACACAAAGATACTTCACCAGATGGGCGAGGATAACAGAACACTCATAATCCGCCGGGATCGTGTAATAGTTCAGATCGGACTCGATGTTCTCGTAGCGGTACTTGAACTCGATGTTGTAAGGGGTGACAAACTTGGCGTCAAGCCACTTGTCAAACTCATTCTTAGTGTATTGATCCACCGATATGATGCTGACCGGATCCAGTTCGTCCTCCGAGCAGGAGACGCTGGCGGAAAGGGCAGCAACGGCCATCAAGAAATATGTTATTGTTTTTTTCATTTTCATAATTTTTACTGAAAAATAAGTTTAGCGAGGGTTAGGTGTGATGCCGGCGGCAATGACACGCACAGGAAGCTGCATCGCCCTGCGAGGGTCATCAATAGGCATCGAATCAGTAAGGGTTTCCGGCTTGCCGGCCATGTTCATGCTTCTGCGATGGATCTCGATTCCGAAACGCTTCACGTCGAACCAACGCTGGCCAAGACCAAGAGACTCGATCCTCTTGGCGGCGACGATGCACTGGTACATAGCCTCTTCCTGAGAGCCTTCCTCTACGGCACCGAAAACAGGATTGATGTGCTTCTTGACAGTGGCCTTGTTCCACTCCCAGTAGTCCACCTTGTCGTAGAACGCCTTGATGGATTCCGGAGTCATGACGTCCTTGGTCTTGTTGCAATTGTGTACCCAAAGGTTGAGGTCGTCGCAGGCCTTGTTGTAGTCACCAAGATGAACGTAGGCCTCAGCCCTGTTCAACAGGCACTCATCCGTACTCAAAGCCGGATAGACAGTTCTTACATAGCCGATTCCGGCAACAGGATCGGTGTACTGGAATATTCTTGGGCATCTCCAGAAGATCACTCTGTCCATACTTCCCGTGTACACGGACGGGGCGTCCTTGTAGGCGGATGTCCCCCAAGGCTGGGCGGCCTGGCAGTCCTCATAAGTGGCAAGATAAGAGCCGTGCGAGTACATCGAGGCTGTGCTGTACGCTCCGAAAGCCTGTCCCATCACCGAGAAGGCAGTGAAGAGGAGAAGGTTAGCGTTGACAGACGGATCAACATAGTGGAGGGTGGTAGGCTGCTGCTGAGGGCTTCCGTTCGGCATTGTGGCCAGCACGTCATAATCCCTGAGCATTGTGGCAGGAGAAGACCCCAGACACATATCCGCATACTTGATCACCAGATCATACTTCTCGTAGAAAAGGTAGAAACGGGCCGCAAAAGCATAGGCCGCGAGCTTGTTGAAATGGTACTTAGGCACCGTGTAGTTGTCATCACCCACAAGAGCCAGTCCTTTCTCAAGATCCTCCTCGATCTGCGCGTAGACAGCCGCGACATTCCCTCTTTCGTACTGAGGGGCGAGAGTGGTCTCCGGCTTTGTCATGTACGGGATTCCGAGATCAGTGGTGCTGGTCTTCTTGTTGTACTGCAGACAGAACATATTCACGAGGATGAAATGCGAGTAGGCACGGCAGAGATAGGCCTCGCCTAGAGCCTGACTCATCGCTGTGGAGCGCTCTGGCCCGCCGAGTTCGTCGATGGCGATGATGGCCTGGTTGGCGGCGGCGATGGCCGAATAATAGGATCCCCAGATTCTCTCGGTAGACTCGTTGTTGGATTCCTGCAGCTCACTCCATTGATAGATGGAATCGAAGAAGCGGCTGGTACCCGTGTACTGGACACCATAGTTGTCCACATTGTCAGAGTAGAACTCCGCGATGAGGATGTGGTCATTCTCTGAATAGGCGGAACCCACCAAAGAGATCACTTTCTCCTCGGAATCGACAGTGGCTCTGTTGTCCGGAGTCGTGTCGAGGAATTTGTTGCAGGCTGAAAGGCCAAAGATGGCGGTTGCAGCCAGAATGTATGATATTTTGAATGTTTTCATGTCTTTTCTTGTGTTTAGAGTCCGAGTTTAAGTGTCAAAGTGAACTGCTTAGGCACCGGAACAGCCACACCTCCGGTGTTGAAGAACTCCGGATCCTGTCCGTTCAGCTTCTTGTCAGCATAGACGAGGAAAAGGTTCGTAGCCTGCAGCTTGAGAGACATAGAGTTCATCTTCATCGCCTTTACGATCTTGGACGGCAACTCATAGGAAAGAGAGATCTCCTTCATTCTGATGAAGTCTCCGCTCGCGATGCGCTCCGTGGAGTAGTTGTAGGCATTATAGGCATAACTCAATGATGTGTACTTCTTGTTCTGCCAACGGCTGGCGATGACAGGAACAGTAGTGGTGTTCTCGTCTCCCGGAACAACCCATCGGTTCTTGAACTCCTTAGGCATCGAGGAGAGATCAGAGTAAGAATTCTTGAAGACCGGATCAAGCCTGATGACGTTGCCGAATGAGTAGGTCATGAACACATTCAAAGTGAATCTCTTGAATTTAAAGGTGTTGCCGAACGAGCCGACATCGGTAGGTTCAGAAGTTCCGGAATATTCAAGGAATCCGAGCTTGTCCGGATCACTGTTCTGGAAGTTGATGTCCGTCACAGTGACATTACCGCTCTCGTTGAGGAAAGTCGGAAGACCCTCGGAATTCAGACCCTTGAACGGAATGGAGAAGATACTGTGGTTCGGATAGCCTTCTTGGGCGAATCCGGTACCGGAGATCAGGTCAATGACTCTCTGTGAGGTAAGAAGATCCGTAACCTCGTTCTTCGTGTGCGAGTAGATGAAGTTCGTTGACCAAGAGAAGTCCTTTGTCTTGATGTTGGTCGTGGTGAGACTGAGTTCCACACCGTTGGATTTCATGGAAGCGATGTTACCGTACTTCCTGACCTCACCGCCGACACCCGGAGTGTTGGTAAGACCAATCAGGTCAAAGTTGTTTCTCTTGTACCAGTCAAAGGCGAAATTGATCCTGTTGTCAAAGAAGCCAGACTCGAAACCAATGTTCAGCTCATGCTTCTTTTCAAATGTAAGATCCTCGTTCGCTAGGCTGGCGATGTAGAGATGAGACTCTCTGAGACCTGAAGAAGGTCTCCAAGGTATCTCGCTGCTGATCTTCACCTCGGAGTTATTGACCCAAGAAGGGCCGCTCTCTCCCGTCAATGAATATGAAGCCTTGAGCGCGAAGTGGGAAACATAAGGGTAGAGGCTCTTCATGAACGGCTCGTCATGGGCGTTCCATCTTCCGGACACGTTCCATGTAGGGAGCCATCTTGCCGTGCGGGACTTGCCAAGACGGTTTGAACCCTCGTAGCGGACGGTGCCGTTGACAATGTAGCGGCCTTTGAATGAATATGTTCCCGTACCGAAGAAGGCGGCTCTGCGCTCACGGGAGTTGCCCATGGTGTAGTAGTCCGCTCCGTCCTCGGAACTCTTCTTGAACACGAGGTAGTTGTAGTTGGCGATCTCGCCCATGTCATACTGCATGCCCCAGCCTCTGAACCAGACAGCGTGACGATCCACACTGTTGACCTCCATACCACCGTAGAGGTTCAGCATGTGATCCTCGCCGAACTGGTCGTTGTAGCTTGCGGTCGCGCGGAAGTCCCAACCATACATCTTGTTGTCAGTACGTTGGAATATACCACCATGCGGCAGCACAGTCTCTGGAAGAGAATAAGGATTGTCCGGATCCGTGTAGAGGAACGGGTTGCTGTTCCTGATGGTCGAAGTACTCATCTCCCTGTAGGCAAGAGCCTGGTTGGAGTTGTCGAGCACATTGTGCTCACGTGTCGTCTGCGAGTACTTAACCGAGGCCAAAGCACTGAGTTCCACCTTCTTGATCGGGGTGTACTTCAGTTCTGCCTGATTTCTGAAATTGAAAACATCAAGATCGAGATAATTGTTGTCCAGCTCGTACATGATGTTGAAAGGAGCGTAGTTCCTGGTGTAGAACTCATCCGGATCAAGAGTCCTGGAGGTGTTCAGTGCATAGGAGTACGGGTTGATGTCGAAGTCTCTCTTTACCTCACCTGTAACGGCGTTGATCGAGGAGCTCAAGGTTCCAGGAGCCTTCTGCTTTCTGTAGGAGGCGTTGCTGATAAGATTGAGGGAAAGATTGCTGAAAATCTTATAGGTCAGGTTCATGTTGGCCGTGTAGCGCTGAACCTTGCTCTGGTTTGTCCACCCTGGGTCGTCCATGATACTCATTGACGCATAGTAGTTTGTCTTGTCTGAGCCGCCAGAGATGCTGACAGAGTGCGTGTGCTGGATGGCGGTGGAGAAAAGACGGTCGAACCAGTCCGTGTTACGGTACTCTGCCGCGCGGAGGTACTCCGCCTTAGCTTCAGGAGTGTTGGCGAGAGCGAACTTACCGGTACTTGGATCGTACTGGCTGAGAAGCTGATACATCTTTCCATAGACACCACTGTCAGAGGCCGTGGAGGTGTGGGCATAGTTAAGCCAGCCCTTCTGCTGAAGCTCCTGATAGATGCCCATCTGATCCTGTGAGTTCATGATGTTGAATGTGCTGTACATCGGCTTCAGACGCATGGTATACTCACCATTGTAGGTGATGTGGTTCTGCCCCGCGCGACCTTTCTTGGTGGTCACGACGATGACTCCAGCCATGGCACGTGCGCCGTAGATGGAAGTGGCGGAACCGTCCTTAAGGATATCAAAACTCTCAATATCATCGGAGTTGAGGCCGGCGATCGCTGAGGAGATCAGGGTGTTGGCGTCACCAGAGGAAAGATCCTCGGCGCTGACCTCGACCACGTCCTCCATGATCACACCGTCAACTACCCACAGCGGCTTTGACGAGCCATAGATGGAGGTCGAACCACGGACACGGATCTTCGGAGCGGTTCCGAAGGTACCCGACACGTTCTGGACGGACACACCAGCCACCTTTCCTTCAAGGGAACGGCTGATGTCGGCCATACCATCCAACTTGGCGTCATTGGCGCTGATCTTCGTAGCAGATCCGGTGAACATTCGCTTGTCCATTTTCTGCATACCGGTAACCACAACTCCTTCAAGGACTTCGGAATCCGGCTCAACGATGATTTTCATCACGTCGGCGATCGCGACCTTCTTTTCCTTGGCTCCAAGGTAGGTCACAACAACGAATTTCGCACTTGCTGGAACTCCAGTAATCTGGAAATTTCCGTCGACATCGGTGATTCCACCGATTTTGGTTCCTTCCACCGAGACATAGGCTCCGATCGCCGGCTGTCCGTCCTCTGAGAAGACGACATTACCCTTGACGGTTCTTGTCTGGGCCGACAGCATACCAGCCATCGTCAGCAGAAAGACCAAGACCATACAGATTTTTTTACTCATAGTACCTGGTTTTGTTAAACTTATTTATTAGTTAAAGTGTATTCAGTCTCCTCAAAATCAACAGCGAAGCCTTTCTGCAAGAAATGAAATCCAAGGGGAAATCCCCAAAAATCGTCTTCCTACAACGTTTAAATGAAGGCGCAAGATAGGAAAAAGAATCTATAAAACAACAGGGAGGGCATAAAAAATCCCAAATTTATGTGTTCGGGATTCCAAATAGGCAACAAAAACCGACGGAAGTGACACAATGTCGGAATGCCCCTTAATAATTAGAGACTAATACGTGTGCAGGCTGAAGCCTTGGGCTGAGGGGAGGTAGTTTACGCCCCACCAGCACATCTGGAGGAGGATGAAGGAGAAGATCAGGAGGGCGAGGGTGCGGCGCAGGGTCTTGTCCGGTTCCTGGCCTTGTCCTTGGCGGAGATGCATGTACAGAAGATAGCTGAGCCAGGTGGCGGCGGCCCAGGTTTCCTTAGGATCCCAGGTCCAGTAGTCACCCCAGGCCTGTTTGGCCCAGAGGGCGCCCATCACTATACCCATTGTGATGAATCCCCAGCCCATGCGCACCAGGGTGTCGCAGAGGCGCAGGTCGCCTTGAAGGGACGGTGACAGGGGACTTGCGGTCGCATCGACAGTGGCAGGAGTTGTTGACCCCGGGGCCGGAGCGGATCCCGCGGCTGAACGGCGGGTCAGCCAGAGAATACGGAGGGCCAGGATGGTGGCGATGCCCATCACGGCGTAGGCGAACATATAGACGATGACGTGCGGGACGAACCACGGGCTGCGGAGAGCCGGCATAAGTTCTTCAGTGTGAATCTCTGGCTTGAATGTATTGATGCTGGCGAACATCACGGCCATCAGGCATCCGAACGGAAGTACCCAGCGGTAACGCCAACGAAGATACACCACGAGCCCGATCAGCGAAAGGAACAGGCTGAACCAAAGGCGGGTCTCCCCCATAGTGCGGAGAGGCGGACGCCCAAGCGAAATCCAGACCCCGACAATGAATGTCATGAATATGGCAGAGCCGCATCCTGTCAGAACGGCGGCCGGGAGCCTACGTTTGGAAATCACGGAGACAATCGCTCCTGAAATCCAGAACAGTGACGCTGCCAAGGCGAACCAGACAAACGAATCCCAACTCATAACCGTTCCTCCTTTTCATTGAAAGTTTCACATCCTAAGGGAGCGGCGCCATCTTGTAGTTTTACAGACAATGGTCCTTTCTTTCCAAAAGACGGTTTGAAGCCAGCAAAGAACACCATCGCCGCGGCTGAGACAAGCAGCAGCCACAATGCAATGCGGAAAACCTCCGACAAAGGCGAACAGACACACTTGAATATGCTTGCGAACTCTCCTCGTTCCGTGTCCGACAGGTAGTCCGACTGGTAAATCCACCACGAACCGACCTTTGCAGGGTGGTTCACAGCGATTTTGATCTCTGATGAGCGGCCGTCAGGAAGGGTCAATGTGACCTCGGAAGAATATTCATAAACAGAGAAATCCCTGAGTGTCAACTCGAAAGGGAGTTTGACATATTCATAAGTGACCTCGTTCCGCGCTTGATGGTCCGGGACATTCGGCATCGCGATCATAACCGTCCGGACGGTGCCGCCGGAGCCGAAAAGTCCGGCGATCAGAATCACCGACAGGCCCAGATGGGCGCAGGTCACCCCGAGGCGATGCTTGCTGAATCTATGAATATCCTCGATCGTGTTCAGTGTGACGCTTGTCGCCAAAAGAAGCAACGCGAGGATGAAGATCGGCGACCGGCTCATATTCCTGAAACCGAGAACGCCGAAAAAACCGTCCCTGCCCCCGTCCTGCGGTACAAGCCCGAAAACGAGCAGCAGGAACAGCACGATTGAGATCGAGGTCAGGCAGGCTTTCCGTCCGGCCAGATGCCTGAACAGCGGCCAGCGGTCACGCAAAACATAGATGACCACCAGAAGACAGACATAGAGCAGGGCCGCCAACAGCCCGAACGTATGACCTGCGACAACCATTACAGACTATACCATTGATCCGACAGGAGTTTGACGGCTTCCCTCACGGTCTTGGCACGGTCTCCGGCAGTGCCGCACTCGAAACTGACATAGTTCTTGTAGTCCATGTGCTGGAGCGCCCGGAATCCGGACTTGTAGTCGTCCTTCGCGCCGTCCTCTCCAGGCATCAGTCTGCGGCTGTCTCTTATACACATCTCCGAGCCCAC
>ENA-OZGC01000926-OZGC01000926.1-human-gut-metagenome-genome-assembly--contig:-NODE-926-length-18990-cov-6.601320_pt1 | contig 18990 bp, 13 predicted proteins | sample MGYA00245109_ERZ653643 | MGnify/ENA primary metagenome ERZ653643 (study PRJEB26926, sample SAMN06165107) | human gut metagenome | biome: ENVO:00009003; feature: ENVO:2100002; material: ENVO:00002003... | reverse complement strand
CTGTCCGGCAAATCAACAAATCCAATTTTAGGTCTGAATGTTTAGCGGACAGTAATAAATATCAACAAAGAGAGGGGGTGTGTCATGAACTTATGACACACCCTCTTATCTTTTTTACAGAAAACCATACCGATTTTACGTAAATAACGGAAACGTTTACGTAAATTTTAACACACCATATTTATTAAAAAAGCAAAAAAGATATTATCTTTGCAGCGAAGAAATATATTTTTTACTAATCTAACCAAATAAATGTATGTCTGGTAATTTAAAACAAATTAGAATTGCGTTGGTTAGCATCATGCTGTTTTTTGCAGCAAGCCTATCTGCGCAAACCGTAAAGGGTACAGTTATCGACAATACGGGTGAGCCAGTAATCGGCGCCTCTGTCTTCGAGCAGGGTGTGCAGAGCAATGGCGTTGCTACCGATATTGATGGTAATTTCACCTTAACATTGAAAGGCAACAGTAAGAAACTGAAGATCTCATACATCGGTATGAAGACTCAGATCGTAAATGTTGCAGGTAAATCAACCGTTTCCGTTAAGCTCGAGGACGAGTCCAACAGCCTTAACGACGTTGTCGTTATCGGTTATGGTACAGTAAAGAAGAAGGACTTGACAGGTTCTGTGTCTTCCATTTCTTCTAAGGAAATCGCCAACGTTCCTGTATCTAACGTCAGCGAGGCAATGACCGGTAAGTTGGCTGGTGTGAACATCACAACAACCGAAGGTTCACCTGACGCAGAGGTTAAGATTCGTGTACGTGGTGGTGGTTCTTTGTCACAGGACAACTCTCCTCTTTACATTGTCGATGGCTTCCCTGTAAGCTCTATCAGCGATATCGCTCCCAGCGAAATTGCAACCATCGACGTTTTGAAGGATGCCTCTTCTACTGCTATTTATGGTGCCCGTGGTGCTAATGGTGTTATCATCATCACTACCAAGAGTGGTTCTGAGGGTAAGACTCAGGTAAACTTCAACGCATCTTACGGCTGGAAGAAGAACGCTAAGGAAATCGAAGTTCTCAATCCTTATGAATTCGTACTCTACCAGTACGAAACTGCAAGCGCCAGCAACAACCCATCAAACCTGGGTGGTAGCAACTATGGTAACTATGCAGACTATGACATCTGGAAATCAAGAGCAGGTCACAACTTCCAGGATGAGGTATTCGGTCGTACAGGTACACAGGCTATCTACAATGCCAACGTAAGTGGTGGTAGCAAGGACTTCAAGTACAATGTAAGCTATGCTCACAATCAGGAGAACAGCATCATGGAGAAGTCTGGCTACAACAAGGACAACATCGGTGCCAAGTTGCAGGCCAAGCTCAACAAGTGGCTTACATTCGACTTTAATGCTCGTATGGCATACCAGAAGATCAAGGGCCTTAGCGGTGGTGCTGACACCAATGACAGCAATGCTGCTAACTCAACCGTAGCACAGACCATCACCTTCGCTCCAATCCAGGAGTTGGTATCTGCAGATGAAGACGAGGAAAACTCATCTTCTTCCCGCCGCTCACCAATGGAGCGTCTGGATGGTACTTACAAATTGCAGACACGTTTCCAGCAGAACTACAATGCTGCTCTGACATGGAAACCATTCAAGCACTGGACAGCCAAGACCGAGTTTGGCTATGGCTGGAAATACTATGACACAGACCAGGCATGGACAGCTTTGGCTGTTAACAACTCTAAGTTTGGTCACAATGGTCGTCCTCAGGCGCAGTTCGTACGCGACACATACAAGTCATGGCGCAACGCCAATACTTTGACTTATGACAACAATAAGCTCTTCGGTGGCCGTGATCACCTGAACGTATTGATTGGTCATGAGTGGAGTTCTGATATGCAGACTACACGTACCAGCACATCAGTAGACTTCCCTGTTGATTTCACTATCGATCAGATTCTTTCTTTCACCAATACAGCAGAAAGCACTCTGGGCAACGAGGTTGACATCAAGGCTAAGGACAATATGCTTTCTTTCTTCGGTCGTATCAACTACACCTTGGCAGACAAGTACTTGATGACCTTCACTCTGCGTGAGGATGGTTCTTCTAAGTTTGGTAAGGGCAATCGTTGGGGCTTGTTCCCATCATTGGCTTTGGCTTGGCGTATGTCTGACGAGAAATTCATGAAGGGTGCCGACAAGTGGCTCTCTAACTTGAAGCTTCGTCTTTCTTTGGGTACAGCCGGTAACAACCGCATTCCTTCAGGTATGCTTTCTCCTACTTATGGCGTGGCTGATGCTGCTGGCAAGCACCCAGGCTTCAATGAGGTGAACACTGGTATGCTTGAAACCTATAAGGCTAACGGCAAGACCGTTCTCTACAATCCTGAACTGAAGTGGGAAACCACTACAACTCGTAACTTCGGTATCGACTATGGTTTCCTCCGTGGCCGCATCTATGGTACTTTGGACTTCTATTGGAATACAACCAAGAACTTGTTGATGCTTCAGACTTTGCCTTCAGCAACAGGTTATGAGCGTCAGTACCAGAACGTAGGTACTACCTCTAACAAGGGTATTGAGTGGGCACTGAATGCTGCTATCGTAGACAGCAAGAAGTTTAACCTCAACTTCAACTTCAACATCTCTTACAACAAGAACAAGATTGACAAGTTGGAAGGTGGCGAGCACTTTGAGACATCAAGCTGGGGTGGTACCAAGGTAACCAAGGGTAATGGTGACTTCCTGCTCGAGGAAGGTGGCCGCTTAGGTGAACTTTGGGGCTACAAGCAGCAAGGTTTCTATACCGTATTCGACCCTGCAACAGGCACAGGCGACCTTATCTATGATGGTGCCAAATGGCGCTTGGCTACAGAGGCTGACGGTCATGTAGGTGGTGACGTAAAGAACAACTCTTATAAAAAATTCGGTGGCACACTGTATCCTGGTGGTGCCAAGGTAGAATGTGACGAGGAAGGAGAAGCCCTTTTCCAGCGCTTGGGCAATACAGTTCCTGAGGTAACTGGTGGTTTCGGATTCGATGGTATGTGGAAGACCAACTTCGGTAACTTCGACTTCAACATCTTCTGTAACTATTCTTTGGGCAACAAGATCTACAATGCTACAGCACAGGGTGCTTCTTTCTATAGCGGTACTTCTGCAGGTTGGAACATCATCAATGATTACAACTCAAACAACCGTTTCACATGGGTTGACCCGGCAAATGGTCTGAACCTCGGTCGTCCTTCAAGCTCTACAGTAACTGCTTATGGCGGTGTAGAAGGCTTGATGAGCCGTCTCAACGAGATCAACGCCAATGCTAACGTATGGAATCCAGCAGCCAACAGCAATATGGTGATCTTGGATACCTACTTGGAGGATGCTTCATTCTTACGTATCAACAACATTACCGTAGGTTACACATTGCCTAAGAACTGGGTAAAGAAAGCATGGCTTGAGAGCGTACGTGTTTACTTCACTGCTTACAACGTATATTGCTTCACCAACTACAGTGGTTACGACCCAGAGGTGGACACATCTTCTAAGGGCAATCCTATGACACCAGGTATCGACTACGCTGCTTATCCTAAGAGCCGTTCTTTCGTAGCTGGTATTAACGTGACATTCTAACTTAGACAAAGGAGAAAACAAAATATGAAAAAGATATTAGGAATAGCAGCACTCTCAATGGGTGTCATGCTGACAAGTTGCTCCGACTTCCTTGATCAGAAAGCTGACTCAGCTCTGGACCAGGAGAACGTGTTCAACTCAAGCTATTTCACAGGTCTTGAAATCAACAAAATTTATGGTGATTTCGGACAGGATAATATGTATGCCAACCGTATGACCATCTCTTACGGTGCCAACACAGATACCGAGTTAATCGATGGTTTGGGATCAACCTCAACATCTTCTAACGAACGTGGTTACATGAACTACAATGGTACTGCAGGCGGATGGGCTAACTTGGGTACAACATGGACCAACATCTATGGCTGTATCGAATATTGCAACAAAGCCATTGAGGGTATCCGCAATAGCACTATCGCTGAAGAAACAGCAATGAAGCGCTACTTAGGCGAAGTACTGACTCTTCGTGCTATGCTCTACCTCGACTTGGTTCGCCTTTGGGGTGATGTGCCTTACAAGACATCTGCTACCAAGCCTGACTTGAGCGATGCCTACGAGGGAAAGACCGACCGCGATATAATTCTCGATGGTCTGCTCGAAGACTTGGAAGAGGCTTCTAACTTGCTCCCATGGGCAGGTACTGGCAACTATACTACAGAGCATGCTACTAAGGGTTATGCTGATGCTCTCTATGCACAGGTAGCTCTGACACGTGCAGGCTATGCTATCCGTGAAAGTGCTAAGGAAGGTTACGAGACTCTCCCAGAGTTCTCTGATCCTACTTATCCTACACAGCGTCCTGACGAGGCTACCCGTAAGGCATATTACGAGAAGGCTTTGGCTAAGTTGAGTGAGATTATCAAGAGCGGCAAGCACAGCATGAACCCAAGTTTCAAGAACGAGTGGCAGCTTCTCAATGCGCGTAAACTCGATCAGACTTACCAAGAGAATATCTTCGAGCTTCCTATGTTGCTGAATGTTACAGGTGAACTTGGTTATACAGTAGGTAAGCGTATCAAAGGTTCTACATCAGAATTTGGTAAGAAAGGAAACTCTTCTGGTAAGTTGAACACCACTGCTACCCTCCTCTACTCTTACGAGAAGGATGACACACGCCGCAACATAACATGCTGCCCTGTACAGTGGGGTGAGAGAAATGGTCAGACCATCGAAGGTATCGGAGATGTAAACCCAGACAAGCAGAGCATGAAGCCATTTGGTATCACTATTGGTAAGTGGCGTCCTGAGTGGATGGGCGAAGAGTGGAAGGCTGCAGCTAAGGCATCTACAGAAAAGGTAACCACTGGTGTTAACGTTGTAAAGATGCGCTACTCACAGGTTCTGTTGATGTATGCTGAGGTAATGAACGAGTTGGCTGGTGCCAATGGCAACTACCAGGGCGATGCTGGCATGACAGCACTTCAGGCTTTGGCAATGGTTCATAACCGTGGTGTGAAGGAAAACAACAACGACACTTCTATCGAAGGTGACTTCCTGCAGGCTGCTGCCAACCACAACAAGGAGCAGTTCTTGAACGATATCGCTCAGGAGAATGCTTGGGAGTTGACTGGCGAATGTGCACGTAAGTGGGATCTCGTACGTTGGGGTATGCTGGCAAGCAAAATAGCAGAAGCTAAGGCTGAGTATGCTCAGAAATGTTTGGAGTGGCCTACCACTATCTACTTCAACTATACCGATGCCACCAAGACTCGCATCGACGAGAGTTCTATCGCTTGGTATGGCTTAGAGAATGGCAAGACCGAGACTGACTATGATAACAAAGCTACAGGTTGTGGTTTTGAAGACGAAGAGGCAAGAGACAAATCCAACTCTGAGTATACTAAAAACCTGAAGACCATCAGTGCAGGTCTTGTAGGTACAAGTATCGACGGAACTGTTGCTACACCAGATCATGGTGTGAAGAACCGTTACATCTTGCCTATCTACACCAAGACTATTGCCGACTCAAGAAACGCTTTGGCAAACTCTTATGGTTTCTAATCATTAACAAAAGACAACAATGAAAACAATAAAATATTCAGTTTGGGCCATCATGTTGCTCGCTGCAACATTGGTCTCTTGTACTGACAAGATGGACTGGGACATCGACCCTACCTTAGACCGTTGCTTTAGCGCAACATCTCTGTCAGTAGATCCTACAGACACTGAGGCTGAAGTTACTTTCGATGCCGGCATGATGAAGGCAAATGGTGCAGAGAAATTTGAGATTCAAGTGACTACTGCTACTTTGGAAGACGATGAGGCATGGGACAATTCTAACGAGGTGCTTACCTTCGAGACTGATAACAGTCCTTATACCATCACTGGTCTTATTGGCGATACAGAGTACTCACTCCGTATACGTGCGCTCTCTTCTCAGAAGACTGCCAGCCATTGGGTACACTATGCTTCAAGCACAAAGACTACCTTCAAGACCAAGGCTGAGCAGATCATGAATGCTGTAACAAACGCTGATCGTGGTGAAGACTTTATCACAGTGTCTTGGGATGCAAGCAAGGCTGTTACCAAGTTGACAGTATCAGACGGTACAGAAGAGGAAGGTCAGGAGCCACGCACCATCGAGTTGGATGACGAGGCTAAGGCTGCTGGTCGCTATAAAGTTACAGGTCTGAACCCTTCAACCACTTATACTTTTGCCATTTATTATAATGACACAAAACGTGGTGAAGTTTCTGCAAGCACAAATGCCAAAGTGCCTACAGCAAACTTCAAGTATTATTTGGACAAAACTGCAACTGTCATTGATCAGAATATGATTGACGAATTGGCTGAACAGGCTAAGGCGGCATCTTCTGACCCAAACAACTATAGTGTAACTATCGGAATTAATGCAGAACAAGTTGTAGAATTCCATGGAACAGGTGATGACGGAAATCCTTCCAACATCAAACTTCCTTCAGGCATGTCTATCACATTCTTTGGCTTGCCAGGTGGCGAGAAGCCAACAATCAAATTCACAAAGAATCTTGACATCACAGGTTCTCATGCTTTTGTAACGTTCCAGAATGTAAAATTGAAGGATGATGGAGCAGGATACGTCATTAATCAGAAAGACCAGTGCTTTGTTGAAGAATTCAATGTTATAGACTGTGAAGTTTCTGATTTCGCAACTACATTCGTTCGTTTCCAGGGCAATGCGGCCAAGATTATCAATAAGTTGAATTTGAACAACTCTATCTTCACCCAAATAGCTTCTGGCTACTCTTTCATCCATATGGACACAAAGGGCGCAGCTGGTTCTGCTATCAACAACATCAATATTGATGGGTGTACATTCGATAACGTAGTAGAAAGTGGTAAATGCTTTATCTTCCATAGCAAGGTGAACATGGGCGGAAGTATCAACATCAAAAACTCTACATTCTATAAATGTGTTGGCAATAGTCAGTACTTTATCGACTTTGGCAGTACGTCATTTGGTTGCTCAAATATCAACATCGAAAACTGCTTGTTCACAAAGCAGCCAGATACAGATACAGGCAAACACATCCGTGCAAGTGTAACACCAAACACTATAAACAGCTACAAAACTTCTGATTTCTTAAAGAAAATTGTAGGTATTCTGAACTTGGACAAAACTGCAGATGAAATCTTCACTGATCCTGCCAACCACAACTTCACAATGAAGATTGACGACCGTATCGGTGACCCACGCTGGTACAAAGCAGAATAAGCAAATAGCAAGCATCCACAAGATGCTTCGCTATAACAAACTATAAAGGAAGTGCAATGCTCACATCGGGCATTGCACTTTTTTTGTTGTTTCACTTGGAAGTTACAAAAGAAAAATGTATCTTTGCAAAAAATAAACTTATAATATTGAAAAAATATGGCAACAATTTATCTCGATAATACAACTTATAATGAAGCTGCATTATATGCTAAACTTAATAATATAAGTATTTCAGAAGCTATCAAGGCTGGCATGAAAGCCCTTATGAATAATATTAAAACTAATTCACAAGACGCTACTTCAGAAAAATATTATATCTCTCCAAAAGTGAAAGCATTAGAGAGCGGTTTTATATGCCCTAAAGACTTGTCCTTTGATTACCAAAAAGAATTATCAGATTCAGCTATAAAGAAATATCTATGAAACTATTTTTAGATACAAACGTACTTATAGATTTCATTTTGGAGAGGCTGCCATTTTATCAAGCTGCAGCTATGATTATTTCTTATGCAGAAGAAAATAAAGTCCAAATCTGTGTTAGTTCTTTATCCCTCGTTACTACAAATTTTATATGTATAGAACGATGCAAGATGCCTATTGAAATCTTCAGAAATAAAATTAATTTCCTTAGAGATTTTATGGAAATCTGTTCAGTTGATAACACGGACATATACAACTCCTACGACTCTTTGTGGAAAGATTTTGAGGACGGAGTACAATATTACTCTGCAAAAAGGACTAATGCCGATTATATAGTTACAAGAAACAAAAAGGATTTTGAAGAAAATGATATAAAAGCAATAACATTGGATGAAACCTTCAATCTTCTTAAATGAATTAATAGATTTGAAGCATATGGAGACTTTAGAGAAAATGCCTTTCGAGGCTCAGCACAAAATATTCAAGAGACTGGCAGAAATAGCAGACTCAAAGACCCTGACAAAAGAAGAGCAGGAGAAATACGACAACAGCATGATGGTCATGTGGGACAATTATGCAGTATATAAGCATGCAGAGGAAAAAGGAATAATAAAAGGAGAAGCAAAAGGAAGAGCGGAAGGAAGAGTGGAAGAAAAAAAAGAGATTGCTTTAAATCTATTGACGTACAACACTCCAATCGATATTATTGCAAAGTCCACAGGATTATCTATAGAGGAAATCAAGAAATTAAAATCATAAGCGCATAGGAAGTGCAATGCTCACATCGGGCATTGCACTTTTTTATTTCATTACCACTCCCCTACTTCCTAAGAACAAGACTGAATTCGTAGATTCATCGAAGAGGAAGTGAACTCAAGTTTCGCAAATGGTTTATGTACGGGCTGAAGGCCCAAAAGCTCTTAGCCCCCTTCAGGGCGTGTGGGGCAAAACTTGCGAAAGTTCAATTCCATATACGTAATCGTTTTCGTATAATTTTCTGAGGTTTACACCTTATTATATATAGAATAATTGTAATTTTGCAATATAATAAATATAAGCCTAATTTATGAACAAGACTTTTTTCAAAAACATGGTGCTTGCAGCACTTATGACATTACCCGTACTCGCAAAGGCACAGACTACTTTTGCGGGAATCACCGCTGAGCAAAATGCTCAGAACACTCCTGAGGGATGGACAGCAGTTGAGTTACCACAATTGCCAGTCATCACATCAGCAAATACGTTTAACATCACTAACTACGGTGCCTCCCCATCGGCAGCAGACAACACCAAAGCTATTCAGAAAGCCCTGGATGCTGTTCCTACTACTGGCGGTATGGTGGTAATACCTGCAGGTACGTGGATGTTTGGTAGTACAGACCAGATGACAAGTAAGACCGAAGTTCTCAGCATCAAGTCAAAAACCGTACTCCACCTTTGCAAAGGTGCTACCCTGAAGCTCGTTGAATACGGCACGGCTCCTAACAACAAGACAGTATTCATCGGTTGTAAGAACAAGGGCAAGAATGTTACCGATGTTGTTATCGAGGGTGAAGGCGAAACATCTATCATCGATGGACAAGGTGCACGCTGGTGGCTGGCAAAAGAGCAAAGCGAGACCTTCAACCCAGGTGCGATGATACGCTTCGAACAGGGTAAGCGTTTCTTGCTCCGCAACTTCAAAATTCAGAATACTCCAGGTGTGAACATCACCATCAGTAACAGTGGCAAGGCAAGTCATGCTACTATTCATGACGTAACCATCAGCGAACCTGCTTCAGAAGCTGGAAAGGGCAAGGCATCTCATAACACGGATGGTGTCTCTATCTGGGGTCCATACGTCAACATCTACAACTGTAATATCAGCAATGGTGACGATAATGTAGTCTGCGACAATGATGCACAATATATCCACGTATGGAACTGCAACTTCGGAACAGGCCATGGTGCTTCTATCGGTAGTTATACTAAGAACATCAAGCATGTATGGTTCGATAACATCACCATGAACGGTACTACTGCGGGCATCCGCATGAAGACAGGTCAAGATGTAGATAAAACAACCAACAAGGTAACTCTGCGTGGCGGTGGTGAGGAAGACTGGAAGTTTACTAACTTCACCATGACCAAGGTAAAGAACCCTCTCTCTATCGACTGCTTCTACGACAAGAACTACAATAGCGACCCTGCTGTAGACAAGGCTAACGCAAGAGCTGTAGATGGCACTACCCCAACCTATAATGGTATTTATCTGCAGAATGTGAAGACAACAGATGTTTGCGATGGTAACGCAATCTTCTTTGTTGGTCGCCCAGAGAGCCACATCAAGAACGTGACACTCGACAACGTACAGATATCAGCCAAGAAGGGTATCGATATCCGTTTTGTGGATAATCTCGTATTCAAGAATGGATCAAAGATTACAGTTAGCAGTGGTGCTATGTGGCTGAAGAAGTTTGACTCCACCTACGAGGATCAGTGCAACGCCACATCGACAGGTACTATAGAAACAGATCCTAATGGAATTTATACTTTGAATAATAAAACTCTGACTGACAAGGTAGCAGGTACTTTCAATAATGGTTTCTCTATCTCGAATGAAAAGGGTAAAACATACGAAGTTGGCTCAGGAACTAATTACATCAAGTTTAGTGCCAACCAATACACCATCATTATCCCTGATAGAGTAAAGATAACCAAGATGGATATTGAGGGTCGCAACAACTATTCTGATGCAGATGCCTATATAGGTGAGATTAACGGCAAGAGCTACGATGCTACTACTTATATCTTCCCTAAGGACAAGAGCGTAAAGAAATATACTGTAGAGTTTGCCACTCCTGTAGAGCACACGTTGACCTTTACACCGAAAGTAAAACAATGCATCTTGGCATTTACTCTTTACACTGACGCCACAAGCTCTATAGCTGGTATCACGGTGGATAATAAGCTTATGGCAGACACCAACATCTATGACCTCAGCGGCCGTGTTGTAGCACAAAAAGGTTCCGAAGGTCTGAAGAAAGGTATCTATATCTTCAACAACAAGAAATTCGTTGTAAAGTAACCTACTCTCAGTACACTACAGGCTCATCACCTGTCAATATAGAACAAACAAAAAAGGCAATCTGTCAAACAGCAGATTGCCTTTTTTATATTTATAGGATTATACTCTTATTTCTTTTCTGTAGTTCCTTCCTTAGTGGCAGCTTTCTTTGCAGGAGCCTTCTTGGCTGCAGCAGGAGCCTTAGTAGCAGTCTTCTTAACAGAAGCCTTGGCAGCAGTAGCGGTCTTCTTGGCAACAGGCTTCTTCTCTGAACGAAGTTTCTCTGCCTCCTTCTCTATCTTCTCGAGCTTAGCCTGCAGACGGACAATCTCCTTGTCCTTTACCTCGATTTCCTCATCCTGATTCTTAATGGTGGTGAGAAGACCCTCCAGCTGATCGTTATCCACATCAGAAGGATACAAGTCGTTGACACGATTGAGGAAGTCGCCAAGAATATTCATATAGTTGGTGAAAGCATCGAAAGGATCGCTGTAGATACCACGGTCAAGACCGACATTGCTTGGTTTGGTGGTCATAAAGCGGAAGTTGTTGCTTGCCTGCAGGTAATCCCAATCCTGATTGATACGAGGATCGTTGGCAATGCGGACACGGTCGGCAACACTATAAAGTTTGTTGAAAGCCTCACGCTGCATAGAGTTACCCAACCATGTGCTGACATCGCGCTCCTCATCTACCCAACTCAAGGTATCAGGAACATTCAACTCGCCTACCGATTTCATCTTCTTGCAAATCTCAATAGGAGTAGAGAAGGTGATGCCCTTCTCCTTGGCGCAAGCTGGCAGAGCCTTCAGGAACTCCAGAATGTTGCTTGACAAGGGCTGGGCAATACCGAGAGCAGACAGCTCCATGAAGATATTGATTACCTGCTCCTCTTGAGGCAGGGCAGCAATCTGATTGATATAGTTGTCGGCGAAGAGAGGATAGCCGTCCCAGCTGCTGTTGTTGAAACGCAGAGAGACATCATCGCTCAGGCGCACATCACGCAACAAGAGCTTGAGCTTTGGAGCCAGGGCGCAGTTGTAAACATAGTGAGGAGACTTCCATCCCAACACATGCTTGGCACCCTCGGTAAGCATGCCGGCAAAACCCATCTGTGAAGCCTGCAAACCGATGTCGTCGCTATAGATGAGCGAAGAGTTGCGCAGCACCTGTGGCTTCTTGCCAAAGTACTCCTCCATCTTGGCAGCCTGACGCTGTACTTCGGCTTTAAAGCTCTCCTCATTGACGAGAGAGGCCAAACCATGAGAATAAGGTTCGGCGAGGAACTCTACGCAACCAGTCTTGTTGAGGTCCTGCAACTTCTCCAACACCTGTGGTGCATGAAGTTCCAACTGCTCCATACCCACACCAGAGATAGAGAAAGCTACCTTGAAATACTGTCCGTTGGCCTTGATCATATCCTCAAGAGTTGTGAGGGCAGGCATATAAGAACGCTCAGCAATATCACTGATACTACGCTCGTTCTCATAGTCATCGTAGTAATAATGGTCGGTACCGATATCGAAGAAACGATACCTCTTCAGATGGATGATCTGATGTATTTCGAAATATAAACAAATTGTCTTCATAAAAAATAAAATTTGAACGTTTAACTTCACTCTTCACTTCACACCTACTTCCACCCCAGTGTCTTGAGGTAAAGGTCCTTGATGCGTGCTCCCACCTTCTCCCAGGTTATCTGGTCGACCTCATTTTTGCCTTCCACAGACAGATAGTCGAAGAGACTCTCATTGTGGCAAATGCTATAGATGGCATCAGCCAGGGCATGAATGTCCCAGTAGTCAACCTTGATACAGTTGGTCAGGATTTCACCACAACCACTCTGCTTGGAGATAATCGTAGGCGTGCCACACTGCATGGCCTCCAAAGGAGAGATACCAAAAGGCTCGCTCACCGAAGGCATGACATAGACATCAGAATCTTTCAGGCACTCATACACCTGCTTGCCACGCATGAATCCCGGGAAGTGGAAACGGTCGGCAATGCCACGCTCTGCAGCGAGATAAATCATCTGATTCATCATATCGCCGGAACCAGCCATACAGAAACGCACATTGCGAGTACGATGCAACACCATATTGGCAGCCTCGACAAAGTATTCCGGACCTTTCTGCATAGTGATACGTCCCAAGAAGGTTACCACCTTCTCCTTGCCCTTATGGTCGGGACGAGGAATGTCCTGCCACTCCTGCTTCAATGGATAAACGGCATTGTGCATGGCAAAACACTTGCGTGGGTCCTGATGATACTGATTGATAACTGTCTGACGGGTAAGCTCTGACACACACATGATGCAATCGGCATTGTCCATACCATCCTTCTCGATGGAATAAACGGTAGGGTTCACCTTGCCACGGCTTCGGTCGAAGTCGGTGGCATGCACGTGGATGCACAGAGGCTTTCCACTCACCTTCTTGGCGTGGATACCTGCGGGGAAGGTAAGCCAGTCGTGAGCATGAATGATGTCGAACTCCTCAGAACGAGCCACCACTCCTGCAATGACAGAATAGTTGTTGATTTCGTCGTGAAGGTTGGAAGGATATCCACCAGCAAAGCCCATACAGCCGAGGTCATTGACATTCATATAATTGAAGTCGGCATAGATATGATCACGATAACGGAAATAGTCATTAGGATCCATGATGTTGCCCACACGCTGCTTCACATAGTCATAGTTGACATCGCGCCAGGCTATAGGCACACAGTTCATGGCTACAATTTTAGCGGCACTGCGGTCTTCATCACCAAAAGGATGAGGCAGACAGAGAGTGATATCCACATCGCCCTGAGCATGCAATCCCTGTGAGATACCAAAATTGGCAGTAGCCAAGCCACCAAATACATGAGGAGGATACTCCCATCCAAACATTAATACTTTCATATTGCAGTCCTCCTTATTTAATATTGATATTTTTCAAGTAGTTCGAGCGCACGCAGAATCTCTGCCACATTCATGGCAAAGGAGATAGCACCTCGCCCAGTAAATGGAGGGTTGCCATCGAAGAGCTCGCTGATAGTGCCCAAACAATGGCATGACATCTCATCGTCATAGCCCACCATCTGGCGCTCAATGAAGCTCAGACGTGTACGCTTATACATCTTCAGAGTTGCCTCCATATAGAAGCCACCCAGCCATGGCCATGCTGTACCCTGATGATAAGCATAGTCGCGTTGGCTCTGCGGACCTACATAGACAGGGTTGTATCCGCCACTCTTTGGTGAGAGTGAACGCAGGCCCTTAGGTGTAAGAAGCTCTCGGGTACAGATGTCGAGCACACGCTTCTTCTGGTCCTGGGACAATGGAGAGTAGTCGAAGGCTACAGGGAATATCATATTGGGACGGACACTCCAGTCGATCATCTTGCCGTCAACATAGTCGTAGAGATAACCATACTCGTTGAGGAAAGTGTCGAGGAACGACTGCTTGGCAAGTTCGGCTGCCTCGAGGAACTGCTGCTGATCTTTCTCCTTACCTGCCAACTCGCACAGAGAGGCACAGAAGCAAAGGGCATTATACCACAAGGCATTAAACTCGACGATGTATCCCGTACGGGGAACAACAGGATGCCCATTGGCAGTGGAGTTCATCCATGTCACAGCCTTGTCCTTGCCGTCGGTGTAAAGAAGTCCGTTGGGCATCAGCTTCAGGTTGGGGTGATGATTGCACTTCACGTACATCACTACGTCCTTGATAAACTTGCCGTACTTCTTGAGGCAAGCTTCTTTTCCTTTCTCCTTGGCATACTGCTGCAAAGCCCATACTGCCCACAAAGGCACATCGGGCTGGTCGATCTCTGCAATATGTACGGTGACAGGCTTGCCCTCCATGAACTCGTAATAACCCTTCATAGCGGTCTTCATCACCAACTCGAAGTAATCGTCTTCCTCGATGGAGAGTGTCAGACCAGGCAAAGAGATGAACGTGTCGCGGGCACGGCACTTGAACCAAGGATAACCGGCAATGATGTATCGGTCGTCGTTGCTTTCGCGACGATGGAACTGATGGGCTGCATTGACCAGACAATGGAAGAAATTATCGCGTGGCGCACGCTCATTCACTTCCTTGTCGAAGAGTGCCTTCAGACTGCGCGATTTGATTTCGGATGTGGAAGCGGCAAAGACGATGGTCTCACCCTTCTTGATGTTCATCTCGAAATAGCCGGGAACATAGAGGTCCTCATTGGAAGCATAGCCGCGCTCCTGCTCCTTGGGATACTCCACACCACGATACCAGTCGGGCTGGAAGATGAAATTATTCTTCTTGGAGAACTGCATGAACAGGTCGGGATAACCGGCATACATACATGTCTTGATGCCATTGTCGACCTCAGCATAATCTCTTGAAGCAGTTGCATTCTCGTGAGTAAACTGTCTCACGCTGCGGAATGCAAGGAAAGGACGGAACCTCAGTGTAGTGGCAGAATGTCCATCCACCAAGGTGTAACGCAACAAAATACGATTCTCATAATGCTGGAACACCACTTCCTTCTTCAGAATGACGCCTCCCACACGATACAACGTGGTAGGAACCCTATCGCAATCGAATTCACGGATGTACTTGTGTCCCATCGGATTGTAGTTGTTGCCTTGATACTTATGCAGTCCAAGATTGAATTCAGCTCCATGCTGAATCACCGTAACATCGAGCGAGCTCAGGAGCACATGGTTGTCATCGTCCAGTTCTGGAACCGGCACAACCAATAGACCATGATACTTGCGGGTATTACAGTCCACAATCGTAGAGCACGAATAAGCACCAGAGCGGTTGGTACGCAACAACTCCTTGGGCAATGACTCTTGAAGGTTAGTCATCAGGGCCTTTTCGAATTTTAGATAACTCATAGATCTATATTAAGGTTTTAGTTTTTAATACATTACTTTAGATTGGTTCAAAGGTAACGATTTTTTGTTGTATAACAAAGTTTTTTCGGATAAAAATAGTTGAAATTTTGCTTTATCATGTTTTTTTAGCCAAATCAACTTACTTTTTGAGCAAAACAGCATGTTGACAACACCCAGACTGGCAGCCGTCAACCACTTTATACGAAAAAAGAGGAGCAAGTTGCCCGCTCCTCTTATCAGGCAGGAATCAGGAAATTGATGACCTCCTGCTCTACCGTTATCTTATAGCTACCCTTAGGGGTGTTCATCAGACGGCCATCCACACCGATGAGGGCATGCGAAGCCTCCTTCACCTCCACCTCACGGGTACGGTAAGGATGCACACTGCGATGGTTGAGGAACTTACCACGCACGAAGAGATAGAATCCCTCGAAGAGCTGTGTGATCTGCGGATGATACACCACCGACACATCAAGCAGTCCGTTATAGGGCACGGCGTTAGGTGTCTGCCCATATCCTGAGGCATTGCCTATGCACATGGTCATCACCCTGCGCTGTATCTCATCCTCATTGATCTTGACATGCATCTTGTAGTCGAGGCGCTGGAAAATCATGAGCACAAAAGAAGATATGAACGAAAGTGTGCGGGAACCCAGGAAGTGATGGGTCTTGCGGCGCAGATTCATGATAGCGGCAATCAAGCCCACGTTAATGCAGTTCAGGAAGTAACGATGGCACTTCTCGTCGCGCTTGTTCGTATAACGGATACAACCCAAGTCGATTTTCCTGATACGGCGCTGTTTCAGCCATTTGATGGTCTGCTCATAATCGCTGTCGGAGAATCCCCAGAAATGGGCGAAGTCGTTCATCATGCCATGAGGGATTACGCCAAGGGCTATCCCTTCACGAGTAGCCTTGTCTACCTGCATCAGACAGTTGACGGCATCATTGAGTGCAGAGTCGCCTCCTACAATGACTATTGTCTTATAGCCATTGTTGATAAACATCTTCACCAACCGTTCCACACTTTTCTGGTTCTCACTCTGCACAAAGTCGTAGTCGATATGCTGCTGGCGCAACACCTTCTCTATCTTGAGCCAGCGTTTTCCTTCACGCCACCCATTACGGGGGCAATAGAGCAATCCCCACTTGTTTTCATTAACCGCCATGATCTATATTTTGTTTTTTATATTTCAAGATTTACCTGTCCACATCGCCTGTCAGCTCGAATATCTGTTCCACCTTATCTGCCATGGGCTGCAAGGCATCCACCCAATGTATGGTAAAGCCTCTGCGCTCCATGCCGCGGAACCATGTCATCTGTCGCTTGGCAAACTGATGTATGGCTATCTCCAAGCCTCGGAACATCTCGTCGTAGGATGTCTTACCTGTCGCATATTCTGTGACAAACTTGTATTCCAAGCCGTAATATATCAAGTCTTCTGCAGGAATGCCCCTGTCGAGAAGCGATCTGATTTCATCGACCATACCTTCATCAAGGCGCTGCCTCAGTCGGCGTGTAATCTTCTCACGACGAGCCTCACGGTCGATGCTCACACCGATAATCAAGGAGTCAACCGATGGCAGTTCCCTCTCGGGCATGGGATGCTCGGCATTATAAGTCTCAATCTCTATGGCACGAATGGCACGCTGGGCTGTGTCGACATCGGTGCGGTTGTGCATATGCGAGCCGTTCCTTGCCTTGAGCTGTTGCAGCATCTCTGTAAGCTCAGCCAGGCCCTTGTCGGCAAGACGCTCACGAAGCACAGGGTTTTGAGGCACAGGCGAGAGATGATAGCCCTTGAGCACGGACTCAATATAAAGTCCCGTTCCGCCACAAAGGATGGGCAACCTTCCCCTTCTAAGAACATCCTGATAGGCATCATAGAAGTCTTGCTGATACTGAAAAAGGTTGTACTTGGTTCCTGGCTCGCAGATATCTATGAGATGATAGGGAATCTGCTTGTCCCCTACAGTATAGTCGGCCAGATCCTTGCCCGTTCCTATATCCATTCCGCGATACACCTGTCGGCTGTCGGCACTGATAATCTCGGCTTCCATCCCGTCCATACGCGAAGGAAAGGCAGCAGCCAAGGCAGCAGCAAGACTTGTCTTTCCGCTTGCCGTAGGACCCAATATCGTTATCATCGTCTGTTTCATGGTGGCAAAGATACAAAAATTTCTGATATAGCTAAACAAAGAAAGCGAAAAAAAAGAAGTTTAGCATCACTTAAAGACCCGAAATAAGGTTTCATACGGGTGTTAAACGCAAAAAAGCCTGGCATTTTGCAATGCCAGGCCTATAATATTGTTGAATATCGCTACTGCGGTATTACTTCAACTCAGCGAGGTACTTGATAGTACGAACCATCTGAGAAGTATAAGAGTTCTCATTGTCGTACCAAGAAACTACCTGTACCTGATATGTATCGTCGTCGATCTTGCTAACCATTGTCTGAGTAGCATCGAAGAGAGAACCGAAACGCATACCGATGATATCAGAAGAAACGATAGGATCCTCGTTGTAACCGAAGCTCTCGTTAGAAGCAGCCTTCATAGCAGCGTTGATACCCTCAACAGTTACGTCCTTACCCTTAACAACAGCTACGAGGATAGTTGTAGAACCTGTTGGAGTTGGAACGCGCTGTGCAGAACCGATCAACTTACCGTTCAACTCAGGAATTACGAGACCGATAGCCTTAGCAGCACCTGTTGAGTTAGGAACGATGTTCTGAGCACCTGCACGTGAACGACGGAGGTCACCCTTACGCTGAGGACCGTCGAGAATCATCTGGTCACCTGTGTAAGCGTGGATAGTAGACATAATACCAGACTGGATAGCTGCGTACTTGTTCAAAGTGTCAGCCATAGGAGCCAAGCAGTTAGTTGTACAAGAAGCTGCAGAGATAACTGTATCGGCTGGAGTCAAAGTCTTGTGGTTTGTGTTGTAAACGATAGTAGGAAGATCGTTACCTGCAGGAGCAGAGATAACTACCTTCTTAGCACCTGCTGTAAGGTGAGCAGAAGCCTTCTCCTTAGATGTATAGAAACCAGTGCACTCGAGTACTACGTCAACACCAAGCTCACCCCAAGGAAGCTCAGCTGCGTTTGGCTTAGCATAGATAGTGATTTCCTTACCGTCAACGATGATAGAGTTGTCTGTTGCCTCTACAGTGTGCTTGCCCTCACCGTACTTGCCAGCGAAGCCACCCTGAGCTGTATCATACTTAAGAAGGTGAGCCAACATTTTTGGAGATGTAAGGTCGTTGATAGCAACTACCTCATAACCCTCTGCCTCAAACATCTGACGGAAAGCCAGACGACCGATACGGCCGAAGCCGTTAATAGCAACTTTTGTCATTTCTGTCTCTTATACACATC
>ENA-OZGC01000907-OZGC01000907.1-human-gut-metagenome-genome-assembly--contig:-NODE-907-length-19341-cov-5.071503_pt1 | contig 19341 bp, 18 predicted proteins | sample MGYA00245109_ERZ653643 | MGnify/ENA primary metagenome ERZ653643 (study PRJEB26926, sample SAMN06165107) | human gut metagenome | biome: ENVO:00009003; feature: ENVO:2100002; material: ENVO:00002003... | reverse complement strand
GTTCATCACTACGCCGGCCACCGCCTTCATTCCCGTATCCCCTTCCCCGCCCGCCTCGCATTGGATCAGCCGCGCCAGCAGCTCCCGGTCAGAATAAGCCATCGTTCATCATCCCCTGTTGCGTTCGGTCCGCGATTCTGTTTCGCTGGCCCATTCTATGCGGACTGTGGACGGCAGGTGCTTTTTCCCCGTCAGCAGCAAAGAAAAAACCGGAACGACTTTTGCCGTTCCGGTTCCTATGCGGTCACAAATGGGTGCTTACTTCTGCGCCATGGCCGCTTCCAGTCCGCGGGCAAACTGGTCGGGGCAGGAGGTGCCTCTGCCGCCGCAGTTGATGCCCTTCAGGCGGGCAATGGCCTCCTCGGCCTTCATGCCCTTCACCAGCGCGGAAATACCCTGGAGGTTGCCGTTGCAGCCGCCCACCACCTGGAGATCACGGATCACGCCCTGATCGTCCACCTCTACCGTCATGGCCCGGGAGCAGACGCCCCGGGGCTGGAATGTATATGTCATATTGTGCTTCCTTCTTTCCTTATTCGTTTGGAAAACAGAATAACACAATTTTTTCTCTCTGCCAAGCCCGGTTTCTGATTTTTCTGCAAATATCGGAACCGGAGACGTCAATCCTGCCAGGCTTTTCCGTTTTTCTGCTCCAGGGTCAGCCGGTCCGCAATCATGGCGATGAACTCCGAATTGGTAGGTTTACCTTTGGAAACACTAACTGTATATCCGAAATATTTTTGCAAGGTCTCCAGATCGCCCCGGTCCCAGGCTACCTCGATGGCGTGGCGGATGGCCCGCTCCACCCGGGAAGGCGTTGTGGCAAACCGCTTGGCTACTTCAGGATAGAGAACCTTCGTCACCGCGTTGATGACATCCATATCCCGCACCGTGATCATGATGGCCTCCCGCAGATACTGATAGCCCTTGATGTGAGCAGGGACGCCGATCTCATGGATCACGGAAGTCACCATGGTTTTCAGACTGGGTAAGCTCTCCTGGGGCGCTTTGAGAAACAAGCCCCGCATCTTATCCAGCAGAGCGGCCGTTTCAAAAGGCTTCGGCAGAAAATACGCCGCCCCCAGTTCTGAGGCTTCCGCCAGCATCCGGTCGGAGACAAAGCCGGAGACCAGAATGGTCATAGGTGCATCTCCCTGTTTCTGCAGTTGCCGCAGTACGCTGATGCCGTCCATGCCCGGCAGCATCACATCCATAACCAGAAGGTCCGGCATTCGTTCCTTTACCCGCTTCAGAATCTCATTTCCATCCCGCGCGATCTCCACAGAAAACTCGCCTGTCTTTTCCATTTCTTCCCGCAGCAGCGTGCGAAATTCCTCGCCGGCGTCTGCCAGCAATACCGTCTTACGTTGATCCATAATGCACTCCCTTTTTCCCAAATTTGCGACGGTTTTAACGGTTTCAAGTCGCGTTTTATTTAAAATAGCACGTTCTCCTAACTTTTTCAATGAATCACAGCTAAATTTTCCAACAATCGTTCGACATTTTTCACGAGACAGCCTATTTTCCAGCACTTTCCGCGTTCTTTTGTTCTTATTTTTCACAAAATATGGTGAAATCTGTCCAGCCTGTCTTCTTTTTTTGTGGTGGTTCTTTTCTTCTTCCACAAAATATGGTATGATAAGCCCAAGAAATATTTTGTCGCTTTTTCCGGATATAAAAATATTTTCGTCGACTGCAACTACCGTATCCGACAGCGGATACTCTCCCGCTGTACGCTTTTTTCGGAGGGATCATTATGGAGCTTCTGCGTCAACAGCTCATCGCCTACCGCCCGTGGAACGAGCAGGAGGAACGGGACCGGGAAGAACTGCTCCGCCGTCTTGACAGCCACGAGGATCTGTACACCAGAGCCAATACCGCCGCCCATTTTACCGCTTCCGCCTGGGTGGTCAGCCCGGACCGGAAGCAGTTCCTGATGGCCTATCACAGGCTCTATGACTCCTGGGCTTGGCTGGGCGGCCACGCCGACGGAGACCGGGATCTGCTGGCCGTGGCGCTGCGGGAGGTCCGGGAGGAAAGCGGTCTCACGGAGGTCCGCCCCGTGTCCGAGGACTTGTATTCTCTGGAAATCCTGACGGTGGACGGCCATGAAAAGCATGGCCGGTACGTTTCCTCCCACCTCCATCTCAACGTCACCTACCTCTTAGAGGCGGACCCCTCCGCCACCATCCGTCCCAAGCCCGACGAGAACAGCCGGGTGGGCTGGTTCTCTCCGGCGGACGCTGTGGCCGCCTCCAGTGAACCTTGGTTCCGGGAGCGGATCTACACGAAGCTGAACGATAAGCTGTCCCGTTTTTAAGCCGCTCCATCGGCGGATAAGTCAGCACATTTCCGCTCGAAACAACTCTCTGACACAGTGAATCGTGCGGAAACAGAAACCTTTTAGAGAAAACCCGCCTGTGCGGATATGCGTACCAAAGGAGGAGTGAACAGTGAAAGCATACGAGTACGTCAACATTCACATTGGGAAGTTTGTGGGCGCAGGATCGGAGGCGCACCGGGCCATTATCGACGAATACGCCGCAAGGGGCTATCGTTATGTCGGGTACATCCCCACAAATATCAACAATTACGGAAAGATAACGGACTTGGATCTTGTCTTTGAGCGGGACGCTTGACCTCTGGTTTGTGGGAGCCTCCATGCCAAAAAGGAGCAGGGCGGGGAGAAATCATTTCTCCCCGCCTCGTCATTTTACTTTTTCTACACGTTTTCTCCCGCGTTCAGCATAGTTTCCATGGAAATTCCATATCCTTTTGTTGCGTCGGAAAGCAGCACATGGGTCACAGCCCCCACCAGCTTTCCGTTTTGAAGAATGGGACTGCCGCTCATGCCTTGCACGATGCCGCCAGTGGCGGCGATCAGGTCCGGGTCTGTGACGGAGATCACCATTTCCCGACCGTCAGAGGCATTTGGGAGCCGTTTCAAAATTTCAACGGCATACTCCCGCACCTCGTCCCCGGACACATTGGCCCGGATCGTTGCCGGTCCCTCCACGGCATCGCCCACCGGCAGAGCCTCGCCCGCCACAAGGGTGCAGTCCGCCGGAAGTGTGCCGAAAATGCCGCAGTCGGTGTTGGCGCACAGAGGGCCAAGGTCGCCGGACAGGTCAAAATTGCCCCGCAGCTCCCCGGCGCTGCCGCTGCTCCCCTTCTTCACCGCCTTCACGGTGGAGGGCAGGATGGAGCCGCTACCGAAGGGCATCAGAGCCATGGTATCGCCGTCGGTGATCCCGTGTCCCAGCGCGCCGAAAGCGCCGGTCGCGGGATCGTAATAGGTCACGGTGCCGATGCCCGCCATGCTGTCCCGGATCCACGCGCCGATGCAGCAGATGCCCTGTTCATTCCGTTCCGGCTCCACAGAGAGGGTCAGCGGGCTGCCCTGCCGTTTGATCTCCAGCGCCGTGGCGTCCGTTCCGTTTTTTTGCAGCAGGGATTGGAACTGCTCCGTGGAGGTCACGGCCTCGCCGCCGCACTCCACGATCACGTCACCGGTTTTCAGGCCGCAGGTCCGGGCCGGAGTACCGCCCTCCGGCAGCTTTACCACCACCACGCCCCGGGCAAACAGCTTCACCCCTACGGTGTGTCCCACCGGCACCAGCCGTTTCCCCTCCGTTCCGGCGGCCAGGGCGGCGGTGGCGCACAGCGCCATGGCCAGTACCAGCGCCGCGCCGTAACGCAGTCCTTTTTGTATGGTTCCATGCAAGTCCATCACTCCTTTCGCGGCCGGTACGGCATTTTTTCAAAACAAATCGTTAATTTTTCGTCCTATATTCCTATTTGTATTGAAATTCTGTCGTGCCGCCGCAGATTTGTGCCGCATTTTCTGCGGACACGGTTATCTTGTCCGCTGCAGGCGCGGCAACTCCCGACAAAAAGCGGCAGCAGCGCCAGCCGGATCACGATGACGCTTTAAGCATAAGCGCAAAAAAGCAGACGCAGGAAATTCCTGCGTCTGCTGGTAGAAGCTTCAATTTAAAAATTCCACTCAATCCCGGCGATTGAAAATTTTGAAAATGTCATCGAAGGGATCTTCCTCCGGTTCAGCGGGCTTTTCCTCTGCCGGAGCAATGGGCTCAATGGGTGCAAAGGGTGCCTTGGGCTGCTCATCCTTCTCCTGACCCTCCAACTGGACGGGAGGCTTTGCAAATGTGCCGATCTTAGGCAGCTCGTCAGCTGGGTTCTTGTCAAAGCCGGTGGCGATAACGGTGACACGGATCTCGTCGTCCATAGTTTCGTCGAAGGTGGCGCCGAAGATGGTGAGGGCGTCGGGATGGACGGCCTGCTGCACCAGAGAGGCGGCCTGCTCCACTTCCTCCAGACCGATGTCCATAGAGCCGGTGACGTTGATGAGGACGCCCTTGGCCCCCTCGATAGAAGTCTCCAGCAGGGGGCTGGAAATGGCCATACGGGCGGCTTCCTCGGCCTTGCCCTTGCCGGCAGCCCGGCCCACGCCCATGTGAGCCATACCTGCGTTCTTCATAATGGCCGTCACATCGGCAAAGTCCAGATTGATGAAGCCGGTGTCGCGGATCAGGTCGGAAATGGACTGCACTGCCTGACGCAGCACATCGTCGGCGATCTCAAAGGCGTTGGCAAAGGTGATCTTCTGGTCCGTGGCGTGCTTCAGCCGCTCGTTGGGGATGATGACCAGAGAGTCCACCTTATCCTTCAGCTCGGCAATGCCGCTCTCCGCCTGCTGCATCCGGCGGCGGCCCTCAAAGCCAAAGGGCTTGGTGACCACGGCCACGGTGAGAATATCCATCTCCTTGGCGATCTCCGCCACAATGGGTGCGCCGCCGGTGCCGGTGCCGCCGCCCATGCCGGCGGTGATGAACACCATATCGGTGTCCTCCAGCGCCTTGGCGATCTGGTTCCGGCTCTCCTCAGCGGACTTGCGGCCCACCTCGGGGTCGGAGCCGGCGCCCTGACCGTGGGTCAGCTTTTCGCCGATCTGGATCTTATATGTAGCACTGGAAACATTCAGTGCCTGCTTATCTGTATTCACGGCCACGAACTCCACACCCTTGGTGCCGGAGCGGACCATGCGGTTGACCACGTTGTTGCCGCCGCCGCCAACGCCGATGACCTTGATGTTGACCACGGACTCGGGGCCGGTTTCCAATCCAAATGCCATAGCGGTGCCTCCTGCTGTCTTTTGTACGAAAGGGCGGCAAGCCGCCCTGTAAATCACAAGTTATAGTGTCCCAAGCATAGTGGGATATGATTATCTATTGTATGCTATTTTCCCGGTGAGGTCAAGGGTTGCCGGAGATTTGTTTCCGATTTTTTTCGGCGTCTCCCTCCCGGCTTCCTCTTATTTTCTGGTATCCTGATCAAATATGACCTGGCCGTCCTCCTGCCGCATATCAAAGGTGCCTGTCATATTATCCTGGATCTTGTCGCTGTTGATGGCCAGCTCCAGCACCCGCAGCTTGTAGGAAAAGTCCGCCTGATAGGGCATTTTCACCGTAAAGCGGTCCATATAGTCCATAGAAATATAGGACGCCTCTCCCAGATGGATGGCATCCACCTTTGCCAGATCCCCCGTTTCATCCAGCACAGCCAGCAATTCCAGCAGGCTTTCCCGCCGGGTCTCATAGGCCGTATCCACAGCGATCTGGGTCCCTACGGAGGGGGCCAGCAGCTCACAGCCGTCAACGGTGGGGTATCCCGCGGCGGTATCCGTCTGCTCCACGATCTTTCCGGCAGGACTCATCAGCCACACTGTCCCGTCCTGTGTCCAGGCCAGAGGATCGCCGCACTCCTGCACCTGGATCAGCAGGGTGTCCGGCAGCTTCCGCTGAATACGGGTGTTTTCGATCTCGATATACGGCAGGGCCTCGGCGATGTTCCGGATCACCTGATACTTGTTCAGCAAAAAGAGGTTGTCACCGTCCTCCACGCCGCTGGCCTGACGGATCTCCGCCTCCGTATAGCGCTTCTCCCCGGTGATGACCACCGTATCCACCCGGAAAAACAGGGTGATGGCCGCCACCAGACAGCCGCAGATCAGGAATACGGACAGCAGCTTATAGAGGAAGCCGCTGCCTCCCCTTCTGCGCCGCCGCGCCGATCCTCTCCGTCTTGCCATGATGGTTCTCCTTTACAGTCTGTCTCTCAGGGGGAGGCCGTCTCCTCCACCCGCCGTATATCCGCGCCCAGCGCCGCCAGATCATCCTCGATGCTCTGATAGCCCCGGTCGATATGGGTAATGTCCGAAATGGAGGTCTCTCCCTCCGCTGCCAGAGCCGCTGCGCACAGTGCCGCGCCGCCACGCAGATCCGTACACCGCACGGCGGCTCCGTGGAGCCGCTCCACGCCCAGCACCACCGCCGTCCGTCCGGAGACCCGGATGTCTGCTCCCATGCGGGCCAGCTCATCCACATGGCGGTAGCGGCTGCTGAACAGATTTTCCTCGAATACCGCCGCCCCCCGGCACCGCAGCAGCGCCGCCATCAAAATGGCCTGCGCGTCGGTGGGAAAGCCGGGATAGGGGGCCGTGCGGATGGGCCGGGGCGCCGTCAATCGTCCGGTACGGCGGCACACGATCCCGGCGCTGCCGCCGGTCACGTCGCACCCCGCCTCCCGGAGCACCGCCGTCACAGCGGAGAGGTGCTCCTCCCGTGCGTCCCGGAGAAAGACCTCGCCCCCGGCGGAGGCCGCCCCGCACAGGTAAGTGGCCGCCGCGATGCGGTCCGGCAGAATGGTGTAAGTACCGCCGTGGAGAGGCCGTCCGCCCCGGATCACCACCGTGGATGTGCCCGCGCCGGTGATCTCCGCGCCGCAGGTATTCAAAAAGCCTTGCAGGTCTTCAATTTCCGGTTCTCTGGCGGCGTTGGAAAGCACCGTGACGCCCTCCGCGCCGCAGGCCGCCAGCATCAGATTTTCCGTGGCCCCCACAGAGGGGAACCCCAGCACGATCTCCCGCCCCGTCAGCTTCGCCGCCTTGCAGTGCAGGGTGCCGCCGGTATCGTCGATCTCCGCCCCAAGTGCCCGGAGGCCGGAGAGGTGCAGGTCGATGGGCCGGGGACCTAATTCGCAGCCGCCGGGGCTGGTGAGGCTTGCCTCCCCGCACCGGGCCAGGATCGCCCCCAGAAAGATCACGGAGGACCGCATCTCCCGCATCAGCGCGTCGGGAACATCGCAGCCGGTCATCCCGGCGGTGTCCACCTCCAACACATCCCCCCGCCACCCGGCCTTGCAGCCCAAGGCTTGCAGGATACGGATGGATGCCTCCACATCCCGCAGACGGGGACAGCGGCGCAGCTCCATGCTTCCGCCGGTGAGAATGGTGGCTGCCAGAATGGGCAGCACGCTGTTTTTCGCTCCCTGTATGGTAACTTCCCCTTGGAGGCGATTCCCGCCCCGGATCAGCAGTCGGCTCATATTATTGGTCCCTCCCGATGAAAATGGTATCACGGGCCATTCTATGGGGAGAGAGCAACTTCGGTTCCTGCCGCCGCTTTATCAAAAGGGCTAAACGCCCGCCGTTTTCTTGGATATAGGGCGCTTTCGCCGTCTGTTTTTCGGTTTCTTTGATACTTTATCACGGCGATGGGCCGGTGTAAAGTCCGAAACAGTAAATTTACAGCAACTCCTGAACGGTTTCGTAAATTCGCTGGGCCGCATCCCGGATGCCCAATTCCGCCATGGCCGACGCCATGGCTTCCCGCCGGACATCATCATGCAAAATGCCTGCCGCCGTCTGAAACAGCGCCTGCCCGGAGGAATCCTGCTCCAGCAAAACCTCCACGCCGCCGTGGGTCTCCAGCGCGCGGGCGTTTTTCTCCTGGTGGTTGTTGGTCACATAGGGGGATGGCACCATGATGGCCGGCACGCCCAGCGCCGTCAGCTCACTGACGGTGGAGGCTCCCGCCCGGCAGATCACCAGATCCGCCGCCCGCATCACCGGGGCCATGTCATAGATGTATTCCCGGACCTGCAGGGAGGGGTGGTCCTTCAGGTCCACGCCCTTCTCCGCCAATGCCTTCAGCACGGCAGCATATCCGCTCTTGCCCGCGCCGTGGATATGATGGAACGGCTCCTTCCCCGCCTCCAAAGCCAGCATATCCGCCATTTGTGCGTTCATACCGGAAGCACCCAGAGACCCCCAGAAGGAGACGATCAGCGGCCGTCCGTCATTGACGCCCAGCTTTTCCTTGGCCGCCTCCTTGGTCAGGGTGAAGAAGTCCTCCCGGACCGGGGTGCCGGTGACGGCCACCTTCTCCGGGTGCTTGTAGTGCTGGCGGCAGGATTCAAAGCCTACCATGATCCGCCCGGCGTAAGGCTCCAGCAGCTCCGTGGTCAGTCCCGGCACGGCGTTGGACTCATGGACCGCCGTGGGGATGCCCATTTTGGCGGCGGCCTTCACGGTGGGATAGCTGGCGTAGCCGCCGGTGCCGATCACCGCGTCAGGTCGAAACTCCTTCAAAATAGCCCGGGCCTCTGCCGGGGAGCGGACCATATTGTAGAGGGACACCAGATTGTGCTTGATCTCCGCCAGCTTGAGGGAGCGGTGAAAGCTGGAGATGTGAACGGTACGGAATTCGTATCCCGCCTTGGGGATCAGGTCCTTTTCCAAGCCACGCTCCGCCCCCACGAACAGTATTTTGATCTGCGGGTTCTTCTCCGCCATCAGCTGCGCCACGGCAATAGCCGGGTTCACATGGCCCGCCGTGCCGCCGCAGGTGAAGATCACCCGGTCAATGCGCTTTTCCACCAGCAGCGCCCCTTTCCAAAAAGATGTCAAAACAGGCCGAAAAGGCAGGTGTTTACCCTGCCTAAGGCTATCAAGAAAACGGTAAGGAAGGATGTGCGCGGGAAACCCAAGAAGGGTGTCCTGCGCCATTAAAATCCAACATTTTCAGAACTAACAGTTCTGAAAATGTGTCAGCGGGGCGAAAAATCTTTTCGACACGCTGAGGCAGGTGTTTACCCTGCCTTTGTTGGCTTCATTTGCCTGGATACGCTCAGGATCACGCCCATCTCCGCCAGCTGGATAAGCAGGGCGGTGCCGCCGTAGCTGAAAAACGGCAGGGAGATGCCGGTGGTGGGGAGCAGTCCCGTCACCACGCTGATGTTCAAAAACACCTGCACGGCCAGCTGCGTGGTAAAGCCCACCGCCAACAGCGTGCCGAACCGGTCACGGGTGTGGAGGGCGATCCAGTAGCCCCGGAGGATCAGCGCCGCGAACAGCAGCATGATGATCCCCGCGCCCACCAGTCCCAATTCCTCGCAGACGATAGAGAAAATGAAATCGTTGTGCTCCTCCGGCAGAAACAGGAATTTTTGTCGGCTCTTGCCAAGGCCCAGTCCCCACAACCCGCCGGAGCCGATGGTAATCAAGCTCTGAGAAAGCTGATAGCCCTTATCCGCGGCATCTGCCCAAGGGTCCAGCCAGTATATAACGCGGGATTTGTTATAGCCGATGACAAATAAAGCCACATACACCATGCCAACCGCCGCGCCAGCGGCAGTGCCTACCCAGACCCAGTTGATACCGCCTACCAGCATCATAGCCGCACCGGCGCCCAAAATCAGGATTGCGCCGGAGAGGTGGGGCTCAACAGCCACCAGGCCTGCCACTACCACCAGAATAAAGGCATAGGGTAGCACGCCGTAGCGGAAGCTGCGCATTTTGTCCTTTTTTCGGGAAATGCTGTCGGCAAAGTAGGTAATGATTGCCACCTTGGCGATCTCCGAGGGCTGGAACTGCACGCCGATCTTCAACCACCGGGTAGCGCCCTTGGCCGTCACCGCGATGGGGTTGTGGGGGATGATGACCAGAATCAGAAAAATCACGGACACATAGATCAAGGCTCTGCCCGCGCCGCGAAGCCGCTGATAGTTGAATTTACTGACCAGCAGCATCACCGCCGTACCCAGCACGGCGAAAACGCCCTGCTTTTCAAAGTAATACAGCGGGTTGTGGCGGGAGGGTGCTTTCTCATAATAGGCGGAGGGAAAGCTGGCGGACAGGAGGATCACCAGACCGATGGCCGTCAGCAGCATGACCAGCAGACAGAAGGTCAGGTCGATGGGACCTTTGGCCAGTTCCCGGCTCTCTTCCATTTTTTCCCGGCGGCGCTGCTTGCGCTCCTGAAGGGCCAGCTTCTCCTGATGGGTCAGGGGACGGCGGCGAGGCCGTGTCTGGGTCATGGATGTTTCCTCCTCTCCGAATCAAGTCAAGGTCTTACCGGTTTACAGATAGCGGCCCCGGATGCCGTAATACGCCAGCAGGCAGAACACTGCCGTAATGGACACAAAAACCGTTACGATCTTCACCTCGCTCCAGCCGCACCGCTCCAAATGGTGATGCAGAGGGGCCATTTTGAAAAACCGCTTGCCATGAGTGGCCTTGAAGTATCCAACCTGTATAATATCGGATAAAGTTTCCAGAATGTAGATGATCCCCACCGGAATCAGCACCAGCGGCATATCAAAGGCAAAGGCAAGCGCCGCCACCGCGCCGCCTAAAAACAGGCTGCCGGTATCACCCATGAAGCACTTGGCGGGATGGCGGTTATACAGGGCGTAAAAGCCCACCAGACTGCCGCACAGGGCGGAGGAAAAGATCCCCAGCGTGGTGAATTTCCAGATCATAGCGGCGCCCATGAAGAACGCCATGACCACAGCGGTGACGCTGGAGGCCAGACCGTCGATGCCATCGGTGAGGTTCACGGAGTTGACGCAGCCCACGATGACGAAGGCGGCGAAGATCAGATACACGATCCAGTTCACTGTCAGCGTCACGTTGACAAAGGGGATATAGAGATCGTTGGTCAGAAGGCCCTCATACCGCATCAGGCACAGGAACACCACCGCCGCCAGAAGCTGTAAGACAAATTTCTGCTTGGCGGTCAGGCCCTCGTTCTGGTGCTGGCGGACCTTGCGGTAGTCATCCACAAAACCGATGAGCCCGAAGATCAGGGCGAACAGGTACACATACAGATGGGCGAAGTCCCCCGCCAGCATCTGCTGCCAGCCGCAGGCAAAGGTCACGATGCCGCTGCCCAGAATAAAGGCGATGCCGCCCATGGTGGGGGTGCCCGCCTTGGAATTGTGCCAGGTGGGGCCGTCCTGCCGGATCTCCTGTCCGGCCTTCAGCTTCCGCAGCTCCGCCAGTACGAATTTGCCCAGAATCATGGTCAGCACACAGCCGGCCAGTAACGCCACATAGATACTCATGCTTTCTCCTTATCCCGGTCCTGACAGCTTTCCCCGTCAGGGCCTTTCTCTTGCTGACCGGCCGGTACACATCCGGCCGGTGTTTTCGCCGCTGCGCGGCTGTATTTATGAAACGGGAATACCTAAAGTCTGCCGGACCTCAGCGTCCGCTGTTCAGGTGCTCCGCCACGATCTCCCGCTCATCCATGTGGAACTTCTGGTGGTTCACTTCCTGATAGGTCTCGTGGCCCTTGCCGCACAGAACGATCACATCGTCCTTCTGGGCGTGGTCCATGGCCCAGTGGATGGCCTCCACCCGGTCCTCCACCACTTCGTAAGGGGTGTTGCTGCCGTCAAAGCCCGGCAGAATGTCCCGGATGATGGCCGCAGGTTCTTCGGTCCGGGGATTGTCGGTAGTGACAACGGCAAAATCGGACCAGTCCGCCGCCGCCTTGCCCATGCGGGGGCGCTTGGTCTTGTCACGGTCGCCGCCGCAGCCGAACACCGCCACGGTGCGGCCCTTGGCAAATTCCTTCACCGTTTGCAGCACGTTCACCATGCTGTCCGGCGTGTGGGCGTAGTCAATGAGGATGGTATAGTCCTTGCCGGGGGTGGGGACTACCTCCACCCGGCCCTGCACATGGGGGACCTTGGCCAGAACAGCAGCGCTGTCCTTCAGGGAAATGCCCAGCGCCAGTGCGGCCCCCAGCACATCCAACGTATTATACACCATAAAGCCGCCGGGGATATTCACCCGGATGGGTACCCGCTCGGTTTTTGTCACCGCGTCAAAGGCGATGCCGTCAGCAGACAGCACCACGTTTTCCGCCCGGAGGTCCGCCTCGGACTTGACGCCGTAGGTGCGCACCTGACAGGTGGCATCCTTCAGCAGCCGGGGCGTCCACGGATCGTCACCGTTCACCACGCCGACGCCGCAGTTCCGGAACAAAATGGCCTTGGCATCGCAGTAGTTTTCCATCGTTACATGGAAATCCAGATGGTCCTGGGTCAGATTGGTGAAGATACCCACCTCGTAGTGAACGCCGTAGACCCGGTCCAGACACAGGGCGTGGGATGAGGTCTCCATCACCGCATAGGCGCACCCGGCGTCCGCCATCTCCCGGAAGAGCCGCTGGACCTCAAAGGATTCCGGCGTGGTGCGGTCCGTAGGGATGACCTCCTGCCCGATCATGTTCTGATTGGTACCGATAAGGCCCACCTTGGCCTCCCGTGCCTGCTCTAAAATAGCCTTCAGCAAATAGGTGGTGGTGGTCTTGCCGCAGGTGCCGGTGACGGCGATCATGGTCATCTCCTCGGCGGGATGGCCGAACCAGTTGGCCCCGATCACCGCCAGCGCGCGGCGGGAATCCGCCGTCCGGATATAAGGGCCATCCCCCTCCGGCAAATTCTGGCACAACACCGCCGCCGCGCCCTTTTCCAGCGCCGTGGCGATATACTTGTGGCCGTCTGTGGCGTAGCCGGTCATGGCTACGAACAGGTCTCCGGGCTGGGTGGCCCGGGAATCATAGCTGACGCCGGTGATCTCCATTTCCAGATCCACCGCGCAGGACGCGACAGGGACGCCGTTGAGCAGTTCCCGCAGTTTCATATCGTATTCCTCCATTTGATCGGTATTGTTTCACGAAAGTCCACCGCCCCCCTCACAGGGCAGTCGGCGGCTGTATACAAAGCACTCCTTGGCTATTGTAGCAGGTTTTTCCGGAAAGCATACCGAAAATGGTGTCATAAACCTGGCAAAAAGTGCGGTAAGCGGAGGTCAGTCCGTGGTTTTCGCACCGAAGCGCACCGTGACCACGCTGCCGGCAGCCAGTTCCGTCCCCGCCTCCGCGCTCTGGGAAATGGCGGTGACGCTGCCGGTGCTGCCGCCGGTGCTGGTGGCGCCGGTGACCTTCATAATGAGGCCCGCGTTGGTCAGGGCCTTGTTGGCCTCCGCCGGGGTCTTGCCTACCACGTTGGGGACGGTGCTGGGGGCATTGGGCTTCTCCACGCCCAGATAGAGCACGATGGAAGCATTATTGGGCACGATGGCGCCGCCCGCCGGGGTCTGGTCCGTCACGGTATCGCCACTTCCCACGGTGGTACAGGCAAAGCCCGCCGCCTTCAAAGCTGCCTTCGCGTCCGCTGCACTCTTGCCCACCACATAGGGCACGGCGGCATCGGCGCTCGCCAGCTCCGAGGCGCTGTAATTCGGTTCAATACCCAGTGCGGGCAGGATCTCGCCCATGATCTGACCGGCCACGGGAGCCACCATGGTACCGCCGTACACGGCGGTGCCGGTATCACGGCGAGGGGTGTCCATAGTCAGGAGCATGATGTACTTGGGATCGTCCGCCGGGGCGAAGCACATGAAGGACACCACCACGTCGCCCTTGGGGTTGTCGTTGGTCTTGGTACCGGTCTTATCGGCGGTACCGGTCTTGCCGCCGATGCGGTAGCCCGCCACCCGGCCATTTTTGCCGCTGCCGGAGGAGACCACATATTCCAGCGCCTCCCGGACAATGGCGGAGGTCTCCTCGCTGATGACCTGCCGCACCGGAGTAGAGTCATGCTGGGACAGAACGTTGCCGTCCTCGTCCAGCACCTGCTCCACAATGTAGGGCTGATAGAGATAGCCGCCGTTGACGCAGGCCGCCTGAGCCCGGATCAGCTCGATGGGCGTCACGTTGAAGGTCTGGCCGAAAGAGTAGGATGCCAGAGACACCACCTGAGAGTTGAAGCTCTTTTCATCCTGAAAAATGCCCTTCACCTCACCGATCATGTCGATGCCGGTCTTATCCATCAGGCCGAAGGATTTCAGATACTTGTAGTAGGTCTCCGTTCCCACGGACAGACCCATGCTGATAAAGGCAGGGTTGCAGGAATGGCCCACCGCCTCGATGAGGGTCTGCTGACCGTGGCCGCTGTGGTTGGAACACCAGATGGCCTTGTTCCAGCCCTGCACACGGGTGGAGCCGGAACAGTAGAAGGTGGAGTTTTTCGTCACCTTGCCCTCCTCCAGCGCCGCCGCCAGCGTAATGGGCTTGTAGGTGGAACCCGGCTCGTAGGTGGAGTCGATGCACTTGTTGCGCCACTGGGACTGAACGGCGCTGTTGATGGCCGCAGACCGGGCCTCGGCATACGCCTCCTCCGATTCATAGGTGGAGCGCTTTGCGTCGATCTTGGCAAGCTCCGTATCCAGCTTGGTCTTCAGGGCATCGTCAAAAATCGTGCCGTAGTCATTCAGATCGTAGTTGGGATAGGACGCCATGGCCACGATAGCTCCGGAGTTCACATCCATAACGATGCCGGTGCCGCCGTTTTTGGCGCCGTATTTTTTCAGCATACTCTCCAATCCGTTTTCCAGACTCATCTGGACGTTGGCATCCAGCGTCAGCACCAGACTGTGCCCGTTTTCCGCATCGAAGATCTGCTCGTAGTTGTACATCAGTTCCGTGCCGGCGGCGTTTCGGGCACTGATGGTATACCCGGCAGTACCGGTAAGGGTATCGTCGTACTTGGCCTCCAGACCCACACTGCCCACGCCGTCGGAGTTTACAAAGCCCAGAACGCCGGAAGCCAGAGATCCGTACAGGTAGTACCGCTTGGAGGATGGCTGGAGCCAGACGCCTTGAAGCTTTACCCGATCCGATTCCGGCACCTCATTGCCGTCAGGGTCGATCTCGCCGTTGATGAAACGGCGAACTTCGTCGGAAACCGTCTGATCCGCCCGCTTCTTGATGTTCCAATAGTCATAGTTGGTCTTGGTCATCCGGGTTTCCAGAGTCTCCTGTTCCACGCCCAGAATGCGGCTGAGGCCCTTGGCGATGTAGGCCTGATCCCGCAGAATAGGGGCTGTGTAAGTCTCTCCCTTATCCGCCGCCTTCTTGGCGGCCTTCTCCTGCTTTTCCTTTTGGCTCTCCACAAACTCCGCGATCCGCATTGGAGAGATGTTTACGTCCTCCGCCGTGGCGGAGATGGCCAGCGTGTTGAGGTTTCGGTCATAAACGGTGCCTCGGGAGGCGTTGACCACGGCGCTGCGGGTCTGCTGCTCGATGGCTTTTTCCTGCAATACGCTGTGCTGACGGATCTGGATGTCATAGAGCTTCCAGAACAGCACTGCAAAGGTCACGATGCCCAACAGCAGCATGACCAGCACCGTCCGGCTGCGGATGACCTGATTGGCCCGCCGGGCCGCGTCGCTTTTTCTCCGGGGATTGGATGCCATAGAGTTCTCCTTTCAGGGGCAATTCAGCAAAGAAGGGGAGTAAGAAGACGCCGGCTTCTCACTCCCCGCTGTGTCACAACATACTTATTTCAGGTTCAGTCGAAATATTCCACCACGGCGTAGACTCCATGATGCAAGGAGCTTAAGATCCGGCTGAAAACGCTGGGGGTCTCCGTCCGGTAGACCACGGCGCTGTCCTCGCTGTCCAGATCCAGATAGGTGATCTGGCTGCTGGTGGGCTTGGCCATTCCGGCAGCAGCCGCCACCTCCTTGACGGTGGCCATATCAAACATCTGCTCGTGCTGGGCCGTCAGGCTGACATTTTCCGCCTGCAAGACCGTCAGTTCGCTTTTCAGAGCCACGGTGTCGGCGGCCAAGGTGGTCAGCTGCACATAGCTCAGCAGCAGCATCACCGCGGCCACGGCCACAGCCGTTACCCCCAACACAGATAGCACGGGGATCGCCTGGCGCTCCCGCACCAAAACCTGTTCCTTATGATAAACCTTCGGGGCCGCCTGTGTCCGCTCGTGGCGAGGGACCTCGCCGGCATGTTCCAATTCCCGTTCCCGGACCGCCCAGTCCAGATCCCGGGCCAGACTCCCGTTTGTGCTGAATTCCCGATGCGCATAACGGTATTCTCTGGCCGCTGACGCCATTGCAGAGTCCCTCCCTTCCACAAAATCAACACACAATAAAGGGCTTGTCCCTTTTTAAAAGTCAAATATCAAATGGGTCACATTTTTCTACCACCCGCAGCTTGGCGCTGCGGGCCCGGCTGTTTTCTTCCAGCTCCGCCGCTCCCGAAACGATGGGCTTCCGGGTCACCAGCCGCACTCTGGGCTTTTTCCCGCACACGCACACCGGAAATTCCGGCGGACAGGTGCAGCCTTTGGCGGCATCCTGAAAGGCCCGCTTCACAATGCGGTCCTCCAGAGAATGGAAGGTGATGACGGCCAGCCGGCCGCCGGGGTTCAGGTGGTCGATGGCTCCGCTGAGCATGGGCGGCAGGGCGTCCAGCTCGCCGTTGACGGCAATGCGGATGGCCTGAAAGCTCCGCTTGGCCGGGTGCTGTTTCTCCCGGAGCGCGGCGGCAGGCATGGCGGAGCGGATCAGCTCCGCCAGTTCCAATGTAGTTTGTACCGGCGCGGTCTCCCGGGCCTGTACGATTCTTTTCGCAATGGCGGGGGCGTAGCGCTCCTCGCCGTACTCAAACAAAATGCGGCGCAGCTCCTCGTAGCTCCATGTGTTCACTACATCATAAGCGGTAAGGGGCGCGGTGGCGTCCATCCGCATGTCCAGCGGTGCGTCATGCATATAGGAAAATCCACGGGACGCGTCATCCAGCTGAGGAGAGGATACTCCCAGATCAAATAACATACCGTCCACGCCGGGAATGTCCAACTCCGCCAAAATCTCGCTGACCCGGTCGAAATTGCTGTGGACCAGCGTCACCCGGTCCATCCAGGGGGCCAATCGCTCCTGAGCCGCGTCGATGGCGGCCTGGTCCCGGTCAATGCACACCAGCCGGCCGGTGGTGAGCCTTTGGGCGATCTCTCTTGAGTGCCCCGCACGGCCCAGTGTGCCGTCTACATAAATTCCCTCCGGCCGGATATGCAGCGCTTCGATGCACTCGGCCAGCAAAACGGGCTTGTGGGTAAATTCCATAGCTCAGCTCCGATTCCGACGGGCCCGCGCCAAGGCGTCCATGGCGGCGGCCATATCGTCCTCTTCCAGCATCTGGCGTTCCCGCTCCGTCCAGGTGGCGGAATCCCAAATCTCGGCAAAGGCGTTCATGCCAACGATTGTGGCAGTTTTTTTCAGGTTTGCGTAGTTCCGCAGGGCGGCGGGGATCAGAACCCGGCCCTGACCGTCAGGCTCGCACTCCACAGCGTTGGCATACAGCAGCGTCAGCGCCCGGGCCTCGGTGTAGGGCAGCTCGTCCATATCCTCGGACATCTGGTTCCACTTGGCCTCGGGGTAAATGGTCAGGCAGTGCTGGGCGCCGATGGTGATATAAAACCGGTCTCCCAGTGCTTCCCGCATATTGGAGGGGATCACCAGCCGGCCCTTGGAGTCAATGGTGTTATTGGACTTGCCCATGAGTCTGGCCATAGCGGTGCCCTCCTTCCCTACTTTTTGGGTTTTCGTGGTCCAATGTGGCACTGTTATCCACATCTTCCCCACTTTTCCCCACCACACACCCTGAGTATAAGCGATTTCAAGGGGGATTGCAAGTATTTTTTTCCGACGCAAACCCTTGAAAACAGGCCACTTTTTGCCAAAAGTCAGGAATAATTCACCGTTTTCAAACAATTGTTCCATCGTTGCCGATTGGTTTACGTAAAATCAAAAAGAATGACAACACAATATCTTGTGTTGTCATTCTTTTTTAGAACGCAAGTTGCGCTAAATATAGAGTTTTCAGAAAAAGTTGCAGGTCTTTTTTCGTCATTTTTAACGAATTTTCCCGCAAATCCCCTTTTTTACGGCACACAGTCTCCGTTATGGTCAACCATCTTTTCCACACCGACTATACTTGTTCCTATGTGTTTCGTCCGCTTACATTGCGGCGGACAGCACGTCAATTCTCTGCCTCTTCCGCAGTCTTTCTTTCTGCCTCCAGCTTTTCCCGCTGTTCCTGAAGCTTGGCGGCGGAAGCGGCCCGGAATGCGGACCGGGACTGCTTCACCTCGGTCAGCGCGGCCTGTACAGCCTCCTCCGTCCGGGCCAAAGCGTCCTCTGCGTACTCATTTGCCACCTGACAGAGCTGGCGGGAGCGATCCTCCGCGTCGGCAATGATCTTCCGGGCCTTCTCCTTGGCGGCATAGAGCACCTCGCTGTCAGAGACCTTGCTCTTGGCCTCCAGATCCGCCTGACGCATCATCCGCTCCACGTCCCGCTTGGCCTCGTCCACAAATTTTTCCCGGGCGGCCAGCAGCTCCTGAGCCCGTTTCAGCTCCACAGGAAGCTGGTTCCGCAGCTCGTCCAGCAGATCCAGCACCTCGTCCCGGTCCACCATGCTGAGGTTGGGCTTCAGGGCGGGGGACTTGGCGTCCTCGACCCGTTCATACAGCATATCAATTAAACGGTTTACATCGTTTTCAGCCATAACGCATTCTCCTTATCGTTGTTCCGTCCAGTCCCGGATCAGGGGCAGGATCGCCTTGGGCAGGTACTTATCAAGGGGCTGATGATAATGGATCATCTCCCTTGCCACGGTGGAGCTCAAATAGATGTACGCCGGGTCCGCAGGCAGCAGCAGCGTTTCCAGCCCCGGATGCAGGCCCCGGTTCACCATGGCCTGCTGATACTCCGTGTCGAAATCGCTCTGGGTCCGGATGCCCCGGACAATGGCGGTAGCCTTCCGCTCCGCGGCGAAATCGGCCAGCAGGCCGCCGTACAGCTCCGCCGTTACGTTGGGCAGCTCTAAAACCGCCGCCTCCACAAGCTTCAGTTTTTGCTCCGGGGTGAACATCTGGCCCCGCTTTTCTGCATTGGGGCTGACGCAGACATACACCTGATCGAAGCAGGCCGCCGTACGGCGAATAATATCCATGTGTCCCAGCGTGATGGGGTCAAAGCTGCCGGAACAGACTGCGATCCTCATACCTGCGCCCCCTCGTCTCCGTCCCGGTGGTAGATGGTGACGGCGATTTTGCCGTACCGGTAGGTCCGGCCCATGCGGTAGGGTGCGGACAGGGCCGGCAGGACCTTGTCCACCGGATGCTCCGCGATCATCATGCCGTGAACGTTCAGCAGGTCATGGCGGGCAATATGGGCGATGGCCGTCTCCAGCAGTTCCGTCTCATAGGGCGGGTCCAGAAAGATCAGGTCATATTTTTCCCGGGCGGCCTTGAGAAATTCCATGGAATCCCCGGCCACCACCCGGCTCCGGTCCGTCAGATCGCAGAGCTTCAGGTTTTCGCGGG
>ENA-OZGC01000898-OZGC01000898.1-human-gut-metagenome-genome-assembly--contig:-NODE-898-length-19443-cov-10.144832_pt1 | contig 19443 bp, 15 predicted proteins | sample MGYA00245109_ERZ653643 | MGnify/ENA primary metagenome ERZ653643 (study PRJEB26926, sample SAMN06165107) | human gut metagenome | biome: ENVO:00009003; feature: ENVO:2100002; material: ENVO:00002003... | reverse complement strand
TGTTGCTCAGGAACTTATAAATAAAGTTAAATTATAGTGTTGCGGAATTAAGGTTGATTATTTCTTCTCACTCAGCAACGCTGGCAAAGAGTTGCGTCGTGAGTGGATAACCGTGACACACCGCCTCGACCTCAACATGTCAAAGGCCACAACGATAACCGTAAACAACTGTTGGAACGAGATGCCGCACGACTCCTATCTATATACATCGGCTTATACCGACTGCATCAACCGCCATCCGCGCCACTCGGTAGGACGCTCGGCTTATTGTCGCACGGTGCGACTGATAGTGCGTGCGCCTCAGTTGCGACTGGGCGAAAGACTTGCCATAGTGGGCGAACATGCCTCGATGGGCGAGTGGAACACCGACCATGCCCTGCCGATGCACGAGCATAACTACAACGAATGGCAGATTGACCTCAACGCCAACGCCCTCGGTGTGCCGCAGCCAGCCAAGAAAGGCGCTGAGGCTGTGCCAATGAAGGGATTGGAATACAAGTTTATAGCTGTCAACACCGACGGAAAGGTAATGTGGGAGACGTGCAGCAACCGCATGCTGAAACTGAGCCCGATGGATACGGGCGAAGTGTGTGTAATAGAAGAAGACCAGTCGTTCTTTGCCATGTGCAACCGACGTCTGGCTGGAACCCTCGTGCCGCTGTTCTCACTGCGCACCGAAGGCAGCTTCGGCATAGGCGACTTCGGCGACCTTGCTGCAATGACCGACCTCGTGGCTGATACCGGACAGCGAGTGCTACAATTGCTGCCCATCAACGATACAACCACGTCGCGCCATTGGACCGACTCCTATCCATATTCGTGCATAAGCATATTTGCACTCCATCCGATATATGTCGACCTCCGTCAGTTGCCGCCATTGGCCGACGCACAGAAGCTGGCCGAGTTTGAGGCTCTTCGCGAGGAACTCAACGCCCTCCCGGCTGTCGACTACGAGCGTGTTATACATGCCAAGGAGCAGTATATGCACCTTATGTTTGAGCAGGAGAGCGAGCGCACCATGCGTTCGGCTGCGTTCAAGAAGTTCTTCCGCGACAACGAGCGCTGGCTTGTGCCATACGCCCAGTACAGTTATCTGCGCGATGCCTATGGCACGTCCGATTTCAACTCATGGCCCAGCCATCGTGAATGGACGGAAGCCGAGCGCGGACAACTGTCAAATCCGCGCACCAAGGCATACAAGAAACTCGCCTTCTTCTACTATCTGCAGTTCGTGCTCGACCAGCAGATGAGCGCCGCACACGAGCATGCCATGGCACGTGGCGTGATACTCAAGGGCGACATTCCTATCGGTGTAGACCGTACAGGATGCGACGTATGGTTCGAACCCCAATACTTCAACCTTGACGGACAGGCAGGTGCTCCGCCAGACGCATTCTCTGTCAAAGGACAGAACTGGGGATTCCCTACATACAACTGGGACCGTATGCTTGCTGACGGATGCCAGTGGTGGGTGCGTCGTTTCCGCAATATGGCTAAGTATTTCGACGCTTATCGCATCGACCACGTGCTGGGATTCTTCCGTATATGGGACATCCCCATCGATTGCGTTCACGCACTGCTCGGACAGTTCTCGCCGGCTCTGCCAATGACCAAGGCGGAGATAGGCAGCTACGGATTTGAGTTTGACGAGGAACGACATACACGTCCGTTCATCAACAAGTGGGTGCTGGAGCGCATCTTCGGCGAACGTGCCTTGGATGTAGCCGAAAAATATCTGCAGCCCATTGCCGAAGACGGCACCTTCAGCATGCGTCCCGAATACGACACGGAGCGTAAGGTGCAGGCTGCGTTTGCAGGAAAGGAGTCGGCTGCCGACACGGCATTGCGCGACGGATTGTACAAACTCATTGAGAATGTGCTGTTCGTACGCGACCGCAAGCGCAACTATCTCTATCATCCGCGCATCACGGCACAGCTCAACTTCGCCTTTGCTGCACTCAGCGACGACGACAAGCAACGCTTCAACCGACTCTATGACGACTTCTACTATCGTCGCCACAACATGTTCTGGTATCGTGAGGCTATGAAGAAACTGCCTCGACTGGTGCAGACTACACGCATGCTTGTGTGTGCCGAAGACCTCGGTATGGTGCCCGAGAGCGTAGACTGGGTCATGAAAGACCTGCGTATCCTCTCGCTCAACGTCCAGACTATGCCCAAGGAGTATGGCGTACGCTTTGCCGATTTGTCGAAATATCCCTATCGCTCGGTTTGCCTCTTCTCGTCGCACGACATGCCTACGCTCCGTCTGTGGTGGAACGAAGACTATGAGGTGGCGCAAGACTACTACGAGTCGGTACTTTATCATACAGGCACGGCACCTCATCCGTTGCCGGGATGGTTGGCTCGTGAGATTGTGGTGCGTCAGATGCAGACCACCTCGATGCTGTGTATAGTGCAGTTGCAAGACTGGCTTGCTACAGACGAGCGCATCCGTCAGGCCGATCCTACTGGTGAGCGTGTCAATGTGCCTGCCAATCCGTTCCATTACTGGCGTTATCGTATGCCAATGACCATCGAATCGTTGAAGGCTGACCGTGACTTCGTGAACAGTATCAAGGATATCGTTGACGAGACTGGAAGATATTAATAAACCAAATACAAATGCTTAAAAAATTTCTCTACACCGCTGCACTCGTTGCAGCATCAACATCAACAGCAATGGCCCAGCATGGGCTTAACTACTGGTTTGACACCCCGGCTACCATGCGTGGACAGGCCGTGTGGTATGGCGGTAATCCGCAAATGTGGAAGGGCGAAAACAAGCCTGAAAGAGCGGGCGATACAGTGAAGAATCCCGACCAGGAGTGGGAGTCGCAGTCGCTGCCTATAGGCAATGGCTCGATAGGTGCCAACATCATGGGTTCTGTTCCTGCTGAGCGTATCACTCTCAATGAGAAGACTCTCTGGCGTGGCGGACCTAACACCAGTAAGGGAGCACGCTACTACTGGGATGTCAACAAGCAGTCGGCTGGTGTCATCAAGGACATACGTCAGGCTTTTGTCGACAACGACTTGAAGAAGGCAGAAATGCTTACACGCAAGAACTTCAACAGTCCGGTGCCATACGAGGCAGATGCAGAGAATCCGTTCCGCTTTGGTAGCTTCACTACAGCAGGCGAACTTTATATAGAGACAGGTCTTAGCGAGGTTGGAATGACTGGCTATCGCCGCTCGCTTTCTATCGACTCAGCTTTGGCTGTAGTGTCGTTTGCCAAGGATGGCGTCGGCTACACACGCGAATACTTCGTCAGCTATCCTGCCAATGTCATGGCGGTACGCTTCAAGGCTTCGCGTAAGGGAATGCAGAATCTCGTGCTTTCGTATGCCAAGAACCCCGTTTCGGAGGGCAAGATGATAGCCGAAGGCAACGACGAACTCCTGTGGAACGCTCGTCTCGACAATAATAATATGCAGTATTGCATACGTATGAAGGCGGTGGCAAAGGGCGGTACGGTCGACAATCATAACGGCAAGATTACCGTTAAGGGTGCTGACGAGGTGGTGTTCATCATCACTGCCGATACTGACTACAAGCCCAACTACAATCCCAACTTCGACGATGCTAAGGCTTATGTAGGTGTCAATCCCGAGTCTACAACACGTCAGTGGGTTGACCAAGCTGTTGCCAAGGGCTATGAGACGCTGTTCAAGGAGCATTACAATGACTACGCCAGTCTGTTCAATCGCGTTAAGCTCAACATCAACAACGCAACAGCCAACGTCAAGGACATGCCTATCAACCAGCGACTCAGCAACTATCGTCGCGGTCAGAAGGACTTCTATCTCGAACAGCTCTACTATCAGTTTGGCCGCTATCTGCTCATCGCCTCGTCGCGTCCGGGCAATATGCCAGCCAACCTCCAGGGTGTATGGCACAACAACGTTGACGGACCTTGGCGTGTAGACTATCACACCAATATCAATGTGCAGATGAACTACTGGCCGGCATGCCAGACCAACCTCAGCGAGTGCGAACAGCCGTTGTTCGACTTCATCCGTACTCTCATCAAGCCGGGTGAGGTTACTGCCAAGGCATATTTCGGTACACGTGGATGGACAACATCTGTATCTGCCAATATCTTTGGATTCACTTCGCCCTTGGCGAGCGAGGATATGTCGTGGAACTTCTCGCCGTTTGCAGGTCCGTGGCTTGCCACACACATGTGGAACTATTATGACTACACCCGCGACCGCCGATTCCTTGCCAATGAGGCTTACGACATAATCAAGGGTAGTGCCGACTTTGCTGCCGACTATCTGTGGCATCGCAAGGATGGAGTATATACCGCAGCGCCTTCTACTTCGCCCGAACACGGACCGGTTGACGAGGGAGCTACGTTTGCACACGCTGTAGTGCGCGAGATTCTTATGGATGCTATTGAGGCGAGCAAGATTCTCGGTCGCGACGCTAAGGACCGTCGTGTATGGGAAGATGCACTGAAGCACATCGCTCCTTATAAGATAGGTCGTTACGGACAGCTTATGGAATGGTCGCGCGACATCGACGACCCGAAGGACGAGCATCGTCATGTCAATCATCTGTTCGGTTTGCATCCGGGTCACACCGTTTCGCCCGTCACTACTCCCGAACTTGCCAAGGCTTCGCGTGTAGTACTCGAGCATCGTGGCGACGGAGCTACAGGCTGGTCGATGGGATGGAAACTCAATCAGTGGGCACGTCTGCATGACGGCAACCACGCATACAAGCTCTATGGCAATCTGCTTAAGAATGGCACACTCGACAATCTGTGGGACACTCACGCTCCATTCCAGATTGACGGAAACTTCGGTGGAACGGCAGGTGTGACCGAAATGCTTATGCAGAGTCACATGGGATTCATACATCTGTTGCCTGCATTGCCCGATGCTTGGGCTGAAGGCAATGTTGAGGGACTGCGTGCTCGTGGCAATTTCACCGTTGGCATCGTATGGAATGGTGGCAAGCTTACTAAGGCTACCGTTTATTCAGGTGCTGGTGAGCCGTGCGAGGTTCGTTATGGCGACCAGACCGTACGCTTCAAGACCCAAAAGGGCAAGACATATACAGTTACAAGTGCAAATGGAAAATTGATTGTGAAGTAAAAATGTATAAATAAAAAACTGGCAAGTCGACCAATTGGTTGCTTGCCAGTTTTTTTGTATTTAGTAAATCTGTTGATTACTTGTTGTCCTCGATGAGGTTCTCGCCAGTCATATCGGCAGGCTGCTCCATTCCGAGAATGTGGAGAATAGAAGGAGCTACGTCAGCCAGACGACCGTCCTTAACTGTAGCTGAGTTGTTGTCAGTAACGTAGATGAACGGAACTGGGTTCAATGAATGGGCTGTGTTAGGAGTACCGTCATCGTTAAGAGCGTGGTCAGCATTGCCGTGGTCGGCGATGATGATAGTCTCGTAGTCGTTAGCCTTAGCAGTCTCAACAACCTCCTTAACGCAGTTGTCGATAGCGTGAACAGCCTTGGCGATAGCGTTGTAGATACCAGTGTGGCCTACCATGTCGCCATTGGCGAAGTTAACAACGATGAAGTCGTACTCCTGAGTCTGAATAGCACCAACGAGCTTGTCCTTAACCTCGTATGCGCTCATCTCCGGCTTCAAGTCGTATGTGGCAACCTTTGGTGAAGGAACAAGGATACGGTCCTCGCCCTCGTACGGAGTCTCACGACCACCGTTGAAGAAGAATGTTACGTGAGCATACTTCTCTGTCTCAGCAGTGTGGAGCTGACGCTTGCCGTTGGCAGCGAGGTATTCGCCGAGAGTGTTTGTTACGTTCTCCTTCGGGAAGAGGATGTGTACACCCTCAAACGAAGCGTCGTACGGAGTCATGCAGTAGTACTGCAGATCCTTGATAGTGTGCATGCCAGCCTCGGTGTAGTCCTTCTGTGTGAGCACCTCGGTAAGCTCCTTGGCACGGTCGTTACGATAGTTGATGAAGATGACAACGTCGCCCTCCTGGATTGTACCGTCAACGGTAGAGTTGTTGATAGGGAGGATGAACTCGTCGGTCACGCCCTCGTCGTAGCTTTCCTGCATAGCCTGAACCATATCAGCCGACTGCTTGCCCTTGCCCTCAACGAGCAGGTCGTAAGCTTCCTTAACGCGCTCCCAACGCTTGTCGCGGTCCATTGCATAGAAACGGCCTACGATGCTTGCGATGTGTGCACCATTGTCAGAGCAGCACTTCTGTACCTGCTCGATGAAGCCCTTGCCCGACTTCGGGTCGGTATCACGGCCGTCCATGAAGCAATGTACATATACGTCCTTCAGACCATACTCCTTGCCGATTTCGATGAACTTGAAGAGGTGGTCGAGTGAAGAGTGTACGCCGCCGGTAGAAGTAAGACCCATGAGGTGGAGCTTCTTGCCAGTCTTCTGAGCGTAGCTGTAAGCGTTAATGATTTCCTTGTTCTGGAGTATAGAACCGTCCTTGCATGCGCGGTTGATCTTTACGAGGTCCTGATAAACGATGCGACCAGCACCGATGTTGAGGTGGCCTACCTCCGAGTTACCCATCTGTCCTGCGGGCAGACCTACGTCTTCGCCGCAGGTGAGGAGCTGTGAGTGAGCACTAACAGCTGTGAGATAGTCGAGATAAGGAGTCGGTGTGTTGTAGATAACGTCTCCCTTGCCATGCTGGCCGATGCCCCATCCGTCGAGGATCATCAATAATGCTTTCTTTGCCATAATTATTATAAAATCTTATAAATGAATTGTTCTGTAATCTTCGGGTGTATTCAACGATTGTCAAGGAAAGCCAATCTCCTTGTCTACTCGTCAATATGCAAAATTACAATTTTCGCTTTAATTGGCAAAATAACGCAAAACAAGTTTAACAACAATTATATTGTAGTACTTTTACTCTGCATTTCTCGCCATTCGCGTGGCGACATGCCTGTGTTGTCGTTGAATATCTTGTACAGCTGGCTACGCGATGAGAAACCGCAATATACCGATATTGTGTCGTTGTTGTATTCGGGGTGTACCTGGATTAGCCGTTGTGCTTCGGCAAAGCGTATGCCCGACAGCCATACACGGAACGTTGAGCCGAGTTGTTGGTCGAAGTATTGGCTCAGTCGTATGCGCGATATACGTGTCTGTTGGGCCAGCTTGCTGATGTTGGCTGATGTGTCGCGAAATCCGCCGTCGGCTACCCATTGTGCCAGTATTTCGCTTATTTGTTCGGCTTGTTGTGCTGATACCGTTGTCGGGTCGTCGTTTATGATATTTGGGCTTATGTTGTCGGTTGCCGTGTTGTTGGCATCGTCTTCGTCCAGAACGTCTTTCACTGAAGCCATATTGAAGCCCAGCGCCACGAAACTTGAGACAAACAGAAATATTGCGAGCAATATGAGCGGACCTACAACAAACAATGCAGGTCGCCATGTTATGGCGAAAATCATCGATAGCGCCAACATACACAGCATTCTATAGCTTGACGAAACATAGCGGTCGTATGGAGAGATATCGCCGCCCGTCTCGTCGTTGATACGATGTGTGGTGCGTCTTAGTATAATGGTAGGCGAAACAATGAAATATATCATACTGATAGCGAATATACCGAACATTATGTGCCTGAAATAGCCAAGTGCCATGCTGCCAGTGACAATCCATCCCGTACCGAACACACCCACTATTGCAAGGCATGCCAGTAAGCCTATTATGACATAACGCCGTGTGGTTTTTCGTGAACTTTGTATCTGTATTATCGAGCACGCCAGAAAATAGCTGGCAATAGGATAGAAAAGCATGTTGAATACGGTGCCTACGTTGTTGTCGTTGGCTCGCAATTTGAATTTGATCTGTAGCGCGTAGTGTGTTATCAGTACTATCGCTGTCGCTATGAGCAACAGTCGCGACTTCTCATATTGTAGAGTTGTTGATGTCAGGTATAGTCGTGACACAATAAGCTGCAACATAATCATTGCGAATACAAGTAGGCAGGTGTACTGTAATGTAAATAGTGAATCCATAACTTAGTAAATAATTAAAAGCAGTATAGTAGTAAACATTCTCCGATTTTTGTAATTACAAAAATACCATTTATTTTTTATATAAACCTGCTTCTTGTCGATTTTTATTTGTTTTTTTATTGGATGTGTCGTGTATACATAAAAGATGAGGATGTTCAAAACATTATGGTTTTGACATCCTCACACTTCATTTTCAACCTTTATATATTTTGTTGTTGAGCTGTGTATGATGGTGTTCTGTTAGCGACGGCTTCCGAATGAGCCGTGGCTTCCGCCGCCATTGCTGTTTCTGCTTCCGCCGTTTGAGCGCGTGCCGCCACTGAACGATGAGCCTCCATTGCTGCGTGAGCTACCGAACGAGCTGCGTGAGCCGAACGACGACGTGTTGTTGCGGCTGCTGTTGCCGAACGACGGTCTTGACTGATTGGAAGTGTTGGGGCGTGTGAACGTGTTGCGCGGTGTGCCGTATACGTCATCACCTCCACGTCGCGATCCAAACTGTCCACGATTCGTATTATTGTCGGTCAACGAGCGTTTTACAGTAGTGCGTGTGCTGCTGCCACGGCTGCCGAACGAGCCTTGCTGACGGTTGCTCTGGCTTCCGAATGAGTTTTGCGGACGACCTGAGATATATTGCGGTTCGCGTGAGCCGAACGACTGTCTGTTGCCGCGTCCGTAGTCGCCGCGGTCGAATCCGTCGCGCATTCCGAAGTGGTTGTCACCACGACGCGGACCATAGCTACGGCCGTGATACCATGAGCGTCCGCGGTTCGTGTGCCATGAGTGGCCGCCGCAATAGCTGATGTACACTGTCGGGCGGTCAAAGTAGAAGTAGTCGCGGTGCGGGTAGCGGGCGTATATGCCGAAGTGCCAGTAGCCTGCGTTGAAGTAGAGCGGACGATAGAAGTAGGCTGCGACGCAGAAGGCGCGATACTGCCAGTCGAGCAGAACGTAGCTCATGTCGAGATTGCGATAACGCCAATAAGCCCCATACAGGTCGTCGACAGTATTTACACTCATAAGGTAGTCGAGGTTTATCTCGTATGCTGCCTCATACTGGTCGTTGGTCAGATTGAGCTCATAAGCCATCTTGTCGGTCAAGAACAGGGCTTGCTGGCGGGCCTGCTCATAACTCATAGCGTTTGACGACATTGTGAACGCCATCAGAAGCATTAGTATGGAAATCAGCTTTTTCATAATGTATATGTTTTATATTGTTCGACAAATGTTTTCTTTTTACACTTGCAAAGTTACATACACATTGTTGGCTGGCAAAAGGATTTTCCCTAAACGCGGGTGGGAAAATCCCTATTGTTGGTTTTCTGCCTTTTGTGCTTGCTGGTTTTCCCCCTCTACAGTAGTGCTCACGCTGCGCTCGAAAGCACGGCGCAGGCGGTGCAGCTTAATGGCGTTGGTCAGCTCAACAATACCGTATACAATCATAGCCCAACCTATTACGAACAGCGGAGCCGACGCAATCGACGACGGCGACACTATTGCCACGATACCGATAAACAGTGTCAGTGCTGGCATAATCCAGTAGTAGAATCCGATGCGTGCCATGCGCGAAGCCGCCACAAGATTCACCATCTGTGTCACAGCTCCCAATATCAGCATAGCTGCGAGTATATACATAAGGCTTTGCACAAACGTGTTTGGCATCAGTGCGAGTATCAGTCCCAGGATGAGGCTGCCCAGTCCAACGATAGGGAATGTTGGTCTCAGTCCCGTAATCTGTCTGCCGTCAGTGTCAAACACCTGTACGTCACTGCTCTTGCCACGTGCTATGAAATATGCCACGCACGAGAACACTCCCGACAGGAAGAAAAGCACACCTATGGCTATTGTTATCCATGTCACTGTAAGTTCGCGATATTCTACAATCAGCGCTCCTACTATTATAGCGCACAATGCGCGTACAACCGAACTTTGAAATACTTTCATATCTTCTTTTTTTTTGATAGAGTACAATAATAAATAGTGTACAATAATAATGTGTATGGCACATTTATACATTATTATCTATATAGACAACAGTAATGTCGTTTTTATGTATGATAAAGTAGCAAATAGGGATTTCCCTACTTACTATTATGGATTTTATACGTTGCCGTATTATTATGTTTTTCTATCTTTGCATCAGAAAACAATTAAAACACATACATTATGAAACGAGTTTATATTTTCCTTACAATGGTAATGTTGGCATTGACACCGGCAATGTTCACAAGTTGCGATACCGACGACGATTATTGGTATGACGACTATTATGGCGACTGGTATGACGATTATGACTGGTACGACAAACCATTCGATCATGGCGATAACGAGCTTGTTTCGATGGCTCGCACCCTCAATGGTACATGGACAGGTAATGCCAAGAGCGATTTTAAAGAAGATGATGGTCAGTGGTATACTGCTTACTTCGATGTAGAGTTCACCTTTACTCAGTACACTTCCAAGTCGTGCAACGGTACAGGTTACGAGACCGACTATGCCGACAATGGCGAAACCAATGTCAGTCGCTTCAAGTGGTATATTGACCCGCGTACTGGCAACATCAATATAGAGTATATCAATAGCGGATTACGATACGTTCTTGATGCCAATGGCAATTCTGATACCTCCGGCTTCTTCCTCGGATGGGACTCTAAAGAGAAGCAGGATCTGTTCAACGGAGTTATGGAAGGCATCAATGTCGACGAGTACATAACGTTCGACTGCGAGCGTGTCACAGGTCGCGGCACACGTGCTCTTGGTTCTGACTCTGTACAGACAACATCGCAGGGCAAGTTGTACGGCAAGGGCGTCACACTGAAGCGCATCGACAGTAACATGCCGAAGACTCTGCGTCGCAGATAATATAGGAACGGCGGACTCCCGTCCGACGTGCAGCAAGAATAAAAACAGCAAACTTTTGTAGAGGGTGTGTCTTGACACACCCTCTTTTGTGTAAAATCCCCTCCTTTTTCATTGTTTATTTTCTGTAATTCCGTAACTTTGCAAATAAATTACTTATTAATATATGATGAGAAGATACATAGTATACATATTGCTCGCTTTTCTGATGCCTTTGGCGGTAGCAGCACAGTCGATGACCGACGACCAGGTTATGGCGTTTGTAGCCAAGGAGCATGCTGCCGGCACGTCAAATGCCCAGATAGTAACCAAACTCATGCAGCGTGGAGTAGACATATCTCAGATACGTCGCGTGCGAACCAAGTACGAGAGCCAGATGAATCAAGGCTCAATGAGCTCGGTGGGTTCCAAGAACGGCAGTGACGCCTCACGTATGCGCACCAATAATGGCAAGACACGCAATGACTATGGCAAGAAGGCTGATGCTGAGGCTGCCGAATATTCTTCGCAGCGAGTTAAGGCGCAGCCCGACCGCAGCTATACCCATACCTACGACGACAACGATGAGGAGTATGTCGACTTTCAGAAAGAAATGGCTGCAATGGTCAGTAGCGATAAGGACTCATTGGCAAAAAGCAAAAACCGTGTCTTCGGTCGCGACATCTTCAATAGCAAGCTTCTTTCGTTTGAGCCCAATATGAACATAGCCACACCTCAGAACTATCGTCTTGGTCCTGGCGATGCCGTAATCATCGACATCTACGGAGCTTCGCAGAAGACCGAGCAGTGCACCGTATCGCCCGACGGCGATGTCACTATTGAGGGCTACGGACCCGTTCAGGTGTCAGGACTCACCGTGGCACAGGCCAATGCCCGCCTGCGTTCTACGCTTGGCAGTCGCTATACAAGCAGCCGCGTGCGCCTTACGGTAGGTCAGACACGCACCATCATGGTCAATGTCATGGGCGAGGTGCGTTTGCCAGGCACATATACTCTGTCAGCATTCGCCACAGTGTTCCACGCCCTTTACATGGCAGGAGGCACCAACGAACTCGGTACGCTGCGCAACATCAAGGTGTATCGTAGCGGTCGACTCGTCACCGTTGTCGACATTTACGACTACATTCTCAACGGTCGTCTTACGGGCAACGTGCGTCTTGCCGAAGGCGACGTAATCGTTGTAGGACCCTACGACTGTCTTGTCAATATTTCGGGCAAGGTGAAGCGTCCTATGTTCTACGAGATGAAGAAGAACGAGTCGGTAGCTTCGCTTCTCAAATATGCAGGTTCGTTCACGGGCGATGCCTACACCAAGGCTGTGCGTGTCAATCGTAAGACAGGCCGCGAATATTCGGTATATAACGTTGGTGAGTTTGACTTTGCAAGTTTCCACATAGCCGATGGCGACTCGGTTGAGGTAGACTCTATCCTGCCTCGCTTTGCCAACACCGTAGAGGTGCGTGGTGCCGTGTTCCGTCCCGGCAAGTACAATCTTGGCGAGCATGTCAACAGCGTGCGCACACTCCTTGACCAGGCTGAGGGCGTCACAGAGAAAGCCTTCACCGCCCGTGCCGTTATGCACCGTATGAAGGCCGACCGCTCGCTTGAGGCAATACGCGTTGACGTGGCAGGCATCATGAGTGGACGTGTAGCCGACATACCATTGAAGGAGAACGACGTGCTCTTCATTCCCACACGTCCAGAGGAAATACAGGAGCGCACGCTTACCATACGTGGCGAGGTGAACTATCCCGGCACCTATCGCTATGCCGAGAACGAGACCGTTGAAGACTTCGTGCTTCAGGCAGGCGGATTGACCGATCGTGCCTCGTCTGTCAATGTCTACATTAGTCGACGTATCACCGACCCCAAGGCACTGCGTCCCGATTCGGTTATAGCCCAGACCTTTACCGTATCGTTGAAGGACGGCTTTGCTGTAGACGGACAACCCGAATTCAAGCTTATGCCTTTTGACGAAGTGTACGTAATGCGCAGCCCAGCCTATAGCGAGCAGCAGAATGTCAGTATTGAGGGCGAGGTGGTGTTTGCCGGAATGTATACTTTGCCTAAGGACAATGTACGATTGAGCGAGCTGTTCCGCAAGTCGGGCGGTTCCAACGGACTGGCTTATATCAAGGGAGCACGCCTCATGCGTCGTGCCAATGAAACTGAGAAGGAGCGCATGCGTGCTGTATTGCGCATGCAGCAGGAGCAGCTTCAGAAGAATCTGCTTCAGCTTTCGACAAGCAGCAACAATGCAGGTGGTATACAGCAGGCTGCCGAGGGAGCTAAGAATGCCGAGCTTGCTAAGTTCAACGTGCCCGACGAGTATCCTGTAGGCATCGACCTTGAAGAAGCTTTGAAGCATCCTGGCAGCGATGCCGACGTAGTGTTGCGTGAGGGCGACCGCCTTATCGTGCCTAAGTATAACGGAACTGTCAAGGTGAATGGTGCCGTTATGTATGCCAATACCGTAGCCTACGAGAAGGGCAAACGCGCCTCTTACTATATCGACCAGGCAGGAGGCTACGCATCCGATGCCGTCAAGAACCATGCCTACATTATATATATGAATGGTCGTGTAGCCAAGGTGAGCCACGGTGCACGCGTAATGCCGGGTTGTGAGATTGTAGTGCCAGCCAAACTGAAGCGCAAGATGAGTGTGGCAGAGACTATGAGTCTCGGAACAAGCATGTCGTCGATAGCAGCCATGATAGCTACGATAGCCAATCTGACTAAGTAAAATAGCCTGATTACACACACCTCTAATACATACATATATGAAATATCCAATAGGAATACAAGACTTTGTCAAACTTCGTCAGGGCGGATTCGCTTACGTTGACAAAACCAAGTTTGTATATAAGCTTGCCGACGAAGGGTCATATTACTTTCTGAGCCGTCCACGACGGTTTGGAAAGAGTCTTTTTCTGTCTACACTCGAAGCCTATTTCCTTGGTAGGAAAGAACTCTTCGAAGGACTTGCCATATATGATATGGAGAAAGAATGGAAGAGTCATCCAATTTTTTATATAGATTTGAATACGGCAAATTTCCGTGACGAGAATAGTCTGTATGAAGTCCTCAATTCACACGTGAGTGTATGGGAAGAAATGTATGGTGCTCGTGAATATGAAACTACACTCGCTTTGCGCTTTAAAGGTGTAATAGCACGTGCTGCTGAGAAGGGAGGACGTGGAGTCGTAATACTCATTGACGAGTATGATAAGCCTATCCTCCAGACTCTGCGCAATCAAGAATTGCAGGAGAAGCACCGTTCGTTGCTCAAGTCGTTCTATTCAGTACTGAAGACGCAAGATCGTTATATACGTTTTGCTTTCATTACTGGTGTAACAAAGTTTGGCAAGGTAAGCGTGTTCAGCGACCTCAACAATCTTATGGACATATCCATGGATCAACGCTATATAAGCATTTGTGGTATGACGCAGGATGAACTTCTCTACAATTTTCGTGAAGGTATAGAGCAATTGGGCGAGGCGTATGGCGATACAGAAGAAGAGACATTGAACAAGCTGAAGATAAGATACGACGGCTATCATTTTGAAGAGGATACAGTAGGTATATACAATCCGTTCAGTGTACTCAATACACTGGCTAAGTTGCGTTATAAGGACTATTGGTTTGAAACAGGAACTCCCACTTTCCTTGTCGACCTATTGAAGATGCACAATTATCGCCTGCCAGACATCACCAGAGAGAAAGTCTCAGACGACGTTATAAACAGCGTTGATTCGATGTCTACCAATCCGATTCCTGTGATATATCAGAGCGGTTACCTTACTATAAAAGGTTACGACGAGCGTTTCAAGAAATACCGACTTGGCTTTCCTAACAAGGAAGTGGAAGAAGGTTTTCTTAATTTTCTTTTGCCGTTATATACATCGGCAGGCAATAATTCGCCTTTTATGGTCGACGAGTTTGTTACAGATGTAGAGTCAGGCAATCCCGAACGATTTATGCAGCGCATGAAGGCGTTCTTTGCCGATACAAGCTATCAGGTAGTGGGCGATGCTGAGCTTTACTTCCAGAATGCAATGTATCTGGTCTTCAAGATAATGGGATTCTACACTCAGGTGGAGCGTCCCACAAGCGACGGTCGCATCGATGCCGTCATTCAGACTCCCGACTATATTTATATAATAGAGTGCAAACTCGACCGTACAGCCGAGGAAGCATTACGCCAAATCAATGACTCCGGCTATGCAGAGCCCTTCGCCATGGACAAGCGCCGTATATATAAAATAGGTGTCAACTTCTCAAGCCAGACACGTGGAGTAGAGCAGTGGATTATTGAGTAAGGGCAGGTGGTAGCAATAAAAATAGAATTGAATGAACAATATAAAGGACATAACAATAAAAAATTACCGCGGAATCCGCTATGCCGAAGTAAGTGGTATGGCGAGGGTGAATGTGTTCCTCGGTAACAACAACTGTGGTAAATCTTCTGTATTGGAGTCTGTGCTCATGCTTTTGGGTGCAAACAGTCCTGCGTTGCCTTTGGCGGTAAACGTGAACAGAAACTATTCAACAGTAGACAAAAACGACTTTTCCTTGTTCTTCCATAATTGTGATGTTGCCAATGTCATAAATATAGAAGTATGCCTTGCTGACAATACATCTATGCGTTTGGATATGACGTATTCGGAATCTGCGATTGATGAGATACCCGTTTCTGATATGCAGAACGGCATGATTGAAACGTTGAAAAGATACACTCTCAATCAGAAATATACATATGGCGCAAAAGAGTATCGTACGGCATTGGTGTATAACGCTAAAGATTCTAAATTGTCTTTTGTTCCTGCTGAAGAAAACGCGAACTGTCCTTCTGTATTCTACATGGCACCACGCTATAACTTCAATGACTACATTAGCCATTTCAATCAAATTGTAACAGACAAGGAAAAAGCCAAGGTAGTAGAAGTGTTGAATTCTATAGAGCCGAGAATAAAAGACGTAACGGTAATAGGGCACAATGTTATGGTTGATACTGGCCTTGACAAGCTTATACCGATAAATCTTATGGGTGATGGAACACGTAAGTTGTTTACTATAGTGACAGCGTTGTATAATGCAAAGAATGGAATTCTTATAATTGATGAAGTGGACAATGGGCTTTATTATAAGTCTATGAAATCCTTGTGGAAATCAATATTAAAGATGTCGCAAGAATATGATATACAGGTATTCCTTTCTACTCATAGTGTAGACTCCCTAAATGCATTAAACAGTTTGCTTGAAGATGAAATGCCTGAATCTCAGAGTGATGTCAAGATATTCACGTTACGAAAGAATATGCAGGATGAGTTGAAATCTTATGATTATCAATTCGAAAAATTCAACTATTTGCTTGATAGGGAGGAGGAAATAAGATGAGGAAGAAAGAACTCTATAGTTTCCTATTTCTATAGTAACCATAAAAATTGCATTATTATGTCGGTAGAGAAATTGAATACAATGAATGAGCGTATGCAAAGTGAATTGGACAAGTTGTGGAATTCTGGCTCATGGAGTGAGGAAAAGCTCGAAACAATGAAAACCGAACATTTGCGTACCTCATACTAGTTTCAGACGATAGACATTGCTTCACTTATGAAGCATGCAACAAAAAGTATGTAAACAAACCAAAGAACGCTGGGGCATTGCAAAGGTAATGACTGGCGCAAGGGAAAGCAAGGGAAAATAAAACTCCTAGTATCATGTTTGGGCAGAAAACGAGATACTAGGAATTTTTATTTTTATTTGTGGATATATCGATAAGAATCAATTTTCTTCTTGATTGTTTTTAGTCCATAAGTAGGCAAGAAGAAAAAAGTGAAATACATGATTGATTTTAGCTTACTGAAATGTAGACATTGGCGATAAACAGCAACGTTGTATTTGATGAGATGCATTTTCTTGCTTGATATAGAATCGTTTCTTTTTCTATAGTAAGCCAGAGGCTTTTGTATGCCACAAGCTACTTGGCAGTCGCGTGTGATGGCTATGAACAAAGCCCAGTCTTGACGCTTGCGTATGGTAGGCATAAAGTATTTTTTCCCCAGTGCACGAATATCGTAGACAGCTGTTAGGCAGCCAATCTTGTTGTCACGTTTCATCATGCTGAAGGTGATGCGGCGTGGTGATACATTTACACCTGTTACATTGTCGTTGTTGTCGCTTATCAGATACGATGAGCAGCACAATGCGTAGCCACCCTCTCTCATTGCTGTCAATTGAATCTCCAGCTTATCAGCCATCCATCTGTCATCGCTGTCACAGAAGGCTATATATTGTCCTTGTGCGCGCTCAATGGCGTTGTTTCTTGCAACTCCAGGTCCCTTATTCTCCTTTAGATACACCACTTTTACACGATTGTCCTTTTCAGCATAGTGCTTCAATATGGCAATTGTGTAAGAGTCCGAAGAGCAATCGTCGGTGACAAGCAATTCGAGATGTTTGTATGATTGGTTTAGGATGCTGTCGATGCTTTGCGCCAGAAACCTGCCAGAGTTGTAGGTCGGCATAATCACCGATACGAGACCTTCTTCCATAGCCTTTATGTATTTTAGTTGCAAAGATAAGAATAATATAATAAAATGACAAAAAAATGGCGAAATATGAATACCTTTGTACATATGTAACTAATGTGTTAATAAATTAATGAACAAGATAATGCGATTTGTTGTGATAGCCATTGCGGCATTACTGACGTTGTCGTTTGCAGAATCTCCACAGAAAATAAAGAGAGTTGTTGTAGACGACGGCTATCGGCTTGTGTTCTGCGACGAGTTCAATCTTCCTAATGGTTCGCAACCCGATTCTTCCAAATGGTCGCGCTGCAAAAGATACGACAGTCAGTGGAATCGCTGGATAAGTGATTCAAAGGATGTGGTATATATTAAGGATGGCAAACTGGTGTGTCGTGCAATACCTAACCGGAAAGAGTCAAATGACACGGCACAGATGTTGACTGGTGCGATATGGACTAAAGACAAGTATTCATTTAAGTATGGACGTTTGCTTGTTAGGATGAAGACAAATATCCACCAAGGTAATTTTCCGGCAGTGTGGCTTGGACGTCAACAGCTAATAGGTCATAAAGCGCCTTATGGTGAGATTGATGTGGTAGAGATGTTCGGCAATAAGAAACAGTCTAACCATAACATCCATACACAATTTACAATAGACAATCCTCGACATGGGTTGCGTAATAGTTTCTGCCATATTGTTGACGTCTCTAAATGGCATGTATATGGTATAGAGTGGACTCCAGAATATGTACGATGGACCGTTGATAGTGAAGTCGTAGGTGTATTTTTCAAGTCGAAGGATGAAACATTGCTTCAAAAGCATCAATGGACATTTGATGATAGATTTTTTATACTGGTCAATCAAAGCGTTGGCAACGGTGCTCATGGAATGGTGCCAGATGTAAATTATGTTTATGAAACTCAATTTGATTGGGTAAGGGTTTATCAAAAATAAATAATAATGAATACAATAAAAGAAATTTTGGCCTGCATATTTGTACATTTCCCAGTAGCAGTTGTCAAGTTAAGGTATCTCTTGCGTTTTAAGAAGTTGCCAAATCTTAAATCGCCCAAAGATCTGAATGAGAAGATTTTGTATATGAAACTCTATAACGATACTTCGTTGTGGACTCGTCTGGCAGATAAAGTGTCAGTGAGAAATTATGTCAAGGAGTGTGGTTTGGAGCATATCCTTGTGAAATTGTATGCTGTATGGAATGATGCATCGGCTATACGATTTGAAGAACTTCCTGACTCCTTTATGCTAAAATCAAATAATGGTGACGGAAAAGGAACCAATGTGCCCGTTTACGATAAAAATGCATTGACGGAGGCTGAAATTCAAGTTTTGATTGCTAAGGCAGGTAAATGGTTGGCACAAAAAAACATTGGTGCGCTCTCTGCAGAGCCTCATTACAGTAGAATAAAGCCGCTTGTTTTTGCTGAGGAGTTATTGCCGATACCTAAAGGCGAGAAATCGATTGTTGATTATAAGTTGTGGTGCTTTAATGGTGAACCTTTTATATTTTTAGTTATTTTAAATCGTAAGAGTGGGGGAGAGGCAGAACTTGCTTGCTACGATTTGAATTGGAACAATAGATCCGACTTGTTGGAGGAAAGCAAACACTATCATATCAGAAGGGAAGCACTGCAGCGTCCGGAGAATCTTGATGCCATGATAGAGTATTCACGCATTTTGGCAAAACCTTTTCCGCAGGTGCGTGTTGACTTGTACAATATCAATGGCAAAATATATTTCGGAGAATTGACGTTCACTTCTCTTGGAGGAATGATGAATTACTTCACTCCACAGGCTTTGTTGGAAATGGGGCGTAAGGTCAATCTCGAATATGTGAAATAATGCGTGCTTTTTGACATATACAATGGTAAATGGTGCAGTTGCGGCCTGTTTGGGTTGCACCATTTTCTTTCCTGACTTCGTCATTGCGTACCCCAAAAATCTTCATCAAAGAGTTTAGCTATTTTCTGATGCCTTGCCATCAACATTGTTTGGGTGTAAACCTCCTTGTTCAGAGGTAGCTTAATTTGTATTGTCGTG
>ENA-OZGC01000888-OZGC01000888.1-human-gut-metagenome-genome-assembly--contig:-NODE-888-length-19692-cov-8.956613_pt1 | contig 19692 bp, 16 predicted proteins | sample MGYA00245109_ERZ653643 | MGnify/ENA primary metagenome ERZ653643 (study PRJEB26926, sample SAMN06165107) | human gut metagenome | biome: ENVO:00009003; feature: ENVO:2100002; material: ENVO:00002003... | reverse complement strand
GAAAGTTCGGGCTTTGTGATATTTTAAAAGAGGGTGTGAATTTTGACACACCCCCGTTGTATTGTATCTACTATACTTTATTGTTTCGTATCTACTATACTTTAATCTTTCTTTTTTCCGAGCGACTTTAGCCAGCTGATAGGTTTTGTCAGAATCTTTGTGATAGCACTTGTTTGCTTTACAGCGGGCAAGTTTGGCGTAGGTTCTGCCTTTGGAGTATTAGGCTTACGGCTGTTGCGGCGCTGTTGTTGTCGACGTGGCTTCTGCTCGCCTTCAGACTTCTGTTCGGTGTTCTGACGCTTACGGTTGTTTGGCTTTCTGTCGTTATTTGACTTATGTTCGTTGTCTGACTTCTGCTCGCCACGAGTTTTTTGTTCGCCACGAGTTTTCTTTTCGTTGCGCGGCTTCTGTTCCTTGTCTGTCTTCTGCTCGTTTGAGTTATTTTGCTCGCCAGTTGTTTCTCCGTTCTCTTGTCGGCGGCGTGGCTTGCGGTTGCGCTTGTTGCGCGGCTTCTTCTCACCGTCGGTTTGGACATTGACGGTAGTCGAGTTGTCTGGCTGTTGGGTGTTGTCAACAGTAGTCTGCTCAGCGTTGCCGGTTGTGGTGTTAGCGGGCTGCTCGACGTTGTTGTCGGCATTCTGTGGTTTGCGTCGGCGGTTGTTGCGTGGTTTTTTCTCGCTGTCAGTAGCCTGCTTGTCAGTTGTCGGCTTCTTGCCTCTACCACGGCCACGGTTGTTGCGGTCGGACTTGCCCTTGCCTCGCGGAGCGTTGTAGTCGGGTGTCTCGCCCAATCCTTCAGGCAATGCCACCTTTTCAACTTCACGGTCGAGGAACTTCTCTATCTGCTTAAAGCTGTAGATTTCGTCGTCGCTTACGAAGGTGATGGCAACACCGTCGCGCTCGGCACGTGCTGTACGTCCGATGCGGTGAACATAGTCTTCTGGGTCGTGGGGTACATCGAAGTTGATGACCATAGCAATATCGTCGATGTCAATGCCACGTGCTACGATATCGGTGGCTACGAGCACGTCGATCTGTCCGGTCTTGAACTTATAGAGGATTTCGTCGCGCTCAGCCTGCTCAAGGTCGGAGTGCATCTCACCCGAATTAATCTTCATCTGCTGCAGAGTGCGGTTGATGGCCTTCACCTTCTGCTTCTTGCCAGAGAAAATGATGACACGGTTGAGGTCGCCCTTGCGGAAGAGGTCTTTGATGATGCCAATCTTCTGTGTTTCGTAGCATACATAAGCTGTCTGCTTGATTTTTTCGGCAGGCTTGCTTACGGCTATCTTCACTTCTATGGGGTTCTTGAGCAGAGTCTTGGCGAGTTCTTCAATCTTCTCGGGCATAGTAGCCGAGAACATGATAGTCTGGCAAGTAGGTGGCAACTTGCTTGCAATCATCTTTATGTCTTCAGAGAATCCCATGTCGAGCATGCGGTCTGCCTCGTCGAGAACAAAGAAACTTACGCGGCTGAGGTCGGCAGAACCGAGTGAGATATGGCTGATGAGACGTCCGGGGGTGGCAATGACTACGTCGGCACCCATCTGAAAACTCTTGAGTTCCTGATCGTAGCGGTTGCCGTCGTTGCCTCCATATACAGCCACGCTGCTAACGCCGTCGAGATAATAGCCGAAGCCCTGCATGGCCTGGTCAATCTGTTGTGCCAGCTCTCGTGTCGGGCTCATTATGACACAGTTGATAGCGTCCTTGGGGAATCCACCGTCGTCAAGACGCGAGAGAATAGGCAGCAGATAGGCAGCGGTCTTGCCTGTACCTGTCTGAGCTACGCCTAAAAGGTCGCGACCTTCGAGTATTGGCGGAATACATTGTTCCTGTATGGGAGTACATACGTCAAAGCGCATGTCGTATAGTGCATCAAGCACATGATCGTTGAGTTGTGTTTCGTCGAAATACATTGTTAGAAATGTTGAGTGTTGAGTGTTGAATGTTGAATAGTTGCGGTATGACCGCAATGTTGAATTTGAAATGTGGAGTGTTGAGTGGCAATTAATTAAATCAACATTGTTAAATTTGTAATCGGCAAAGCCGACAATTCAACACTCCACATTCCTAATTCAACATTTTAATTGGGTGCCTTTCTATAGCAGAAGTATGCTACGATGGCGAATGTGATGTTTGGTATCCATGCTGCAAGCATTGGTGGCATGCCAGCGTTGATGGCAAATGTGGATGACACGGTCTGTAGGAGGATGTAGCCGAAGCTGAGTGCCAGACCTATGCCGAGATACATACCCATACCACCCTTGCGCTTGCGCGACGAAAGTGATACACCGATGATGGTGAGGATGAACGAGGCAAACGAGGCGGCAATACGCTTGTGATACTCCACCTGATACTGTACCACATTGCTACTGCCTCGGTCTATCTGTTTGGAGATGTACTCCTTCAGCTCTGGCGATGTGAATGTTTCCTGCTGACCCTTTGAATATACCAAGTCGGTAGGTTCCATGACAATCATGGTGTCGAGCTTTGAACCACTGGTGATGTGTTCCTTTAGACCGCGCATTTCGCGTATCTTCCAGTTGCTTACGGTCCAGTGATATTTGGAGTCGCTGATAGTGTCATACTGCGCCTCCATAGCTGTGAGGTGGCTTACGAGTTTCTTGTTCTCAAACTTGTCGAGCGAGAATCCGTAGCCCTTCTTGTAGTTGTTGTCGTAGTGCTGAATGTAGGCTATCACTCCACGGTCTACTTGCAGCATTACGTTGTCGGCTGAGGTGTTGAGCCTTTTGTTCTTGTACATCGACTCGAAGTTCTGCTTGACGATGGTGCCGTGCGGAATGACGTAGGATGCAAGGAAGAAGGAGAGCGAGGAGATGAGCACACACGAAATCATGTATGGTCGCATTAGTCGCTTGAACGACACACCTGCTGCGAGCATAGAGATAATCTCGGAGTTGGACGCCAGTTTTGACGTGAAGAAAATCACGGCAATGAACACGAACAGCGGACTGAACAAGTTGGCGAAGTATGGAACGAAGTTGGCATAGTAGTCGAATACTATAGCCTTGAATGGCGCATGATATTGCGTGAACTTCGAGAGGTTCTCGTTGACGTCGAATACGATACTGATTGATATGATGAGCGCAATGGAGTAGATGTACGTTCCGATGAATTTGCGTATTATATACCAATCGAGTGTCTTGATGTATCGCAGCGGATTGAGCACGCCTAACACACGCAGAAATCTCAGCTTATGTGCAATCCACATAGCTGCTCTGCGCATCCATCGTGTGTGCTTGTGCATCCACCGTGTTGCATGCAGCAGGTGGCGCATCCGCCTTATGTTCTTTCTTTTCATCCTACTAAAACTAAATTCTTCTTCCGAGATTGTCTATGACGCTGCGTTTCCACTGTACGAAGTCGCCCTGCTCGATGTGCTGGCGTGCGTCGGTGACGAGTCGCAGATAGAAGGCGAGATTGTGAATGCTTGCTATCTGCATGGCCAGGAGTTCTTGAGCCTTGAAGAGGTGGTGCAGATAAGCCTTTGAGTGGAGACGATCGATGTCGCATCCTTCTGGGTCGATGGGCGAGAAGTCGTTCTCCCATTTCTTGTTGCGCATGTTCATTGTGCCGTTGTAGGTGAATAGCATAGCGTTGCGTCCGTTGCGGGTAGGCATAACGCAGTCGAACATATCCACTCCGCGTTCAATGGCTTCGAGAATGTTCTGAGGTGTACCTACGCCCATGAGGTATCGCGGACGGTCCTTTGGCAGGATCTCGTTTACAACCTCAATCATTTCGTACATTACCTCAGTCGGTTCACCCACAGCCAATCCGCCGATAGCATTGCCGTCGGCACCCTTGTCGGCTACATACTTGGCAGCCTCACGACGCAGGTCTTTATACTTGCATCCCTGTACGATAGGGAAGAGGCTCTGCTTGTGACCGTAGAGCGGTTCGGTCTCGTTGAAGCGCTTGAAGCAGCGGTCGAGCCAACGCTGTGTGAGTTGCAGACTCTTGCGTGCATACTCGTAGTCGCTTTCTCCGGGAGGGCACTCGTCGAATGCCATCATGATGTCGGCTCCGATAATGCGCTCAGTGTCCATCACGCTCTCGGGAGTGAATATATGCTTTGAGCCGTCGATATGTGAGCGGAACTCGCATCCCTCTTCACGCAGCTTGCGTATGCCGGTGAGAGAGAATACCTGAAAGCCACCCGAGTCGGTAAGAATCGGGCGGTCCCATGTGTTGAACTTATGCAGTCCGCCAGCCTTGCGCAGTGTGTCAAGTCCGGGACGGAGGTACAGGTGGTAGGTGTTGCCCAGTATTATCTGTGCCTTCACCTGCTCGCGCAGCTCCTGAAAGTGTACACCCTTGACCGAGCCAACAGTGCCCACGGGCATAAAGATAGGAGTCTTTATCTGTCCGTGGTCGGTGGTGATGAGTCCGGTACGTGCGTCGCTGCACGGGTCGGTATGTTGTAGTTCAAATGTCATTTGTCTTCTTTCTTTTCTTCGTCAATCTTAAAGCTTACCGGGTTGTCTACCAATGTGTCGGTGAGTGCAAACTGCCATACGTCCTGCACGTTCTCAACATAATGGAACTGTACTCCCTTACGGTAAATCTCAGGTATCTCCTCAATGTCCTTGCGGTTGTCGCGACACATCACGATGTCGGTGATTCCGGCGCGCTTGGCAGCGAGTATCTTCTCCTTGATGCCGCCTACAGGCAGTACCTTGCCGCGCAGCGTTATCTCACCGGTCATAGCTGTGTTCTTGCGTACCTTACGCTGTGTAAGAGCTGAGGCTATAGAGGTGGCAATGGTAATACCAGCCGACGGTCCGTCCTTTGGCGTTGCACCTTCGGGCACATGGATGTGGATGTTCCAGTTGTCGAATATGCGGTAGTCGACGCCCAGTGTGTCGATGTGTGCCTTTACATATTCGAGGGCTATCACAGCCGACTCTTTCATCACGTCGCCGAGGTTACCGGTGAGTGTCAGTTTGCCTGCCTTGCCCTTGCTGAGCGAAGTCTCAATGAAGAGAATTTCACCGCCTACGCTGGTCCATGCCAGTCCGGTTACTACGCCGGCGTAGTCGTTGCCCTGATAGATGTCGCGATAGAATGGCGGTTTGCCGAGCAGGTCCTCAATCTCGTTTGGAGTAATCTTCTCATATGGCAGTTGTCCGTCGAGTGCCTTGCGATAAGCCAGCTTGCGCAGAGCCTTGTTTGTCTGCTTTTCAAGCTGTCGAACACCGCTCTCGCGTGTGTACTGTTCGATTATCTTCTCTATGGCAGCCTTGTTGAATGTCGGCTTATCCTCTTTGGCAGCCAGTCCGCAGTTGTCAATCTCGCGCGGAATGAGGTGGCGCTTGGCTATCTCTATCTTCTCCTCAGTGATATATCCGCTCACCTCAATCAGCTCCATACGGTCGAGTAGCGGCTTTGGTATGCTGCCGAGGTCGTTGGCTGTAGCGATGAAGAGCACCTTCGAGAGGTCGTAGTCAACGTCGAGATAGTTGTCGTGGAAGGCGTTGTTCTGTTCGGGGTCGAGCACTTCGAGCAATGCTGATGACGGGTCGCCGTTGACGGTGTTCTGTGTCACCTTATCAATCTCGTCGAGTATGAATACAGGGTTTGACGAACCTGCCTTCTGTATGTTCTTGATGATACGTCCGGGCATTGCACCAATGTATGTGCGACGGTGTCCGCGTATCTCGCTCTCGTCATGTAGTCCACCGAGCGACATGCGTACATACTTGCGCTTCATGGCTGCTGCAATCGACTTGCCGAGCGATGTCTTGCCCACTCCCGGAGGTCCGTAGAGGCAGATAATGGGCGACTTGAGGTCGCCTCTGAGCTTCAGTACAGCCATATATTCGAGTATGCGCTCCTTCACCTTCTCCATTCCGTAATGGTCGCGGTTGAGTATGCGCTGCGCACGCTTCAGGTCGAGATCGTCTTTGGTGTACTCGCCCCACGGCAGATTGATCATCGTCTGCAGATAGTTGAACTGAATGCTGTAGTCGGGGCTTTGTGGATTGAGCATGTCGAGCTTGTCGAGTTCTTTGCGGAACACTTTCTGAACGTCGTCGCTCCAAAGCTTTGTCTTAGCCTTTTCTTCCAGCTCCTTGCGCTCGGGCGAACCCTCACCGTTGCCCAATTCCTCCTTGATGTTCTTGATCTGCTGCTGCAGGAAGTACTCACGCTGCTGTTCGTCGAGGTCTTCGCGAGTCTTCGAGCGTATGTTCTGCTTGAGTTCGAGCAGCTGCATCTCCTTGTGCATCACGCGCAGCACGCCGATGACGCGCTCCTTGATGCTCGAAGTGTTGATAAGCGAAATCTTGTCCTCAAGGCTGAATGGCAGGTTTGAGCACACGAAGTCGGCAGCAATCACGTCGTTAGAGATGTTGCTCAGTGCAAACTGCGACTCGTCGGGCAGCTCCTCGTTCATCTGTATGTACTTCACAGTATTTGAGCGCAGGTCGTCCATTGCGGTCTTGAACTCGGTGTCGTTCTCATCAGGCATTTCCTCCATAGCGGGGCTGACCTTGCCGAGAATCATCGGCTTGTTGCTGACGAGCTCGTCGAGGTGGCAACGTCCCAGTCCCTGTATTATGGCTGTCACGTTGTTGCCTGGTCCGGGCATTTCGAGCACCTTCACCAGTTTGGCATATACGCCGTATTCAATGAGGTCGCCTTCGCCGGGCAGTTCCACGTTAGGGTCTTTCTGGCAGAACACTGCAAACACGGCGTCGTGTTCTTTGCTGATGTCTTTGAGCAACTTCAGACTTTGCTTGCGTCCTACAATGACGGGGCATATCACTCCCGGGAAAATCACCACGTTGCGAGTGGCAAGTACGGGTAGTGTACCCTCAAATTCCACATTGAGCAGGTTCTTTATGTCGCCGTCGTAGTCGGCAATCATTTGTATCGATGTATTGGATCTCTTGTTCATATTATATAATAATGTGTGGCGTACTGTTGGTTGCACGCTAATAGAGTATAGCAAAATCTGTGCAAAGTTACTCAAAAGTTTTCAGATAGACTTCTATTTTATATAATTTTGCAAAGAAGAGGGCATTGCTGGGGCTAATTGAACAAGTCTTTGAGCTTTTCACTTCAAATTCGTTATAGATTGGAAAAAATACGCTAACTTTGTACGTGCATATACTATGCGCAACCTAAATAAGAATGTTAGTAACTAAAACAACGTCAACTAAAACAATAATATGAGAAAAATCTTTTTCAGCGCCAAGAGCATAGTGCTTACATTATGTCTCTGCGCGACGTCGGCTCTGGCATGGGCCGGAGTGAATCCTAAACCTTTTGTAGTTCCCGAACTGAAGGAATGGCACGGTGCCGAGGGTCAGATGACACTTTCAGGCAAGTGTATCGTAAAGGGTGGTAAGGCTGCCACCGAAGTGGGACAGATGTTTGCCGCCGACTTTGGCAGTTTGATGGGGACTCAGCTCACATTGAAGAATGGCAAGCCTTCGAAGGGCGATATTGTACTTGTGCTCAAGGCTGACAAGGCACTTGGTCAGGAAGGCTACCGCATCAACATCGGCGATGTTACTACAGTCAGCGCTGCTACGGTCAAAGGACTGAAGTGGGGCACACGTACTGTACTGCAGATGGCAGAGCAGAATAAATCCAACGGCGGCTCACTGCCAAAGGGCAATATTGTGGATTCGCCTGAATATGGTTTGCGTGGATTTATGATGGACTGCGGTCGTAAGTTCATCCCGATGGACTATCTGCGTTCGCTTGTCAAGACCATGGCTTATTATAAGATGAACACTCTGCAGATTCATCTCAACGACAATGGATTCCGTCAGTTCTTCGATGGCGACTGGGACAAGACTCAGGCTGCATTCCGATTGGAGTGTGACACTTATCCCGGACTGACAGCACGCGACGGATCGTACACTAAGAAAGAATTCATCGACCTTCAGAAACTTGCCGAGCAGTATGGCGTCGACATCATTCCTGAGATTGACGTGCCTGCCCATACATTGGCTTTCACCCACTACAAACCAGAAATAGGTTCGAAGGAGTATGGCATGGACCATCTCGACCTGTTCAATCCCGAGACATATAAGTTTGTCGACGGACTCTTCAAGGAGTATCTTGAGGGCAAGAACCCCGTATTCCGTGGCAAGGTGGTGCACATCGGTACCGACGAATACTCGAATGCGAAGAAGGACGTGGTTGAGAAATTCCGCTACTTCACCGACCGCTATATTAAATATGTAGAGTCGTTCGGCAAGCAAGCTGCCGTTTGGGGAGCGCTGACACATGCCAATGGCGACACTAAGGTGAAGTCGGACAATGTGATAATGAGCTGCTGGTACAACGGCTATGCCGACCCGAAGGAGATGAAGCGACAGGGCTATAAGCTCATCAGCATCCCCGACGGACTTACATACATAGTTCCGGCTGCTGGTTATTACTACGACTATCTCAACTGCGAATATCTCTACGACAAATGGACACCGGCACAGATAGGCAACGAGAAGTTTGACGAGCACGACCCGACTATTCTTGGTGGTATGTTTGCTGTATGGAACGACCATGCCGGCAATGGCATCAGCGTGAAGGATATCCACGACCGTCTGTATCCAGCATTGCAGACTCTTGCCGTTAAGTTCTGGCGTGGAGCCGAAACGTCAATGCCTTATGCCGAGTTCAACACTCTTCGTCATAAGCTCAGCGAGGCACCTGGTGTAAATGAGGCTGCACGATGGACTAAGGGCAAGACGCTCAGCATTGCACAGCTGCAGCCAGGTCAGACCACTGGCGAGACCGAGGTAGGCTATGGCTATCGTGTCGACTTCAACATTGAGGGTGCTGCCGAAGATAAGGGTGCGGTGTTGTTTGAGTCGGACAACGCCACATTCTATCTTTCCGACCCAGAAGATGGCAAGTTGGGATTTGCACGCGAGGGCTATCTCAACAAGTTCAACTATAAGATTCCGGAAGGCAAGAAGGTGAGCATCTCAATCACTGGCGACAACACCAAGACATGCCTTTACGTAGACGGCAAGCTGAAGGAAGAACTCGGTCCGCTCACTATCTACGCTATGAAGGCTTCCGATCGCACCACATTCCAGAACGGCGACAAGAATGCTTGGCAACCGGTAATGTACAATCCGCAGACCCGCATGTTCTATCAGCGTACACTTGTCTTCCCGCTTGCCAAGGCTGGCTCGTTTAAGAGCAAGATTACCGATGTGCGCGTGTCGCAGAAGTAATCGTCTGAAATACTTATTCTGAAGTGATAATTTCGTCCATCCTAATGTCGTGTTCTTCGGCCGGGATGGACGTTATCATTTGGAACGGGAAGCATACACCTATTTTATATGTATCGGGTATGAGTGGCAGGAAGCGGTCGTAATAGCCTTTGCCACGGCCCATACGGTTGCCGTCATGGTCGAAAGCCACGCCAGGCACTACTGCCAGGTCGATATTGGCATAGTCGGTGTATAGTTCACCCGTAGGTTCCATTATGCCGTAGGCACCCACCTGCATGTCTTTCGGACCGTTGTAGCGGTGCAGTTCCATAGTGCCTTCGCCCGTAACGCTTGGCAGCAGAATGGTTTTGCCGCTCATCAGTAGCGAGTCGACGATGGTGTGGGTGTCCACTTCGTCGGGCAGTGAGTGGTAGAGCATAATGGTTTTGGCAGACTTCACACGAGGGTGTGCGAGTAGACGTGTAATAACAGCAAACGACAATTCATGCAGCTGCTGGCTGGTGAATTGTCGTTTGTTGTTTTTAATCTCTTTTCTGAGTTGTAGTTTGCTTATCATTTCTTATTTTTCTTTATGGGCTTTTGGGGGAACGCAGCCTTGTTCTTGAACACCTGGAGAGCCGTTGTTACGGTCGGGTCGTCAAGGTTGAGATATTGCGTCAGTGCCTGCTCGTCGAGCATGTTGTATATCACGCGCGAGTTGAGGTAGCGGTTGAGCAGGTTGTACGATTTGCGTATCATCAGGTTGCGGCGCTTCAGCCCGTTCTTGTCAGCATACGTAGCAAACTTGTCAACGAGGTTCTGCGTATCGAGATACTTCACCATGTCCATCATTTCGTGGAAGTTGTTCAGCTTCAGACGGTTGTTGTCGGTGTAAGTATAGGCGAATTGCAGTATGAGTCCGGTCATTGCAGCCGTCTTGTAGTACGATGTCATACCCAGAGTGTCTTCCGGTATGAAGATGTCGGGCGTGATGCCGCCACCGCCATATACCGTGCGTCCGATGCTTGTGTGATAAGCCGGTCCGTGGTGCTTGATGCTGTCTTGCGAGAAGAACTCGCCGTGCTGGTAGCGTGCCAGTATGTCTTCCTCGTAGTCCTTGTTGTCACCGGCTACGAAAGGCTTCTGTATGCAGCGTCCCGACGGAGTATAGTAGCGTGCGATGGTGAGTCGTATCATAGAGCCGTCGGGGAAACCGAGCTGCTGCTGCACCAGTCCCTTGCCAAACGAGCGGCGTCCGATGATGGTGGCGCGGTCGTTGTCCTGCATTGCTCCAGCGAAAATCTCGGAAGCCGATGCCGAACCCTCGTTGATAAGAACTACGAGTGGTATCTTCTGGTAAGAGCCGTGGCCGTCAGAGCGGAAGTCCTGACGTGGCGACTTGCGTCCCTGCATGTATACTATCAGTTTGTTTTTAGGCAAGAACTCATTAGCCATCTGCACTGCCGAGTTCATATATCCGCCTGTGTTGTCGCGCAGGTCGATGATGAGATTGTTGAATCCCTTCTGCGACAGCTGAGCCAGGGCAATGAGCATTTCAGGATAAGTGGTCTCGCCGAAACTCTTCACCTTGATATATCCGGTGTTCTCGTCGATCATGTATGTAGCCGAGATGCTTTTCTGTGGAATGTCGCCACGTGTCACGGTGAAGTATTTCACGCCCTTCTGTGCGTAGCGTATCACACCGATTTTCACCTTCGTGTCCTTCGGACCCTTCAGTCGGCGCATGGCTTCCTCCTGCGTCACAATCTTGCCCACAAACGGTTTGCCGTCAACACTCACAATCTTGTCGCCAGCCAGGATGCCAGCCTTCTTTGCCGGACCGTTCTGTACCACGTTCTGTACGCGTATGGTGTCCTTGCGTATAGTGAACTCAATGCCCACACCCGAGAACGAACCCTTCAAATCGTCGGCCACAGCCTGTGCATCCTTGGCGCTGATATATACAGAGTGCGGGTCGAGGTCGGACAGAATCTGCGGAATGGCTTGGTCGACAAGTGAGTCGATATTCACCTTGTCCACATACTGGTCTTCGATGAGGTGGAGCAGATTGGTCAGTCTGTTAGAACCAGAATTGATGATGTTCAGTCGGTTGCCCGAGAAGTGGTTGGCATAGAATGTGCCAATCAATATACCGATGACAACGCACATTGCCATTATCAGCGGCATAAACCGGTTAGACGTTTTCATGTTCATAATCGTCCGGATTTAGATATTTAACTTCTATATTGGCTCTTTTCAGCAGGTCGATGCCGTCGGTCAGACGGTATTGCTCGCCATATATCACGCGTTTGATGCCTGCCTGAATTATCAGTTTGGCGCATTCTATGCATGGCGAAGCAGTGACGTAGAGCGTAGCTCCGTCGCTGTTGTTCGAGCTGCGTGCCAGTTTTGTTATGGCGTTGGCTTCAGCGTGCAGAACATAAGGCTTCGTTACGTTCATCTCGTCCTCGCATACGTTTTCAAATCCGCTTGGCGTGCCGTTGTAGCCGTCGCTTATTATCATTTTCTCCTTCACGACGAGTGCGCCCACCTTGCGTCGCTGGCAGTAGCTGTTTTCTGCCCATATGCGTGCCATGCGTAGGTAGCGCAGGTCGAGACGGAGTTGTTTGTCTTTATTGTCTTTTGATTCCATTGCGTTCGAGTAATGCTTCTATTGTTGGTTCTTGTCCGCGGAAGCGCTTGTAGAGTGTCATCGGGTGTTCGGTGCCACCCTTCGAGAGTATGTTGTCGCGGAAGCTCTGTGCTGTCTTTTGGTCGAAGATGCCGTTGTGCTTGAACACGCTGAAGGCATCGGCATCGAGTACCTCCGCCCATTTGTAGCTGTAGTAGCCGGCGGCATATCCGCCCGCCATGATGTGCGAGAACTGTGTGGTCATGCACGTGTCGGGCAACTGCTTCATCACCTGAGCCTTTGCCCAAGCCTGCTTCTCAAACGGTATGATGTCGTCGGTGAACTCTTCCTTCTTTGTATAGTAAGCCATATCGAGCAGTCCGAAGCTCACCTGACGCATACATGCGTATGCAGCCATGAAGTTGCGGCTCTTCACGATGCGCTCTATCAGTTCGTCGGGCATCGGTTCGCCCGTCTGATAGTGGAATGCGAATGTGCGCAGGAATTCCTTTTCCACAGCGTAGTTCTCCATAAACTGCGACGGCAGCTCTACGAAGTCCCACCATACGTTGGTGCCGCTGAGGCTCTCGAATCGGGTGTTGGCAAACATGCCGTGAAGCGAGTGACCGAATTCGTGCAGGAATGTCTCCACCTCGCCCAGTGTCAGCAGAGCCGGCTTCTCGGCAGTAGGTTTTGTCAGATTCATCACCACACTAACGTGCGGACGTACGTTCACGCCATTGCGGTCAATCCACTGACCCTGGAATTCGGTCATCCATGCACCGCCCTGCTTGCCCTTACGTGGATGGAAGTCGGCATAGAACACAGCCAGATACGAGCCGTCCTTGTCGAACACTTCGTAAGCCTTCACGTCTGGATGATACACCTGAATGTCCTTGTTCTCCTTGAATGTGATGCCGTAGAGGCGTGTGGCTAGTCCGAACACTCCCTCAATCACCTTCGACAGTTCGAAGTAGGGGCGCAGCATCTCTGCATCGAGGTTGAACTCGCGCATCTGTAGCTTGTGCGAATAGTAGCCGAAGTCCCACGGTTCGAGTTCGAATCCGTCGCCCTCAGCATTCTTTGCCTCACGCTCTATTGCCTTCACCTCCTCAATGGCAGTAGGCTTGTAGGCATCAATCAGGTCGTCAAGCAGTTTGTAGACATTGCCCACGTTCGATGCCATGCGATGAACGAGCACATAGTCGGCAAAAGTTTCGTATCCCAGAAGCTGGGCTATCTCTCTGCGCAGATTGATGAGTCGCTTGCATATTTCGAGGTTGTTCTCACTGTTGTCGTGAGTTCCCTCGGTGTTGCGTGCCATATACAGCTGCTTGCGCAGTTCGCGCTGGGTGCTGTAGGTCATGAATGGCGAGAAGCTGGGATAGTCGAGAGTGAAAAGCCATCCTTTCTTGTCGGCCTCCTTGGCAGCAAGAGCGGCAGCCTCGCGAGCTGTTTCGGGCAGACCGTCGAGCTGTGCCTCGTCGGTTATGTTTAGTGTGAATGCCTTGTTCTCTTTCAGCAGGTTTTGCGAGAACTGCAGCGACAGCATGCCTGCCTCCTCGGTGAGCTTGCGCAGGTGCTCCTTGCCCTCGTCGTCGAGCAGTGCACCGCTGCGTACGAATCCGTCGTAGCAGTTGTCGAGCAGCATCTGCTCCTCGGCGGTCAGCTCGCGATGGTGCTCATATACGTGCTTGATGCGCTCAAAGAGGCGTCGGTTGAGCTTCACGTCGTTGGCGTGCTTTGTCAGAATAGGGCTGAGTTTTTGCGCCAGCTGGTCCAACTCGTCGCATGTCTCGGCGCTGAGCATGCACGAGAATACAGTCGACACGCGTGAAAGCAGGTCGTAATATCCCTCGCCGTTCTCATTGTCAACGCGCACTATGGTGTTTTCGAATGTAGGAGGTTCGGGGTCGTTCACGAGTTTTTCGATAGCCTCGTTGTCGCGACGGATGCCCTCCATGAAGGCTTCCTCGTAGTCAGAAGTCTTGATGCGGTTGAATGGAACTGTATCGTGCGGGGTGTTGTAAGGTTCAAAGAATGGATTCTTTCTCTCCGGAGTATTTGTGTTATTTTCCAACATACTAAATCCTAAAAATCTGTGTGATGTATCAGTATGCAAATTTACGGAAAATATTACAGATGCAAATATTGTAGTAGGGGTTTTTAACTTATATTATGTTAGCGCTTCGATATGCGGTATTTCAATTATCCCTCGGCTGAATGTTAGCAGTTTTTCGTCTTGCATTGCATTGAGTGCTTCCGACACGGCACGTCTGCCCGTTCCCGTCTCTTGCGCCAGTCGTGTCATCTTGATACGCATAGTTTTAGGTCCGGTGGGCGATGAGCAGTGCTGTTTGATGAAGTACACTATTCTGCCGCGTGTGTCGGCTGGTATAGGGTGCCATAGTTTGCGTTCGGTCTTCTGCGACAGTGCCGAGATAAAGTTGATGAGATTCATGCGGAAGATGATGAATTCGTCGGATATGCGCATCAGGTCGTTTTTGTCAATCTCCACGGTGTCGCACGTTTTGGTGGCTATGAATGTGCGTGTGTAGTGTGTGTGCAGTCCGAACACGCATTCGGGCTGAAGCATATAAGGAGCAGCCACGCACTCCTCAAACGAGTATCCGCGGTCGTCGGCGTGAGTTACCGACTTGGCTTGTCCGCAGGTGACAAGCGCAAGGCGGTTGCACTGTTCGCCTTCGTTCTTGATAGTGTCGCCAGCGGCAATCTTGCGGAAAGTGAACTTAGTCTGTCCGATGATTTGCAGCAGATTGTCGCTGGTGAGACCTTGAAAGAGGGGTGAGCCTTGCAGACTGTCGTATAGCTTCATAGCCAGTATGTTAAGCTTTTGATACTCAAGTAAGTTTTTATTTCAGAATCTTGCCCTTCATTGATGGCGAATACCATACCTGCAGCTGTCCCTTGTTGTCGCTGTATATCAGGTATGCCATGAGTTCGGGATGCTTGTCAAGCACTTTCTTAGCCTTGTCGAGTCCCATCACCATGAATGCCGTAGCATAGGCATCGGCTTCGGCGCATCGCTTGGCAAGCACTGTAGCCGACAGAATGTTGTGCTGTACGGGATAGCCCGTAGCAGGGTCGATGGTGTGGGCATATTTCTTGCCGCCACGATAGTAGAAGTTGCGGTAGTTGCCGCTTGTAGCCATTGCCATGTCCTTGACGTTCAGCACCGTCTGCAGCTCTTTGTCTACAGCCGTCGAGTCGTCGGTAGGTTTGGTCACGCCGATTTTCCAGGGCAGTCGTTTCTCGCTGATGCCGTGTGTCACCACCTCGCCGCCAATCTCAATCATATAGTTCTCGATGCCACGGCGCTCCAGCATATATGCCACCACGTCGCAACCGTAGCCTTTGGCGATAGCGCTGAAGTCGAGCATGGTCTTGGGGGTCTGCTTGAATATGCGGTTGTCGCGCAACATCACTGTCTTGTATCCCACAGCGGCGCGCAGCGAGTCGATGGTGTGTCGGGTAGGAGGGTTGCCCGTCTTGAATCCGAATCCCCACGCATTGACAAGCGGTGCCACGGTTATGTCGAAGGCACCGTCGGTATTGGCAGATACCTCTTCAGCCAGTTTGAACACACGGTTGAACATATTGTTGGTCTCGGCGTTCTCGCCGCGGTTGATGCGGGCTATTATCGAGTTTCGGTTGAACATCGACAGTGCATCGTCCACCTTCTTCAGCTCTGCCAGAATATCGTCGTTGAGCGACGTGTCGTTCTGGTAGGTTATGTGGTAGTAAGTGCCGAAAATCTGTCCTTCGTCGTGCTGATAGGGTGTGTTGCGTTGCTGCAGAACGATGTTGATCGTTGCGATGATAAGAAACAGCAGAAACACAATCCGCCATCCTATTTTCTTCTTGCTCATAAGCTGTGCTTTTTAGTGCTTAAAATTCAAATGTTACGTTGAACGTGCCCGCCAATTTCGAGGCGGCCTGCTTGCCGAATCCCGGCACATACCATGTGTTGCCCATAGTGCCGTTGTCGTGGGCTATGCGCTTGCGCCATCGTGCCGACCATCCCAGTCGCAGCGGTCCCCATATCTTGGCGTCTACACCGAACACCGCTTCCAGCCAGTGGCAGTTGGCCTTGATGTCCTTGCCTCCGTATTCCACTTCATCGCCCCATACAGGGTCTTTTATCACGTCCGAGCTTACGTCAAACTTATAGTCGGTCATGGCGTAGCGTGCGCCTACATATATGCGGTAGTCGTCGTGCTTGTTGCGTGCTATGTTGAAGTCCATACCCACACGTGCATACGGGGCTGAAGTCTTGTATTTCAGTCCGGTGGTTATTTCGTCGGCATCGGCAGTGCCGTAGCCTATTTCCACTACGGGGAAGTACTTGTCCTTCAGATTGACACGCAGCTGTGCTTCATACTGTCCGTGACTGCCCAGTGCCATTTCTGCCAGTCCGATCATGTCTGCCGACACGGCAACGCCTCGCAGAAATGGTATTGAGTCGGCCTTGACGGTCGTGTTGGCCTTACCTTTCGCTGCTTGCTTCTTCTTGGCAGTTGCCGTAGTGGCGAGCAAGAGCAGCATACTAATTATTGCTGTTCTTGATATAAATGAGTAGATGCGCCTTTGGGTCATTGTATGTAACCTTATTGTTGTTTATCTTGATGTCTTCGATGGCATGCTGTGTGAATCTTACGCCTTCGATGGTGTGGAACACTGCCGGGGCGCAGTCTATCGATTCGAAGTGCTGCTCGTTCTGCTTGCTTATCCATACTGTGTCCACTGTCTTCAGCCGGGTGTCTTTCTGTACGAGTGTCAGGAAGTACACGTCCTCGGTGCGCGAGTAGCTCATAGGTATGGTCAGACTGTCCAGTCCGGTCTGTCGGTTGATGAGCACCGTGTCCTCGTCGGGGTTGTCGGGGGTGCGTTCGGCTGCTATGGTCAGCGTGTCCTCAAGCACCGCCTCGTTGCCCGTCAGCTTCATCGACATATATGTGCGGTTGTTCAGCGGACAGTCGATCGACGAGCATGCCGCTGACATTGCCACAGCCATGACAGCGATTGTTTTTGTTATCTTGTTTTGCATTGTCTTCTTTTGTTTCTATCGCCATAGGTTGGCGGTTATTCCTCGCATTTCAGCGTCTTCTCTATCTGATAGTCGTTGCGGTTTTGCGACGAGCGGCTCACGAGGTCGCCGATGAATCCCGCCAGAAACATCTGTGTGCCTATCATCATCATCGTAAGGGCTATGAAGAAGTAGGGCGAGTCGGTGATGAGTCGCTGCGGAATGCCGTTTGACAGACACCACAGCTTGTCAACGCCCAGAGCCACTACAGCCAGAAATCCGATGAAGAACATCAGCGTGCCCAAGAATCCGAACACGTGCATAGGCTTGCGTCCGAAACTCGAAAGGAACCACAGTGTGATGAGGTCGAGATAGCCGTTGAAGAAACGGTTCCATCCCATAAACTTCGACTTGCCGAACTTGCGTGCCTGATGATGTACAGGCTTCTCGCCAATCTTGTCGAATCCGGCGTTCTTTGCCAGATAGGGTATGTAGCGGTGCATCTCGCCGTACACTTCGATATTCTTCACCACCTCTTTGCGGTAAGCCTTCAGTCCGCAGTTGAAGTCGTGCAGATTGTGTATGCCGCTCACCTTGCGTGCGGTGGCGTTGAATAGCTTTGTCGGAATGGTCTTCGACAGTGGGTCGCCCTGCTTACGGTTCTGCTTATATCCCGACACGAGGTCGTAGCCGTCGTCCATAATCATATGGTACAGTCCCGGAATCTCGTCGGGCGAGTCCTGCAGGTCAGCGTCCATGGTTATCACCACGTCGCCCTGGGCAGCCTTGAATCCGCAGTACAGAGCCGGACTCTTGCCGTAGTTGCGGCGGAACTTGATGCCCTTCACCTCCTCGTGGTCGCGTGCCAGTTGCTCTATGACGTCCCACGAGTGGTCGGTAGAGCCGTCGTTGACGAATATCACCTCGTAGGTGAAATTGTTGCTGTTCATCACGCGTTCAATCCACGCATAGAGTTCGGGGAGCGATTCGTCCTCGTTGTATAGAGGTATTACGACTGTTATATCCATATTGTATTCTTGTTAATTCGTTTCTTTTATTCTGTATCTTGTTGTTTCTATTTTCTGCGACACACCAGTGCTATCGGCAGGCTTGCCAGTACTCCCAGGAAGAAGTTCTGTAGCATGAACACGAACGACCATTGTATTGGAGTGAGCTGTGCCAGCATATCTATGTTCTGTTTCAGTTCAGTGCGGCTTATACCGTTCTGCTCGTATACGGGTGCCATTGTCTTCATCGTATCGGTAAGAACGCCGGCAAAACCGCCATTGTCCATAAATCTGAAGTACAGGAACTGCACCAGTGCAAACGCCAGCGATGCGTAGAGAAAGTTGTACAGACTGTATGCATAGGCTCGCCTTAGTGATATGTGTCCGCTCAAAACGTTGTTGCGGAATAGGCAAGTGCGCCATCCTATAAAGAAAGGTGTAGCCATTGCAAGGAGGTTGCCCACGACTCCTGCCCCTATCATTGTGACGCATACGAAACTTACTGTCCATAGGGCGGTGAGCATAAGTGCATCTACTCGGGCGAAAGCCTTGAGCTGCGTGAATTCTTCTATCTTAATCATTAAAATAATGTATGGGTTTTATAAAACTGCTGCAAACTTACTACTTTTTTTCCAAATACCTGTCATATAAGCATTTTTTGACATAATGAAGTTCAAAAGAAATGTTAAATACATAAACTTTGTTGCTCGATAATTTGCATTGTCAAAAAAAAGCTTTACCTTTGCACTCGCTTTTGAAAAGACGGGTAAGTCTTACACGGCCAGCTCCCTTCGAATCCTCCAGGACGGGAACGTAGCAAAGGTAGTTGGTTGTAGCGGCGCGATGTAAGTAGCTTGCCCACCCGCCTCTTTAGCTCAGTTGGCCAGAGCACGTGATTTGTAATCTCGGGGTCGTTGGTTCGAATCCGACAAGAGGCTCAAAACAGTAAAAGGACAGAACTTCAAATTTGAGGTTCTGTCCTTTTTGCTTTTTATACGGTTTGGAGCTTGCTCCAAAATACAATATTTGCATTTCTAACCGCTCAAAACTATGAGTTGAGCGCATAAGAAAATCATTGGCTCGAAATTCGTGAGTTTTGAGCCTTTGTCGTTATCTTGCTTACATTCAATGCGTTATGTGGATGTAGACCGAGACCCTTGAACTTTTATTACGTAAAAAACATCCTTTTTTAAAAAAATGTAGTCCTTTTGCACTCCAACTGTACTTCATTTGCCTTCCAACTGTACTCCATTTGCTCTTCAAATGTAGTCCTTTTGCAATGCAAGGAAGCCTCGAATGGAGATTAGGGTGGTGTTTGTCACTGCAAAAACAGTTAAAAACGACCACGGAAATCTCTAGATTCAAATTTTTATTTGTAACACTTTTTTACTGTCTGTACGATATTTGCATAGTAAGAGCTAAGGTACGGTTGTTGTTTTTTTTAGAAGTTCACGCCAAAATTGAACATGACTGCTCCGTTGCGCGAGCGGTCGAATGTGTCGTGGCAGATGTTGGCAAGGCCGATGTCGTAGGTCAGGTCGGCGTAGAACATGTCGTAGCTGATGCCGCAACCTATGCGCAGACCACCGTCCAGACGGCGGAAGTTGTTGCTGTCGAACGAGCTTTCAGCCTCGCGCTCGGCAAAGTTCTTAATCTTGCCGCCCACGCCTACTGCAAAGTATCCGCCTAAGAACGGCTGGAAAGAGAAATGGTCGTCAACCTCGTATTTGTATTTTATTACAGCCGGAATCTCCAGATCTGTCTCTTATACACATCTCCGAGCCCACGAGACTACGCTGCATC
>ENA-OZGC01000885-OZGC01000885.1-human-gut-metagenome-genome-assembly--contig:-NODE-885-length-19743-cov-11.807700_pt1 | contig 19743 bp, 25 predicted proteins | sample MGYA00245109_ERZ653643 | MGnify/ENA primary metagenome ERZ653643 (study PRJEB26926, sample SAMN06165107) | human gut metagenome | biome: ENVO:00009003; feature: ENVO:2100002; material: ENVO:00002003... | reverse complement strand
TATGCGATCGTCGGCAGCGTCAGATGTGTATAAGAGACAGGGTCATCGCCTGGTAGAGCCCTATCCCAACAGCGTCTATGTGGTGCAGAACCCGCCATCGGCGACGCTCACCACCGACGAGATGGACGAGGTGGCCGAGCTCCCCTACGCCCGCGATTGGCATCCCGACTACGACGCGGCGGGCGGCGTACCGGCCTTTGCCGAAATCAAATTTTCCATTAGCTCCAACCGCGGCTGTTTTGGCGAGTGCTCGTTTTGCGCCCTCACCTTCCACCAGGGCCGCGTACTGCAGATGCGCAGCCACGACTCGATCATGCGCGAGGCCGAGCTGCTCACGCGCGATCCCGAGTTTAAGGGCTACATCAACGACGTGGGCGGACCGACGGCTAACTTTAGCCGCCCGGCCTGTGACAAGCAGCTCAAGCACGGCGTGTGCAAGAACAAGCGTTGCCTGTGGCCGAGCGTGTGCAAGAACATGGTGGTCGACGAGAGCGGCTACACGCAGTTGCTGCGCGACCTGCGCCAGCTGCCGGGCGTCAAGAAGGTCTTTGTCCGCAGTGGCATCCGCTTTGACTACACTATGGCCGACGCCTCGGACGAGTTTTTGCGCGAGCTACTGGAGCACCATGTCTCGGGCCAGCTGCGCGTAGCGCCCGAGCACGTGAGCGACGCGGTGCTCTCCGTAATGGGCAAGCCGAGCCGCGCCGTCTATGACGCGTTCTGCCGTAAATTTGAACGCTTGAACCGTGAATACGGGCTCAAGCAGTACGTGGTGCCGTATCTGATCTCGAGCCATCCCGGCTCGACGATGAAGGAAGCCGTGGACCTAGCCGAAGCCGTACGCGACATGGGCTATATGCCCGAGCAGGTGCAGGATTTCTACCCCACGCCCGGCACGATCAGCACCTGCATGTACCACACCGGCATCGACCCGCGCACGATGAAGCCGGTCTACGTCGCCAAGACGCCGCACGAAAAGGATATGCAGCGCGCGCTGCTGCAGTGGCGCCGCCCGGATAAGCGCCGCCTCGTCATTCAGGCGCTGCACGAGGCCGGGCGCGAGGATCTGATCGGCTTCGGCAAAGACTGTCTCGTCCGCCCGATGACCGACCGGCGCAAACCCGCCAAGGCCGCCGAACCTCAGCCGCCCCAGCGCAAATACGGCAAGGTCTACGGCGGCGGCAAAAAGCCCACAGCCGCCCGCAGCGCGCAAAACGCAAAGTCCGGAAAGTCCGCCAAACCCGGCAGAGCCGGAAAGCCCGGCGCCTCCGGAAAGCCCGGTGCCTCCGGAAAGTCCGGCGGCAGGTCCGGGAGATCCGGCGCGAAAGGCGGCCGCCGATGAGCTATCTCTTCATCTACCTTGCCGCCATCAACGTCATCGCCTTTGCCGCCATGGGCATCGACAAGGCAAAGGCGCGCGCAGGCAAGTGGCGCATCGCGGAGAGCACGCTCTTCGCCCTCGCCGCACTCGGCGGCGCGCTCGGCGGCACGCTGGGCATGCGCGTGTTCCACCACAAGACGAAACACAAGGAATTTCGCTTCGGCTTTCCCGCGCTGCTCGGCGTGCAGTGCGCGGCCGTGGTGTATCTTATTCTGATCTGGAAGCAGGTGATCTGATATGACGCCCACCCTACTCGCCTATCAAATCGAGCCCGGAAAGCTCGGAAAAATGCAGGTCGTGTGCCTGCGGCTCGGCATCCGCGTGCAGGCGGTCGACCCGGCTGATTTCGGCCAGCCGATCGGCGCGCTGGCCGGTGTGCTGCCGCGGAATCCGGACGCACCCGCCGCCCCGCTCCCGGGGGAGATGCTCGTCCTGGCGCACTTTCGCCCCGGCATGCTCGAGGGACTGCTGCAGGGCTTTCGCGCCGCGCATGTCCCGCCCGTCGCGCTCAAGGCCATGCTGACGGACGCGAACGCCGCTTGGACAGCTCCGGCGCTCTACGCCGAGATCGCCAAGGAGCACGCCGCCATGCACGGCGGCGGCCGCGCGCACAAGGCGTGAAATTTCACGATTTACAGCTAAAAACCAATTGACAAGCACCCGCGCCTGTACTATCCTATGGGCACGGGTGCGCACCTACCGGCAGTCAGGCGATGGAGTCTGACTGCTTTTGTATTTGCCGCCGATATCTCAGAGGAGATCCCGCATATGAAACAAGATCCGATTCGTCAAGTTGTTTTCCCCATTCTCGCCGCGCTCATCTGGGGCACCGCCTTCGTCGCGCAGGACGTCTGCGCCGACACGATCGGCACGTTCACCTTCAACGCCGCGCGCTATGCCATCGCCGTGCTGGCGCTGCTGGTGCTGATCGCGGTGCGCATCGCCGTGCATAAGGACGCCGCGCAGCCCACGGCGGAGGAAAAACGCGCCGCGCGCAGGCAGCTCTGGCTCGGCGGCTTTTGCTGCGGCACGGCGCTGGCCATCGCCTCGAACTTTCAGCAGGCCGGCATCGTCGCCGGGACGGATGCCGGAAAGGCGGGCTTCCTCACGGCGCTGTACGTGGTGCTCGTGCCGGTGTTCGGCCTGTTTTTTAAACGCAAGGTCAGCCTGCCGGTGTGGGTCGCGGTCGCGCTGTCGGTCGTGTCGCTGTACCTGCTGTGCATCAAGGGCAGCTTCCGGCTCGCCGCGGGCGACCTGCTCGTGCTCGTGTGCGCGGTGTGCTTTGCCGTGCACATTCTGGTCATCGACCGCTTCAGCGCGACGTGCGACGGGGTAAAGCTCAGCTGCGTGCAGTTTCTGTTCGCGGCGCTGTGGTCGGGCGTGTGCATCCCGTTTTTCGAGCACGTCGATGCCGCCGCTCTGCTCTCGTGCGCGCTGCCGCTGCTGTATGTGGGCGTGTTCTCGTGCGGCGTGGGCTACACGCTGCAGATCCTCGCACAGAAGGGCTCGAACCCCACGGTCGTCACCATCCTGCTAAGTCTCGAGAGCGTGTTCGCCGTCATTGCGGGCGCGATCATCCTGCACCAGAGCATGACCCCGCGCGAATACCTCGGCTGCGTGCTGATGTTCCTCGCCGTGATCCTCGCGCAGATCCCGCTGCCGGCCAAGGCCGCCCGCGCGGAAAGCAAATAAGACCGCATTCCCCCACTCGAAATCCCCGCCAAACGGCGGGGATTTTTTGCACAGATTTACGAGCTTGTCCCAATATCCCCTTGCATTTTTGCCCAAATGGGGCTATAATTCTTGTCAAGAAATTCACAGCAAATGTATGCACAAGGAGGTCGATTCCCCATGAAACTGACACCCGAACAGCAGGCCGTACTCGACGGCAGCAAGGGCGAAGTCATGGCCAAGGTCATGAAAACGCTCGTCATGTACGGCGATGCCTTCGGCGCGGAAAAAATGGTGCCCATCACGAGCACCTACGGCCACACGGTCATCAGCTTCGGCATCAACGCCATGAAGCCGGTCTACGACCTGTACGACCAGCTCATTGAAGCCGGCGCGTTTTCCGAACAGAAATTCACCGCCGACCCGCTCCCGCTCGACAAGAACGTCCCCTCGAATCCGCTGCAGGATCTGGTGTTCCGCAAATTCATGTATAAGCAGCAGGCGCGCTACGAGCAGCAGCTGCGCCAGCTTGGCATCCTCAGCGACAAGGACTATACCTGCACCTGCTACCTCGACGAGGTGGGCAACAAGCCCAAGCAGGGCGAGGTGCTCTCATGGGCGGAGTCGTCCGCCGTGGTCTACGCCAACAGCGTGCTCGGCGCGCGCTGCAACCGCAACTCCGGCATGATCGAGCTCATGGGCTCGATCGCGGGCTGCGTGCCGTACTTCGGCTTTCTGACCGACGACGGACGCAAGGCCGACTGGATCGTCGAGGTGCGCACGACGAAAAAGCCCGAGCCGCAGCTGCTCGGCTCTGCCATCGGCATGAAGGTCATGGAACAGGTGCCGTATGTCAAGGGACTGGACAAATGGCTCGGCACGGAGATCAATGACGATGCCATCGCCTATCTCAAGGACTTCGGCGCGGCCACCGCGTCCAACGGTGCAGTCGGTCTGTACCACATCGAGCACCTCACGCCCGAGGCCGTGCAGCAGGGCGAGGCGCTCATCCGCGACGGCGCACCGGTGTACGTCATCGACGATGCGGAGCTGCAGCGCGTGCGCGAGAGCTACCCGTGCGTGTGGAAAAACCGCAACGCCAAGCCGAAGCTGTGCTTCATGGGCTGCCCGCACATGACGCTGCACCAGCTCATCGACACGACCGAGCGCGTCGAGGCGGGGCTGCGGGCGCACGGGCAGAAAAAGGTCTGCATCCCGACGGTGTTCACCGCCGCGCCCGGCGTCATCGAGGCGTTTGAAAAGACGCCTTACGCCGCCCGCCTGCGCAGCACCGGCGTCGTGCTCAGCTACATCTGCCCGCTCATGTACATGAACAACCCGCTCAGCAAGGCCATGCCCGTCATCACCTCGTCGAACAAGCTGCGCACGTATTCGACCGCGCGCTACTACACCGAGGACGAGATCATCACCATGATTACGAAGGGGGCGAAGTAAGATGAAACAGTTTCAGGGCCGCGTCATCTGCCCCGGCACATGCGAGGCGGAAGCCCTCGTGTCGCACGGCGGCTTCAACACGCTCGCCAGCTACCAGATGGCCTTGATGTTCCACGACAAGCAGGTCAAATGCGGCGACCAGAACAACCCCGACCTGTACAAAAAGCCGATGATCGGCAAGGCGCTGTGCCTGCCGGAGACCATCGGCTCGACCACCGGCGGCATGGTGCTCTACACCGCCTGCGCCTCCGGGCAGCAGCCGGCGTGTATGCTCTTTTCCAAGCACATCGACTCGCTGGCGGCCTCGGGCGCGATCCTCGCGTCCGTGTGGACGGACGCCGATATGCCGGTCATCGACTGCCTGGGTGACGAATTTCTCGCCGCCGTGCAGACGGGACAGACCGTGCGCATCCGCGACGGCGGCATCGTCGAGATCGAATAAATTGAGAAGTCGTAAAAGCCCAGTGTTTATGCGAGTTTACGGCATTTCGAGAGGTCTTTTGATAACAATTTGATAACAGTCATATAAGAGCCATTATTCTTGCAATCCAGTGGTTTACGGGTTACAGAATGATTTAGAGTTGGTTTTGTATGACAAAATAAATCCATATTATAAAGCCCTTAGCTGTGGGTAGTAACTCATAGCTAAGGGCTTTTTTGGCGTTCAAGGATTATTTTTCGTCAGTATCTTCAGCAAATATTTTCTTGAAACTTTGAAGATTATCTCCAAATTTTTGATAAAATTGACGCTTTGATATTGGCTTTTTGGTGGATAGATTTTCGTATAGGGTATATGCAGTGGTTACTAAAGTTAGTGTGTTGAAATCAGCAATTTCACTAATTATTTCTTCGTCATGCCTTGAAATCATTATTATATCCTCCTGTTTATTAGTCAGTGAGTTTGTCTTTGAATGCTTCGACTAATGCGTCACTAAGCTCCTTTGAGGGAACTTTCGCCCAGATTTGTGTGGTATCGAACTTCGGATAGTAATAACGCCAGTTGTCGTATTCTTCCCTGCTGATTTCCTCGGAAGATAGCTTGTCCGCCTGTTCTTTCCAAGCGCAGAGCATTTTTGAAAGCTCGGCAGCGTCCTTACCTTTGTCCTTGTTGACTTTCAGGCAGACTTCTCCGTCTGCTTCGCTGACGGTAAGACCATAAATATCTTCAAGGGTAAATAAGGTGTGCATAAGACCGATGTAGCTGTCAATATCGGGAACATCAAGAGCCTGCGGGGAAACCTCAAGCACCTGCGCCAATGCAGCCGTTAAGTCTGCTTTTGGTTTACGGGAGCCAGTTTCGTACTGTGCCAGACGCACATCTGCGCTCCGTTCAGGAAAGCCGACAGCCGTACCAAGATATTTTTGCGTCATACCACGCAAAAGCCTAAAAAAATGTATTCTTTCGCCAATAGCCATAGTGTCTACACTCCTTGCTTATGTACTGCAATCAGTATAGCAGATATGTTTAGGGATTGTCAAGAGGAAACGAAACAAAAAAGTTTAATATTTTCTCGAAAACCTCTTGACACAAGCATATATGCTTAGTATAATAGAAAATACTAATCGGATATGCTTAATATAAACCAAATGACCGTCTGAGTAGGATACTCCGCCACGACCTTTTGATTTATTCAAGAGAGAGCGAGATAACGCCGCTGAAATGGGGGCAGGAACGATATTCGGGGAGAACGGCAACTTAAAAATCTTATGAAAGGACTGACGATATGGAAAACAAATTTATTCGTGCCGATGATGTGGCACAGGAACTAAGCGTATCAAAGCCCTATGCCTATAAGCTCATCAGAAAACTGAACGAAGAGTTGAAAGAACAGGGCTTTATTACGATTGCGGGTCGTGTAAACCGCCAGTATTTTTATGAAAGGCTCTACGGAGCAGGAAAGGAGAGTAAATAATGCCAGTATTCAAAAATGAGGACAACGGCACTTGGTATGTGATGGCGAGATATATGAACTGGAAAGGCGAACGCAAGCAGAAATGTAAGCGGGGTTTCGCCACAAAGAAAGAAGCGCAGGAATGGGAGCGAATGTTTCAGCTACAAAATTCGTCTGACCTTGATATGAGCTTTGAAGCCTTTACGGAACTGTATATCAACGATGTAAAAAACCGCCTGAAAGAAAACACTTGGCTGACAAAGGAGCATATCATTCGCACGAAGATACTGCCCTATTTCGGCAAGTTGAAAATAAGCGAGATTTCCACAAAGGAGATTATCACTTGGCAGAATGAAATGCTTGCCTACCGTGACGAGAAGAAAAAACCGTATTCACAAACCTATCTGAAAACGCTGCACAATCAGTTGTCGGCTATCTTCAATCACGCTGTACGCTATTATGAATTGCGTTCCAATCCTGCCGCAAAGGTGGGAAATATGGGAAGTGAGGAACACAAGGAAATGCTGTTTTGGACAAAGGAAGAATACAAGAAATTTTCCTATGAAATGATGGACAAACCTGTTTCCTTTTATGCCTTTGAAATGCTCTACTGGTGCGGCATTCGTGAGGGCGAATTATTAGCCTTAACCGCCGCTGATTTCAATTTTGATAAGGAAACGGTCACGATTAACAAATCCTATCAGCGTTTACACGGCGAAGATGTGATTACCACACCGAAAACAAAGAAAAGCAATCGCACAATTAAAATGCCGCATTTTCTCTGTGAGGAAATGCAGGAATATCTCGGTATGCTCTATGGTTTGAAAAAGAAAGACCGTATCTTTACGGTAACAAAAAGCTATCTTCATCACGAGATGGACAGAGGGGCGAAAGCCGCAGGCGTAAAGCGTATAAGAATTCACGATTTGCGGCACAGCCATATAAGTTTGCTGATTGATATGGGATTTTCGGCGGTAGCGATTGCTGACCGTGTAGGACACGAAAGCATTGACATCACTTATCAGTATGCACACCTGTTTCCGTCCAAACAGACGGAAATGGCAGATAGATTAGATGATTTGGGGAAAGGAGATTTTGAAAATGTCGGCTAAAAACAGAGATAACAAAAACCGTTGGAGGAATATCACGGTAGGGTTTCGGGTATCGCCCGAAGAAAACGTACTCATTAACAAGGCGGTTGCCTTATCGGGCTTGCCGAAACAGGAATACTGTTACCGCCGCTGTCTGAATCAGGATGTGGTGGTGCAGGGCAATCCGAGAGTATTTAAGGCACTTCACAAGGAACTTGCCGCCGTTCTTACAGAATTGCAAAGGATTGAAGCGGGCGAAAAAATCAATGACGAGCTGTTGAATGTGATTGAACTGATAACAGTTATCCTCGGCGGTCTGAAAGGAGAAGATGGGAATGGAGAATAAAAAAGAAATGACTACTCCAAATGTATCTGCGGCAACAGATACGGAGCAGCCGTTTCCTAAATGTACTGAACATAGTATAGCCGACTGCGATGAAAATATCAAGAGTTTTGAAGAAATGCAGAGGGAAATGCTGCGGCAGTTATCCCCCTCGTATCTCAAAACGGTATCAATGGCGGCTTTGTATGATACCGTATTTGATATACAGACGCCGCTGATTGACGGTCTGCTCCAAAGGGGAACTTACCTTTTTGTAGGCTCCCCTAAGGTAGGGAAAAGTTTTATGATGGCGCAGCTTGCTTACCATATCAGCACAGGAACGCCGCTGTGGGATTATAAGGTGCGAAAAGCAACGGTGCTTTACTTTGCTCTTGAAGATGATTACCCACGCTTGCAGAAACGATTGTTTCAGATGTTCGGTGCGGAAGAAGCAGGCGATTTATATTTTGCAACGGAGAGTAAAACGGTCAATGGCGGTTTGGAAGAACAAATCAGAGGATTTATGCAGGAACACCCCGATACAGGTTTAATAATCATAGACACCTTAAAACGTGTCCGTGAAGCTGGCGGGGCAGATTACAGTTACGCAAGCGACTATGACATTGTGGCGAGGCTCAAAGCGTTGGCGGACAGTTATAAAGTTACAATGCTTATCGTTCATCATACCCGAAAACAGAAAGCGGAAGATATTTTCGATATGATTTCGGGAACGAATGGACTGATGGGTGCGGCGGACGGAGCTTTTGTTCTCAGTAAGGAAAAGAGAACTTCCAATAATGCTACGCTCGATGTGGCGGGCAGGGATCAGCAGGATATGAAAATTCATCTTGTGAGAGATACCGAGCGTTTGGTGTGGAACTTTGAAAAATCAGAAACGGAGTTGTGGAAAGAGCCGTCTGAGCCGTTGCTCGAAAAAATTGCAGTTACTCTTTTTTCGGAAAGTAGTAGATGGGAAGGAACAGCTTCTGAACTTTGTGAAAGGCTTGGTGTGGATATAAAACCGAATGTGCTTTCACTTAGGCTTAGTATTAACGCAAGCAGGCTGTTCCGTGATTATGGTATCCGCTATCAGAACAGCCGCACGCACGATGGCAGAAAGGTTTCGCTTTGGAAAGAAACCGATGGAGCGGCGTGACAAACGGTGTCAAAGGTGACAATGTTTTGGGAGTGGCACTGGTATCTCAAACATTGTCACCATCGTCACACATTGACACCGATTAAAGTTTGGCGGAGAGTGCAGAGAGCGCCTTTTCAAAGGCGGCTCTTTGCCCCTCGGAGAGCGCAAAACCTGCTTGCAGGTTGCATTTTTGTTGGCGGAGCTGACAAAAGTGCTTTTGCGTTACTTTCGCAGAAAGTAACAAAGGCTTGCGCCTAACGGCGCAGAAAGGAGAGGAAACGATTTATGCAAAGAACGATAAGCGCAATGGTCGGGAAAGGCTCGGTCAATCATAACAGCCGTAAATTCAAAGCAGAAAATGTGAACGCTGACCGTTCCCATCTCAATATAGATTACTGCAACGAGAATATTAAAAAGGTCTATCACGAATTGTTTGATGAAGCACTGGGAAGGTACAACGCCAAGCAGACAAGAGCAGACCGAAAGATAGAAAACTACTATGAAAAAATCCGAAGCTCCAAACAGGAAAAGCCGTTCCACGAACTGATTTTGCAGATAGGCGATAAGGAAAATATGAGTGCTGAAAGTGAGAACGGACAGCTTGCAAGGCAGGTCTTAGATGAGTATTATCGTGGCTTTCAAGAGAGAAATTCACAGCTTAGAGTGTTCTCAGCGCATCTGCATATGGACGAGGCAACGCCGCACCTGCATATTGATTTTGTTCCGTTCACTACTGGCAGCAAGCGGGGATTGGATACGAGAGTATCACTCAAACAAGCGTTAGCGGCGCAGGGATTTAAGGGCGGCTCCCGCAGCGAAACAGAGTGGAATCAGTGGGTACAGTCCGAAAAAAAACAGCTTGCCGCCGTTATGGAACGATACGGAATTAAGTGGGAACGTAAAGGAACGCACGAAAAACATCTCTCTGTTTTGGATTATAAAAAGCAACAACGGACAGAGGAAATCGAGCGATTGGAAAATAAAATCACAGATAAGCAAACAGAATTTGAAACTCTTTCCAAGCGTATTGAGAACTTTGATAAGGGTACAACTGCACTCTCACAAATGCAGAGCGCACTGGAGAATGCCCCCGAATATCAGTTATCCGAACCACAAGGCTTTATGACTGCAAAAAGTTATAAGAGCAAGGTTGCCGAGCCGTTAATTAAGCGGTTGAAATCCCTCATTAAAACGCTTATGGTGCGGTGCTTTCAAGCGATTGACGATTACCAAAGGCTCAATCAGACAAACGCCAGTCTGTACCGTAGCAATGAACGGCTTAAAAGTCAAAATAGGCAGTTGACTTCCGACAATAACAGATTGAGGGAAGAAATTAAGGACTACAAGCTGCTGAGAAAGGTATTCGGCAGCAGACAGATTGACAGCCTGTTAGAACAGGCAAGACAGTCTAAACAGCGTGGCACACGCTTTAGAAATAATCAATACGAAAGGTAGGAACAGACAATGGCAAAGACAATTTTTGAAGAAATGGGCGGCACTTATGTACGGCAAGGGGATTATTTTATCCCCTGCCTTACTCTACCAGCCGAAAAAGAAAATAAGCCTATCGGCGTATGGGGGCAGAGGCACAAACGCTATCTGCGAGAGCATAAAAGAGCAATCTACACTAATCTGCTCACAAGCGGCAAGCTGAACAGCTATCTTGCTGATATTGACGAGCAGGCAGAGGAAATGTTTTTTCGGTTGGTAGAACAGATGGCGGAGCGTGAGGGCGTGACTGAACAGTTTAAAGCGGCAAATGGCTTAGAGTGGACGAGGCGAATGAATAACATTCGAGCGTGTGCGATGGAGCTTGTCAATAAGGAAATCATCTACAATTAAAGAATTATAACGCATATAACCGTAAAATTGTGGTGGGTAGGGAGAAACTCCTTACCCGCTATTTTTTTACTCTCTTATCTGCTTAAACAAGGCGTTTTGACACCGAAAATCGTTATATCTCCACTTGTTTGTCGCAATCTCTTGATTTTTTGAACGGCGTTCAGTATAATATAATTGAACGTCGTTCAATAGGAGGTATAGTGTGGATAATAAAGAAGCAATCATACAGGCAACGATTAAACTCATTGAGGAAAAAGGGGAGCATTTAGAAGAAGTTACAGTCCGTGAGATATGCAAAAGAGCAGGTGTTGGATTAGGACTTGTAAATTATCATTTTGGAAACAAGGATAAACTCATCGAGCAATGTATTGAGCGTATGATAAACGGAACAGTCGAGCATTTTCAGAATATACGAGAGAAAACAGACGGTTTTACTCCTTTTGAGAAGTTGGAGTATCTCGGCAATATGACGCTTGATTTTCTGTTTGAACATTATGCCATTTCCAAAATTTCTGTTCTTACCGATATGCAGTCACCGAAAGAAAATGACAACACTTACAGAACTTATGCGGCATATCTTCCGCTTGTTGCAGCCTGCCGTCCTGACCTTGACGAAGCGGCGATAAGGCGAAAAACGCTGTATTTGATTACCGTTATGCAGCAAATGTTTCTGCGATACGAAATCATATCGCAAACATTGGGGATTGACCTTAGAAAGAGAGAAAACCGCAAGAATTTTCATACACAAGTTTTACATGATATTTTGGAGGTATAAAGAGTGAATATAACAGTGATAAACGGAACAGAAAAACACGGTGTTACCTACCGTTTGAAAGAGATGTTTTTAGCAGAGTTTAAGGATAAAGCGAATATTACAGAATACTATCTTCCGAAGGACTGTCCGAGCTTCTGTACTGGTTGCTTGAGTTGTACATTAAAGGGTGAAAGCACTTGCAAGGACGCAGAATATATTGGGAAAATTGACAAATCACTTTTGGAAGCAGACTTGATTGTAATGACATCCCCTGCCTATGTGTTTCACGCTACGGGAGCAATGAAAGCATTTCTTGACCATTTCGCTTACCGCTGGATACCGCACCGTCCTGCTCCTGAAATGTTTGGAAAGCGTGCGGTAATTATAACGCAATGCTTAGGCAGTGGAACAAAATCTGCGGCGAAAGATATGAAGCATAGTTTATCTTGGTGGGGAATTTCTAAAATCGGGATATTTACTGGTGCTTTGATGAGCGATATTGTTTGGGAAAAGCTTTCCCAAAAGAAACAAGCCGAGCTTACGGGAAAGATTCAAAAGCTATCCCGAAAGTTTGCTCATATAGATTATACAAAGCCCGCACACACAAATTTGATTACGAAATTCAAGTTTCTCGTCTGCCGTATGATGCAGCAATCCATACATCAATCAGACCCTGAATACCTTGACGGAAAGTATTGGGCGGAGCAAGGTTGGCTTGACAGCGGCAGACCGTGGAAATAATGTGGGGCAAAACGAAATCTCGGTTACTGGCAGATGTGAAAATGATAAATCAGTGAGTGATATATCAAATATTTTGCTCAAAATCAGTAAATGCAACGCAAAGTAGCAGGAAAATTCCGAATGTCATCTCTGCTTGCTTGTAATGCAAAGCACGGTTTTCTATACTTGGCGTATCAACATAAGGAGGTCACGAGAATGACATTTGCAGAAAAACTAAAATCTATCCGCAAGAAGGCAGGACTTTCGCAGGAACAGCTTGCGGAGAAGTTAGGCGTGTCAAGACAGGCGGTTACAAAATGGGAAACTGAAACAGGCATTCCCGACATTGAAAATATGATGGCTATCTCTGCCCTGTTTGACATTTCCATTGACGAGCTACTTTCCAATGAAAGAGGAATGAAAAAATCAAACGAGTATCTTTTTGAAAGCGTTACGGAATACGATATTGACGAGCCGAAACGCTATGATATGAAATTCGGTGGAGCAAAGCAATTTGTATTGTCTGGTTATGAGGGAGAGAAAATCCGTGTCCGTCTGGTATCTAATACCCTCTCTACGCTCCAGAACGATTTTAAGGTTAAAATTGACGACATCCGAAAACGGATTGATGTAGATGTAATCCGTAAAAACGGTATATCTGAAGCAACGGCAAAAGAAACTGTCAGTATTTTCGTTCAAATTCCTATACCCTATGTGGGAAAAATTGAGGGTGCTGTCAATGCGGAAACCGTAGAAATCCGCTCTTTAGATTGCGACAGTATTGAGCTTGATGTAAAGACGCCGAATATCATTCTAAACGATGTCGGCGGCACAGTAGAAATTAACTGCAATCTGGATATGAGTGTGGTTTGCAATTCCTTAAAGGGATACCTTGCAATCAATCAGGTGTCGGCAACTTCCAAAATCCATATTCCAGAGGGTGAAGTATTTACTGCTGTTACGAAGGGGATTGGAACGAGCATTTCCTATGAAAAGGACGGCAGACAGACGGAACGCTTTGACACGCCCGATGCGGAAAATGTCATAGAACTGAACGGCATTAAAAGTGAGCTTGTTATTTGCAACGATTAAAGACGAAGGAGTGTAAAAATGAATAATCTTGAAAAAATCCAAAAGACAATGAAGGTCTTTCAAACACTAACGAAGATTGTAATGGGATTCAGTTTTGTGGCGATTGCTTTTACATTAGTGGTTGGCAGCGTAAGTTTGATGGCAGATAAACTTCCATTTGGCGAGCTTCTGCAAAGGTTACTTATAGAAGCTGACAGAACGATTGACAATCGTGAAATAGGAATAGCCCTGCTCTGTGAAAGCGTGGTTTTGGTTTTCGGAGCGATTGAAGCTATTTGTGTTTGTAGATATTTTAAGTTGGAACTGAGCGAGGGAACACCTTTTACTGAAACAGGAGCAAAAAGCATAACGAAGCTCGGAATACTCTTTATTGTTGTAGATGTTTTATCAGCAGCATTTTCCTCTGCGATGGAAAAGTTTGCATTTATATCAGAACGGATGGATAACGGCGGTGGCATTGGTATCGGCATTTGCTTGATTTTACTTGCAATGGTTGTTCGCTACGGTGCGGAATTGGAGCAACGAGGCAGAGCAAAGTAACGCAGGAGGATTTCTATGGAAGATAGTAAATGGATACTCTGCCCTGTCTGCGGAAACAAAACGAGATTGCAGCTACGGGCAGATACGGAACTGAAAAATTTCCCGCTCTACTGCCCGAAATGCAAGCAGGAAAGTTTGATTAACGCAAAGGATTTGCAGGTAACGGTTATTAAAGGATTTGGAGCAAAAATACATAGCTGAATAGCAAAGCGACAAAATCTAATTTGTTGAATTTATGAATATAAGGAATTGATAGAATATGAATTATATAATTCGAGAGATTAAGGAAGAAGAGTATCCAATATTATCAGATTTTCTGTATGAAGCAATTTTTATTCCAGAGAGTATGGAAAAGCCGCCAAAGGCTATCATTGAACAGTCGGAGTTGCAAGTATATATTGCCGATTTTGGAAAAGAAGATGATTGGTGCTTAGTTGCGGAAGTAAAAGGAAAAATTGTAGGTGCGGTGTGGGGGCGTATTATGAATGATTACGGGCATATTGACGATGAAACACCGTCGCTTGCCATATCACTTTATGGCGAATATAGACATTTAGGCATTGGTACAGCACTTATGAAAGCTATATTGCACCTTTTAAAAGAAAAGGGATATAAACAGACATCTTTATCTGTCCAGAAAGAAAACTATGCAGTTAATATGTACCAAAAGATAGGTTTTAAGGTGGTAAGCGAAACGGAAGAAGAATATATAATGGTTTGTGAATTACAGTAAATTGGCGGTTTGAACTATTGATTTTCTAAGCAAAATCGCTTATAATATAACATGAAACATATTGCTATTATCCGCAGTTACAGAGCGAGTGTTATCAACCCCGATAACAAATTGATAACATTAGCCCATATAGGCAGGATAATATGGATATATCAAATAATCAAAAGCGCCACGAATACGACAGAGAATAATCTCTAAACAAAATTGATTAGGATTTGTCGAGTGGGAATAATACCCGAAAGGCTGAAAAGCCTTGAAAATGCTGGACTTTTGCGTTACGGAATTGCCCCGTGACAACAAAATGACAACATTTTAGATTATCCAAGAATAAAGAGCTATCTGATTTCTGCTAGAGAAGTCAGATAGCTCTTTTTGTTTCGATTGAATTTAATCATTTCTCAGTCGGTCTTTGAAAGCCTCCGCCATTGCGTCACTGAGTTCCTGCTATGTTTCTCCGGCTGGTAAAAGAACTTGCCGAAAAAGAAAATGTTACCGAAGAACTCAAATCAACCGACCAAATGCTGTGGGTTCGGAAAATGAACAATATCCGTAACCGAGCAACGGAAATTGTGAACGCAGAATTTATTTACACAGCATAAGCGTAACGGCGGCGGGGAAAATCCCCGCCGCCGTATACTATTCTCAACTTCTTGCGAATTTTAGTGACAAATTACATTATAATCCTTGATAATATGCCACTTTCTCTGTATAATAAAAGTGAAACAAAGTATCTATTTGGGGAGGCGCGTAGTATGAGGATGAGTTATAAAAAACTTTGGCTTATGCTTGTTGAAAAAGAAATCTCTCCTGCTACGATGCGTAAAGACCTTAATATCGCAACTGGTACAATGACAAAACTGCGTCGCAATGAAGAAGTGGCATTGTCTATTCTTTTGAGAATTTGTGAGTATTTGAATTGTAACATTGGCGATATTTGCGATGCCGTTCGAATTGACTCAGAAACAAGTCTGTAATTCTGTAGGGTATTTTAGGTAGGAGGAATATTTATGATGTGGCAACCTATTCGCAATAAAAACTACAGCAATCCTGATACAACCTACCGAGGAGACTGTCCAAGGTTCCCTAACAAAACTGCAACGCTGTCTATTCAACTTGGCGGTGTAAAAACTGCAAAAAATGATTTGGACCTTAATTATCATGTAGCTAATTTTGAATGTGACTTGTTGAACGATACCAACGACAGGTGCAATACTTGCCGACTTGATTGTCCAGTTATTAAGGCCTTTAAAAATAGTCATAGTTATTAAAATAATTAAATATAGAGAGGTAAAGCAAATGGCATTTTGTATTAATTGCGGACAAGAACTTGCAGAAGGAGCAAAATTCTGTGCGAATTGTGGAAAAGCGGTAACTGGCGAAAGTACTATTTTCCAAAGAAAGACGGTTTACGAGGGAAATCTCCACAAATGTCCAAATTGCGGTGAAGTTCTCAATTCTTTTGTAACCAATTGCCCTACTTGCGGTCACGAGATTCGTGATGCTCAGGGTGTTTCGTCGGTAAGACAGTTAGCAATTAAATTGGAGCAACTTGAATCAAAAAGACCGCCAAAGAAAGGTACTAATATTTTTGCGCAGATCTTTAGTGGCGGAACACAGTTGCAAAGCATCGATGAACAAAAAATTGACCTTATCAGAAATTTTTCTATTCCGAATACAAAGGAAGATGTTTTGGAGTTTATTGTTCTTGCAGCAGCCAACATTGATTTAAAGGTGTATGGGTTGGATTCGGACAAATATCAAATGCTTGACCCTGCTCGCCGTGAGTTATCGGATGCATGGTTGGCAAAACTTGAACAGGCAGACCAAAAGGCTGAAATTATGTTTGGCCATACGCAAGAGTACTTGTCTATGAGAAATGTCTATGAAAATAAAATGAAAGCCATTAAAAAGCAAAAACTTCAAATTGTTTGGTTATTTGCTGGTGTGTTCGGTATTCTTTTTGTGGTGTTCGGATTTGTCCTAATGACTCTTGCACTGACAGGTTCTCTATAAAAGTCAAGGAGAGTGAGTGATATGGCATTATTTGATAAAAATAACCGAAAAGGCGGATTCATGGATGAAATCCGTTGTGATGAACCGTCGTACTTAATATGGAAATGGCATCCTTCTGGGGGGCAATCTGGGCAGAACGTTCGTGAGAATTCTATTCGTTGGGGTTCCTCACTTCGAGTGAAAGATGGTGAGGTTGCTGTATTTGTTTACAAACAACCGAACGGAGTAATGCAAGATTTCATTGTCGGTCCGTTTGATCAAATTATCAAAACAGAAAACTTCCCTGTGCTTGCAAGTATTTTAGGATTGGCATACGAGGGCGGAACACCATTCCAAGCGGAGATATACTTCATTAACCTTGCGCAAATTATCCAAACAAAATTTGCTGTTCCGTTCTTTGACGTATATGATCCGAGATTTGATGATTTCGGCGTTCCGGTAGCCGTAAGAGGAACTATCAGCTTTAAAATCAGCGATTACCGTCAGTTCATAAAGCTGCACAGACTCAACACATTTAATCTTGAGGATTTTCAGAAACAGGTTCGTGACGCTGTAATAAGATATGTTAAAGATGTAGTTGCTAACGCTCCCGCTGTAAATGATATTCCTTTGGTTCAAATTGAGACCAAGACTGCACAAATCAACGATGTGGCGGAATATGACATAAGCGAAAGATTAAAAGAGACTTTTGGCGTAGATGTTTCCGGCGTGGACATAGGCGCAATAGAAATTGACAAATCAAGCGATGGTTACAGACAGTTAATGGCTGTAACCAAAGACATTACTGCTACCAAAGTACAAGCCGAAACAATGGATTATGTTGAAAGACTGCGTATACAGCGTGAAGAAGGACAGTACGCAATGCACAAACAGACACAGTCTGGTAATATCGGTGCTTTCCAAGTTGAAAAGCAAGCTGAAGTTGGCATTGCAGGGGCTGATGCTCTGGGGCATATGGGTGAAAACGGTGCCGGTGGAGTTAATTTAGGTAATGGCGGCACAGGCTTTAATCCTGCCGCTATGATGGCGGGAATGGCTCTCGGCGGTGCTGTCGGTCAGAATATTGCCGGAATTATGAACAACTCAATGGCTGGTGTTAATCAAACCGCACCGAGCGGAGCAACACCTCCACCCGTTCCTGTTGTTGCATATCACGTTGCGGTGAACGGGCAAGCAACCGGACCTTTTGATTTAAATGTATTGCAACAAATGGCTACTTCAGGTCAGTTCAATGCTGATAGTTTGGTATGGAAAAATGGAATGTCTGAGTGGGTTAAGGCAGGCACTGTTGATGAATTAAAATCAATGTTTGTTGTTATGCCACCTATTCCTCCGGTTGAATAATTATGAAGATAAATAAAGAGTTTTTCTGATACTCTGACCGAGGGTATGTTGGCGAGCGGTAATAACCTCACAACCCAATATCATACTTCACGTAACAGCTGCCGGATCTTAAAGGGGTTCCGGCAGCTGTTTTTTCACCGCAAAAAGCCGCTCAAAAGTCCATGTGTGTGAGAAAACAGTACTTGCGTTGTGTATTTGCTTCTGATATAATAATCTCGTGAATTATTTAACGTGATCGGATGGCGCTTTTGCAGCGCAGCTTTGATTTTTCGGCAATCGGTTTGTATGCACGTTTATGATTGATACAAATGAAAAAACCAGCGGCTGGAACAAATGCCTTGCCGCTGGCTTTTTGCGCAGAAGGATATGCGCAGATTCTGTTTTGTCCAAATGCCAAGAGCAGCTGTGCAGGCGTTCTTGACGGGGGAGCCGTGCAGTCACAGTGCGTCGCGCTGCTCGGCCGGCATGCGATACTCCGGCTTGACGTGGTAGGCGATCTCGGCGTACTGCCGCGCGCGTGCGCGCAGCGAGAAGTTTCCTTTCTGGCTGGACCAGACGTACAGCTCGTGGCAGATCAGATCCGTTGCGATGCGCGACAGCAGATCCGGCGGCTCTTTGGAGTCGATAATGCCTGATTTGGCGCAGTTTGTGGCCAGTGTCGCAAACAGATCATCGAGCGCGTGCACAGCTGCGCGGATCCCCTCGGGGGATTCGAACTGCATGATGAACAGCGTGCTCGTGAGCTCGGGGCCGAAGTCGTAGGCGATGGCAATGAAGCGGTCAAACAGCTGCCAGATGCGCTCGAAGTCATTGTCTGCGTGCGCAAATTTCATAAAGCTCGCATCATCGTTGTGCTGCGGTTTTTCTACCATGTATTCCAGAATGCTGCGCTTGCCGTTGAACGAGGAGTAGAACACGGAGCGGGAGATGCCGCATTCCTTGCAGATCTCGTTTACGGTCACGTTGTTGTATCCGTTGCGCTTGAACAGGGAGATCGCGGCTTCCGCGACTTCCTCTTTGAACTTTCGGGCAGAATCTTGCATCCATAACACTCCAGACGAAAAATGTTCTTGTTTTTCAAACATTATACGGCATTTGTCTCCGCGTTTCAACACACAAAAAAATCTATTCGCAATTTATTTGCAGATTTTTTGTGACTTGTTTCAAAAACGCTCCGGACTCCTTGACATTGCAGGGTTAATTAATTAACATAGCTGCATCCGAATCCGTTCTTGTGTCGGAACGGCCGGATGTCGTTTGACTGCAATCTAAAGAAGAAGGAAGCGATAACATGACAAAAGACGAGAAAATTGCAAAGCTCGGAAAAGTAATCACGGATCGCGCGACGGTGTTGTTGGGAAAGGACAAGATCACGCCGGATTCTCCGGAGTATCTCGGCATCAACTCCGCCCTCAAGTTCACGGCGGTGAAGTATGACGAGAAGATGGCGGACGATATCCTCGATATCGCGCTGACCATGAAAAAGCGTGTGCCGCTCACGATCGAGCAGCTCGCAAAGAAGAACCCGCAGTTTGACAGAGCCTATCTGGAAAAAGCGATGCAGGCCATCAGCGAGAGCGGTCTGGTCGAGTTCCATTGGGAGAATCTCGACGGCAAGAATCCGAACCATGAAAAGCGCTGGGTGCTGGACATGTTCGTTCCCGGCAGCGCCGAGATCATGATGATCAATCCCGAGCAGTCGGACATCTGTCTCTTATACACATCTCCGAGCCCACGAGACTACGCTGCATCTCG
>ENA-OZGC01000879-OZGC01000879.1-human-gut-metagenome-genome-assembly--contig:-NODE-879-length-19821-cov-4.605434_pt1 | contig 19821 bp, 15 predicted proteins | sample MGYA00245109_ERZ653643 | MGnify/ENA primary metagenome ERZ653643 (study PRJEB26926, sample SAMN06165107) | human gut metagenome | biome: ENVO:00009003; feature: ENVO:2100002; material: ENVO:00002003... | reverse complement strand
ACGGAGCTGGACGGCAGCGGAGATTATGACAGGCTGGCCAGCTATCTTATCAAGCAGACCAACAAGACCTACAACGATCCGGAACGCAGAGTGTTTGCCAGACGTTATGTTACGAGCCGTAACCTTGAGCAGCCAGAGTGTAAGATTGAGAAAGTCAAGGCTGACAGCTGGCGTGAGACGCCGTCTGCACCTAAAGGCTTTTATGTGCTGCAGGATACTGTCGTCCAGGACGTCAGCGAGATTACCGGATATCCGTATCAGTATTACCGTTGCCTGGCACTAGGTGGCGGGAAACCATTGAAAACAAAAAGACTACGCAGGTAGGCGTTTATATCAGCGGCGGAATCTGCCTCGGTAGTTATATACAAGCAAAAAAACGGACAGGCGCAAGAAGAAGTATATCCGCTGCTGCTATAAGCACGGGAAGGGGGAATCAGATTGCTGGTAAAGCACTGGCAGCGCGTCGCAGAGACACGCTTTAAGTATCAAAAAAAAATTCAGATGGCCGTGGATGAAGCGCGTGCCTGCAGGCATCCGCATGGGCTGAAGGACAAGCTGAAGCCTAATCCTACCCAGCAGGATGCACTCAAGGGAATGCTGCCGCTGAAAAAGGTTAGCGTATACATCGGACGTCGGAGCTATGAGCTTGTCATTGAGCAGCCGGAGGAGTGGCTGGCGGTGATAAGGGAGACGTATGCCTTATACAAAGACTCGCCTATTGGCCACGTCATGCACAAATACTATGACAACTACGAGAACAGGCACGTCCAGCCGGAGGTTATCAGCGGGCTGCAGGGAGTGAGCCGTCAGACGTTCTACGCCTGGCGCAATGAGTTTTTGAGTGACGCTGCTATTATTGCAGCGCAGCATGGAATAAAAAATTTTTAAGCATTGCCGTTTTGTACTTTACAAATCGGCGCTTTTGACGTGGTAAAATAGTATTGTGCAAAATAGCAAGTAAAAATAAAGGCCCTGACGGAGCGTTCCGCCGGGGTTATTTTTATGCCAAAAAGCAAAGGAGGTGAAGGCACTATGGCAGAGGTAAAAAAAGCAGTCAAAAAAGCTGTTAAAAATTCCGGTAAAAAAACTACCCCAAAAGCTGGTAAAAAAACCACGTCGGAAAAGCTCAGTCCGGCGCAGGAGAAATTTTGCCTGGAATACCGTAAGCATGAGGGTAACGGCACTGCTGCAGCCATAGCTGCCGGGTACAGTGAGAGGACCGCCGCACAGCAGGCTACCAGGCTGTTAAGAAATGTTAACATTCTGAAGCGCATAAAAGAGCTGGCAGATGACGCTATCAGAAAGCAGATTATCGGGCTGGATAAACGCGCTCTGGTGCTCAGTAAAATTGCCGAAGATGATGCTGCTGATGTGCAGGCCAGAATCAGGGCGATTGACGTTCTGAACAAAATGGATGGCGTGTATGTTTTCAAGACCGAGGTTAAGATTAGCGGCAATGTCAATGTGCTGCTGAAAAGGCGAAAGAAGGAGTAATGGGCCATGAAACCACAAATAAGCCAGGAAGACTACGATGCTTTAGTAGGCTATCTTGCTGAGTGCCAGCATGATCCGGAGCTTTTCGTAAAACTTTCTTTCCCATGGGGCGAACCTGATACTCCGCTGGAGAATAAGAAAGGGCCGGAACAGTGGCAGCTTGACATACTACGTGAAATAAAGGACGAAGTAAAAACTGCTGATGTTGCCATACGTGAAGCAGTAGCCAGTGGCCACGGCATTGGTAAGTCGGCGCTGGTGAGCTGGCTCATTCTTTGGGCGCTGGGTACCTGCTCGGATACGCGCGGCGTTGTTACCGCTAACACGGAAGCGCAGCTTCGCACTAAAACATGGGCAGAGCTTAACAAATGGTACAACATGTGGATAGCTAAACCATTGTTTGACTACACTGCGACAAGCATTTTCTGCAACGCTGACGGTAACGAAAAGACTTGGCGTATAGATGCAATTCCGTGGAGTGAAACAAATTCTGAAGCGTTTGCTGGCCTGCATAATCAGGGCAACAGAATTTTGATTATCTTTGACGAAGCATCAGCGATACATGACACTATCTGGGAAGTTACGGAAGGTGCCCTGACTGACGCAGACACAGAAATCATCTGGTGCTGCTTTGGCAACCCAACTCGTTCCAATGGCCGCTTTTATGATTGCTTTCACAAACACAGAAATTATTGGCACACTCGCAGGGTAGACAGCCGCAGCGTAAGCTTTTCTGATAAAAAGCAGATTGAAGCGTGGCGCGAAATTTACGGCGAGGACAGCGACTTCTTCAAGGTCCGCGTGCGTGGCGAGTTCCCGTCGGCCAGCGATAAGCAGTATATCTCCCAGTCTATCGTGGATGAAGCACGTCATAGAGTACTCAAGCCGTATCAGTATAATTTTGCTCCGGTTATCATTGGTGTAGACCCTGCGTGGACCGGCGCGGATAAAATCTGCGCATACCTGCGTCAGGGCAACTACAGTAAGCTGCTCTTTGAATATCCGAAGAATGATAATGACCTGCAGCTTGCCGGCAAGATTGCAGCACTGGAGGATGAGTACCATGCTGATGCAGTCTTTATCGACCTTGGCTATGGTACAGGTATCAAGAGTGCAGGCGATGCGTGGGGCAGGAATTGGACGCTGGTGTCATTTGGCAGCACAAAAGGTATACCGCCTAACTGCATCAACAAGCGAGCAGCTATGTGGCAGGATATGCGGCGCTGGCTTATGGATGGCGGTGCAATATCGGCCGATGACAACGTGCTGGCTGATGACCTCGTAGGACCGGAGCTTGCTCCGCGTGACGATGGCAGAGTGCAGCTGGAGAGCAAGGAGAGTATGAAAAAGCGCGGGCTTCCGTCTCCGAACAGGGCGGATGCATTGGCGCTGACCTTTGCTTTTCCGGTACTAAGCAGAAAACAGGAACATGAATACGCCTGGAGCGTCGATAATGGCGCGCAGGAAGAATATGATCCGTTTCATGGAATGTGGTAGGAGGTGAGACCATGGAAGAAATCATTATGCAGCTGCATGGCGGCGGTGGTGGTGGAGGCGGAACGCAGATTAAGCAGAACGCACCCGGAAGCCAGAGCGCTGCAACTATTGACAGCGCGACTGAAGGACAGCGTGAATCGCTGCGTGAAAAGCTGAGCAAGGCAAGAGGCCGTAACTTTACCAACAAGACCGGCGGCAGCATGGTAGATACAATCAAGAAAGCATTGTTGGGTGAATAGCAATGTTTGAAGAAATCTATCGTGACTCAAAGCTGCTGAAGGATAAGCGCTTCGTTCTGGAGCAGATGTACCAGCGGCGCGCCTCGTTTGAACCGACGTGGCAACTTCTGTCCCGGTATATCGTTCCATATCGAGGACGCTTCCATGAGCGTGGCGGCAGCATTGACGGAGAGCGGCGTGACCGCTATCTCATCGACCCTTATCCGATGGATGCGGCAGGCAAGTGTGCTGCTGGCCTGCAGAGCGGACTGACGTCCCCGAGCCGTCCGTGGTTTGAGCTGTCTTTGGCTGACCAGGAAAAGGCTGAATATCATCCGGTACGCCAATGGCTAGATGATGTGCGTGACGTCATGATGGCCGTATATGCACGTGGCAACACCTACGCTATGCTGTACGATATCGAGGCTGAGCTGTGTCAGTTTGGCACGGCGGCGGCGCTGATGATGCAGGACTATGATACCGCGCTCTGGCATCGCAGCTACACCTGCGGCGAATACACCGGCGGTGTGGACGCAAGAGGCAGGCTTTATTCCTTTGGCAGGCGTTTTGAATTGACCGCTCCGCAGATGGTAGCGGAATTTGGCATTGATAACGTGAGCGTGGCCGTAAAGACTGCGTATAACAACAATGACCATACACAACGCTTTGAGGTTGAAATGCTCATCGTCAAAAACAATGAGTATAAGCCTGACCAATTAAAGCCCGGTAACTTCCCATGGCAGAGCTTTTACTGGGAGCGTGGCAATCAGCAGCAGTTCCTGCGTATCAGTGGTTACAAGGAGCAGCCGTTTATTATGCCGCGTTGGACTAAGGTGGGCAACTGCGAATATGGTTATGGTCCTGGGCACAATGCATTGGGTAACTGTATGCAGCTGCAGCGTATCGAGAAAGCAAAGCTCCGCTGCATGGATAACGAGGCTGACCCGGCTATGATGTTTCCGGCAAGCCTGAAGAAAGTCAACCGCCAGCCGGGAGCAAACAACTTTATTCCCGATGGTACGCAGATGAATGCTTATCCGATGATACCGCCGGGAGCAAAGCGCTACGAAGGCATGATAGCCTTGAGCAATGATAAACGGCAGCAGATAAGCGCTACGTTCTATAATGACCTTATGGTAATGCTGACGCAGGCGCAGAACAATCCGCAGATGACTGCTAAGGAAGTCGCGGAACGTCACGAGGAGAAAATCCTTATGCTGGGGCCGGTGCTGGAGCAGTTCCATAATGAGGTGCTGGACCCGCTGACCTTGCGTACGTTTGGACTCTGTATGCGCAACGAGCTTTTCCCGCCTATGCCGGAAGAGATTACTGCAGATGAGCTGAAGGTTAATTTTGTGAGCCTCTTGGCGCAGGCGCAGAAGATGGTAAGCCTGCCGAGTGTACAGAATGTACTTGGTATGGTGGGTAACGTAGCAGGTATCTATCCTGAAGCTGCCGACATTATTAACATCGACAACGTAATCCGTGAGGTTGGCGTTATCAGCGGTACGCCTGAGAAAATCATGCGCAGCGAAGATGAGGTGCAGCAGCTCAGAGAGCAACGCCAGCAGGCACAGGAAGCACAGATGCAGCAGGCGCAGATGGCACAGGGCGCTGAGGCGGCCAAGACCGGTGCGGAAGCTGCAAGGCTTTTGAGTGAGGTGCCGGCCAATACGGATAATGCTCTGGATGATATGCTGAGCAGAATGGGGATGAGCTGATGGAAAAGCAAAGATTTGCTGAACTGCTCGTAAACGTCATGCAGACGCAGACGGGCAGGGAATTTATTTATGAGCTGCTTGACACCATGGAAGTGCATGTTCCTAACTATGTTGTCGGTAAAGGAAGTGTTATGGGGTATGAGATAGGCCGGCGTAGTGTCGGCGAAGAACTGCTCCGTATGCTGAGAGATGATACTGAGGAAGGCCTGCAGCTGGAGCTGCTGATGCGGCAGGAAGCGCGGGACCGTCCCAAAGAAAAACACAAAGATGAATTCTATGACCAATTTGAAGGAGGTAATGTTTAATGCGAAAGAAATGGTTGTTCTTTTTGGCTCCTGACGGCGGCGATGCTGGCGGCGGTGAAGGCGGAGCTGGTGGCGATGGCGGCACCGGTGGTGATGGTGGTGTTGCAGGTGGCAGTAAAAGTATCTTTGATAATCCTGATGGCGGCAATCCCCCTGGTGACGGTGGAGGCAATCCTGCTGGTGATGGCGGCGGCGCTGGCACAGTGCCGGAAAACTATGAGTTTAATCTGGGCGAAGGCCTTACAATCACCGATGAACAGAAAACAGCATTTACCGCCATAGCTAAGGATGCAAAGCTTTCACAGGCGCAGGCTGACAGCCTGCTGAAAATGCACAGCGAGATTATCAACGGCTATATGCACGAGGCGGAGGAAGCCATCGAAAAAAACATTGCTGAATGCCAAAAGCAAGGCCTGATTACAAAAGAAAACCTGGGCTTTGCGAAAGCCGCAGTAGATACCTTCGGCGGCAGTGAGGCGATGCAGGTATTGATTGATACCGGTGCTATCAATCATCCTGCTGTCTGCAAGCTCTTTGTAACTATCGGACAGCTTATCAGCGAAGATAAACCGGCAGATACTCATGTCGGCGGTGGCAAGGGAACCCCGCGGGCAGAAGATATCCTCTTCCCTAACAGCAAATACTAAAGGAGTGAATTAAATGGCACAAACCGGACTTTATAACAACACCGGCCTGGCGACTATGTATGATATTGCGCAGCAGTATCGCTCTGCAGGTAATGAAGCAGCGGCGCAGGTCGTAGAGCTGCAGGCCAAAACCAATCGTCTCTGGGAAGTATTCCCTATGAGAACCTGCAACAGCGGCAGCGTTGAAAAAGCGCTTATCAGAACCAGTCTGCCGGATGTTGCATGGCGTATTATTAACCGTGGCGTAGCGCCTACTAAATCCAGCACTGGCCAGGCAAGCTTTACTACCGGCGGTGTTGAGGCTATTGCACAGATTGATGAGCGACTGATGAAGCTCAACAAGAACAGCAATACCTATCGACTCAATGAAAACTATGCACATCAGGAAGCTATGAGCCAGAAGATGTCTACTACCTTCTTCTATGGTGATGAACAAATCAACCCTGCAGGCTTTACCGGCCTTGGCGCTTTTTACTATGATAAGGCTGGGCAGGATGAAATCTACGCCAATCAGATTGTTGACGCGGGCGGTACCGGTAATAATCTGACCTCCCTTTGGGTAGTGACCTTTGCACCTGATACTGTTTACGGCATCACTCCGGAAGGCGTTCCTGGCGGTTACAGCTATCGTGACAACGGACGTGTCAAAGTGAGAGATGAGAACAACCTTGAATACTGGGGCTATGAATCTCAGTACAACTGGGACGTAGGCCTCTGCGTACGTGACCCGCGCTATGTAGCACGTCTGGCCAACATTGATACTACAAATACCAGCAGCACTGACTTCATCGACAAACTGATTGAAGTATATGACTGCATTGAAAATCCTGACCATGGCCGTACTGTTATCCTCTGTAACCGCAAGGTGCAGACCATGATCAATATCATTGCGCAGAAGAAAAACAATGTTAACCTTTCTCTGGAAGACTTTGGCGGTAAGCGTATCCAGCATTTCTGGGGCTCTCCCATCCTGCGTAATGATGCTATCCTGAGCACTGAATCTAAAGTGCCGGTAGAATAAGGAGGTAAGAACATGGCTGTAATGATTGATGCAAAGCTTATCCTTTGTGAAAATGTCGATACCGCAGCAACTGTCACCAGCAAGGTACTTGATATCGGCCGTAACAAATCTTTGAGACCGCTCTATGTTGATGTTAAATTGACCAAGGGTGTAACTGCCGGCCGCGTCAAAAGCGTAGAGCTGCAGACTAGCGCTGACGCAAACTTCTCTGCTCCTATCACTGAGATGGTGGTGACTATCGGCAAAACTGCCGAGCAGCAGAAGCATGCCTGCCAGCTGGCGCAATTCTTCGCGTCCATCCAACCGCAGGGCCGCTACGTCCGCGTAAAAATCACCGGTGATACTACCGCTCCGGCAGGCGGCAAGATTTGGGCATATCTGTCCCCGGATATCCAGGTACCGGTATGAGATACAAAGTAATCCGCACCTGCTATTGGCAGCGCAGACTTTGGGAAAAGGGCGAAGTGGTGGAGCTGGGTGAGAATGTGCCGGAGCATTTCAAACCGCTTTATAATCCAGCTGAAAGATTGGCCCTGAACAAAAATGCTGACGAGCCTTCGGATGAAGAACCTACGAACGAAACGCCTTCCAACGAAGTGATTTCGGATGAAGAACCTTCGGACGAAACGTCTGGCAGCATGGAAAACCCGGATATCATGCCTTCTTCCTTGGAAGATATGAATGTCGGCCAACTGCAGAAGCTGGCGCGTGCAAACGGCCTGGAGCCGCCGAAGAATGCAAAAAAACAAGAACTGATTTCCGCTCTGCGCGGAGAATAACATCGGGCCGGAGCTTATTCCGGCCTTTTGTTTTAGGAGGAAACCATGAACAACATTGAAATCTGCAACCTTGCGCTTGGCCGTATCGGCGTAGACGAAATCAACCGCATGGATGAGGCAAGCCAGCCTGCAAGAATCTGTACACGTTATTTTAATTTTACCCGTCAGAATGTATTGCGCCGCTTTCCTTGGACGTTCGCAACGAAACGTGTGCAGCTGGCGCTGCTTAATGAAACGTCACCTGATTATAAATACGTCTATCAATATCCTTCTGATGCTCTGGCGATACGCCTTATGTACAATGACAGCTTTGTTGGCCTGCCTAAAGATAATTACTTCCGCATTATGAACGGTAACGGCGGACGCAAGATATACAGTAATATCTCTAACGCCTACGTGGAATATACTGCAGACGTAAAGGACAGTGAAACCTTCGACAGCCAATTCATTGAAGCCTTCAGCTGGAAGCTGGCGGCGGAGATGGCGTTCGCTTTGACCGGTAACATGAACCTTGCGACAAATGCTATCCAGGCATACAATGCTTACTTTACGGAAGCAGCTGGCGAGGATGCTGCAGAAGACAATCAGGAAGAAGCTGTACAGGATAGACTGGCCAACGCCAGATGGGAGGGCTGACAATGGGACTGTATCAACTGAAGCCCAGCTTTGCCGGCGGTGAATTGTCGGACAGCATGTACGGCCGCGTCGATATCAACAAATATGATAGCGGCGCTGCCACGTTAAAAAACTTTACGGTGCAGCGTTATGGTGGCGTGCGTAACCGCAACGGCTTCCGGCATATTGGCGTAACCTATGGAGGCAAGCGTGCCTTCTATATCCCCTTTCTGTATAACACCAATGAAACCTATATCATAGAAGTCACTGCAGGGCATTGCCGCTTTCTGTACAACGGCCAATACATAGTAGAGGATAACGGAGAGCCTTATACAATAAGCAACAATCTTAATCCAGCCGACCTGCAGGGTATCTGCAAAATAAAATATACGCAGAGTGCTGACGTGCTTTTTATCGTGCATCCTGATCATTACCCTATGACGCTTACGCGCTACAGTACATATGACTGGCGCTGGGAACAGATGCCTATAACAGGCGGTCCGTTTGAGGACAGCAATGGCAGTACTGCAACGGAGGATGAGCAGGTAACGCAATTATATCGTTATGGTCCTGGAACCTACGAGCTGACGCTTCCTGATACCGTAACCAATATTTCGGTAGAATTGGCTGGTGCTGGCGGCGGTGGTGGCGGCGCTGCTATCGCAGGAACATATACGGCTCCCGGAGGTGATGGCGGCACAGGTGAATACATCCGCTTTTCAACTGATGTTCAGCCTGGGCAAAAGTATAAGCTTGAGGTTGGTGCTGGTGGTAAAGGTGGTAACGGCAGGTTAAGCGAAAAGTCGGGGAGATACTTGGTTGATGGAGATGCTGGTGGCGCTGGCGGCAACACGATTGCGTTTGGCAGGACAGTTAAAGGTGGTGGAGCTGGAAGTGGCGGCCATATTCTTTTCCGGTTCCAGACTACACCAGGCAGCAAAGGTGCGAGCTACAGCGGTGGTGCTGCCGGTGGCATAAAGGGAACAGATGCTGCCAGCGTCAACGGCAAAAGCGGCGGTGACGGGTACTGTAATATCCGCTTCCGCTATGGCAGCAAGGCAGCGAAGATAACGGCCAGTGCGACGGAAGGCGAAGTCACGTTAACGGCCGATAAGGATATCTTTGAGAAAGATAACATTGGCAGCCTTATTGAGCTGACTCATTATAAAAAAAGCGAATACAAAAAAGGCAAACCTGATGCAACGGATGCGCTGCTGGTAAGCTGCCTGCCGGGCTCTAGCGTCTATGTAGAGAGCTTCGGCTTCTGGAAGGGAAACTTCTCGTTGGAAAAATATAACGAGAACAGCTCTATGTGGGAGATTGTAAGAACTCAGGACGGCAATCACAGCCAGAACTACAACTTTACCGAAAAGAACGAAGAGGAATACATTGTCAGGTACAGGGTAACCTCAACAGAGTTTGATACAACCATCTGGAGCGGTGAGAATGAGAAGCAGACCGGTTACGTCACTGTGCAGAGCTTTGGCAATGATTATAGCGGTATTATAAAAATTACTGAGTACATCAGCGGTAAAAAGATTAAAGGCAAGGTATTGCGCACGATTGGCAGTACAGACGCTACGCAAATCTGGGCTTTTTCTCCGTGGAGCAGGAGCAAGGGCTATCCGTCTGCAGCAGGCTTCTTTGAAGACCGCCTGGTATTTGCCGGCAGCACAAGATATCCGCAGACGTTCTGGAGCAGTAAGGTAGGAGATTATTATAATTTCGGAACATCAACACCTGTGGTAGACGATGATGCAGTAACGGCTACTCTAAACGGCGGCCAGATGAACGGTATCAAAGCAATGGTAGCCTTTGGAGAATTGATTCTGCTGACAAGCGGCGGTGAATATAAGGTAAGTGGTGGTCAAGGCAAAGCGCTCACGCCTAGCAATACTTTAAGTCAGGCGCAGGAATACCGCGGCATATCTGACGTATTACCGGTAACTGTAGGCAGCAGAATTGTCTTTGCGCAGCAGCAGGGCAACATCATCCGTGACCTGGCATACAGCTATGAGGCTGATAAATACACCGGCGATGACCTCAACCTACTATGCTCTCATCTCTTCGATGGCCACAAAGTAGTAGCTATGACCTACCAGCAGACTCCGGACAGCATCATATGGTTTGTCCGAGATGATGGCCTGCTCTTGGGACTGACCTATATCAAGGAGCAGGATATCTACGCATGGCATAAGCATAGCATTAAGAATGCGCGCTTTGTCAATGTCTGCTGCATCCCTGGCGGAGAATGTGACGAGCTTTATGCTGTCATAGAACGTAACGGCCAATACGAGAACGTTATGCTGGAAAAGAGGAACGATAACGATGTGCCGGAAGAACAGATTTATGTTGACGACGGCATAACCGTACGTGGCAGCGATATAAAAGAGGTAACGGGCCTGACGTGGCTGGAGGGTGAAACCGTGGCCATACTGGCTGACGGAAACGCGCTGCCGCAGCAGAAGGTGGAAGGCGGTAAAGTTACGCTGAGCGAAAAGCATGGCTACAGTGTTGTGCATGTAGGACTGCCTATTGATGCAGTCATAAAGACACTGCCGATAGAATTCCAGATGCAGGACGGCAGCTCCATTAGCCGCAAGAAGCGCATAGGTAATCTTTCCGTCCTCTTTAAAAACACGCGTGGCGGACTGTATGGCCTGAGTGAGGAAAAACTGGATGAAATCAAATGGCGCGATACTGAAGCATATGGCCAGTCTACAAAACTTTTCACCGGCAAGAAGAAAATCGTCCTGCCTGCTGCAGGTTGGGACGAAACGCAGCAGCTTATAATTAAGCAGGATGCGCCGCTGCCGATGACGGTATTGGCTATTGTGCCGGAGATTGTGCCGGGAGGATAATATGGCGGAATATACCTTTGCTCGTCCGTCGGATAGAGATATTGAATACGTGGCTGCGCATCTGCGGCAGGACAACAGGCAGGAGCTGGCGGCGCTGTATGGTGCTGGACATGAGCTGGATGTTTTAAAAAGAAGCGTCAGATATAGCGAACTGATTGGCTGCTTTTATGTTGACGGCATACCTGCAGCTATATATGGAGTAAGAAGCCCGGCTGCAATATGCTCTGTCAAATGCGTCTGGCTGCTCATGACCGACGAAACATTGAAGCATAGGCTAGTAGTAGGGCGATATACCAAACGCTTTCTGAGGGCGATTGTGGCGGCCTATGGGCCTATGTCCAATAAGGTTGATGCTGGAAACGCAGAAATCCTGCGCTGGCTCAGATGGCTTGGCGCTGAGATATCGGAACCGGTGCAATGCGGAATATACAATCTGCCGCACAGGGAATTTTATTTTGACGAAAGAATTTTAAAGGAGGGATAGCATGGGCGTAGGAGTAATGATTGGTGCAACTCTTTTGGGCGGTTATCTGCAGGGACGTGCAGCACGTCAGCAGGCCAACGCACAGGCGGCGCAGGCGCAGGCAAATGCTGATATCGCCTATAACAATGCGCAGAAGCTGCAGGAGCAGGCCGAGAAGCAGGCGCAGAATAATGAAATCAACGAGGAAAACAAACGCCGCAGACTGCTGCAGCTGCAGGGGCAGCAGAGAGCCAACATCGGCGCGGCCGGAATCACGGCAAGCGGCAGTGCACTGGCGGCGATGGCAGACAGCCAGTTTAACCAGGAGCAGGAGCTTGCCTTTGAGAGATACAATGCGCGTCAGCAGGTAGATAACATCTTCCAACAGAGTACGGACAATTTGAATCAGGGCGATGCCTATGCGTCGAGCGCCAGAGCCTACCGTAAGGCAGGCAAGCGCGCTATGATGAACAGCATGCTGCAGGCAGGGCTGAGCGTAGCGTCTAATCTTTATACGCCCAAAAGCATGGGGGCGTTGAAAAGCTCAGCCGGTAAAAGCGTAGGCCTGCAAAACTACAGTGTACCGGGCTACACAGAGATGAAAGGACTGCCTGCTCATACCGGTGGCGGCATCTCAAGCTACAGTAATGATGGCTGGGCGAAAGCAAAATGGTAAAAATGTCATTTTGTACTTTACAAATCGGCAAAGTATGTGTGTTAAAATGATAGTGCGGAAGGGAAGCCATTCTCCCATTTTCATCATACTCTAAAAAATTAGCAACGTAGAAAGCATCTGAGGCTAAGCCTTGGGTGCTTTTTGCGTATATAGGAAAGGAGCAGAATATGGCAGTAATTGATGTTTACGAGAACCAGGCAAAGCTCGGTACGCCTGCAAGCCGGACGAGCGGTGTGCATCCTGATATGGGCGGGCAGATGGCGCTGGCAAGGGCAAATGCAAATCTTACCAATACGATGGTCGAGGGAGGGCAGAAGCTCTATGAGCAGATAGCCATTGCCGACGTGATGAAGGCCAATAATGATTACAATATGCAGATGAGCAGGCTGCAGAATGAGCTGCTGCAGAACAAGGAAGAGAACGCAAGGGATAACCTTACCAAGTACGAGGAAGGGCGCAAGAAGATTATCAATGGCATTATGCAAAAAGGACCGTCGACGCTGCGTGGCGTTTTGGGAAGCAAGGCCTTTTACAATACCATTGAGCGTGACTGGACCGGCCAGCGTGCTCAGATGGAACGTTATACCATGGGCGAGATGGAGAAGTACCAGGATACGCAGCTTAACAATCAATACAAATTAGCTTTGAAGGACGTAGCTGTAAACTGGCATAACAATGATGATCTGGACGCTGTTATGCGCCGCGGCGATTTTATGACTGCAGCAAGGTACGCCAACTATGGCCAGGAAAAGATTGCTGAAGCAAGCAACAAATGGAAGGCTGCGGTAGCAGAGACGGCAGCGCAGGCTGCTATCAATTCAGACAGCAGCGAAGGATGGACGCGTGGCGGCGAGATACTGCAGGCCTACGGTTATCTTATGGACCCGCAGAAACGGATCCAATACGATAAGATTATCAGCGCGAGGGAGAAAAGCAATGAACAAATAAAGTCATTCAGCGGACTTTATGACAAATACGATGGGGACTTTGAGAAAGCTGCGGCTGAATATAAGCAATTAAATAGTGGTACGGCAGATATCGCCAAAGGTTTGGCGTTTGCACAGGGAGAGGAAGGCAAGGCTTGGGGCAGCAATCAGTGCGCTAACTTTGTAAAAAAATATATTCAGACGGCTGGCGGTGATTATGACATTACCAGCAGCTTGGCTGACGGTACCTACCTTAACGCAGAACGGAAAGGGCTGACGTTTAATGACCGTAAACAATTAAGGGACGGAGATATTGTCTATTGGCAGGTAGATGGCAGCAAGTACGCTACGAGCGACAACCCGGATGATGTACATTCTGACACCAAGGCCTATAAGGGCATTACCCATGTCGGCATATACAATGCCAAGACCGGCAAGGTTATCCAGAGCGGTGAGCATGGAGTGAGTGAGCTGGCGCTGGATGCTGCCGGATATCATACGGTAGGCTACAGCCATATCGGCGGCCGCGGTATGGATGAGACCGATATGAATAAAAGCCTGCAAGAAATGCAGTCCTATTTCTCAGTGCAAAACACAAGAAAAAGGATGGCCAAGGATAAGGCATTTGATAATTTCTCTTCGGAAGCTGTAAGAATGTTTGAAAGCGGCATACCCATAGAAGAGGCGCTGAGACAGGCGGATGTTTTTGGCGGCACTGATTTAAAAATGCGTTCGATGGCGCGTGGGGCTGTAAGCACAGCTTATTCATGGGCAGGTAACGTAGACGTTTTCGGAAAACGTGCAAGCTCTGGAAGCTCCGGTGTTAGTACAGGCAAAGGGTTAGCTGTGGGACAAAAGCAAAAGCTTACAGAGCTTCTTGAAGGCGGTTACTTCAATGACAAAGAAGAATTTGCTGATTTCGTTCTGAACTATGGACCAAGTAAATCTGAATATGATTCATTGATGACGACATACGATAATTTCCGTAAAGGAACTGGCGCATATAAATATAATTGGGGTGAGATAGAAAGCATTGTAAAAGCAAGTACTGGTCTAAAAGGAGAATACGCTCAAATGCAGTGGATTGGAGCAAAAGATGCTGGTAGAGAATTTATACAAAACTATATGTCAAAAAATGGAGTACAACCATCAGACAGTGAAGTTATCCAAGCATGCATTGATAGTTTAACAAAACATACAGTTGCTACATACAGGCAACCTGGATTGCTTTGGGGTACAAACGAGTACAATGTAGAGGCAAGCAATGCTGACTTAGCTCGTGCTGGAATAAAATCTAATGGCATAACCCCGATTGGCGGCGGTATTTACAAAGTAGAGATGATGGACGGTAGAATCTTTAGTATGAGCGGCGAAGATTTAAAAAACAGAATCGGATAAGGAGGACGAACAGCATGGATGAATCCAGATTGAATTTCCTTAAGGGACAAATGGAATCACCATACGCTACGGTACGTGAAAGCACGTGGAAGTTTCATGGTGATGTTCAGCCTGACTATGGCATTGTAGACAATAAGATTACAGAAGAAAAAGCAAAGGACTTGGCTGATATTAACGCAGCTAATGGCATTAAGCCAGTAAGCACAAGCGATAACAGCTTTGTGGACATGGTAAAAAACACCAACGCTTATAAAAAGTACTTTTACAGTAAAGACGATGTGTTGCTGGAAGCAAAAAAAATCAGCGCGGCCACAAGCATTCCGGAAAATGCTATCCTGGCTAACGCTGATAATCTGGCCAATGCACGCAATGTATATAATTATCAGCAGAAGGCTATGGACCCTCAGGCAGTGTTTGAGGCCTACCCTGAGCTGAGTGAGCTGGCTAAGCTGAGTGATACCGACGCTGCTATTGCTCTGCATAACTTGAAGAACGTGCGCCAGACGCAGGGCATTATTGAAGCAGCTAAGACCGGCTGGGAGCTTGATAACCTGATGAGTGAGCGCGGCCGTATGGGCTACGCTGCTATGAACGGCAAAGAGCTGACGGATGCTGACATTGCACGTTTGGGAGAAATTGAAAAAGCACAGAAAAATTCCAAGGAACTGCCAGGACTTTTTGAGGACCCGATGAGTGCTATTGTCGGCGGCACAGTGCAGAGCGGCAAGATGATGTTGCGTAATGCTCTTAATGGCCAGAAGATGGGCGTATACGGCGCTGGCTTCGGCGCGCTTCTCGGCGGTATTGCCGGCGGCGGTGCAACGCTGGGTGCCGGTACTGCTGCAGGCGCGGCCGCAGGTGCCAAGATTGGTTATAGTGTCGGCAGCCGTATCGGTATGGCGCAGGATATGTATGACGAAATCGCCGGCAACAATTACCTTGATTATAGAGGCTATAAGGATAAGCAGGGCAGGCAGCTGCTGACAGATAACCAGGCGCGCAGCTATGCTGCTGTAGCGGCAGCGCTGGAAACAGGTATAGAATTCAGCAACGCAGATAAAATCCTGAACGTCATCAAAGGCGGTGCAGGTGCGCAGAGCATCAAAGAAATTATCAGCAGTGCCAAAGACAGCACGGAACTGCAGAGCCTGCTTGCCGCATATCTGCGTGACAGTGCCAAAAACATCGGAACAGTGGCTATCTCCGAGAGCGCGGAAGAAGGCGTGCAGGAGATGAGCAACAGAATTATTTCTGATGTTGCTGCAGCAAACAATCCAGGCGGTGATATCCCTACATATACGGCAAAGGATGTTATCGTTGGCGGGCTGGAGGCAAGCTGGCAGGCGCTGCCTGCGTCGATCGGCTTTGGCGCTGGTGCGCATGGAGCAAGCACGGTATCCTTTATGCGTCGTGCATCCGCGGCGCTGCAGCTGAAAAGCGAAGAACAGAAGGCTAACCTGCGTGATGCTAACGGCATATCTATGCTGAGAAGTCTTGCTGAGGATATCAAAAACAATGCTTTGTTTAAAAAAGCTCCGGAAGTATATAACGAAGTACTGAATAATCAGCTCAAAGGCACGGAGCTGGAAACTATTAACATAGATACAGAGTACGTCCTTAATCAGCAAGGCGGCTATGAGCTTTTGAAATCTGCAGCAAAGGCAGCAGGCATAGGCGAACAGTATCTTAAAGACATCATCGACACTAAGGCAGACTTGAAAATCAGTACAGCAGATTATGTATCTAAGCTGCTGCCGACTGAAATCGGTGCCCATCTGGAAGACTACATCACATTCAGCGATATCAGCGAATGCCTGGCACGCAACAGAGAATATGCCGGCAGGATGCGCCGCGAGATGGACCGCATATTGGCATATGAGAACCGCCAGCGTGAAGATGCTTTGAATACCTACCTTGATAATAACTTCCATACTCCGGAAACCCGTGAGATAGCAGAGGCAGTATTGCGCCGCTTCCCGGATAATCCTAAGGAAGGCGTAAAGGAAATCAGAAAATCGCTGCAGGCCAAGATTGACGAGCCGCTTAATCAGATTATCGAAGAGCTGGAAAAGGGTATGGGAAACGGCGTAGCTGTAGTAGAAATCCCCGAATATGATAATCAGATGCGTGGCCGTGGCATCAAGGTAAGCAATAACGACCCATGGTATCAGCGCTACTATAAAGAGAATAAGCATAAGCCCTCTAAGATGGAGCTGCGTGAGCTGGCGCGTGAGATTTGGACCGGCCACAACGAGTATGGACTCTTTGGCTGGGAAAACCGCACTCCGGAAGAGAACCAATGGTATGAGAATAACAAGGCAGCTATGGAAGCAACGGAAGAAGCTATCCGCAGATTGGATGCATTGACTCCTGCTCTGGAAAAAATAGCTCCGGGCGAACTCTCTATTACTGAAGGCCTGAGCGAAGAAGGCTTTGAGGTATACCGTAAGCTGCGTGGCAAGCTGGAAGGCGCTGAAAGCAAAGAAGTGCGGCAGGCAGCACAGATGAGTGCTATCCTTGCCGCACGAATGGCAGACCGCATGGCTGAGCTGCATAGACAGGTTGGCCATACTAAATATACTGCGCTTGATTATGCGCGTAGTATTGGGCTTATCAGAAGTGAAAGTGAAGCTGCTGAGCAGAAGTTTAATCAGGCAGTAAATGTAGGTATAAATGAAAATACCAAATATAAACTTTTAGATTTAGATGTTTTGCAAGACAATATAGGCACCGACAAAGAAACTCCGGAGGCTAATCAAAAAGCCATAGATTACATTAAACATGTATTAACTGAAAATGAGCCGGTCACTACAAAAGATTTGTCAAGTGTATTTGATTTTAGCAAGATGAGTGAATATGATCAGCGTCATATTGTTTTGGCAAAATCGCAAAGAGGGCGAAAAAACAAAACGGAAAGGCAGGGAAGAAATTTAACCATCAGTAATCCTAGAGAGATTTTGCAAAATGCAGTTTTAGTTGAGATAAATCCATCAAAGCATTCTAATGAAGTAGACAATAAGTTACGTGAGGATATCAAAGGTTCATTGTCATATAGATTTGTTATACCAGTAAAGTTAAATGGACAGGCTCAAACGTTGGTCATTACTGCTATTGGGACATCTGCTAATGTACTAAAAAAATTAAACGAAGTAACTTTATACGAAGTTTACACAACAAAAATCCCGCCATCCCAGAGACAAGCTTCCCTGAAAGATGGCGGGATAGGGGATGCTTCAAAAGAAACAATTCCCTCTGAATATAGTTTAGCAGAGATTTTAGCAAAAGTCAAAGACCTTAATCATAAACCTTATGTTGATAAAGAAACAGGCAAGCTAATAATAGAAGACCAGATGGCTATAGGCTCTATGAAATTAGACCAGAAAGCATGGCATGGCACGCCTTACGATTTTGAAAGGTTTGATATTGGCAAAATCGGCGATGGCGTTGGTGACCAGGTACATGGCTGGGGCCTGTACTTTGCTAAGGATAGAAAAATATCAGAGGCATACAAGGAAGTGCTGGGGGCTGACGCTGGCGCAGTAATTGTAGATGGGGTTACGTACAAAATTGATGAGGAGGGAGATTGGGCAACAGCAGCAGGACAGAAACTCATTGACAATGATCCGTTAGAATTTGTTCTGGATACATTTGATGCAATGACCGGAAATAAGAATAAGAAAAGTGCAATAAAAAGCTTAAAGGAAAGAATTGCAGGAACCAAAAGAACGGCTAATACAGAAAGCTATATTGCTAAACTAGAAGAAGCGATAAACATTATTGAAAAAGCTGACGTGAAGTACGAAAATACTTCACGCCTGCTGAAAGTGGAAGTTCCAGAAAACGATGTATTGCTAGACGAACAAAAGACTTTCATTAATCAAAACAAAAATGTACAAGCGCTTTTGAAAAATACTATAGAATCTTTGGATGATGCGCGGTCAATGAAGTTCTGGGAAAATCTGCTGAACTTTAAATTAAGAGCTTTTGATAATGCTGGCAAGGTTCAGTTTAAGATTGATGGCTTCAATAAATTAGCAGATGGCATTGGTAAGCTTTTAGAGAGCAATTCTAATACATTTGGCTATAGAACGCTTGCAAGAAGCTTGGAAAGATACGGATATAGCAAAGAAGAAATTGAAAAGCTAAAGTCAGATGGCGAATATCGTAATCAGGAACAAGAGAAGCTCAGAAGTCAGGCTGCTGCTTTAGAAGAAGAATTAGAGCGTGCCAAAGCAGAAGATGCTGCTGCAAAAGAGAAGGTTATCAACCAGGCGAAAGCTGATATTTCCGGTACACTGGGCGGCATGTTTACAGGTAACAAAATTTATGATGCCTTGGCGAAGGCTATGGGCGAAGAGGATCATAATTGGCGTGGAGCATCTGAGCTGCTTAATGAGCATGGTATCCAAGGCATAACTTACGAAGGGATGAAAGACGGCCGCTGCTATGTCGTCTTCGATGATAAGAGCATTGATATTATAGAGCGCTACAACCAGGATGCTGGCATAAGTGAGAGTGTACATATCGGCACTGAGCTTACTGTACAACGTTCAGCGCAGGAAGTTATTGATGCTTATAATGAACTGGATGCTATGAAACCAGTAACACTTGAATTTGCAGAACTTACTGGTCTTGACGTAAAGGAACAGCGAAAAGCGGCAAGAAGGAAATTTGATGAGCTGTACAAGAAAGATGGTGACTCAATTTATCTTACTAACAGGTATGGAGATAAAATCAACATTCCTACGGCAGTATTTAAAGAAATTAAGAGACACACAGCTAATATTGACGCATTGCAAGTCATTCCACATATCCAGCAATTATTAGATAGAAGTATCTATCTCTACACTACTATCCCAGATATAAATAGAGAAAAGCGCATGACGAGATATGTAACTGAATACAGAACATATGGAGCTAAAGTATTCATTGATAACACTGAATACTTTGCTAAGTGCGTTATAAGGTTACAAAAAAATGGAGAAATTATTCTTCATGATATTGATATAAATAAAAAAATAAAGGATGAAACTTCTGACCGAAGTGCCCCCGGTTACTATCCGGGACTTGGGTCAACAAGTTCATCCTTTGTTATAAATAGTATACCATGGTGGCTGAATGAGGTCAAGACTAAGCTGCTTGATAGGCCGCGTCAGTTTACTGTAGGAATCAAAAGGACAGACTCCACCAATTTTGTCTT
>ENA-OZGC01000876-OZGC01000876.1-human-gut-metagenome-genome-assembly--contig:-NODE-876-length-19842-cov-12.900389_pt1 | contig 19842 bp, 16 predicted proteins | sample MGYA00245109_ERZ653643 | MGnify/ENA primary metagenome ERZ653643 (study PRJEB26926, sample SAMN06165107) | human gut metagenome | biome: ENVO:00009003; feature: ENVO:2100002; material: ENVO:00002003... | reverse complement strand
ACTTCACGGAAGGCGTTCTCGATGAAGAGGAATACGCCTTTGCCAAGAAAGCCTACGATGAGCAGTATGCCGACCTTTCCCGGCGGTTGGATGAAGCGGTTCAGCGGAAGGTAAAGTTTGCCGAGGCAATGTCCGAGGACAACAAGTGGCTCACGCTGATGAAATCCGTCAGCGGTGCAACGATGCTCTCTCAGGAGTTAGTTGACGAGTCCGTAGAGCTTGTGAAAGTCCATGAGGACGGCTCAATCGAGCTGGTCATGAAATACGGCGATATTTACGCTCTGACCGTTCAGAGTATCAAGGAAGTACAGGAGGCGATGTAAATGAGCAAGGAATACAACATCGGCATCTACATCCGCCTCTCAATGGCTGATGAAGATACCGGCTATGGCAGCAAGGCGGAAAGTGACAGCATCGGCAACCAGCGTATGCTCATCAATCGCTTTCTCGACAATCATCCGGAGCTGTCTCACTGTCAGCGGTCTGAGTTTGCGGATGACGGTTATACCGGCACGAACTTTCACCGTCCTCAGTTCACGCAGATGATGGAGAAGGTCAAGCGCGGCGAAATCGATCTGATCTGCGTCAAAGACTTTTCCCGCTTTTCTCGTGACTACATTGAAACGGGAAACTATCTGGAATGCACTTTTCCATTCATGGGCGTCCGCTTTATTTCCATCAACGACGGCTATGACAGCGACGATTACAAAGGCACAACGGGCGGTCTGGAAGTGGTTATGCGCAGCATCATCTACGCCGCATACAGCAAAGACCTTTCCGTAAAGACCACATCGGCAAAAATCCAGATGATGAAGCAGGGCAAGTATGTCGGTGGCTACGCCCCATACGGCTACGTCCTGCATCCCACCATTCGGAACAAACTTGCCGTAGACCCGGAGGCGGCTGATGTGATCCGTCGTATTTTCCGCGAGGCGCTGGAAGGCAGCAACACCTCTCAGATCGCCCGCAGCCTGAATGATGACGGCATCCCGACGCCGGGGCAATACTTCAAGAGCAAGCATCCCGACAAGAAGAAGTTCAGTAACATGAGCGAGAAAATCAGTTGGGAAACCGTGATGGTCTATAACATCCTCAAAAACCTTGTTTACACCGGAACGCTGGTCAGCCGCAAAATGAAGTCCTGTGGTGTCGGCTCAAAAAAGCGTGTTGTCAATGAGCCGATTATCGTAGAAGGAACGCATGAAGCTATTATCAGCAAGGAAGACTTTGAGCTTGCTCAGAAGGTCATTCGAGGCGGAGGACGGAATCCCACGCGCAAGCAGCATGACTATCCGCTCAAGGGACTCGTCCGCTGCGGAAACTGTAAACGTGCTATGACGCGCCGAAAGAACAAGGCTGGCATTCGGTACTTCCAGTGCATTCACTCGGTCAACAACGGAAACACAGACTGTCCGGTTGGCAGGAGCTTTCCGGAAATGGATATTGAGAAGGTTGTCTTCCATGCCCTTACTCAGTTTCTCGCTTTGGCACAGAAGGAAGCAGTCCAAAACCGCGAAGTCGGTGATCTTCGGAAATCTGCCATCAAGGAATGTGCTGAGAAAATCCGGATTCTTCAAAAGCAGAACGAGCAGCACAAGGCGTCCAAGCTGAGGCTCTACGAAAAGTACGCAGCCGGAAGTATCACGAAGGAAGCGTACATTCAGCAAAAGGCGGCAACGGACACGAAAATTGCTGAAAACGATGAAGCAATCCAGCGCAGTCACGAACGGATGAAGGAGCTTGACTCCGAGACCTCCTGTTCGGATGAAAAGCTGGATGCTGTCTGCGATCAGTACGCCGACTGCAAAGCTCTGACCTATGAGCTGACCCACGCATTCATTTCTGCGGTCTACATTTACGATCTCGACAACATAGAAATCGTCTGGAAGTTCAAGGACTTCCTCACTACATCAGAAGGAGAAGCCAAATGAAAGTATTTCTTTATATCCGCGTTGCCTGTGCGGATCAGCTTGCGGCAGCAGACCAGCGGGAAGAGCTGGAACGCTATGCGAAGGACAAAGGCTATGAGGTGGCTGCTGCTGTGGCGGCAGACGGCATCTCCGGCGTCCATACGGAAGGTATCATGAACTTCCTGCTGAACGAAGCCAAGCGTCAGGACATCGGTACGATCCTCACCCGCGACACCTCGCGAATCAGCCGGGACACTTCCTCTTTCATGAGGTTTGAGCGAAAGTTCCGGGAGAACGGCATCCGGTTCGAGTATCTGTCCAAGCCTGACAACGAGCTTCCGGTCACTCCGATGATGGAGGCATTTGCGGCGGCGTATAAGAAGCGTCGCACAAAGAACGGCAAAAGAGCATAGAGAAAACGCAAGCCGTTCACGGGTGGTTGTCCACCTATGAACGGCTTGTAAATTCTCAAAATTTTTTTAGTCCCTACTTGACACAAGAAGAGCACAAACGTGTTGGGCGACATATCCATCTTGTGCTTGACCCGGTACGAGAGAATGTACTCGATCAGGTAGTTATCCAGATAGCCGACCTCGATGCTGTGGATCCAGTGCGGGTGATTGACCCTGAACGGCTTGGAATAGGCCAGCACCTTGCCGGAAATGTCGATGGCCAGCATCTGCGAGCCGGTGCCCTTGGAAAATTCGCAGAACACCGACGTCAGATCCGCGTCGTTGAGCAGCATATAGATCAGGTTGGAGTACAGCTTCTGCTGTTTGAAGGAGTCACCGAAGAGCGACATGATGTAATACACCACATCCACGGCCGAGACCTGCGGGATGATGATGTAGTTGCTGTCACTGTAGGCGATCTTGTCGTGCGCCGTCTGATCGGGCGTGCCCGCGCACACAAAGCAGAGCGGCAGCGTCATGTCTTCGCTGATCTGCCGGGCGGTGTAAATGCCGAGCGTGTCGACCGGCGGGATCGCTCCGTTCGGGTCATACAGCTCCACGTTGCTCAGTTCGCAGTCCATAGGAAAGGCTGTTTTGACCTCCGGATATTTTTCTGCCACCCGCTTGGCAAGTTCTGAAAACAGCATACGGCGCCTCCTTTTCACAGCAAATGCCAACAAATTAAAAAGAACATTATACATGGAACACCCCCATTCGGCAAGTGCATTGTGAACAAAATTCGCGGCGTTCTTGTCACTTTTGACAGCGGCATTTTCCGGGCGCGGAACTCGGCGGGTCTGCGCGTGCGCACATTGTGCATCGTGCATGGTTTTGCTTGCCATTTTTTTCACGCATGACATAGGCACAGTCGCACGGCGCAGATACAATGAGGGCAGCAAAGTTGATATGAGCCAGATGCGTTTTTTCTATCTCTCTTGCCGCACGGGTGAGCACCGGACGGCAGAAACGCAGAAAATTGAAAGTTGAGGTTTGCTGCTTATGCATTACGAAAAATTATTTGAAAAGGGAACCATCGGCCGGCTCGAGCTGCGCAACCGCGTTGTCATGACGGCTATGGGCACGATGCTCGGCGACTGGAACGGCTGCTCCACGCCGGAGCAGGTTCGGTTTTACGAGGAGCGCGCCAAGGGCGGCTGCGGTCTCATCATTCCGGAGTTTACATCGGTCGATCCGGACAGCGGTCACTGCAACCGCATCCAGCTCGGCATCTGGGATGAGCGCCAGATCGCGAGTTTTGAGCGCATCTGTGATGCCGTGCACCGTCACGGCGCCAAGATCTTCGTCCAGCTGCACCACGGCGGACGTGAAGCCCCCCCGGCGATCAACGGCGGCCGTCAAGCCATGGCGCCGAGCGTAGAGCTCAACAGTGTGGTCGGCCGCGCCACGATCCTGCCGCGCGAGATGACCATCGAGGATATCGACCGTCTGGTCGGCCTCTTCGTTCAGGCCGCGCTCAATGCGCAGGCCGCCGGCGCCGACGGCGTGGAGATCCACGGCGCGCACGGCTACCTGCTGCAGCAGTTTTTGAGCCCCTACACGAATAAGCGCACCGACGAATACGGCGGCTCCATGGAAAACCGCTGCCGCTTTATCGTGCGCATCCTGAAGGGCATCCGCGAGGTGGTCGAGCCCGGCTTCGTTGTCGGCGCGCGCATCAACGGCAACGACTTCGTCGAGGGCGGCAACGACCAGGACGCCTGCGTCGAGATCGCCAAGTATCTGGAGCCGTATGTCGATTATTTCAACGTCAGCTGCGGCGTGTACGCGAGCGCGGCGACCATGATCGAGCCCTGCTACAGCCCCGAGGGCTGGAGAAGCGGCTTTGTCAAGGCCATCAAGAGCCATGTCAGCGTTCCGGTCATCGCGGTCAACACCGTCAAGCATCCGCAGTTCGCCGAGCAGCTCCTGCAGGAGGGCGTGAGCGACTTCGTCGGCATGTCCCGCATGCACATCGCCGACCCCTATCTTGTGCAGAAGACCATGGCCGGGCGCGAGGATCTCATCCGCAAGTGCCTCGGCTGCATGAACTGCAACAAGTCCGTCGTCGCGGGCCGCACGCTGCACTGCGCGCTCAACCCCGTCGCCGGCCACGAGGTCACGTTTGGCGATGACAAGCTCGTCAAAAACGGCAACGGCCGCAAGGTCGCCATCGTCGGCGGCGGCCCGGCTGGTATGCAGGCGGCCCTGCTGATGAAAAAGCGCGGCTTCGAGCCCGTGATCTTTGAAGCGAGCGGCACGCTCGGCGGCAGCGCCATTCTTGCCTCCAAGGCGCCGTGCAAGCACATGGCGCAGGAATTTGTGGACACGCAGATCGCCGAGATGAAGGAATACGGCATCGAGGTGCACCTCAACACGCCGGGCACGGTCGCGCGCATTCAGACGCTCGAGCCGTACTGCGTCGTGGTCGCCTGCGGCGGCAACCAGATCATCCCCAAAGTCCCCGGCGCCGACCGCGACAATGTCTATTATATTGAGGACGTTCTGCTCGGCAAGGTGCAGTTTGCCGGCAAGAAGATCGCCGTCATCGGCGGCGGCCATGTCGGCCTTGAGGTCGCGCACTATCTGTGCGCCGACAACCAGGTCACGGTCGTCGAGATGCAGAAGGAAGTCGGCACGTCCATCTACCGCACGGCGAAGTATAAGCTCCTGTCGCTGCTGCAGGAAAGCGGCGTCGAGATCCTGACGCAGCACGCGCTCGCCGGCGTCGGCGAGGGGACCGTCGAGCTCAAGCAGCTCCCCGGCGGCGAGACCGTCAGCGTCGATGCCGACATCGTCATCATGGCGCTCGGCAACCGGCCGGACAAGGCCTACGAGGACAAGCTGGCTGCGGCCTTTGACAAGGTTGTTGTCGTCGGTGACGCGACCAAGGCCGGCACTATGGCCGACGCCACGAAGGCCGCCTACGAAAAGTGCTTTTACATCTGATCCCATGTCCCTGCGCGAGACGTTTCCCGTCTCGCGCAGCGTTCCGACAGGCATGTTACTTTTTTGTCAGCCGTGAACAAATTTCGCCTTCTTTTTAAGCGTCCGTGACATTGTGATACTTTTATCTTTCGGGTATCATGCGAATCAAGGTAGAAAAAAGCCGCATTTGCTCAGCGGTACTTTGAAAGATCCCATGACGACAAGGACGGAACCATGAACTACGAAAACCTGTTTACACCCGGTTACATCGGCGGCCTGCGGATCAAGAACCGCGTCGTGATGACGGCCATGGGCAACGGCCTTGCCGCAGAAAACGGCGAGGCGTCCGACGAGATCATCGCCTGCTACAAGGCTCGGGCGGCCGGCGGCTGCGGGCTGCTGATCACCGAGTTTTGCGCGGTCGACGGGGAAAACGGCATCGCCGAGACCCATCAGCTGCAGATTCACGCGCCGCGGTTCATCAAGCGCCTCGCGCTGCTGACCGACACATTGCACCGCTACGACTGCAAAGTGTTCTTCCAGCTCTTCCATCCCGGGCGCGAGGGCAAGCCGCAGTTCAATGGCGGCCGTCAGGTCATCTCCGCGAGCGGGATCGTCAACCCGGCCACAGGCCGCGTGTCGCACGAAATGACGCGCGAGGAGATCCACGGCATGGTCGACAAATTTGTCACCGGTGCCGTGTATGCCCAGCAGGCCAATGCCGACGGCGTGGAGCTCCACTGCGCGCACGGTTATCTGCTGCACCAGTTTCTCAGCCCGCACAGCAATGTGCGCGCCGATGAATACGGCGGCAGCCTCGAAAACCGGATGCGCATCGTCCGCGAGATCATCGAGGGCATCCACCGCGCCTGCGGCAGAGACTTCCCGATCAGCGTGCGCATCAACGGCTGCGATTACATCCCCGAGGGCCTGCAGAAAGCGGACGCGGTGGAGATCGCAAAGCTGCTCGAGCGCTACGGTGCGTCGTGCATCAACGTCAGCAGCGGCGGCTACGAAAACCCGGCCGCTTTCATCGAGCCCTGCTACTTCCCTGAGGGCTGGAAGAAGGAAAATGCGCTGGCCGTCAAAGCGGCGGTGCAGATCCCGGTCATCGCGGTCAACGTCATCAAGCACCCCGCGACTGCCGAGGCGCTGCTGCGCGAGGGCGTGTGCGACTTCGCCGGTGTGTCCCGGGCACAGCTCGCCGATCCGGACTGGGTCAGCAAGGCACGCGGCGGTCAGGAAGCGCTCCTGCGCAAGTGCATCGGCTATATGAGCTGCAACAAGGAGGTCGTCAACCACCGCGGCATCCGCTGCGCCATCAACCCACGGCTCGGCCGCGAGCGGGACTACAACGCCGAGGCGCTGCGGCGCGACGGCGCGGGCCGGTGCGTACCGGTGATCGGCGGCGGGCCTGCCGGTATGCAGGCGGCCATCGTCCTGGCCGAGCGCGGCTTCCGCCCGATCCTGTTTGAGCGGCGCGCCTATCTCGGCGGCAGTGCCGTGCTCGCCTCGAAAGCGCCGTGCAAAGGGCTTGTGGCCGAGTACATCGAGACGCAGAAAAACCAGCTCGCCGCGCTCGGCGTGCAGGTGGAGCTGAATCACGCGCCGACCATGGCGGAGCTCCGGCGGCTCGACCCCTACGGTATCTTCGTCACCATGGGCGGGCAGCAGATCGTGCCGGACATTCCCGGCATCGACCGTGAAAACGTGTTCGGCATCGAGGACATTCTGCTCGGCCGCCGCGTGATCGAGGGCAGGGAGGTCGCCGTCATCGGCGGCGGGCACGTCGGGCTCGAAGTGGCCCACTTCCTGTGCGCGAACAACAAGGTCACGATCGTGGAAATGGCCGATGAGATCGGCGCGTCCGTGTACTACATCACAAAGTTCAAGCTCCTGCCGATGCTGCGGGAGGCCGGCGTGACGTTCCGCACCGGCCAGGCCATCGCTGCGGTGGACGACGGCAGCATCCGCCTGCGGGATACGCACACCGGCCGGTACACTGAGCTGAAGGCCGAGGCCGTCGTTCTGGCGATGGGCAGCCGGCCGGATCTGGCCGCGCGCGCGGAATTCGACCGGAATTTTGACCGCGTCGTCTATGCCGGCGACGCCGTCCGCGGCGGCACCATGCTGGAGGCCAACCGCGATGCGTTTGCCCTCGCGTGGGAATTCTGACACAGAAATAGGAACGATTCGGAATGATTTCAAGAAAAGGAGACGATATCATGAAAAACAACATTTTTGATCTTTCCGGTCAGGTTGCACTGGTTGCCGGCGGCAGCTCCGGTCTCGGTCTGCAGTTTGCAAAGGCCATGGCCAATGCCGGCGCCAACGTTGCCCTTGTGGCGCGCCGTACCGACAGCCTTGAAAAGAACGCGAAGGAGATCGCCGAGGAGTACGGCGTGGAGGTTTACCCCCACTACCTCGACCTGTGCGACTCCAAGTCCGTTACCAAGTGTGTGGAGGATGTGATCGCGCACTTTGGCAAGATCGATATCCTGGTCAACTCCGGCGGTACCGGCGGCTCCGGTGACCCGGCGACCATGACCGATGAGCAGTGGTCTCACGTGGTCGATACCGACCTGACCGGTCTGTTCTATCTCTGCCGCGACGTCGCGAGACTGTCCATGATCCCCAACAATTACGGCCGCATCGTCAACGTCTCCTCTATCCACGGTTTCGTCTCCAGAAAGAACGTCTGGACCGCACCGTACTGCGCCTCCAAGGGCGGTGTGCACATGATGACCAAGGCCTTGGCCAACGACTGGGGCAAGTACAACATCACCGTCAACTGCATCGCGCCGGGCTACTTCCCGACCGAGCTGACCGAGAAGTTTATCGACTCCGACGCATTTGTACAGCTGCACAAGGACCGCTGCCCGAAAGAGCGCCACGGCATCCTCGGCGAGATGGACGGCCTGTGCGTTTACTTCGCTGCGCCCTGCTGCACATACACGACCGGCCAGATCGTCGCGGTCGACGGCGGCTGGACCTGCAACTGACACATCCGCTCAGAACAATATGAAGATATAAGGAGAAAGATATGGACAACGCAATCAAAACACCGAATCGCACAGGTATTCTGGTGCGCGCCCTGATCGTGCTCGCCATGTGCGGCATCGTCAACTCCGCGGCCGTTTTCGTCTCCCCGATGGCAAAGCACTTCGGCTGGACGACGGAGGCCATTGCCGGCGTCGCCACCTACATGGCCTTCATGCAGACGCCCGGCCACATCATCAGCGGCTGGCTGCTCGGCAAGATCGGCGCCAAGAAAACGCTCTTCCTCGGCTGCATCCTGCTGGGCCTCGCGTTCCTGCTGTCCGGCATGGTCCCCTCCGGCTCCCCCTGGATGCTGTACATCACCTTCAGCGTCCTGCAGGGTCTCGGCGTCGGCTTCACGTACACCGGCAGCACCTACTGCGCGACCGGCTGGTACCCCGACAAGCGCGGCCTTGCCTCCGGCCTGTGCATGGCCTTTAACGGCGGCTCCGCCACCTTCCTCGCGCCCCTGATCGTCAAGCTCATCAGCAGCATCGGCATCATCGTCACGCTCTACATCGTCGGCGGCGCGATCATCGTCATCGGCATCTGCGCGGCCATCGGCCTCAAGACCGCCCCGGTGGGCTATGCCCCGGCCGGCTGGAAAGCCAAGGCGGACGATCCCAAGCTCGCGGCCACGCAGCTGGAGAGCCTGACGCCCGCCCAGGCGTTCCGGACCCGCGGCTACTGGCACCTGTTCCTCGGCTACGGTCTGTTCCCGACCATGTACATCATCTGCTACCCCCGCTTCTCCGTCCTCATTTCGGACGCGGGCTACTCGCTCAGCGCAGCCACCATCGGCGTGTCGATCTACTCGATCTGCAATGTTATCGGCCGTCTCGGCATGGGCGCGCTCATCGACAAGCTCGGCTACCGCAAGGTCTATACGATCTGCGGCATCTGCTCCGTCGCCTCTTCGCTCTGCCTGATGTTTGCCCACAGCCTGGCCATGTTCTACATCGCCTATGTCCTGCTGGCAGTCGGCTTCGGCGCGACGAACTGCTGCCACCCGGTTGCCGTTCAGGAGACCTACGGCTCCAAGTATGCCGGCGGCATCTTCGGCATCTGCATGCTCGGCTACATGATCATCTGCACCTTCATCAGCCCGAAGATCAGCTCGGCGCTCGTCAAGGCCACCGGCAGCTACACTGCCTCCATGATCTATGCCATCATCGCCTGCATCATTGCCGTCGCCGTCTATACCACCATCCCCATGCCCAAGAGACGCACGCTGGCAGAGGTTGCCGCAGAAGAAAAAGCCGCGCAGGAGAAGGCCGCGCAGGCCTGATCCGCGCTGTGTGCTCCGCTCTCCCCCTCTCATTTTTGCGGCATGGCCGGTCATCGGTCATGCCGCACGGCGGGCGGAGATACCGACATCAATACGAAAGGTAGCATCCTATGGGCGTAGTTGGTTGTATTTTGGGCTTCCTTGTCGTGATCTATCTTTGCTACAAGGACTGGTCCGTTTATGTTGCTTCGATCGTGGGCGCGGCGGTTGTGATCGCGTTCAACGTGCTTCCGTTTATGGACACGCTGCTCGGCTCCTATATCAACGGCATGTTCGTCCCGATCAAAAGCTTCTTCTTCCTGCTGCTGTTCGGCAGCATTCAGTCAAAGATCTATTCAGAGAGCGGCGCGGCCTTCGCCATCGCCGACACGATTATGAGCAAGCTCCTGCGGCCCGGTGCCAGCAACACAAAGAAAAATGTGATTGCGGTTGCGGTCATCGTGGCCATCGGCATCATTCTCTGCATGGGCGGCATCAATGCCAGTGTGTTCATCGTGCTCATGTACCCGGTCGCGCTCACGATCTTTGAATATTGCGACATTCCCAAGCGCTTTATCCTCGGCGTGCTCGCCGCGGCGTCCTATACGTTTACGCTGACCATGCCCGGCAGCCCGCAGGTGACCAACGTCGCCGCCATGACCGCCCTCGGCACGGCGGCGGATGTGGCGCTCGTCCCCGGCCTTGTCGGCGCGGCGGTCGAAGTCGTCGTCATCATCGTCCTGATGAATATCTACATCAACAAGGCGCGGGCCAAGGGCGAGCATTTTGAGCTCCACCCGCTCGATCCGCACTATGACAAGAACACGCCGCGGCCGAATTTCTGGATCGCGCTCATTCCGCTGGTCGCGCTCTTTGTCACCTTCAACATCCTGAAGATCAACATCAACATCTGCGTGATCGGCAGCACCGTTTTGTCCATCCTGCTGTTCTGGAAGCAGCTCAAGGCGAAGAACCTGCGCGAGCTCATCAGCACCGGTGCAGCGGACTCCATCCACATGTCGCTGACGGTCGCGGCCATCTGCGGCTTTGCCGGCGTCGTGACCAACACGGAAGCATTTACGACCATGCTCAATGCCATCACCGGCATCAACATGTCCCCGATGCTGATCTGCGCCGTGGTCGTCGCCGTCATGTGCATGCTTACCGGCGGTTCCTCCACTGGCCAGCTGATCTCTCTGCCGCTCATCGCACCGAAGCTGCTCGATCTCGGGCTCAATGTCAACGCGATCCACCGTATCGCCTGCTTCGCCGCGACGACGCTCGATTCCATGCCGTACTCCGGCGCCATCCTGATGCTGCTGCCGATGTGCCGCATGAAGCTCAAGGAGATTTATCCGCCCATGTTTATCACAACGGTCATCGCTACGACCTGCGGCACGATTGCCGTCATCGTGATGTGCGCGCTGTTCCCCGGCCTCTGCTGATGTGCATGTGCGCGAGCGTATGTCCCAAAAATGGAAAAAACCGCCCCGAAAGCCGATGGCCTTTGGGGCGGCCGTTCTTTGTGCCGCAAAAATGCTCTCCGGACGGAAATCCGTCCGGAGGGCGTTCGGTTATCTGTTTATAGACGGACAGTCAGGCGCTATCGGCCTCATCTTCGCCAGCGCGAACCAGACGGCCTTACAGTATGACAACGGCGTCATCATGAAAAACCCGTTCCAAAGCCCGACGACGTTCGCACAAGAAGCTCGTTGACCGCGTGCACACCTACGGCGCGGCGATCTTCACGATCGTCATGTTCACCACCGGCGGCAGTCTGAAAGCCTCCGGTCTGTCCGTGCTATACTTTATCATGATCGGCTTCACCAACATCTCCGGCGGCCCCGCGTGGCGCTCACGGTCGAGATCGTCGGCCCCAACATGGCCCAGCAGAACATGGGCGCCTGCCTGCTGTTCAGCAGCATGGGCGGCACGGTCATGCTCATGGTCTACGGCGCAGTGGCCAGTGCATCAACGCCGGCGCATTCATGCTCGTCCTAGCCGGCTGCATGCTCATCACCTTCATCCTCGCACAGGAAATGATCGTTCCCATCACGACCCGCATCCGCGATGCCTACAAGGCAGGGGACAAGAAGACCGCCAACAAGCTCTGGGGCAAGCTCGTCGATGACTATATGTGTATGTCTTCGACCTGCACGTTGACTGGGACAAGGCCTTCACCGACTACATCTACAACAACCTCGGCGGTGACGCTCTGTACGAAGTGCGGAAGTACCGTGGCTGGACCGAGGACGAGATCCGCCCGATGAAGATCACCGAGGAAGTCCGCGCGGAAGGCAAGAAAATGATTGAAGCCGGCGACGACCATCGGCATCGCTGTGAACTTCATCTGCGCGTTCACCATCAAGGAGAGCGTCAAGACTGAGACTGCCCCCGAGAAGAACAAGCTCGGCGTATTCATCGGCAGCGGCGTTACGACGCTCATCCTCGGTGCCTCCGGTTACGACGGCGCTGCGACCACGCAGGTCGCCTCCGCGCTCAATACCATCAAGGATGTGTACCTGTACCTGCTGTTGGGTTTCGCCGTTGTGATCTTCGTCATCATGTGCTTCTACAAGCTCAACAGCAAGAACTATGACCGCATCGTCTCCGAGCTGGAGCGGGGGCACTATCATCCCAACGCGAAGTACACCCCGTTCAGCGAAGCATAATACAGCGTTTTCAAACAAACAGACACCCGATGCCCAGAATGTACGAAAAGTTCCGGGCGTCACGGCTTTTGGCCGGGCCCGCCGCCTTGCGCTGCGCGGCGATTTGTGCTATCCTGCGCGTGGGGTGATACGATGAAAATTCTTATGATCAACGGCAGCCCGCATCCGCGCGGCTGCACATACACCGCCCTGCACGAAATGGAGCGGGTGCTGCGCGCAGCCGGTGCCGAGGTGCAGATCCTGACCGTCGGTGCCGAGCAGGTGGGCGGCTGCGTGGCCTGCGGCGGATGCAACGCGACCGGGCGCTGCGTGCGCGGCGGACTGGTGAACGATGCCATCGACGCGATGGAGACGGCCGATGCGCTCGTGCTCGCGTCCCCGGTGCACTATGCCGGGATCTCCGGCGCGATGTCGGCCTTTTGCGACCGGCTGTTTTATGCCTCCGACGGCTGGGCAAACAAGCCCTGCGCGTGCGTTGTCTCGGCGCGCCGCGCGGGCACGACGGCGGCGCTCGATCAGCTGGTCAAGTACCCGATGATCTCGAACATGCCGGTCGTCTCCTCGCAGTACTGGCCGATGGTGCACGGTGCGTGTCCGGAGGACGCCGCGCAGGATGCGGAAGGGCTGCAGACCATGCGCCAGCTCGCGCGCAACCTGCTCTGGCTGGTGCAGTGCATCGCCGCCGGTGACGCGGCGGGCATTGCGCGCCCGGAGACGGAAGTGCGCACATTCACCAATTTCATCCGCTGATTTTCGGCAGTATGACAAAAGACCAGCCGCCGCAGGAAATGCCTGCGGCGGCTGGTCTCGTATTTGGGGAAGTGTGCTCAGCCGTGCTTTTTCACCCGGCGCTTGCCGGTCATGTGCTCCACGGTCAGGCACAGCACGGTCGTGCGCGGGATGACCGCCGTGGAAAACGGGAAGTCCGGCGCGCGGTACTGCGCCATGAGCACACGCAGCGCGTGCTCCTTGCCGCTGTCCGGCACGACGGTGATGCGCCCCTGACCGATGACGCTCTCATACGTCATGGTGCAGTTGCCGTGCTCGTCGTCGAGGATGAGGCCGTGGCCGCGGTCCATCTCGAACGATGCGTTCGGGTTTCTGGCGATGAGGTCATACTTCGTGCCGGTATCCGCACCGTGAAAGTACAGCCGGACGGTCTCGCCGTCGGCCTCAAGGCCGAAGTTCAGCGGCAGGATGTAGGGATACGGCTCGTCGTGCAATGCGAGGCGGCACACGTCGCACCCGCGCATGACGGTGATGAGCTCGTCAAAATCTGTGATCTCGCGATCTGCTCTGCGCATGAAAATGCTCCTTTCCGATCAGCCGATGGGTGTGCCGAGGCGCGCCAGCACGTCCTGAAAATATTCCGGCAGCGGGCAGGTGAACGTCACAAGCTCGCCCGTGCGCGGGTGGATGAATCGCAGCGCGCGCGCGTGCAGGCACTGTCCGCTCAGCCCCTTTTCCGGCCGCTTATGCCCGTAGACGAGGTCGCCGAGCAGGGGATGGCCGATGTGCGCCATGTGCACGCGGATCTGGTGCGTGCGGCCGGTCTCAAGCTCGCAGCGGATGTGTGTGTAGCCGTTGTAGCGTGCGATGACCGACCAGTGCGTGACGGCGCGGCGGGCGTTTTTCTGCGTCACGGCCATGCGCTTGCGATCGGTCGGGTGGCGGCCGATGGGCGCGTCCACCGTGCCGGCATCGTCGCGCAGATTGCCGCAGACGACGGCCTCATATGTGCGCGCCATCGTGTGATCGGCTAGCTGCGCCGAGAGCGCCAGGTGCGCAAAGTCGTTCTTCGCCGCGACGAGCAGCCCCGACGTGTCCTTGTCGATGCGGTGCACGATGCCCGGCCGCCGCTCGCCGCCGACGCCGGAGAGACTCTCCCCGCAGTGGGCGAGCAGGGCGTTGACGAGCGTGCCGTCCTCGTGGCCGGGCGCGGGGTGCACGACCATGCCGCGCGGTTTGTTGACGACGATGAGGTCCGCATCCTCGTACACTACGTCCAGCGGCAGATCCTGCGCCACGAGCTCCGAGGGCGCGGCATCCGGCAGCGTCACGACAAACGTGTCGCCGGGGACGGTTCTGTAGTTTTTCTTCACGGGCGCGCCGTCTTTTGTCACCGCGCCCTGCGCGAGCAGCCGCTGGGCGGCGCTGCGCGTGAGCCCGGGCAAAGAGCGCGCGAGGAGAGCGTCGATCCGCTCGGCGCTCTCCTGTGTTTGAATCGTTCGTTGTTCCATTAGAAATCCGAAAACTCCGCCAAAATGTCGTCGAGTGAGTACGCTGCGCCGTCGGCACTGCCGTCCGTGGCATCGTCCGGCTTGGGCGTTTCCGGCTCGGCGGGCGCAGCGGGCGTGCTGTTGAGATAGGCCAGCAGCGGGTCTGCCGCCTCGGCCGCAGGCTGCGCTGCCGGTTTGGGCTGCGCGGGGGCTGCCGGTTTGGGAGCCGGGGCTGCCGCCTCGGGCGCGGCGGGTGCTGCCGGTTTGGGTGCGGCGGGTGTCACCGGCTGCGCGGCGACGGGCGCGCGGTCCCACGCGGCGAAGAGATCGTCCTTCGCCGGAGCGGCTTCCGGCGCGGCGGAAGCGGGTGCGGCGCTCGGCGCGGGCTTCGCGCTCGCTTTGGGTGCGGCGTCGGGCCTGCGCTTTGCGGGCAGGTGCAGCCTGCGCGCCTTGGGCGCGTCAGGCGCTGCCCCGGTGCGCTGCTTACGCGCGGCTTTCGGCGCGGCGTCATCTGCCCCGTCGTCCCCGCGGTAGAAGATCACGTGCAGGCACAGCGTGATGCCGGCCACGACGATGAACACGTCCGCCAGATTGAACACGGCGAAGCGCACGAAGAGGAAATTGAACATGTCCACGACGTAGCCGCTGAGGATGCGGTCGATGCAGTTGCCGACCGCACCGGCGAGCACCAGCACGACCGACCAGCGGCCGACCTTGCCGTGCACGACGTTGCGCCGCAGGCAGAACACCGCGATGGCGGCGAACACGAGCGTGAAGATGATGAAGATCCAGTGCGGCGCGTGCTCGAGCATACTGAACGCAGCGCCGTTGTTGTGGATATTCGTCAGCTCCAGCACGCCCGGAATGAGCGTGACGTGCCCGGTGTCGAGCGCGATGTTGACGGTGACCCAGTATTTGAGCCCTTGGTCAGCGATGAGGATCAGGATGGCTACGATGGCATACCACATAGCGGTTCCTCGCTTTCGGATCAGGATTTTGGGATCGGGCGGTTACTCCGCCTGCTGTGCGGCCAAGACCGCAGCGCAGCGCGGGCACAGACCGGTCTCGGGGTCGGCCTGCTCGGAGTGCATCCAGCAGCGCGGGCACTTGACGCCGGGCGCGTTGTGCACGGAGATGTGCAGACCGGGGAAGTTCGTGCCGGTGCCGGTGACGGCGTCGGCCGGCACATCATCGCCGATGAGCGCCTGCGATACGATCAGCAGCTCCGGCAGGTTCATGCTCTGCACGTCGTCGAGCGCGGCCTTGGCGGCGTCATCGTCGGCGCGCAGCGTCACGGCTGCCTCGAGCGGCTTGCCGATGCGCTTTTCGGCGCGGGCGGCCTCGAGCACACCGTTGACGTCCGAGCGCACGCGGATCAGCTGATCCCACCGGGCGAGCTCGCTCTCGCTGAGCGCGTAGGCATCGAACGGCTGGTTCATGACGTTGAGCAGCACGTTGCGCGCATCGTCCTCGGCGCGGTGCGGCATGGCCAGCCAGATCTCGTCGCAGGTGAAGGCGAGGATCGGCGCGAACATCTTCGTCATGCTGTCGAGGATGAGGAACAGCGCCGTCTGCGCGCTGCGGCGCTCGAGTCCGTTGCGCTCGTCGCAGTAGAGGCGGTCCTTGATGATGTCGAGGTAGAAGCTCGAGAGCTCCACGACGCAGAAGTCGTTGATCGCGTGCGAGACCACGTGGAACTCGTAATTATCGTATGCCTTGGCCACGCGGCGGATGAGGTCGTTGAGCTTCGTGACCGCCCAGCGGTCGAGCGGGAGCATATCCTCCGGCGCGACGAGGTGCGCGGCGTCGAAGCCGTCGAGGTTGCCGAGGCAGTAGCGCGCGGTGTTGCGGAACTTGAGGTAGTTTTGCGTCAGCTGCTTGAAGATCTCCTTGGAGCAGCGCATATCGGCGTGGTAGTCGGCGCTGCCCGCCCAGAGGCGCAGCATATCGGCGCCGAACTCGTTGATGATCTCGGCCGGGTCCATGCCGTTGCCGAGGGATTTGTGCATGGCGCGGCCTTCGCCGTCGACCGTCCAGCCGTGGGTCAGGCACTCGCGGTACGGAGCGCCCTTGCCGAGCGCACCGACGGCTACGAGCAGCGACGACTGGAACCAGCCGCGGTACTGGTCGCCGCCCTCGATGTACATATCCGCCGGCCAGAAGCCCTGATCGCGCTGCATGGCGGCGACGTGGGTAGAGCCGGAGTCGAACCAGCCGTCGAGCGTGTCGGTCTCCTGCGTGAAGTGCTTGCCGCCGCAGTGCGGGCAGGTGAAGCCCTCGGGCAGGATGTCGGCCACCGGGCGGTCGAACCAGGCGTTGCTGCCTTCCTTTTCGAACAGCTGCGCGACGGCCTCGATGCTCTCCTCGGTGCAGACGGGCTTGTGGCAGTCATCGCAGTAGAACACCGGGATCGGCAGACCCCAGCGGCGCTGACGGGAGATGCACCAGTCGGCGCGCTCGCGGATCATGGCGGCCATGCGCTCTTTGCCCCACGCGGGCAGCCAGCGCACGTTCTCGCACGCGGCGACAGCGTCCTCCTTAAAGGAGTCCACGGAGCAGAACCACTGCGGCGTGGCGCGGAAGATGATCGGGCTCTTGCAGCGCCAGCAGTGCGGATAGCTGTGCACGATGTCCTCAGACGCGAAGAGCGAGCCGGCCTCCTTCATGTCTGCGAGGATGATGGGGTTGGATTCCTCCGTGGTCAGTCCCGCATACTTGCCGGCGTAGTCGGTGTGGCGGCCCTGATCGTCCACAGGCACGACCATGTCCATGCCGTAGCGCTTGCAGGTCTGATAGTCGTCCGCGCCGAAGCCGGGCGCGGTGTGCACGCAGCCGGTGCCGGAGTCCATGGTGACGTAATCGGCGAGCACCAGACGCGAGGTCTTGGGCAGGAAGGGATGGTCGGCGAGCATATTCTCAAAGAATTCGCCGGGGTGCTGCTCGAGCACCTCGTAGCTGTCGAAGCCGCCGATGTGCATGACCTTCTCGGTCAGCGCGTCGGCCATGACGTACACCTCACCGTTGGGCGCCTGGACGAGGTTGTACAGCTCGCGCGGGTTGAGCGCGATGGCGAGGTTGCCGGGCAGGGTCCAGATCGTGGTCGTCCAGATGACGAAAAAGAGCTTGCTGTGGTCGACGTCCGGCAGCTTGCCGAGGTCGTCGTGCATCGGGAACTTCACGTACACGGTCGTGCACGGATCGTCCTGATACTCGATCTCCGCCTCGGCGAGGGCGGTCTCGTCGTGGGCGCACCAGTACACGGGCTTGAGCCCCTTGTAGATGTGGCCGTTGCGGTACATCTTGCCGAACACGCGCACCTCTTCGGCCTCAAAGCCCTTGTTCATGGTCTTGTAGGGGTGCTCCCAGTCGGCGACGACGCCCATGCGCTTGAAGCCGTCCATCTGGCGGTCGATGTATTTCTGCGCATAGTCATGGCAGGCGCTGCGGAAGTCGGCGATGCTCATGGCCTTGTGGTTGAGCTTCTGCTCCTTGATGATGGCGCTCTCGATGGGCATGCCGTGGTTGTCCCAGCCGGGGATGTAGGGCGTGTAATAGCCGCGCATGGCGTAGGAGCGGACGATGAAGTCCTTGAGCGCCTTGTTGAGCGCGTGGCCCATGTGGATGTTGCCGTTGGAGAACGGAGGGCCGTCGTGCAGGCTGAAGCGCGGCTTGCCGTCGTTCTTTTTGAGCATTTCGTTATACAGATCCATGTCGTTCCAGCGGCGGAGCATATCGGGCTCACGCTTGGCGAGGCCGGCGCGCATGGGGAAGTCTGTTTTCGGCAGGTTGATCGTGGCGTTGAAATCGTTCTTGGACATGGTAAAAATCGTTCTCCTCTCAGAGTGGTTTTTCGTTAAAATTGTGCAGGGCGGTACGGCACCGGCCGTCCCGCCCTGGTTGATTGCTGTTCACTCAGCTGTTGTGCAGAAAGTGATAGAGCTGCGTGGCGTCATCTGCTGCACTGTCGGCCGCGGCATCGTCAGCTTCCACGGGCTGCGCCTCCACGGGGGCGGCGGACACGGTTTCTGCTGCATACACGGGCTCTGCCTGCACAGGCTGCCCGGCGGCCGGAGCTTCCGGCTGCGCGGCAGGCACAGGCTCGGCCGGCGCGGCGGGCGCAGGCTCGGCAGGTGCGGCGCTCGCGGTCGGGCGCGCAGCCGCGCGCGGCGCAGACGCTGCCTTCGACCCGGCGACACCGTCGAGATACTCGAGCTGCGTCAGGCACAGATTGCGCACATCTTCCAGGAATTTCGCGCAGGAGGTCTTTGCGTTGAGGAGCTTGGCTTCCTCGTTGGCGGTTTCGTGCTGAAGTCCGCCAAGTATTCGGTCGGACGTGTTCTTGGCCTCGCTGAGTATCTTGTCGGCGCGGGCCTGGGCATCGTCCTCTATCTGCTTGCCGACCTTCTGGGCCGACAGTATGGCCAGACGCATGGCGTCTTCACTGGCGCGGTACTCTTCTATCTTATCGACCAGCACCTTCATCTTGCCCTTGAGCACAGCGATCTCCTTCTGCGCGTTGGCAAGCTCGGTGGCCACTTCTTCCTGATAGTTCTGCACAGCGGCCATGTCGTAACCGCCGAACATCGCTTTTTCAAAGGTTTTTTCCCGAATATCCTGAGGAGTCATGTTGGAAAGTCCTCCATTCTTTCTGATGGTATACTACTCGCGGGGCTGTCAGGGACAGTATGCCCGAATGTTACAGGTGAAACTCGCCCGACTCCATGTCGTCGAGCTGGTCGCCCATGAGGTCGACGTTGAACGGCGTGATGATATACGTCGCGCTGGCGACGCGGCGGATCTTGCCGTCCTGCGCGTAGGCGACGCCGGACAGGAAGTCGATCAGGCGGCGGGCGATGTTCTTGTCCGTCTGCTCCAGATTCATGAGCACGGCGCGGCGATCGCGCAGATGGTCGGCGATCTCGGCCGCGAGCTCAAACTGCTTGGGTGCGACGAGCACGACCTTGAGCTGGCCGCCGCTGTTGAGGTTGACGACCTTGTCGGCCACGCGGCTGTCGCTGCGGGCGGTGTAGCCCGGCGCGGAGCGCTCGGGCTCTCTCACCGGCTCGGAGACTGGGTCGTCGCGGATGAAGGAGCTCTGCTTGGCGGCGGGCGCCGTGCGGCGCGCCGGCCGTGCCGGAGCGGGACGCTCGGGCGCGGGTGCTTCCGCGACCGGGATCGCCTCATCCTCATCGTCGAAAAACTCGTCGTCGTCATCGTACGGACGCGTCATTTTCTTCAGTTCATCCAAAAAGCCCATGCAGGGTCCCCCTTTATCTACCGGCGGCCGCTGTGTTGCCGCTCTGTTCTCTCTGTCTCTTATACACATCTCCGAGCCCACGAGACTACGCTGCATCTCGT
>ENA-OZGC01000867-OZGC01000867.1-human-gut-metagenome-genome-assembly--contig:-NODE-867-length-19919-cov-8.848117_pt1 | contig 19919 bp, 14 predicted proteins | sample MGYA00245109_ERZ653643 | MGnify/ENA primary metagenome ERZ653643 (study PRJEB26926, sample SAMN06165107) | human gut metagenome | biome: ENVO:00009003; feature: ENVO:2100002; material: ENVO:00002003... | reverse complement strand
TATACAAAAGGAGGGTGCACCATAAATGACCATAGTCAATTATGACACACCCTCAATAATATTTATTTTTTTTGACTATTACGTCTTGATAACTAAGCGTTGCCGAATTACTCAGCAATCTTAACTGTAGCACGACGGTTGTAAGAAACCGGTGAGAGGTCGCTTACACCACCCTTACCCTGTGTAGAGATCTTGTCGCGGTTAACACCCATCTTAACAAGCTCGCTAGCTACAGTCTCAGCACGACGCTCAGAGAGATTCTGGTTGTAATCAGCTGCACCAGTAGCGCTGTCAGCATAACCTGTTACTACGAGATTTGAGTTGTTCTCCTTAGCATAGTCGGCAAGCGACTGGATGTTAACGAGGTCCTTGCGTGAAGCAATGTTTGACTTGTTGATGTTGAAGAATACTGACAACGGAGTGTTGCTGTAGTTCTTAACGATAGGAGCCGGCTCTTCCTTCTTCACTGAAAGAAGGCTCTTCAGACGAGCGTTCTCTGCATTAGCATCGTTGAGCTGTGCGTTGAGGGCGTCAATCTGGCTCTGTGAGAGAGCCTTGATAGCGTCTACGTCAGGAGTCTTGCTCCAAGTGCCCTTACCAAGGTTGAATGTAAGACCAACTTCAGCATAGAGCTTGTTGTCGTGGCTATCCCAACCGCGGTTGTTTACACCGCTTGTTACACCGTCGAAATCATTCTCAGCCCAGTTCCAACCAAGCTCGAAGTTGACAGCAACCTTATTGCTTACACGGAATGTGTTGAGGATACCTGCAGAGAGGTTCATTGCATAGCAATTGTAGTCACAGTTACGGCTGATACCACCACCAACAAAAGGAATGAAGTTCCATACACGTGTCGGATTGTAACCGTAAATCATATTGCTGAGGTTGAAGAGTATGTTCTCGTTGAGAGTCCAGTACTTGTTAGAGTGCTTGTTCTCGTCGATTACAGTACGACCCCAAACGCCAGAGAACTTAGTACGAAGACCAAGACCCGGTGTGAACCACTTACCAACAGCTACAGACAATCCAGGAGCAGAACGGAAACTCTTGAACGGACTGCGTGAAAGTCCAGCACCATGCTCTTCGTTTGAATAGAAAGCGTTCCAGTCAGCACCTGCCTGAATAAACCAATTGCTCCAGAATGAGTTTGTTGCAACGCTGTACTTCTGTACTGGGTCTGTTGTTGTCTCCTGAGCCATTGAGCTCATAGTCAGACCACACATTGCTAAAACTAAAAATAACTTTTTCATAACCTTTATTAAATTAACAATCTTATATTTTTCCTTTTTTCCTTTCGAATAAATGCTAAAGGGCATATTCCCTATCAAATTTTGCGCAAAGTTACTAATAAAAACCAAATAAGCATACTATTTTGACAAGATTATTGTCAGAATGGCTAAAAAAGATAAATAACGAATATTCTTTCAAACATTCATTTTGTCTCTAACCAAGCATACGCTGTATTTCAGTCTGCCGCAGAATAGAAAGTATCTTGCTACCATCGGGTGCATAGTTGAAGTTGGAGCACGCAAAGAGGTCGTTTACGATATTTTCCATCTCTTCATTGCCAAGCACCTGACCATAAGCTACAGCGGCACTGCGAGCCAGACATAATGCCACAGTATGAGTAGCATGATCAAGTGCCGAACTGGTATTGTCGGCCGACGAGGCTACAATGTCCTGCACAAGCGACACGTAGTCGAGACCGTCAAGTCCTGAAGGAACTCCACAGATGGAATACACACCGCCTCCAAGTTCACTCAAATCGAAACCTGCCGACTTCAATTCGGGCAACAGTTGCTGCATAATGACATCTTCCGACTGGGCAAACTGCACTGTCTCCGGAAACATCAACTTTTGTGTAGCCGACTTGTGCGCTTTTATCTGCTCGGTATATCGCTCGTACAATATGCGCATATGAGCACGGTGCTGGTCGACAATCATCAGCCCCGACTTAACAGCTGTCATTATATACTGACCCTTATATTGATAATGTACTGGCGATTTATCCTCTATCGGTGATGCAAACACTGCAGACGGAACTTCTGCCTGAGCCATACTTGATGCAATAGGCACGTCGGCTGAAGGTGTCGACATATTGACAGATGGTATAGGCTGACTGCTTTGTGTGGCTACGGGCTGAAGGTCGGGTATGTCGGGCATTGGTTCCATTATGCTCTTGTTGGCCTTCGACCCTACTATCACGTCGTTGCTGCCATCGAACAGCGAGGTCTGACGCTGACGTGACGTGCTGCTCTCCAATCCGTCGAACATTCGTTCCCACTCCGACGGAGCCGAACGGCGGACAGACGGTTCGTTGAACGGATTGTACGAGGGATTGTACTGCAACTTGGGTGCACGCACTTCTTCTGCCGACCCCAATGCGGGGATTTCAGGCTGTCCCTCGGTGTCAAACTCAATGGCTGTTACGTCGGTGAACATTCCTACAGCATCTTTCACTGCCGCTGCAAGAATCTGCCATATTGTAGGCTCGTTCTCAAACTTTATTTCGGTCTTTGTCGGGTGTATGTTTACGTCGATGTCTTCGGGCTTGACGGTGAAATATATGAAATACGGCACCTGGTCGCCTTCGGGCACAAGTCGCTCGTAGGCTGTCATCACTGCTTTGTGGAAGTAGGGATGCTTCATGTAGCGGCCGTTGACGAAAAAGTATTGGCGCGCTCCCTTACGTCGTGCCGACTCGGGTTTGCCTATGAATCCTGTTAGTTTGCACATCGTGGTGTCGATGTCAATAGGCAGGAGGTGCTGGTTTATCTTCTTGCCGAACACGTCTACTATGCGCTGACGCAGACCGGCAGCCTTCAGATTGTACAACTCGTTGTCGTTGTTATAGAGTGTGAATGCCACGTCGGGATTGACAAGGGCTATACGTTCAAAGGCAGTGACAATATTGTTGAGTTCTGTAGCATTCGACTTGAGGAACTTGCGCCTCACGGGAACGTTGTAGAAGAGGTTTTCCACCATGAAATTGCTGCCCACGGCACACGAACAAGCCTCCTGCGACACAAAGCGCGACCCTGCCAATGAGAGTTGTGTGCCTAAGTCGTCGTCAGCCATGCGTGTCTTGAGCGTCACCTGCGCCACAGCGGCTATCGAGGCGAGTGCCTCACCGCGAAATCCCATCGTGTGCAGATTGAAAAGGTCGTCGGCCTTGCGTATCTTACTTGTAGCGTGGCGCTCAAACGAGAGTCGGGCGTCGGTCTCCGACATTCCCTTACCGTTATCTATCACCTGTATCGAAGTGCGACCCGAATCGACACACACCACCTGTATAGACGTAGCTCCTGCGTCAATCGAGTTCTCGACAAGTTCCTTAATGACACTTGCAGGACGCTGTATCACCTCGCCTGCCGCAATCTGATTGGCCACTGAATCGGGCAACAGTTGTATTATATCACTCATAGGGTTTTACAGTTTGATTAATATAACAGCAAGTAGGAAAGCAAGTATTACCACTATCATGACTCCTATCATGAGGAGCAATCCTCTGCCATGTCGGCGGCTTCGTCCACGACTGGCATGCTGTGCTTCCTCTTCAAGCGAGCGTTGCGCCAACACATCTGGCGGAACGCCACGACGCAGGTTGTCTATCAGGTCGCGGCGCTCATTACTGAAGCGCATTGTATAGTGAAAGCCGCGTGGACGGCGGTTGAAAAAAAACATGCTTTTTATATTATTCTAATTTCTGCAACGGTGCCTCACGACGCGGTATAGCCTTCAATTGCGAGCCACCCTTTTTACCTCGCCACTCAAAAATATCGTTCTTGTCGAGCGGACGTATATAGTCGAACCATTCGAATGCGCCAAGGTGCAACTTGTCAGGCGGCACCTGGGTGATGGGATACATTGTACCGGAAGCCTTTGATGTCCATATACGTTCAAGCTGACGATCTGCCGAGATAAACATCCGCATAGTATCTGTCTCGAGATAATTGAGTTCGGTGAGTACAGAATCTTTTGAATCGGCATTGTAATATATTGTCATCACATTGCCTACAGCATCTGTACGGCGTACCGCTCCATCGGTGAAATAGGTGTCCATACGCTTTGAAGACACCTGATTGAAGCGGTTTTTACCGTCAACCAATTCCACTGATAGAGCCTGATCAATGACCTCGGCTTTGCGAACAGTAGAATCGGCAAAGTATACCTTTATCTCTTCGCCAAGTATCTGGCGGTTCAGATTCCATGCAATCGGGTCGCGATACATTGTCATACACGAGTCGAGCGAGCTGAATACGAGCGAGTCGCACACAGCCTGCACGTCCTGACGATAGGCTCGCACATGCGGAAAGGCATGCACCTTACGATAAACCGAGTCGGTATTGATATGGAAAGTAAAAATCTTCAATGAGTCGGCATGCATCCACAGTGTGTCACGCTGCGAGTAGTCGAGCAACATGGCGCGGTCGGTGCCATATCCATATCCGGTCTTCTCGTTATAGAACAGACGGTTGGCATGTAGCTCGTTCTTGTTCTTCTTGTCGATATACACTACGTTGCCAAATCCCTCGTTGTCGCCGTTAGAGTTGTCGTGGTATAGCGAATCGCCCGTAATGGTCTTGTCACCATCAACGATTGTTGAGCGGCCGAACAGCTGCGAGCGGTCGGTACGCGAGTTGGTATAAGCATCGGTAGTGTGTATTATCGTACCCTTGGATGTTATGGTCGACGGTCCTACAACATGTGCTACCGACGTACGAGTATCATAATGCAACGTATCAGTAGTAATATGGTTCTGGCCTGAGAACATCTCCACTCCATAGTAGAATGAAGCCTCGCGTGTTGCTGTGCTGTATGCACCCCAGTCGCTGACAAGCCGGTCTTTGCCGTCAACCAGTTTTCCACCCTCAAAGAAATAAGCGAGATTGTACAAACGGTCGTAATCGAGCGAGTCGGTATACAACGTCTGCTTACGATGCTTGAGAACCACATTATTGCGGGCATGCATCATCTGGTCGGCACCATTGTAGTCAGCACGGTCGCAAGTGAGCGACAGGGTATCGCCCTGCTTAAAGCGGACATGTCCGAAAGCCATAACCGAATTTTCTACCTGAAAGAAGTAGGCACTGTCGCACCACAATTGCGAGCCGGCATGCGTGAAGTGTACCTTACCTCGGAGTATCTGTGCTCCTGGTACAGCTCCCCACTGGTCGTAAGTCAACTCATCAGCGTGCTTCAGATACACACGTTCGTCGGTTTTCTGGCGCTTCTTCTTTTTGTCAGGAGCCGCAACTGTTGTTATAAGACTAAAGCCAAAAAGGCATAGAATCGTCATTACGACGACTCTATGCCACTTTATACTTGTATGATTATTTTCATTCATTGCCATTAAACAATAAGCCTTTTAAAGCATAACTATACGGGATGAGAGACACTACTTTATCCAACCCTCGTACTCAAACTTGCACTTCTTGCAACGGTCGTTCATCTTGACATATGTAGTCTTAATTTTGTTTACCACCCACTGGTGCAAGAAGTCGGCACGTTGTTTCTGTAGCACCACATTCTTCATCACCTGATAGTCTTCGGTGATTGTGGCACGGTGGGCTGGGGTACGGCTCTTAAGCTTTACGATGGCTGCCACAGTCTTGCCTTTTTCGTTAATCATCTGGAACGCCTTGCTCACATCGCCCACTTCCATGTTTTCTACCTCGCGAGCCACCTCGGTTGGGAGGTCCTTCATCTGGAACTTCGATGTGCGTCCGTCCTGACTGTTATACGACATAAGACCGTGATTGTTGCGTGTATCCTTATCGTCAGACACAACCGAAGCAGCCTCCTCAAAGGTCACCTTTGCTGCACGTATGTCTGTTGCAAGCGAGTCAAGACGTGTGCGCATTGAGTCGACAGCCTCGGTAGACACACGTGGAATGCGCAGTATGTGGCGCACCTTGATTTTGTCACCACGCTTGTCGATGAGCTGGATAATATGGAAACCATACTCCGACTCTACAATCTTCGAAATCTTCTTCGGGTCGGTCAGATTGAATGCTACGCTTGCAAATGCGGGGTCGAGCATACCACGACCTACATAGTCCATCTCTCCACCCTGACGTGCCGAACCCGGATCCTCTGAATAAAGACGTGCCAGTGTACCGAAAGAAGCCTCGCCCTTATTTACACGGTCGGTATAGTCGCGCAAGTCGTTCTTCACACGGTTTATCTCATCTTGTTCAATCTTAGGCTGACGGGTAATGATCTCAACCTCAACCTCGGTTGGAACGAAAGGAATGCTGTCCTCAGGCATATCGCGGAAGTAGTTGCGAACGTCAGACGGTGTAACCGTTATATCGCTCACCAACTTCTCCTTCATCTGCTGAATAAGCTGATTGTTCTTGAAATCATCGTGCAACTGTGAGCGCATCTGTGCCACAGTCATTCTCTTGTATTCCTCGAGTTTCTCCTTCGAGCCAGCCTGCTGTATCCAGCGGTTTATCTGCATGTCAATGTTCTGTGCAATCTCACCCTCAGTAACTTCAATTGAGTCGATTGCAGCCTGATGAAGGAAGAGCTTCTGCACAGCTATCTGCTCGGGGATAGCACAGTCGGGGTCGCCGTGCCACGTAACACCTTCAGCCTCACCTTGGAGTCGTGTCATCTCGACATCCGACTTGAGTATAGGCTCATCGCCTACAACCCATATCACCTCGTCTACCACACTGTGCTCAGGTGCCTTGAAATCAGCATTTACAGCACGGGCGTTTGCCGTATCAGAAATGGCAACAGCTGCCGTATCAGTCTGCGACTTGGCGTCAACCATATGACCCTTGCCACGCTGTGCATTGGCTCCAATACCAGCACAAAGCAACACGGCTACAAGAGCTATCAATATTGATTTTGTTTTTTTCATTTATCTCTTTTTGTTTTGATCTATTTCCTTACTTATATCTCTCTATACAGTATTGACGGCATTTTATCAATGCTTGTTGACAGTATTAAGCACCTCACGGTTGACATGCACAGCATATTTGCGTCGCAAATCAGCCACCCATTTATGTTCGAGCTGCTCCTGAAGGTCGGACACTACCAGTTCGCGTACATCGACATATGTCTGCGGACGCTTTATCTTCTTGCCGAAAGTTCCTTCAACTTTATATACATTATCAATAGCTGATTTCGCTTTTGTCTTGTCAACACCATACTCAGCGCGGTCAACCGTGGAATTGTCGCCCTTGGCAAAGATGCCTATTGTGGCCTTGATGCGTTCTGTAGAGTCGTTGAACTGTGTCTTCAGTGCCTCTGCCCACTTGTCGAATGGCGTAGAGCGCAGCAGTTTTCTCACAGCCTCGGCATCTGTCTGATTGCGTGTATAGAATGCCACTCCCTTGAATCGCGGTTCAGCCCACGCATATTTCTTGCGGTTCTTCTTGAAGTAGGCTTGTTGTGCCTTGGTGTCGTTGGCGGCGCGTTCCCACACTGTGCGGTTTGATATTTCGTACAGCAGGAGTCCGTCGTGATACTCGCGTATCAGTCCGCTCATCTCCGGCGACTTCTCTTCCAGTTCCTCGGCACGGCGTTCTATCACCTGTTCGGGTGTGAGTGCCGGCTTCGAGAGCTTGGCTATGGAGTCGATGCGTTGCGAGATTATGCGCTCGCGCAGTCCGCGGCTTTCGATAAATCGGCGTATGTCGGCTCTTACTGAGTCGTATGGAAAGAAGTTGCCCCTGTCTACCACTCTTATAATATGGTATCCGAACGGTGTCAGGAACGGCTTTGATGTCTCGCCCTTCTTCAAGGCATACGCCTGGTCTTCAAACTCCTTTATAGTCTGTCCGCGCTGTATCCACGACAGATCGCCTCCGCGCATGCCCGAGGCCTTGTCGTCCGACAGTCGGCGTGCCATGTCGCCGAAGTCGGCACCTGCCATCAGGGCTTTATATATAGAATCTGCCTTGAGAGATGCGGCGCGCTGCAGCTGTGCGTCAGCCTGCTGCGACAGCGCCACGAGGATGTGCAACGGATGCACCAGTCCGCCCCCGGCGTCGATTCGTGTCTGTGTCTGCTTGTATATGTTACGTGCCTCGCGCTCTATGTCGTCGTCGACGATGAACGTAGGACGTATCTGTTGGTCGCGATACATGAGAAATTCCTTGCGAAATGCGGCTGTGGTATCAATGCCTGCCTCTTCGGCGGCTATCACCTTCAGCTTGTAGTTGACAAACAGGTCGACATATTCGTCTATGCTCTTCTTGTCTATCGTTGTCTCAGCTGCATTCTTATTGTAGGCATACTCAAACTCCGACCGTGTGACGTTCTTGCCACCGATGGTCATTATTATCGGGTCGGCGGTCTGGGCGAATGCGCTGCCTGCCATAAGCGACATAGCAACCAACAGTGATTTTATCTTCATCGTATGTAAATATGGAGAATCCTCCTTAATTTATAGTTACATTATAACCCGTGAAAGCAATGGTCCGTGTCGCAGCCTTATACAGTCTGCGACACAAGCCATTGCCTTTTATGCTTTTGCCCTATATTTAGGGTTTCGCGTTGTCATGTTCGTAATGCTACAGTGTGATTACTGCGGACGTGAGTAGTTAGGAGCCTCACTTGTGATGGTGATGTCGTGAGGATGGCTCTCAAGCACACCAGCATTGGTGATGCGTGTGAACTTGGCGTTGTGCATTGCCTCGATTGTTCCGGCACCACAGTAGCCCATACCTGAACGCAAACCACCGATGAGCTGATAGATAACCTCCTGAACGGTTCCCTTGTAAGGTACGCGTCCGGCGATGCCCTCCGGCACGAGCTTCTTCACATCGGCTGTTCCTGCCTGGAAGTAGCGGTCCTTTGAGCCATTCTCCATAGCCTCAAGCGAACCCATACCACGATAGCTCTTGAACTTACGTCCGTTGAAGATGATGGTGTCACCGGGGCTCTCCTCTGTACCTGCTACGAGCGAACCGATCATTACCGAGCTACCGCCAGCGGCAATAGCCTTGACAACGTCGCCTGAGTAGCGCAAGCCACCGTCGGCAATCAAAGGTACTCCTGTGTCCTTCAAGGCTGAGTAAACGTCGTATACAGCGCTGAGCTGCGGAACGCCTACGCCAGCTACGACACGTGTTGTACAGATTGAGCCCGGGCCGATACCTACCTTAACGGCGTCAGCACCATTGTCAACGAGCATGCGGGCAGCCTCGCCTGTAGCCACATTACCTACAACGATGTCTACGTTGGGGAATGAAGCCTTTGCCTCGCGCAACTTCTCGATAACGTACTTAGAGTGTCCGTGTGCCGTATCGATAACGATAGCGTCAGCACCTGCCTCAACGAGTGCGCTCATACGGTCGAGTGTGTCTACTGTCACACCTACACCGGCAGCTACACGCAGACGACCCTTCTCGTCCTTGCATGCCATTGGCTTGTCCTTTGCCTTTGTGATGTCCTTGTAGGTGATAAGACCTACGAGGTGGTTCTCGGCATCAACAACGGGCAACTTCTCAATCTTGTTCGACTGCAGGATGTCGGCAGCTGCCGAGAGGTCGGTCTTGATATGAGTGGTCACGAGGTTCTCCGATGTCATCACGTCGTCGATGAGCTTGTCGAGATGACGCTCAAAGCGAAGGTCACGGTTAGTAACGATACCTACGAGATGGCACTCGTCGTCAACAACGGGGATTCCTCCGATGTGATACTCGGCCATCATGTCGAGAGCATCCTTTACTGTCTTGCCACGGCGGATTGTCACCGGATCGTAGATCATGCCGTTCTCGGCACGCTTAACGATGGCAACCTGACGCGCCTGGTCCTCGATTGACATGTTCTTGTGAATAACACCAATACCGCCTTCGCGTGCGATGGCAATAGCCATAGCCGACTCCGTTACGGTGTCCATGGCTGCTGTGACAAAGGGCACATTCAGGCTGATGTTACGAGAGAACTTGGTTTTCAACTCTACCGTCTTGGGCAGTACCTCTGAATAAGCGGGGATAAGAAGGACGTCATCGTAAGTGAGACCGTCCATTACAATTTTATCAGCAACAAATGATGACATATAACTTAAAAATTTATTGCGTGCAAATTTAGCAATAAAAATCCAATCGGGGACATTTTCTAACGACTTTATTTCAAGCGTTAATGCAAATTAACGGCTTTGGCAGCTGAGTTGAGAGTTGAGAGTTGATGTTAGTTGAGAGTTGAGAGTTGAGAGTTGAAAATTGAAAGTTGAGAGTTATGATATGTTTTGTTTGCAATACCTTTATTATATATGGTAATCATAACTCTCAACTATCAAATATCAATTCTCAACTACCATCAATTTCCCTGCTCCGACATAAACTTTATTCTTACTAATCGGATTTCATTCTCTTCGTAGTCGCCACCGAGCTCTTCCACAGCCACTTTTATACTGTCAGTGTCCGACTCACGGAAATACTCGTAGATGTCGTCTATTTGGTCGTCGTCCATCACATCCTCAAGGAAGTAGTCGATGTTCACCTTGGTGCCACTGTAGACGATGGCATCAAGGTCGTCGAGAAGGTCGCTGAACTCCAGGTTCAATGCCGAGGCGATGTCGTCGAGCGGCATGCGACGGTCGAGATAATGGATTATCTTAATCTTCTTCATCGAGTCCTTGGCAACAGTGCGCACGAACATCTCCTCTGGACGCTCAATCTCGTTGTCCGAACAATACTGGCGGATTAGTTCGCAAAACTCCTTGCCGTAGCGCTTCGCCTTGCCCTGACCTACACCCTGGATATTGCGGAGCTCCTCGATAGATACGGGGTACATCGTGGCCATCTGTTCGAGCGAGATGTCCTGGAAGATGACGTAGCCCGGCAGCGACAGCTTGCGTGCCATCTTGCGACGCAGGTCTTGCAGCATGCTGTAGAGCGTAGGATCGAGTGCGGCAGCTCCATGGTCGTCTGTCTCCTCGTCGGCGTTGTCGGTGAAGTCGGTGTCTTCTACGTATGTGAACGGTTGCGGATTGCGCACATAGCGCTTGCCTGCCGCCGTCACCTTGAGCAGTCCATAACTTTCGATGTCCTTATGTATATATCCAGCTATCATGCCCTGACGTATCACAGGGTTCCATGTCTTGGCAGGCATGTCCTCACCAGCGCCAAACTCCTCGAGCTGGTCGTGATGATGCGACACGACGTCGTCGGTAGCGCGACCCTTGATGAAGTCGATAACATAGTCCTGGCGGAATCCCTCCTTCAGGGCAAGCAGCGAGCGCAGCACTATGAGTAGCGCCTCCTTACCATCGCGCTGAACCTTCGGATGCAGACAGTTGTCGCAGTTGCCACAGTTGGCCTTGGGATATTCCTCGCCAAAGTAGTGCAGCAACAGCTTGCGGCGGCACACCGACGACTCGGCATAGGCAGCCGTCTCCTGAAGCAGCTGCCGGCCTATGTCCTGCTCTGCCACAGGCTTACCCTCCATGAACTTCTCGAGTTTCTGCAGGTCCTTATGCGAGTAGAAAGCGAGGCAGATGCCCTCTCCTCCGTCACGTCCGGCGCGTCCGGTCTCCTGATAGTATCCTTCCAGACTCTTGGGTATGTCGTAGTGGATTACAAATCGTACGTCGGGCTTGTCGATGCCCATGCCGAAGGCTATGGTGGCTACAATCACGTCGTTGCGCTCCATGAGGAAGTCGTCCTGTGTCTGCGAGCGTGTGGCCGAGTCGAGACCAGCGTGATAAGGTGCCGCCTTTATGTCGTTGGCCTTAAGCACAGCCGCCAGATCCTCCACCTTCTTGCGCGAGATGCAGTATACAATACCGCTCTTGCCCGCGTGTTGTTTGATGAATTTTATTATCTGTCGGTCGATGTCCTTGCTCTTCTGGCGTACCTCATAATATAAGTTGGGGCGATTGAATGACGAGCGGAACTCACGTGCCTCGCTTATGCCGAGACTCTTCTTGATGTCCATGCGCACCTTGTCGGTGGCAGTAGCAGTGAGTGCTATGACTGGAGCGTTGCCAATCTTCTGTATCGTAGGGCGTATGTTGCGGTATTCCGGACGGAAGTCGTGACCCCACTCCGATATACAATGTGCCTCGTCGACTGCATAGAACGAAATCTTGAACGAGCGGAAGAATTCGAGGTTATCCTCCTTGTTGAGCGACTCTGGAGCCACATACAACAGCTTGGTGCGTCCGGCATAGATGTCGCTGCGTACCTGATTGATAGCCGCCTTGTTGAGCGACGAATTGAGATAATGAGCCACGCCCGATTCCTCGCTCAGCCCGTTGATTACATCCACCTGATTCTTCATCAGCGCGATGAGCGGCGACACGACTATGGCGGTGCCGTCCATAATGAGCGACGGCAACTGGTAGCACAGGCTTTTGCCACCTCCCGTAGGCATGAGCACAAAGGTGTCGTTGCCTTCAAGAAGATTGCTTATGATGGCTTCTTGTTCGCCCTTGAACGAGTCGAACCCGAAGTAGTGTTTCAGTTGTTCATTGAGGTTAATTATCCCAGTCATAGTAGTAATATTTGTATGAATTAGGAGTTAGGAATTAGGAGTTAGGAATTGATTGCCTTTGGCAATTTGGAGTTATGAATTAGGAATTATAAATTAAGGATAAAAGAGTCAAAATCAATTCCTAATTCATAACTCCAAAATCCTAACTCCTAATTCCTAACTCCTAATTCCTAATTCCTCAAGTTTGACTTTTCAAGTTGTTTCTTGGCATAGTCGAGTGTCACGGTGAACTCGTCGACCTTCTTCGATGGCACCTCAAACATGGCGTCCATCACAATGGCCTCCACGATAGAGCGCAGTCCACGTGCTCCGAGCTTGTACTCCACACCCTTGTCTACGATAAACTCCAATGTGTCGTCGTTGAAGTGGAGCTTGATGCCGTCCATCTCAAACAACTTCTCATACTGCTTGATGATGCTGTTCTTGGGCTCTACGAGTATTCGGCGCAATGCGGCACGGTCAAGCGGATTGAGATAGGTAAGCACCGGCAGTCGGCCGATAATCTCGGGTATCAGACCGAACGACTTGAGGTCTTGCGGCAGGATATACTTCATGAGGTTGCCCTTGTCGAGATGGCGCACGTTCTGCACCGAGTTGAATCCCACCACGTGTGTGTTCATACGCTGTGCTATCTTGCGCTCGATGCCGTCGAATGCACCGCCACAGATAAACAAGATGTTGCGCGTGTCTACATGGATATAGTCCTGGTCGGGGTGCTTGCGTCCGCCCTTTGGCGGCACGTTCACCATGGTTCCCTCAAGCAGCTTGAGCAGACCCTGCTGCACACCCTCGCCGCTCACGTCGCGCGTGATGCTGGGGTTGTCGGCCTTACGTGCTATCTTGTCGATCTCATCGATGAATACGATGCCACGCTCGGCTGCAGCCACGTCATAGTCTGCCACCTGAAGCAGACGCGAGAGAATACTCTCCACGTCCTCGCCCACGTAGCCCGCCTCGGTGAACACCGTAGCGTCGACAATGGTGAATGGCACCTTGAGCAGCTTGGCAATGGTGCGAGCCAGAAGAGTCTTGCCCGTACCAGTAGAGCCCACCATGATGATGTTGCTCTTCTCTATCTCCACACCGTTGTCGTCCTGCGGCTGCTGCAAGCGCTTGTAGTGGTTGTAAACAGCCACCGAGAGATATTTCTTTGCCTCGTCCTGACCTATTATATATTGGTCGAGATATTCCTTTATTTCCATCGGCTTTGGCACATCGCTCAGCGCTACGTCAAACTGCGACTTGCGCTTACCCTTGGCGTCCGGTCCTATGCCTGCCTCGCACACTATCTGATATGCTTGCTGCGCACACTGGTCGCAGATGAATCCGTTGAGTCCTGTTATGAGGAAGTTCACGTCCTTCTCACTTCTTCCACAGAAGCTACATACTTTTCTCGCCATAGCTCTACGTCTTTACTCCTTTCCTTCGCTTTGTGCAACATCCATTCCGTCCACGCCTGTGAGCGACGGCTTTCTTATCAGCACGGTGTCTATCATGCCATACTCCTTCGCCTCCTCGGCTGTCATCCAGTAGTTGCGGTCGGAGTCGGCCCACACCTTGTCAAACGGTGTGTGCGAGTGGTCGGAGATGATGGTATACAGCTCCTTCTTGAACTTCTGTATCTCGCGCGCCTCAATCTCGATGTCCGAAGCCTGGCCCTGCACACCGCCCAGCGGCTGGTGTATCATCACGCGGCTGTGCTTCAGCGCCGAGCGCTTGCCCTCCTTGCCTGCCACGAGCAGCACGGCAGCCATCGAGGCAGCCATGCCGGTACACATGGTCGACACGTCGCTGCTGACGAACTGCATTGTGTCGTATATGCCGAGACCTGCAGTCACGCTGCCGCCGGGTGAGTTGATGTAGATTGAAATGTCCTTGCCTGGGTCTACCGAGTCGAGATACAGCAGCTGGGCTGTGAGGGTGTTGGCTGTGTAGTCGTTAATCTCGGTGCCAAGGAAGATGATGCGGTCCATCATCAAGCGCGAGAACACGTCCATCTGAGTGACGTTCAACTGGCGTTCCTCAAGAATGTACGGGTTGAGATACTGCGCCTGGGCTCTCATCACATCGTCGAGCACCATGCCGCTCATGCCGCGGCTGGTAGCGAATTTTCTGAAGTCGTTCATATGAATATTATCTTTTCTATCTGAATCTATCTGTGTATTATATATAAATAATGTAGAGAACACAACCGTTTGCCCTACATTATACAAAGATACAAAAAAAATATTATAACCAAATTTTTTAACACAGATATTTTCAAACACCGCGACAACATCTCAACCGGAGACTTTTCCTCAATACAATATTTGCATTTCTAACCGCTCAAAACTGCGAGCTGAGCACACTAAGAAATCTTTGGCTCGAAATTCGTGAGTTTTGAGCATACAGTGATATCAAGTTAATAATCAGCGCATTACGATTAAAACAGCGTTTGTGTGCATTTTTTAAGAACCAAAGAACAATCGTTTTTATAGCAAATGGACTACTTTTGACCTCCATTAAAGCTCCATTTGCACGGCAAAAGTTGTCCCGTTGCACTCCAAAAGTAGTCCTGTTGCATTGCAACGGAGGCATAAATGAAAAAAGTCATGGCTTCGGACACTGCGAAACACCGCAAAAACGATTCGCGAAATCTCTAGAATCAATTTTTTGTTTGTAACAATTTTTTACCATAATCACAATATTTGCCTGCTCCAACTCACCACGATGCTCACTTTATTAGCACCACGATGCTCAATCTTATTAACACCACGAATTTCACGAATCTCACGAATCATTCCCCCAATCCAAAATTCGTGTGATTAGGGCAATTCGTGGTGAGACAAAGGGCAATTCGTGGTGAAATAGAAAGGACTACACCAGCGAGTCAAGTCGTCGTTTCAGCTCCTTCAGTTCGTCGCGCACCGAAATCAGCGTAGCGAGTATGTCCGAACTCTTGTCCACACCGGCGCGGTTCTTGTTGAGCATCTTGCGTGCCGCCGCCAGCTTGAAGCCGCGCACTTTCACCAGATTGTGTATGGTGCGTATCTGCTCAATGTCCTTCTCGGTGTATTGGCGCACGCTCTGGCCCACCGTCTTGGGTTTGAGATGCGGAAACTCCGTCTCCCAATAGCGCAGCGTCGACTCACGCACGTCGAACATTGCTGCCACCTCCTTTATGGAGTAGTATAATTTCACATTCTTGTTGGTATTCAGTGCCATATTAGTCTTAATTTATTTGCAAAAATAACCAAAACAGAGTACCTTTGCAAACGTTTTAGGAAGAATTTAATACAAAGTACGTAATATTATATAATATGATGACAGCTAACGAAATCCGCGACTCGTTCAAAAAGTTCTTCGAGTCGAAAGGACACACCATCGTGCCCAGCGCACCTATGGTAATCAAGGATGACCCAACGTTGATGTTCACTAACGCAGGTATGAACCAGTGGAAGGACATCATTCTCGGCACACGCGAGCCCGAACCGCGACGCCGTGCCGACACTCAGAAGTGCCTCCGTGTGAGCGGAAAGCACAACGACCTCGAAGAGGTTGGACACGACACTTATCACCACACCATGTTCGAGATGCTCGGCAACTGGTCGTTTGGCGACTACTTCAAGGAGGGTGCCATCGACTACGCGTGGGAGTATCTGGTCGACGTGTTGAAGCTCAATCCTGCCGACCTCTACGTCACAGTGTTCGAAGGTAGCGAAGAAGAAGGATTGAAGCGCGACGACGAGGCTGCATCATATTGGGCTAAGCACGTGCCTGCCGACCATATCATCAACGGCAACAAGCACGACAACTTCTGGGAGATGGGCGACACAGGTCCTTGCGGTCCTTGCTCGGAGATTCATCTCGACTCACGTACTCCCGAGGAGAAGGCTAAGACTCCAGGACGTGAACTCGTAAACAAGGACGACCCACAGGTTATCGAGATTTGGAACATCGTGTTCATGCAGTATGAGCGCAAAGCCAATGGCTCGCTCGTTCCGCTGCCTATGCACGTTATTGATACCGGTATGGGCTTCGAGCGTCTTGTTCGTGCTATGCAGGACAAGCACTCCAACTACGACACCGACATCTTCCAGCCAATCATCAAGGAAGAGGAGGCCATTACAGGCTTGAAGTATGGTGTAAGCGAGGAGACCGACGTGGCAATGCGTGTATGCGCCGACCACCTGCGCGCCGTGGCTTTCTCTATCGCCGACGGACAGCTGCCCTCTAACGCCAAGGCTGGCTACGTAATCCGCCGCATCCTGCGCCGTGCCGTACGCTACGCCTACACCTTCCTCGGACAGAAGGAGGCATTTATCTATAAACTCATCCCCGTATTGACCCGTGAGATGGGCGAGGCTTTCCCCGAACTCAAGGCTCAGCACGACCTCATTCTCCACGTTATCAAGGAAGAGGAGGACTCGTTCCTGCGTACACTTGAAAAGGGCATCAACCTCCTCTCTTCGGCTATGGAAGAGCTGAAGAAGCAGGGCAAGACACAGCTCGACGGCGTGCAGGCTTTCCGCCTGTTCGACACCTACGGTTTCCCGCTCGACCTCACCGAACTCATCTGCCGTGAGAACGGATTCACCGTTGCCGAGGACGAGTTCAACGCCGAGATGCAGAAGCAGAAAGACCGCGCACGCAACGCAGCAGCCGTTGAGAATAGCGACTGGGTGAACCTGCGCGAGGGCGAGCAGCAGTTTGTGGGCTACGACTTCACCGAATATGAGTGCCACATTCTGCGCTATCGCAAGGTGACTCAGAAGAAGAATACATACTACGAGCTGGTATTGGATAACACTCCGTTCTACGGCGAGATGGGTGGTCAGGTAGGCGACACTGGTGTTCTCGTGAGCGAGAACGAGACTGTGACCATCACCGATACAAAGCGCGAGAACGGTCAGTCAATCCATATCGTTAAGGCTCTGCCTAAGAATCCCGAGGCCGACTTCATGGCTTGCGTTGACGTTGACGCTCGCGAGGCATCTGCAGCAAACCATACAGCCACTCACTTGCTCGACTACGCTCTGAAGCAGGTGCTCGGCGACCATGTTGAGCAGAAGGGCTCGTTCGTATCGCCCACAACATTGCGTTTCGACTTCTCTCACTTCTCTAAGGTCAGCGACGAGGATTTGCGCAAGGTGGAGCGTCTAGTCAACGACCTCATCCGTCAGGATCTGCCGCTCGACGAGCATCGCGACACTCCGTTTGAGGAGGCTAAGAAACTGGGTGCCATCGCCCTCTTCGGCGAGAAGTATGGCGACAAGGTGCGCGTTGTGCGCTTCGGACCGAGTTGCGAGTTCTGCGGCGGTATCCACGCACAGTCTACCGGTCGCATCGGTTTCTTCAAGATTATATCTGAGAGCAGCGTTGCCGCCGGCATCCGCCGTATCGAGGCTAAGACTGGTAAGGAGTGTGAGGAGCTTATGTACAACGTTGAGGATGCCTTGAAGGCCATCCGTGCCCTCTTCAACAACGCCAAGGACCTGCAGGCTGTCATCGGCAAGTATATCGAAGAGCACGACGCCATGAAGAAGAGCATCGAGCAGTTCCAGGCTCAGGCTGTAGAGCGCACCAAGGCAGAGCTTATCGCCAAGGCTCGCGAGGTGAACGGTGTGAAGGTTATCACCGCCGTACTGCCTATGGAGCCGGCAGCTGCCAAGGACTTGATGTTCAAACTCCGTCAGGCTGTAACCGAGAACATGCTTGCTGTTATTGGTACTGTAGCTAACGACAAGCCGATGCTGAACGTTGCAATGAGCGACGATCTCGTAAAAGACCACTCACTCAACGCAGGTCAAATGGTTCGCGAGGCAGCTAAGCTTATCCAAGGTGGTGGTGGCGGTCAGCCTCACTTTGCCCAGGCTGGTGGCAAGAACAAGGACGGACTGTCAGCTGCTGTAGATAAGGTAGTTGAGTTGGCTCAGCTGTAATAAGGATTTTAACAATAAGCAATGCAATGAGCGTTGCTGAACATAAATCGAGTAGGAGGTAAACACTAATCATAGATGTTTATCTCCTATTTTCATGTTTACCGACCTCTCACACCACCGTACGTGCCGTTCGGCATACGGCAGTTCCTATTTTGGATGCCATTCGAGATACGCCCCCATTAAATTACTATCGCTTAATTATTAGGTTCTGCCCTTCGTGCAACTTTATCGACGTATTGCACTACGATGGCGTCTGCTGACTTCTCACGGCACGATTTGTTTCACACCTGCACTTAAAACAAATCCACTGAGTGGATAAGCCACTTTCAAAAGACAGAAGCACCCTACAGGAAAACTTGTACTATGAAAACATAAATTGCAAATATAACGAGAAGGCCAATGCCACTAATAGCCATTTGCCTAACAACTTGTTTCACATTAGAGATTTTTTTGTTTTTATATCGTCTGTACAAGCGAACCATGCTCTTGAACGTAGCTATGCCAGGTTCGGCAGCAACCATTAAAAACAAAGCTTTGAATAAAACTGATAACATCATCCTATACCTCCAACACAAAGACCCCACAATCCAACAGTAACAGCAACTCCACATGTAGTCCCTAACGTTGTTTTGGCTGCTTGTTTTACAAGTTGCAGCGCTATTTTTTTCGAAACTCCTTTTTCGATAGCAGCCCTAACAGTAGTTGCCAAATCCAATCCAATGGCAGAAAGCGCACAATCAATGTAAACATTTCCTGTAATTGCACGTGTTGAGGAAGAATCATTATCGAGAATTGAGCTCATAGCAATAAGTCCTGCATAAACCACAGCTTCCTCGTTTCCATTCCCTATTTCTCTTATAATTTCTTCTTTTGCCAAGCCGATTTCCGAGAAGAAGTTGTAAGATGCATCCAAGAGGATTCTTTCATTTTTCTCTAACACATCTTTCTCATCGCCAATAAGTATGATACTATCTGATGCGCCACAACTAACAGCCCTTGACTTCCCGGTATAAATGTAGGAGTAGCACGTTTTATTGAAAGAATCAACAGTGTTTTTCAGCTTTTTCGCATTGGCAAGAGAAAGAACCTTACTTTCTTGCGAAAACCCATCAAGATCGGACTCGTTCGAACAAGACGCAACAACAAACAACAGTGTCAATGCAGAGAAACAAAATAACAACTCTTTGACGGAGTCTACAGCTATAAGAAGAGCTGCCATTACCTTGAATGATTTCATATAAAATGAATTTTAACGGTTTATAAATAATTATTAGAACTCGGTCACAAATATATGACAAGTTATCAAATAAACAACACCAGCTTATGTTAATTTTTCTAAATCAAAATTATTTCATCCTCTATCTTGTTCATTTTCTATCTTTTTCCTGACTTCGTCATTGTGTCACCCAATACTAGGTGACGCAAAGATACATAATATTGTTTATCAATCAGTTACAAAAAAATGTTTTTTGAGTGACGAAGTCAATCGAGTAGGAGGTAAACACTAATCATAGATGTTTATCTCCTATTTTCATGTTT
>ENA-OZGC01000857-OZGC01000857.1-human-gut-metagenome-genome-assembly--contig:-NODE-857-length-20049-cov-7.771832_pt1 | contig 20049 bp, 19 predicted proteins | sample MGYA00245109_ERZ653643 | MGnify/ENA primary metagenome ERZ653643 (study PRJEB26926, sample SAMN06165107) | human gut metagenome | biome: ENVO:00009003; feature: ENVO:2100002; material: ENVO:00002003... | reverse complement strand
GTCTCTGGGCTCGGAGATGTGTATAAGAGACAGCGCATCCGATCCGGCGCACAGATGACCACAACGGGCGACACCGCGCTGCTCGACGCCGCGCCGGAGCCGTCCGACGGCGGCGACGGGCTCACGCGCATCGTGCGCACCGGCAACGGCCGGCACTACCTCATGCTCGGCGCCACGGCCGACGGCACGACCGTCCAGCTCGCGTTCGACGTGACGGAGGCCTATACCGTGCGCCAGACACAGCAGCGCGCGTACCACACGACGTTCGTGATCCTCATCGCCATCGGCGCAGCCGTGTCGTGGGTCACGTCCTATCTGCTGACGCGCCCGCTCGGCACGCTTTCCCGCGCATCGCGGGAGCTGGCGCGCGGCAACCTCAGCTACCGGGCGCCCGTGCGCTCGCGCGACGAGGTGGGGCAGCTGGCATCCGACTTCAACCGTATGGCCGGGCAGCTCGAGCAGAACGTCAACCGCATTCAGGAGAGCATGGCGCTGCAGGAGCGGTTCATGGCCGACTTCTCGCACGAGATGAAAACACCGATGACCTCCATCATCGGCTATGCTGACCTGCTGCGCAGTCAGGTGCTCACGCCCGACGAACAGATGGACGCGGCAAACTATATCTTCTCCGAGGGCAAACGGCTCGAGGCGCTGGGGCTGAAGCTGCTGGACATGCTCTCGCTCGACCAGTCGAAACTCCAGCTCGTACCCGCGAGCCCGGCCGACCTCGTGGCAGGGCTTCTGGAGCACCTCAAGCGCGTGTACGCCCAGAAGGGCATCGCCCTGCAGTACCGCACGGCGGAGGGCATGTGCTTTCTGGAGCCGGACCTATTTAAAACCCTGCTCGTCAACCTCATGGACAACGCCCGCAAGGCGCTCGACAACGGCGGCTACATCTATGTCTGGCAGGAGATGCTGCCCGACGGCTGCCGCGTGCGCGTGCTCGATAACGGCCGCGGCATCCCGCCAGAGGCGCTCACGCACCTGACGGAGGCGTTTTACCGCGTGGACAAGTCGCGCTCGCGCGCACAGGGCGGCGCGGGCCTCGGCCTGTCGCTGTGCAATGAGATCGTGCAGCTGCACGGCGGCACGATGCAGTTTGAGAGCCGTGTCGGCAACGGCACGGTCGTGACCGTGGAGCTGAAAGGAGGCCGCGTATGAGACCGTGGATGCGCACCGCGCTGGCGGTCGCGCTCGTGCTGGCGATCGCGGCGGGCGGATTTTTCCTGCCAAACCTTGTGGCCGCGCGGCTCGACCGCGCGGATCAGGACACGGCGTTTTCCCTCAGCACCGGCGACGAGCAGGGTCCGGCCACCGTTCTGCGCCGGAAACTGACCGACGGCATGCAGAACCTGTTTTACGGCGCCGAAGAGCCCGTCGAGCTCGACGAGAGCGCCGCGGCGCACACGCTGGCCGAGATGACGCAGTACGCGCAGGACCTTCTGGGCGCGCTGGAAAAGGACAGTGCGCTGTTCGGCGGCGGCTTTTCCGTGGAGGAGGGCGCGACCGTCCAGTACGCGAGCTACGGCAGCGGCTTCGTCCTCTGGGGCATCGCGCTGAGCAATCCGCGCGGCGATACGGCGTCCTTCCTGCTCGACGACGCGACCGGCTGCGTGCTGGCGCTCAGTTATACGTTTTCCGACAGCTTTGCCTTCCAGATCCGGCAGAACGACCTGTGGGATTACCTGCTGCGCGTGTTTGAAATCCGCGTCGGCGCCACGGTCGCGGCCGCGCTCGGCGTGCCGTACGACGAGGTGCAGATCCCGATGCCGGAAGCGGCGAAAAAAATGCTCGGTCTGCGCGCAAGCGGTGGAAACACCGTTCCCCTGCAGCTGCTCAACGCCGGAACCGAGGGCGATTACAACAACGGCATGGACAGCAGCGTCACCGATTACCTGCAGTTTTATGACCCGGACGCCGACACGGCCTTTTCCCTGCCGGCGTGGCGCGTGGAAAATACTTTGTATTTCAACGCACAATGATGCCGTTTCGATGCCAAAGCGTTGCCGGACGGATCACAGTCTCCGCTAAGATGGGGTCATACCCGCTTCGCGGAGACTTTTTTCGCCAGGAGATGCCCACTATGCAGAGAAACGATCTTCCACGCATCGGCGTGCTCAGCGCAGATGCCGCCGCCGTCGCGCAGTTTCTGCGCCGCATACAGGCGCTGGATGCGGAGACTGCCGCCCTTCTGCCGCTGAGTCCGGCTGCCGTGCCCGACTGCGAGCCGTATCTGTGCGGTGCGAGCACGAACGCGCCGCTGCAAAAGCTGAGCGAGGCGGCCGAGATCCTGACCGCATCCGGCTGCGCGGTCATCGCCGTGCCGGACAGTGCGGGCATTTTCTGCGAGCAGCTCACGGCGGCAGCCGGCATCCCGGTGCTGAGCACGGCGGACGCGGTGCTGCCGCAGCTGGTCGGCGCGCTGCGGCAGCGCGTGAGCATACTGTGTACGCCCGGCGTGCGCGCCGCCAACGCCTACGGGCTCGCGGCGCAGCGCTACGGCCTGCAGTGCAGCTATCCGGACGCGCCGGTGCAGGCGCTGCTCGGCTGCGTCCGGCCGGAAAAGGCGTGCAGCGAGCAGGTGCTGCGCTCGATCATCGAGCTGGAGCTTGCGCGCGGGTGCGACGGCGTCGTGCTCGACAGTGCGCAGCTGTGCGCCGCGTTCGCGCACTTCGGTCTCGCCGCGCGCTATCCGCAGGTATTTGACAGTATGGAGCTGCTGGCGCAGGCCGCGCTGCAGCAGAGCGCCGCAGCATCCGGTGCCCGCCGCGCATAAGATAGCAAACGGCTGCGCGCCCCACTTGGGGCGCGCAGCCGCGGTTTATCCGACCGTGAATGTCTCCTGCGTGTCGATGTGTCCGTCATGATCCGTGCCCGGTGGGTTGTCGGGCATATCATAGACATAGGTCAGCATGCCGCCGTCATACGTCAGCGCCGTGACGGCATAGGTATCGGCATAGCCGACGCAGAACGCCCCGTCACGCCAGACGACACGCGTGCGCGTGACGGTATCCGCTCCATCCGAGAAACACAGCGCGTGGCACAGCAGTCCGCCGTCGCGGCAGACCTCATAGAGCGTGAGCGCCGCCTTCTCCCCCGCTGCGCGCGCAGCCCAGAACGCCGCCACCGCTTCCGGGTGCGTGACCGGGTCGGCTGCGTCCACGTGCACAGCCGTCAGCCCCGCCGCGCCAAGCTCCGCCACGGCCTGCGCGATCTGCGCGTCCGTGAGGTCGACACCCGCAGCCGTGCCGTCACCGACCGCCTGCACAATGGGCTGATACCGCTGCGCCGCCGCGACGGCGGGGTCGGTCTCTTTTCCGCAGCCCGTCAGCAGCGCCGCGCACAGCAGACACAATAAAATGCGTTTCATGCGCACACCTCCCGTCATGTCTTAAAAACAGTGTACACGAAACAGTTCGGCATTGCAAATTTCGCCGCATCTGCTATACTGGCGGCAGATATATGCCGTATGAAGCCACCGGGAGAGCGCTGCGGCCGCCGAAGGAGTCACACTCTCAGGCAAAAGGACCGGCGGCGGACGGAGCTCTGGAGAGACGATTTTGCACCGAAGAAGCAAGGCCGCACGGCCAATCTTTCAGGTAAAAGGACAGAGTGCACACCTGCTTGCCGGCAGGGGTGTACTCTTTTTTTGGAGGTCATGGCCATGCAAACGTTCCTCTTTCTGCTCGAGCTGGCCGGAACGGTCGCGTTCGCCGTCAGCGGCGCGGTGCTCGGCATCGAAAAGCACATGGACATTTTCGGCGTGGGGCTGCTGGGCATCACGACGGCCGTCGGCGGCGGCATCCTGCGCGATCTTGTCGTAGGGCTGACCCCGCCGCGCGCGTTCCAGGACCCGATGTACCTGCTCGTGGCGCTCGGCGTATCGGTCGTGCTGTTTTTCCCGTTTGTGCGCCGCCTCATCGGGCGCAGCAAGCGCGTGTTCGACGCGCTCATGCTGCTCATGGACGCGACCGGCCTCGGCATCTTCACGATCACGGGCATCAACACCGCCATCACCCTCGCCGACTGCACCGACCCGCTGCTGCTGGTCTTTGTCGGTCTGCTGACCGGCACGGGCGGCGGCGTGCTGCGCGACGTGCTCGCCGGGGATATGCCCTACATCCTGCGCAAGCACATCTACGCCTGTGCCTCCATCGTGGGCGGCATCCTCTACCTGCTCCTGCGGCAGGTGTGGCAGGGACCGGGCGCGATCCTGACCGGCGTACTCGTCGTGGTCGGCATCCGCTGCGCCGCGGCACACTTTGAGTGGAACCTGCCGCGCGCAAAAACCGTGTGGAAAAGCGACGAGTGATGTGCTAGGATAAAGAAAAGAGTTCGCAAGACCGGAGGTCATGACCATGGCAAACATCCCAGCGCGCGCATGCCCGCTCGCAAAAAAATGCGGCGGCTGTCAGCTGCAGAACCTGTCGTATGACGAGCAGCTGCATCTCAAACAGGCGACGGCCATCCGCCTGCTCGGCCGCTTCGGCCACGTGGAGGAGATCATCGGCATGAAAGATCCCTACCACTACCGCAACAAGGTGCAGGCCGCCTTCGGTGTCAACCGGCAGGGACAGATCATCTCGGGCGTGTATCAGTCGGCCTCGCACCGCATCGTCCCGGTCAGCGACTGCCTGATCGAGGATAAGGTCGCCGACCGGATCATCGTCACGATCCGCAAGCTGCTCAAGAGCTTCAAGATCCGCCCCTACGATGAGGACACCGGCCGCGGCACGCTGCGGCACGTGCTCGTGCGGCGCGGCCGGCGCAGCGGGGAGATCCTCGTCGTGCTCGTGACCGCGCACGGTATGCTGCCCGGCAAGCGCAACTTCGTGCGCGCGCTGCTGCAGCAGCATCCGGACATCACGACCGTGGTGCAGAACATCAACACCGGGCAGACGAGTCTCGTGCTCGGGCCGCACAGCGAGGTGCTCTACGGACCGGGATATATCCGCGAGCAGCTCGGTGATTTCACGTTCCGCATCTCGCCGCGCGCGTTTTATCAGATCAACCCCGTCCAGACGGAGGTGCTCTACCGCACGGCGCTCGAATACGCAGGGCTGACCGGCACGGAGACCGTCGTGGACGCTTACTGCGGCACCGGCACGATCGGCATTTTCGCCAGCCGGGATGCCGCGCGTGTGATCGGCGTGGAGAATAACCGTGACGCCGTGCGCGATGCGATCAGCAACGCCAAGGCCAACCGCGCGGACAATGTCCGCTTCTACACCGCTGATGCAAGCGACTTCCTGCAGGGCATGGCCAAGGCCGGCGAGCACGCCGACGTCGTCATCCTCGACCCGCCGCGCGCCGGCAGCGACGAGCGTTTCCTCTCCGCCGTCACGACCGTAGCGCCGGAGCGGGTGGTATACGTGTCGTGCAACCCGGAGACGCTCGCGCGCGACCTCGGCTATCTCACCCGCCACGGCTACCGCGTCGAGCGCATCCAGCCGGTCGATATGTTCCCGCATACGGAGCATATTGAGACGGTGTGTCAATTAGTTCTGAGAAATCCTGTCACACATATCAACATTGATGTAGATGTGGAAGAAATGGTGCAGGATAAAAGAGGACTGGCAACCTATGGGCAGATCAAGGATTATGTTCTGGAACGCAGCGGCTTGAAGGTCAGTAGTCTTTATATCGCACAGGTAAAGCAGAAACATGGCATTATTGAGCGCGAGAACTACAATAAACCGAAATCCGAGGATGTCAGGCAGCCACAATGCCCACCAGACAAGGAAAGAGCCATTACGGAGGCATTGAAACATTTTGGAATGATTTGAGGTGGGCGAATATGAAGCGTTTGATTTCCTGTTCGTTTAATATGGATACTGCCTATGTTGAACTGAAATTTGCCGATGGCAGCTTGATTGCGATTAACACGATTGACGTGGAAAATGAGATGCTGACAACATGTATCAGCGGTCGGAGCTGGACTGGTTGATCTATAATAAACTTCTGGAATATGCGCAACTGGTTCTTGGCGGTGACTTGGAACGGTATGTGAAAGGCACACCAGAGCATCAGTTGATGGATTGAAAATTAATGTGGCAGAGCCCACTGGTCAACAAGATCGGTGGGCTCTGCATTATTTGAGCTCGCAACCAGGAGTTTCAGAATGACAGTCTGTTTCAAATGTTGTCGAGAACCTTTTGAACTGCATATGGCTTAGCGTACTTGATATAAGCATCGCTCACAAAAATGGTGTTTGCAGCATGTGGTTCAACCCACATTGCCGGGTAGATAACAATCTTCTTTTTGCTTCTTCGCCCGGTTGCGGTAATTTCATTATCAGTAGTGATTTCGCAGCCTGATTGCTTAAGGATATTCGCTAAAGGCATGATCATGTTAATCTGTGTCTCTGGTTTGATAGGCGATGCTTTTATTCCGTCAACCCCCCATCTAAGGAGTTGAAGTGCGGCGAAGCGATCAAGCATGCAAACAGAGAAGGTATGCGGGGGAGCTCCCCCGCATACCTCGGAAAATTTATTGTGCGTTGGCAAAAACTTGTCCGTGCGCTTTGCGCATAAAGGTGTAGGTTGCAAGACCAATCAGCATCGTCGCAACTGCGGCAACCATCATATTGCTGCGTGCGCTTTCGCCGAATATGCCGGCAATAAAGGGAACGACATATCCGCACAGGAAAACGCCAGAGCCCTCAAAGGCCTGAAGCAGACTCATTGCAGTGGTAAGATTTTTGCCTTTAGTTCCGAGACCGATATAGGTCTGCAGGGCGGAGATTGCGATCATGATGCCGAGCTGGCAGCCGATTGCTGCGATGTAGCAGCAGGCAACGGTGGGAATAACGGTGGGGAGAAATGTGCAGAAGCCGCCGAGCAGCAGCGCAACGGGGAGTGCCCACCCCTTAAAGGCTTTCATCCAGAAGGAAACTGCGATGCAGCCGACCATGCTGACCGCGGTGCACAGTGAGTTTACGCCGCCGACAAGCGTGGAGTCGCCCAAACGCGCCTCATTGATAATAAAGTCGGAGTTGTTCAGATACCAGCCGTTCCAGAAGATGCAGCCGAGGAAGTATGTTCCGAGCAAAAGAATCGCATACAGGGGCATACGACTGCCGGATTCCTCTGCTTCGCTCTTGCTTTCCTCAACCTTATGTTCAGCTTTGGAGTCGACGGATACATTGGGGTAAAACAGCATGACAAGAACAATGACGGGGATGATGACATATACGGTCTTAAAACCGCCCGCCCAGTTGCCGCCTCTTGCAAAGAAACCACAGATAAGGGCAAACAGCGTCTGACCGAGCATAAGAGCCGCCTGATGGAAGCCCATGACCTTGTCTTTCAGGGAGTCGGGCGCGATGAGAGGGAGCACAGATGCGTTGGCTGCCGCTACGATACCTGCGGGAATGCCCATAAGTGCGGAGCAGGCGACGATACCGGCAATGGGGAGCTCAACATATGCAACGACAAGGCCCGCAGCAACGGCAATGATGAGGCTGATTATAACAAGAGCCTTGCGGTTGAATTTTGCGAGCAAAAACGCCGAAGCAAAAGCAGAAAGCATCATAACCACAGCGGGGAGCGATGCGATGAGTACGGTTACGCTGTCCTGGCCGGGAAAAGCGGCGTAAATATCGCCGAGGACGATAGTTGTAAACGAATAAATGTACACTGTGAAAGATGACAACAGTACAACAATAAGCGAAATGGCTTTTTTCATAATACTCTCCAATCGAAAATTGTTACGCAGGCGGCGCGGCTTGGTCCGCCAATGCGCGCGCTTCGTTTTCTTCGACGCATTTTTGATATTTCTTATCACTCAGGCCGAAGAAGAACTGAAGTATAAGTTGGCAGGCGGCCATGATTGTAGGAATTATAAAGGTACCGAAGAGAATTCCGTTTTTGGCCGCGAAGGTCTGTGCGACATTCGGGATATAGTTGACGATATCGAGTACGACCGTGGTGAGTTTTCCGCCGATGGCAGCGCCAAGGGAAATATCAAGGGCGTAAATCCCGTAGATAAGCCCTGTCTTCAGCTTTCCGGTCAGCCAGAAGCCGTATTCAATGACGTTGGGAACCAGGAGATTTGCAAATCCGTAATGTGCGCCCTGGAAAACGGCGCTTGCAATAAATATAAAGAAGAGAACGCCGAAGTGCATCGATTTTGCGGCAGCGGCGGGGCCGATGGCACGGCAGATAAGGAAAAATGCCGTGTTGAAAACGATGCTCAGCACGAGCACGCATATAAAGCCGCGGCTGCTGTCCTTGAAAAGACGCACAAAATACTTAATCAGCAGTGCTCCGAGTATTGTAGCAACGGTGAACACACCCATTGCGATCGCATAGAAGTTTTCCATGTCAAAATAGTATTTGAATGAGTAAACCATCAGTGCGCTTTTAATGGTCATCAGAGTGTTTGCAAGAAGAACACTGATGAGAATGATAACGCAGGGGCGGTTTTTGGCAACGAGACCGAACTCTGATAAGAGATTTCGCTTTTCGGTTTTTTCTTTGCCTTGAGTTTCGACGATTTTTGAAGTGCCGTCGGGGTTGAGCTCGTATTTCTTCTGAACCAGATAGTTAAGGCCCATGCTCAGGAACCCGATAACTGCAAATACAACGGCTGCCCAGAAGAAGCCGCGTTTTTCGCTGCCGCCGCCGAAGGCGTTTACAAGGGGAAGAAATGCTGCGGAAACAAGAAACATCCCGATATTGAAAAACACCTCGCGAATGCCGATAATCTCGCTTCGCTCATCGACACTGGTCGTCATGTTGACAAGCTGCGCATGGGTGGGCGCACAGACGATGGTGTTCCAGATGCAGCCGTAGGTGCCGAAAATCAGCACGATCCAAATTATCCTGAAGGTCATACTGACGTTTTCCCAAGGAGCAAAAATAAGCGGAAGTCCTATGGTCATCGGCAGAATTCCGATTTTGAGCCAGCCTCTGTATTTGCCGCTTTTCCAATGGCATCTGTCGATGGCTATTCCAATCAGAAAGTCCGTTACTGTATCGCAGGACCTCGCGATCAGTATTATGTTGCCGGCAAGACCGACAGCAAGTCCGCAGACGTCGGTGAAATAATAAGTGAGGTAACTCGCAAAAATATTCCATGCAAGCAAGGTGCCCATACCGTCGCAGGACGACCATGCGAGCTTATCCGCAAATGGGATAGCTCCTTTTTTCGCTGTTTTTTCTTTCATAACAATTCTCACAATTCAGTATTATTGTCGTAATTTCGCACGGCTCATTGATAAATCGCTGACATTGTTTCCCGAAAATGTTTGCGGGAGATGCAAGACCACCCGCAAACAGGTTTTTATTCAAAGAGTATGTTTTTAATTATATCTGCCGGGCGGTGAGGTAGCCGGCACGAACTGCGGGTCCGACAAGGCCGACCTTGACCGCATCACCGATGATCCTAACGTCGTATCCGGCCTGGATGAGTTCGTCGGCAAGAGCTGTGTTGGGAGTGTGGCCGATGGAGATAACGACTGTGTCACACTCGATCTCCTCGTTGAACTTTCCGGAAACCACGACGGAATGATCTTTGATTTCACTGACGGAAGTGCTCGCGCATACGCGCACCTTGTTCTTTTCGAGGTCAGCAAGCAGGGCGTTGCGGGGAGTGTCAACTTCGTCCATCGCAATATCTTCCTGAAGTTCGACAATGGTGACGTTCTTCATGTAGGAGGCAATATGGTTAGCTGTTTCCGCGCCTGCGTGCCCGCCGCCGATGACAACGACGTTGTGACCGGTGTTAGCTTTGCCGGAAAGCACATCTGTGCCGAGCACGACAATGTCCTTGTCCCAGCCGGGGATCTTGCGGGGCACGACGGGAGTGGTTCCCGTTGCTGCTATTATAACATCGGGCTTTACAGAATCAACAAGCTCCTTCGTGACGACTGTATTCAGGATAACGGGAACATTGAGCTTCTTGAGCTCGTGCATCTGCCATACGATGAATGCGCCCAACTCGCCCTTGCAGGGAGGCACGGAAGCGAGTCTGTATTTGCCGCCGGCCCAGCGGTCCTTGTCATAAACGCTGACACGGTGACCGCGTTTAGCAGCGCCTATTGCAGCCTCGAGCCCGGCAGGGCCTGCACCGATAACAAGGACATTCTTGGGACTGTCGGTCATAACGGTCTGATACTCCGCCTCGGACTCGTGTCCGATGATGGGGTTAAGTTCGCAGGTGCCCGACTGTTCAAGGTTTACGTTTGCATCGCAGCCGTGCAGACAGCCGACGCAGGTGCGTATGTCTGCAAAGCAGCCTGCTGCAGCCTTGTTAGGCGTCTCGGGGTCAGCTATAGACTGCCTGCCCATCGCCACCATGTCAGCTTTGCCCGACTTGATGATAGCGTTGGCAACACGGGTGTCGTTAATTCTGCCAATTGCGTAAACGGGAACGGAAACAACCGATTTGACCTCTTTCGCGTTGTTAGCGATCCAGCCGTGCTCGGTGTACATGGAGGGGATTATCTGATCGCCGGATCTGTAAACGCCGACGGAAACACCGAAATAGTTGACGCCGGCTTCCTCGAGGAAAGGAACATAGGCCTTCGTATCTTCAATGGTAAGACCGCCGGAAACCCATTCGTCGCTGGACAGTTTGTAGCCGATGATGAAATCGGGGCCTGTCTGTTCGCGGACCTCGCGAATAATTTCAAGGGCAAATCTCATTCTGTTGCAGAGGTCGCCACCGTATTCATCGGTTCTCTTGTTGGAGTAGGGGGACATGAACTCCTCAATGAGGTAACCGTGCGCTCCGTGAAGCTCGCAGCCGTCAAAGCCGGCGGCCTTCGCTCTTGCCGCAGCCTGGCCAAACTGTTTGACTACGAGCCGAATTTCAGCGGCGGTCATTTCATGGGGCATCATTTCGGGGCTGAAGGGGCAAGGAATGGCGGATGGCGCCCAAGGAGTGTCTGCGTCGATTACGCCGACCTGGCGACCGGGGTGATGGAGCTGAACGATGCTCAGCGCGCCCCACTTATGAAGTCTGTCGGTGTATTCTTTGAAGCCGGGAATGTGCTCGTCTTTCCAGAGTCCGCCGATATACTGATGACCTTTGCCGGCGACATTTGTTATCGCAAAGTCCTCCGTGATGATCATCGCAAAGCCACCTTTGGCCTTGGCTTCGTGGTATGCGGCAAATCTTTCGGTGCAGCTTCCGTCCTCCTCGCACAGGTTCATTACCATCGCGGGAACGATGCAGCGGTTTTTGAGTTGTCTGTTATTTATCGTGATTGGGCTGAACAAACTGTCTAACATTTGCAAGTCTCCTTAAATAATGTGTCAACAGCAAGCAGGACGCAGGAAATCGCTTCGTTTTAGGGAATCGTCCGTTTCCTGCGTCCACTTACTCGAGACAAATCAGATTTCTATTTGATAGAGGGTATTACCACTGGATGACTTCGTCGTCCCAGCCGTCCTGAGGAGCTGCGCAGAGGGTGTCATAGAAGGAGAGCTTGCTGATAAACCATTTGCCGTTGGGGTCAAGATTGCCGTTTTCGTCGATTTTGACATACTCGTCGTTGTACTTGCCCTGTTCGAGGAAGCTCTTGCTGCCGGTTTTGGCACGGCCTTCAAACATACGGAATGCGCCGAACATGTTCCACTTGCCGGTGGCGTGAACGCCGTCGTCAGCGACAGTGATCTGAGGAGCCATGGGGTTATGGCCGAGAACACCCTTGAGGGGAACGCCGTCCATCTGGGTCTGGTAGAACTGGAAGAGCTTTTCGATCTCTTCGCGGTTGCTTCCGCCGCCCCAGGGCTGAGTGGGGTCACCGACCCACTGTGCATCGGGAGCAAAGAGCTCCTTGATCAGGGTCCAGTTGTGGTTGTCATCGCACATTGCGCTGTAGCGAGCCTTGAGAACTTTAATCTCCTCAATATCCTTGAGCTTCTGTACTTCCTTGGCGAGTTCTTCGAGTGTGATAGCCATTTTTGTTTCCTCCTTAAAAATTTTATTTGTTTGTTAATGATTGAGCATTGACCGCAATCATTGGTTCTGTTATATTAATATCACACTCAGCAGCACAATTCTTTTGACATTTCGTTAAAAAATACAAATATATTTTATTTTTCAGCATAAATATTGTGATTTTGCACATAAGTATAGATATTTTACAATGGACCATTTGCGCTTCACCGAATTATTCCGAAGAATTTATACGCTTTGCTTCGCTCTGCACGCTAATATATAGAAATAAATTATTTTAATACGATATAACTATTTTGCAATCGAGGTGTGTTTAATGGGCGTTCTTCCTACTATGCGTTCCGACAAATCAGAGATCCTACCGTATAATTTCAAGGACTATTATGCGTTTATAGGTCTTGAAAAGCTATCTGACCACCCGAGCTTCCGGATGTTTAACCACTGGCATGATGCTGTAGAAATAATCGTGCCAATACGCGGGCATATGGTGTACAGTATAAACGGTGAGCTTGTTCACCTGGATGAAAACAACGGTGTTTTCATCAATTCCAACCAGATACACTACGGTTTTTCCGCCGACAACACCGATTGCGAATTTGTTTTTGCATTGTGGCATCCGCTTATCCTGTGTGCCACAAACAGTATAGAAAAAAACTATGTGAAGCCGATTACAGACAATGCGGCAATACCTTATATACGTCTCAATCGCGAGATCGATTGGGAGAAAACAATCATGGACGATGCGTGTGAGCTTAACGCGCAGCTATATGCACCCTCTGCACCACTGGCTCTTCAGAGTTTGATTTTTAAAATGTGGAAAACGATTTTTGATAATACTGCCCACGAAGAGGATGACAGTTCCCACGTTTCCCCACAACTTTCGATTCTGAAGGATATGCTCTCTTATGTTCACGAACACTATCCCGAGAAAATTTCGCTAAACGACATTGCCAATGCCGGCAAGATCAGCATAAGCAGCTGCAATACTATATATAAGAAATACTTAAAAGAGTCTCCGATAAAACATTTGCTCAATTATCGCCTGATGAAAAGCTGCGAACTGCTGATAGAAAATGCGCTGTCCGTAACGGAGATTGCATTTGATGTGGGGTTCGCGAATACGAGCTATTATATAGATACTTTTAAGAAAAGATATGGCTGCACGCCGAACGAATACCGGAAACGCAACAAGCTGTCGGAAATATTTACACCGAACCCCGGCAGTATTTTATAACTTGCTTCACCCTACCCGTAATCCTAATGTGTACCCTTTGTCAAGGACACTTTTTGTTTGATGGGCTTCATTTTCCGAACAATTAATTATATTGTATTTTTCTTGGAGGGCAGCATCATATTTGGTGTTGCCCTCTTTTGCTCCGCCATTTGGGGGAGGAATATGTATTTTACAACAGTTCATCTACCAATCTGTTCATTTTCAATGATGCAGCGCACTCCCCCACTCCGGTGCTATGATGTGTGCTGGAGGTGAAAATTACATGACCATCATACAGCAAGTAGCGCAGCGGCAGGGACAGATCATCTCGGGCGTGTATCAGTCGGCCTCGCACCGCATCGTCCCGGTCAGCGACTGCCTGATCGAGGATAAGGTCGCCGACCGGATCATCGTCACGATCCGCAAGCTGCTCAAGAGCTTCAAGATCCGCCCCTACGATGAGGACACCGGCCGCGGCACGCTGCGGCACGTGCTCGTGCGGCGCGGCCGGCGCAGCGGGGAGATCCTCGTCGTGCTCGTGACCGCGCACGGTATGCTGCCCGGCAAGCGCAACTTCGTGCGCGCGCTGCTGCAGCAGCATCCGGACATCACGACCGTGGTGCAGAACATCAACACCGGGCAGACGAGTCTCGTGCTCGGGCCGCACAGCGAGGTGCTCTACGGACCGGGATATATCCGCGAGCAGCTCGGTGATTTCACGTTCCGCATCTCGCCGCGCGCGTTTTATCAGATCAACCCCGTCCAGACGGAGGTGCTCTACCGCACGGCGCTCGAATACGCAGGGCTGACCGGCACGGAGACCGTCGTGGACGCTTACTGCGGCACCGGCACGATCGGCATTTTCGCCAGCCGGGATGCCGCGCGTGTGATCGGCGTGGAGAATAACCGTGACGCCGTGCGCGATGCGATCAGCAACGCCAAGGCCAACCGCGCGGACAATGTCCGCTTCTACACCGCTGATGCAAGCGACTTCCTGCAGGGCATGGCCAAGGCCGGCGAGCACGCCGACGTCGTCATCCTCGACCCGCCGCGCGCCGGCAGCGACGAGCGCTTTCTCTCCGCCGTCACGACCGTAGCGCCGGAGCGCGTGGTATACGTGTCGTGCAACCCGGAGACACTCGCGCGCGACCTCGGCTATCTCACCCGGCACGGCTACCGCGTCGAGCGGATGCAGCCGGTCGATATGTTCCCGCACACGGAGCATATAGAATGTGTCGTGCGGCTGGCGAGAAGCAAATAACGCAGCGCGCGCAGCCGCAGCCGCAAAACCACACTCCCGGGCGCTCGGAGATCCTCTGGGCGCCCGGTTTTCTTCTGTTTTCGTCAAAAAATGAACGATTTTCGCGCTCTGCATGGACAAGCAGCTGGAAATGTGATACACTCGGTGCCAATGCGCAAAAGCGCGCAAATGGTAATGAAACATACAGGAGGAAGAAATCATGTCCAAGATCGTCAACGAGGCGAGAATCAAGAACAAACTCATCGTCAGGATCCGCGAGCTGCTGGAGCACCGCGCATTCTGGCTGTACCTGCTGGTGGATGAGGCCGAAAAGCGCGGCCTGGATCCGGAGGAGTTTGCCTCGGCGGCCATCACGAGATGCGGCATTTCGCAGGGCACCGACCTGCAGAAAAAGAGCGGCACCAAGAGCCTCAAGGGTCTGAGAAAGACGCTGTTCACCCGCGCGGCCAGATGGGTGTTCGAGATGGATCTCGTCGAAAATACAGACGACACGCTCTATCTCGATTTCCACTACTGCCCGCTGGTCAAGGCCTGGCAGAAGGCCGGCTGCAGCGACGAGGAGATCGCCAGACTGTGCGACATCGCCATGTGCGGCGACCACGGCATCGGCAGCTGCTTTGACGCACGCCTTGAGCTGCCCAAGGCCATTGCGAAGGGCGATGACGTCTGCGCGCTGAGATACATCAAGTCGAACAAGTAAGCCTTGGGGCGGCATGAAAACAGACACGCCGCCGACCGCAAAGCCCTGCCGCCACAGCGGGAACCCGAACGCGCCGCGATCGCGGCGGGCAGGAAAAAATCCATCATCAGGACAGACAACATGACTACTACGAACGAACGAGACCTGTATTACGCCCGGCGCCTTGCCGAGATGATCCGCTGCAAGACGGTGTCCCGCAAGGAAGGCTTTGAGCCCGAAGAATTTCTGAAGCTGCGCCGCGTGATCGGGACGCTCTTCCCGCTCGTGACCGAAAAGGCGGAGCGCACGATCCTCGGCGAGGACGCCTACCTGTATAAGCTCCCGGGAAAAGACCCGGGCCGGAACGTGCTGCTCATGTCGCACCACGACGTCGTGGAAGCGACCGGCAGCTGGCAGGAAGCGCCCTTTGCCGGCGTTATCCGCGGCGGAAAGCTCTGGGGGCGCGGCACGGTCGACACCAAGACGCCGCTGTTTGCGGAGTTTTCCGCGCTCGAGGAGCTGCTGCTCGAGGGCTTCGAGTTCCCGGTGAACGTCTACCTGTTCTCCTCCCACAACGAGGAGTACAGCGGCGACGGTGCGCTGCTCGCGCACGACTATTTCATCGGGCACAACATCCGCTTTGACTGGATCAGCGACGAGGGCGGCGCGGTCATCGCCCCGCCGATGCCGGGCATCGGCAAAAAGTGCGCCATGATCGCCGTGCACGAAAAGGGCCGCTGCACCGCCCAGCTTATCGCCGAGCCTCAGCAGGGCCACGCGGGACTTGCCGGTGCGCACAGGACGCCGGTCATGCGCATGGCCGCCTTCATGACGGAGGTCGACGAGAAAAAGCCCTTCATCCGCCGGCTGCACCCCGAGGTGCGCGGTATGTTTGAGGCGCTCGCGCCGTATATGGCCTTCCCCATGCGGACCGTGTTTTCAAACCTCGGGCTCTTTTCCGGTCTGCTCATCCGCCTCATGCCGAAGCTCAACGCCGCGGCGGGTGAAATGCTCGGCACGGGCTGCACGTTCAAGAACGTCTCGACCGATGACGACGGCACCTGCCGGGCGCAGGCATTTCTGCGCTGCATCAACGACGCGGACTTCGAAAAAGATCTCGACACCCTGCGCAAGATGGCAGAGTGCCACGGCGTGCAGATCGTCCTGCGCGACGAGGACAACGAATACTACAAGCCCACATCCCTCGACAGCCGCGGCTATCAGCACGTGAAGGAAACGGCGCAGGCGGTCTTTCCCTATGCCGCCGTCGCCCCGTTCATCCTGCCGGCAGGCACGGACGCGAGACGCTTCACAGACCTCTCCGACGCCGTGATCCGCTTCGCGCCCATCGACATCGACGACCAGCAGTACGCATCCGTGCACGGGGAAAACGAGAACATCAGCATCGACAAGCTCCCCATCGCAGTCGATTTCTACAAGCAGCTGCTGCGAAACTACGCATAACACGCAGCGCGCAGCACAGATAGGAGCAGATATGCCATGACAAAGCATCAGGCCATCCCGGTCCTGCCGGTGCAGGACCGCATCCGCGGCTGCCTGATCGGCGGCGCTGCGGGCGACGCACTCGGCTACCCGGTCGAGTTTTTCAGCGAGCAGACGCTGCGCGAGCGCTGCGGCGACGGCGGCATCCGGCAATATCTGCCCGACCCCGTCAGCGGGACGGCGCGCATCTCGGACGACACACAAATGACGCTCTTCACGGCAAACGGCCTCCTCGTCGGCGATACGCGCATGGCGCTGCGGGGCATCGGCGCGCAGCCGCACGATTACGTCAGCCGCGCCTATCAGGACTGGCTGATCACGCAGCGCACATCTGCCCCGGCACGCGGCACCCGCGCGAGCATCTGCTGGCTGATGGACATCCCCGCGCTGTACCGGTGCCGGGCACCCGGCAACACCTGCCTGTCCGCACTCACACAGCAGCAGGAGCAGCCGCCGCTCGAAAGCTATATCGGCCAGCCGCAAAACCACAGCAAAGGCTGCGGCGGCGTCATGCGCGTTGCCCCGCTGGGTGTGAACCGGTACACGGTCACGCCCATCGACGCGCTCGACCGCGAAGGCGCAGAGCTTGCCGCCATCACACACGGGCACTCGCTCGGCTATATGCCGGCTGCCGTCCTGACCCACATCCTGCACCGCATCGTCTACCCGGAGCAGGCGCGGACGCTGCTGCAGATCGTGTGTGAGGCGCGCGACACGGTGCGCGCGCTCTTTGCCGGCGATAAGCATCTGGACGAGCTGACCGCGCGCATCGACCTCGCCATCCGGCTGGCGGACAACGCCGAGCCGGATCTCGCCAACATCCACCGCCTCGGCGAAGGCTGGGTCGCGGAGGAGACGCTCGCCATCGCCATCTACTGCGCTCTGCGGCACGCAGACGATTTTTCCGCTGGCATCATCGCCGCCGTCAACCACTGCGGCGACAGCGACTCGACCGGCGCCGTCACGGGAAACATTCTCGGCGCGCTGCTCGGCTATGATGCGATCGACAAGGTATGGACGCGCGATCTCGAGCTCCGGGATGTGATCCTCGAACTGGCGGACGACCTCGATCGCCGCCGCGAGTGCCTGCAGGACCGCCGCAATATTGACCGCGACTGGGCACAGAAGTACGTTGAGGGACGCGCCGTGCGAACCATATGACCCCATAACCCCATAAAAAGAGCATCCGCAGTGCCTGCCGGGCATTGCGGATGCTTTTTCACGCTTCGGGGCACGCGCACGCGCCGTCCGCCTGCGCACAGGCGCGCAGCTCCTGAAAGATGGTCGTGTAGTCGGCGCGGAAGTTGCTGTTTTTCGGGAAGAGGAACATGATGTCGTGCCGGAGCTGAAAATCGCTCAGCTCGATCACACCGAGCGTGCCTGCCGCCTCCTCCGGGCGGATGGCCGCACGGTAGAGAAACGACACGCCGTAGCCGCTCTTGAGCAGGGTCTTGATCGCGCCGATGTTGCCGATCTCGACCGTGCGGGCAAAGTCCGCCGCCGCAAGACCGCGCTCTTTGAGGTAGTATTCGAGGATCACGCGCGTGCCCGAGCCCTCCTCGCGCAGCAGCAGCGGCTCATCCAGCATCTGCGTGAGCTGCCGCCCCCGGTAACGCGCGGCCTTGTCCGGCGCTGCGACAGCGACATATTCCTCCGTGCCAAAGACGAAAAAGTCATACTCCGCCTTCGGAAAATCCCCCTCGACCACGGCGAAATCCAGCTCGCCGGAATCGAGCTTGCTCAGCAGCACCTTTGTATCCGCCACCTGCATCCGGATGCGGCTGTCCGGGTGCAGGTGCAAAAACCGGCCGAGCGCCTCGTTGAGCATGAACTCCGCGACCGAGAGCGTTGCGCCGAAGGAATAGTCGCGCGTGCCGGTGGCCGCCTGCTGCATCCGCTTTTGCAGGTGCTGCTCGTCGTGCTTCATCGTCAGCAGCGTCCGCCGCAGGATCTCCCCCGCCTCGGTCAGCTGCAGGCGCTTGCCGTTGTGCCGGAACAGCGCCGCGCCGTATGCCTGCTCCAGATAGCGTATGTGGTGCGAGACCGCAGGCTGCGTGATGCTCAGCTCCCGCGCCGCTTTCGTGAAATTCATGTGCCGGCACACGGCCAGAAAGGTCTCCACGCGAAAATCCAGCATATGCGCCCCTCTTTCCCGGTGGTTTTCCGCAATCATAACACAAAATTATCGTTAGATAAAGATAAATCATTTTTCTTTATTGTTTTGCTGTGCTATGATGCTCTGTACAAACCATTGAGAGAGAAGGGACTCCCCCACCATGAACTTTCTTCAGAAAAACGGACGCGGCATCCTCGTGTGCCTCGTCATGGCCGTGCCCTGCTGGCTGCTCGGGCAGAAATTTCCGATCGTCGGCGGCCCGGTGTTCGGCATTCTCGCCGGTATGATCGTCACGCTGCTCTGGCGCGACAAGACGGCGGCGCAGCCCGGCATCTCGTTCGTGTCGAAAAAAGTGCTGCAGTACGCCGTCATCCTGCTCGGCTTCGGTATGAACCTGTCCGTCATCTGGCAGACCGGCAAGCAGTCGCTGCCGATCATCGTCGTGACGATCACGACGTCGCTCGTCGTGTCGTGGCTGCTGCACAAGCTGATGCACATCCCCGGCAAGATCTCGACGCTCGTGGGCGTCGGCTCGTCGATCTGCGGCGGCTCTGCCGTCGCCGCGACCGCCTCCGTCATTGATGCCGACGACGAGGAGGTCGCGCAGGCGATCTCGGTCATTTTCTTCTTCAATATGCTCGCCGCCATTTTCTTCCCCGCGCTCGGCGCGCTGCTCGGCTTTTCGACCACAAACGGCGAGGCGTTCGGCATCTTCGCCGGCACGGCCATCAACGACACGTCGTCCGTCACGGCGGCGGCCTCCACGTGGGACTCGCTCTATGGGCTCGGCAGCCAGACGCTCGACAAGGCCGTGACCGTCAAGCTCACGCGCACGCTGGCCATCATCCCGATCACGCTCGTGCTCGCCTTCGTGCGCACGAAGCGCGCCAAGACCGACGGCACGAAGGTGGATCTCAAGAAGATCTTCCCGATGTTCATCCTCTATTTCCTGCTCGCGTCCGTGATCACGACCGTGTGCGTGAGCGTGGGCGTGTCGGCGAGCATGTTCACCCCGCTCAAGACGCTCAGCAAGTTCCTGATCGTGATGGCCATGTGTGCCGTCGGACTGAACACGAACATCGTCAAGCTCGTCAGAACCGGCGGCAAGCCGCTCATCATGGGCTTTTGCTGCTGGGTCGGCATCGCGGGCATGAGCCTGCTGATGCAGCACGTGCTCGGCATCTGGTAAGACACGAACAAAAAACGGGCGGCAGCCGGAGCTATCCGGCTGCCGCTTTGAGACTGTCAAAAAGTATTACTTTTTGACAAAGAGGCCGCAGTCTGCTGCGCGCATAATTTGAGCGCCGCCGGCGCACAAATTCCACACTTGCAGCCTGAGCGGTATTTTCTCCGCCGCACATGTCGCCGGA